>Ga0209542_10020753_pt1 | contig 10366 bp, 10 predicted proteins | sample RifCSPhighO2_01_FD_184028 | JGI IMG/M metagenome (GOLD analysis project Ga0209542, IMG submission 184028) | Soil microbial communities from Rifle, Colorado - Rifle CSP2_plank highO2_0.1 (SPAdes) (version 2) | ecosystem: Environmental > Terrestrial > Deep subsurface > Rock core/Sediment ...
TGATCTTCAGGATGAGAGCTCGCCTGATTTGCGTCCGATGTCTGCTTGGAGGGAGATAGATTTAGCCACTGCTTCTTTCGGACAGGGAATTGCAGTAACTCCAATTCAGATGGTACGGGCTGTTTCAGCGATTGCTAATGGTGGTAAGCTAATGGAGCCACACTTAGTTAAAAATATCTCAGGGGAAGGTCAGTCGCATGAGATTAAGCCTAAAGTTGTTCGAGAAGTAATTAGTGAAGCAACCTCGAAAATTGTTACTGAGATGATGGTAGCTGCGGTTGAGGAAGGTGAAGCTAAGGTGTTTGTTCCCAAAGGCTTTAAAATAGCCGGAAAAACTGGGACTGCCCAGATTCCAGTAGCTGGTCATTATGATCCTACTAAGACTATAGCCAGCTTCGTGGGGTTTGCACCGGCCCATGACCCTAAATTTGTAATGCTGGTAGTTTACAATCAACCCAGCTCTTCAATCTTTGGATCAGAAACCGCTGCCCCAACCTTTTTTGAAATCGCCAAACAACTCTTCCCCTACTACAAGATTGCCCCCACAGAATAATCCCGATGTGCGAAGCTAAGCAAAGCTTGCGATCCTTCGGATCTAAATCCACATCGGATGTGGAATACTCCTGCCCGCCTCTGGAGGGTTGATACGTAGGGAGTTTTATCAAAAACAGTACCGATCGGACCTGATTTTGATTTAATCCCAAGGTGGACGTACAAATCCACCCCGGGGGTGGACATTCTAATTTAGGTTGTTGACTTCTAGGAAGAGTAGTTTTAAAATGCAAAAGTTATGACAGATAAAGAACGTGGGTCAATAAATTTTTCATTTGAGCAATCTGATAAAGCTGAAAATGCTGGTACCATGAGAGTAGAAGTTATTCACCCAAGTCTGAGTGCTTTATCTGATGAAGATCAAACTGGAATCAGATTAGCAACGAGCGAATTTTTCCAAGCAGTAGTTGATACTTTGGAATCAAGAGCAGATTTGGCTCAAAAGGGTGAGGAAGTTTATGAAGCTTTATTTGGAATGTCTCCTTTTTTTGAGTCATATCGGCAAAATTTAAGGGATATTTGTATCTCAGCTAAGGCTGACAGAGAGTGGCCTGATCTTGTAAAAAGAGTTGAACGGCAAAACCCCACACGCAGGCCACTATTCTAAAATCCATTATTAATTACCAGAAATGTTATATAATTAGGTTCAATGAGGACATTGAGAAAATTTATTCCACAGAGATTAGTTAATACTTTTAAGCATCGGCCGAATGCGGCTTTGGCGAATCTTAGGTATTACTTTCCCTCAAGAAAACTAATTGTTATTGGTGTGACTGGGACTGATGGGAAGACTACTACAGTGAATATGATCTATCAGATCTTAAAGGCGGCTGGCAAAAGAGTCTCTATGGTCTCAACTATTAATGCAGTAGTTGGAGGCAAAGTATATGATACTGGGTTTCATGTGACTTCTCCTAGTTCAAATATGATCCAGCGGTTCCTAAGGCAATCCGTTAAAAATAAAGACGAAATTATGGTTTTAGAGGTGACTTCTCATGCTCTAGACCAACATCGTTTTACCGGAATAAAATTTGATATTGGAGTAGTCACCAATATTACCCATGAACACCTAGATTACCATAAAACATTTGAAAATTATTCTCGATCTAAAGCGAAATTAATAAAACGGGCTAAGGTAGCGGTTTTAAATCGGGATGACGTCAGTTTTGACAAACTATCAAAATTGGCTAGTGGCAAAGTAGTCAGTTTTGGTTCAACCAAACTATCTAATTTTAATCCCCTGAAATTTCCATTAAAGTTGAAAATGCCTGGTGTTTTTAATATCTTAAATGGATTGGCAGCAAGTGCAGTTTGTGTAGAGTTGGGGGTAGATTCAAAGTTAATTAAAAAGACTTTAGAAAACCTTGAACCACTTCCAGGTCGTATGGAGCCGGTAGAAAATAGTTTAGGGATAAAGATCATAATTGATTTTGCCCATACCCCGAATGGATTAATAAACGCTTTAAAGGCTCTACGCACCCAGGCCTCGCCTGGGAGGCTGATAGCTGTAATCGGGGCAGAAGGGTTTAGAGATATTGGCAAGCGCGTGATGATGGGAGAAAGTGCCATGGAGTTAGCAGATACAGTAGTTGTCACTGCGGTTGATCCCAGGGGTCAGTTAAACGAGATTAATCAGATGATTAGAGAGGGAGCTATGCAGGCCGGTGCAAAAGAGGGTGAAAATTTTTTTGAGATCGAGGATCGGAAAAAGGCGATTGAGTATGCTATTAAGTTAGCTAAAAAAGGTGATATAGTGGGAATTTTTGGCAAAGGCCACGAGACTTCAATAAATTTGGATGGGAAAGATGAAATTCCTTGGTCAGATAGAGAGGTGGTTCAATGGATTCTAAGCTCAAACTAATTGTAGATAGCTTTGGGGACAGTAAGGTTAAACTTGATGAACCTTTAAAGGATCATACTTTGCTTCAAGTTGGTGGGAAGGCCAGCTTATTTTTTGTGGCTTTCTCAAATCGGGAAATTATTAAGATTGAGGAGATGGCTCGGGATTTAAAAATTCCGCTTTTTATCTTTGGTACTGGTAGTAAGATTATGATGGAAAGTGGTTTTAGGGGGGTGGTAATTAAAAACCGTACCAGCAATATTCAGGTAGTTGGAGTTAAGGGCAAGGTTTCAAGAGCAGGCATGGGTGTAGCTGAGGCGGTTGTTGAAGTGGATGCTGGAGTAAGTCTAAATAAGCTTAGTGAATTTTTGGATTCCCAAAAGCTTCAAAGTGGTGGAATTAAAAACGTTCCGGGAACTGTCGGAGGCAATCTTTTTCTAAACCGATTTCTAAGAGATAGCGTTAAGATGGTCAAGGCTATTGAGGAGGGTTCGACTGAAGAGATTAAAATTGAAAGCCTTAACCTGCGCAAACATGTTATTTTATCAGTAGTATTTAACTTTAAAGCTAGTGGTGATGTATAATTTAATTTGTGGATATTAATACTCACCCAATCTGGACCCAAAATGCGCCGAGTACAAAACAAAAAATCTCGAAGTTTAAAAAACCATTTCATTTAGCTCGGATCTATTTAGCCAGGCAATATGCCAAGCTACTTCCTAAATCTGCTTTCATTGGAGTGACTGGCTCTGTTGGCAAGACTACGACTGTTAATGCTCTGGAGCTAGTTTTAAGCAAAAAATTCCAAGTCCTTACAACTATGGCTAATCTTGACCCAGTTTTGAATATTCCAGAAACAATTCTAAAGGCCAGGAGAACTACTGGGAAAATTGTTTTAGAGATGGGGATTGAATATCCTGGGGAGATGGATTTTTACTTAAGTTTGGTAAAGCCTTGTACTGGCATCATTACGGCCATTGCCTATCAACACAGCGAATTTTTAGGAGATCTTGCAAGTATTGCCAATGAAAAAGGTAAGTTAATTGAGAACTTGCCCAGTGATGGTAAAGCGATTTTAAATTTTGACGATGTTAATGTTCGAAAGTTAGCCGAGAAAACAAAAGCTGAGGTTATTTTTTATGGTACTGATGATAAAAACTGTCAAGTTTGGGCTAGCAATATTAGAATTGAAAACTTTATGACCAACTTTGAAATAAATTACGGGGTAGAAAGAGTAGCAATTAACTACCCATTATTAGGTGAACACCAAATTTACCCAGCTCTGGCTGCAGCTTCTTTAGGCATTAGTGAAGGCATCTCTTTGATTCAGATAAAAAAAGCTTTAGAACAGATGAGCCCTCAGGAGCACCGAATGGAGGTTTTTCAGGGTTACAATAATTCAATTATCTTGGATGATAGCTATAATGGTTCGCCGGTCTCAATCGAAGCGGCCTTAAATGCGCTGGAGCAGATTCCAGCCAAAAGAAGGATTTTAGTTTTAGGGGAAACTAAGGAGTTAGGTAAATATTCTGAAAAGTTGCATCGACAAATTGCTCAAAAGATATATGCAGAACGGATTGATTTTGTTTACCTTGGTACAGGGGATTCTAAGTATGTTGCTGAAGAGCTACTTTCCCTGGGTTTTTTGCCAGATAAAATGGAAGCCAATTTGCAAAATCCCCAAATTGTCTCTAAACTTTTAAAGGTATTAAGTAAAGGAGATGTGTGCTTAGTTAAGGGATCAAGATCGCTGCGGCTTGATGAAGTAGTAGCGAGAGTAACAAAAAAATAACCAAGAAACAAGTTTCAAGCTGCAAACAGATATTAGTAATTAATTTTTAAAATTGTTATTTGAATATTGATTGGATACTTGTTTCTTGTATCTTGAAATTTTATTAATATGATTGAATTACTAGGACTAGTTTTAATATCTTTTGCTATCACCAGTTTTTTTATGGTGCCGTTTATTGATCTGCTTTTTTACTTAAGGAGTAGATACAAAAGGTCAATTCCTAAAGGCTATGATGATAGTCATACTCCCATCACTAACCAGCTGCTAAAGGGTAAGGATATTGATACACCAGTTGGTGGTGGAATTCTGTTAATTGTGATGGTTACCATACTAGGTGGTGCCTATGCTTACTTGAAAAATCTGGTCAATCCTATTGATTTATACATCATCTTTTTTACTTTTATCTCTTTTGGGTTAATTGGTTTTTTGGATGATATTAAGAAGATATTTATTGCTTTTAGTGGCAAATATGCCGGGATTCGAGGTCGTTACATTTTTTTACTCCAGGTGATTTTGGCAATTCTAGTTTCGCTGATGCTTTATTTTCTGGTTGGTTTAAATAATATTTACATTAGTGGTTTGGGTAATTTTGTAATTGGCTATTGGTATATACCCCTGTCAACATTCTTGATTGTGGCTTTTTCTAACGCTTTAAATATCTCTGATGGGTTGGATGGTTTATCAACTGGTCTTTTGACAGTCTGTTTGTTTGCTCTCCTGGCGCTAACCTCGGCTACCCTAAATCTTAATTTGGCAGCTTTTATTGGCCTTTGGTTAGGATCTTTATTTGCGTTTTTATATTTCAATGTTTACCCGGCCAGAATTTATTTAGGTGATGCTGGCTCACTAGCTTTTGGGGCAACACTGGCTGTGATTGGGCTTTTGACTGGTAAAATTTTAGCTTTAGCTATCATTGGAGGAGTTTATGTGGTGATTGTTAGCAGCTCAGCAATGCAGATGATTTCTAAAAAGTTTTTTGGCAAGAAATTATTTCCAGTAGCACCTTTCCATATGTTACTGCGCTATATTGGCTGGGAAGAGCCTAAAATTGTCATGAGGTTAATTTTAGCTCAGGCTTTATTTGCAATCTTCGGGCTTTGGCTGGCATTGGTAACAAGATGAGCTTCAAACTCAAAAACCAAATTGATAAATCCCTGGATCTGACATTAATTTTGACAGTAGCTGCTTTGTGTATTTTTGGGGTAATTTTTGTCTATGATTCATCAGTTGCCCAGGCCATGGCTGATTTTGGTGATAGCAATTATTACATTAGACAACAATTGCTCTGGCTGCTGATTGGATTTTTGGTCTTATTTTTCTTTAGTAATTTTGATTATCGAAATTTAAAGAAAATTTCTGGACTGCTTTTAGTGGGTTCTCTAACGCTGCTAGTTCTAGTCTTAGTGCCAGGTTTTGGGACTTCAGTTGGAGGAGCCAGAAGATGGCTTAATTTAGGGATTTTGTCGATTCAGCCTTCAGAGATTGTTAAATTAGCTAGTGCGATCTGGCTGGCAGCTAGATTTGAGAAAGGCGTTAGACTGAAACCCTTTTTGCTTCTGTTACCCTTTGTAGTTTTTGTAACTGCGATTTTGCAGAAAGACTTGGGTTCAGCAATAGTCTTTATGGTAATGGCTGGTTTGATTTTCTTGCTTAGCGGGGGGGCACTGTGGCAGATATTCTTAGCAGTACCGGTTGGGATAGCTGGACTGCTGGGATTAATCCTTACCTCTGATTACAGGCGCAATCGGATTTTGGCTTTTTTTGATCCTTTTTCCGATACCCAAGGAGTTACCTATCATATTTCACAAGTCTTAATTGCCCTGGGTTCTGGGGGAATAACCGGTTTGGGACTCGGTCAATCAAGACAGAAATTCTATATTCCAGAGATTACTACGGATTCAATTTTTGCTGTTATTGGGGAAGAGCTAGGTTTTTTAGGAGGACTATTTTTAATTGTACTATTTTCAGTTTTAATATTCAGAGGCTTTAAGATTGCGGAAAATTGTACAGATCGGTTTGGCCAAATATTGGCCGGTGGCATTACCTCATGGCTTGGGATCCAAGCGATCATCAATTTGGGAGCGATGGTATCACTTTTTCCTTTAACCGGAGTACCACTGCCTTTTATCTCCTACGGCGGCTCAGCATTAGTGGCCAACCTTGCAGCCATCGGAATCTTATTAAATATATCGAAGAAGGGATAGCCTGGAGTATAAATTATTAGCTATCTTTTGGATAGAGGATAGAGTTGAGGTACCTTGCATAGGAATACGCTAACATTAATAGTTCTGGTGTAAGTTTTTCGATATGAACAATTCCTGTTCCATAATCAATATTGTTGCCTATCTGGTGGTTAAGATCAGTAACTAATCGTGGATCTTTGACCATTGCTTGCAAAATTCCACTCGCATGAATTGTGTTTTCTCTTTCATCTCCAGTCAAGGAATCTGCTATTTCAGAAGAAGCGGCACTTCTAACAAGATCTAAATCTAACTCAGCATGCATAGAAGAAATATAGCATAAATTTTATCCTTGTCAATAGGTGGTTATAAAAATCATATATGAAGTCAGGATAAGTTATAATAAATACATGAAGATACTTATAACTGGGGCGCATTTTACGGCGGCTGTGGCGGTTATCGAAGAGCTGCAGAAAACTCCAAATACAGAAATTGTTTATGTTGGCAGAAAATCTACCCGCGAGGGGGATCGCTCGCTTTCCCCAGAATCTCAAATTATTCCGGAAATGGGGATTAAATTTATCCCAATTACCACTGGCCGGCTGCAACGAGCTCTAACAATTTATACCCTGCTTTCGCTTTTGAAGATTCCGATCGGTTTTATCCAATCACTTTGGATTTTATTTACCCAAAAACCAGATCGTGTATTATCTTTTGGAGGATACGTGGCAGTGCCGGTAGTAATTACCGGTTGGTTGATGTCAATTCCGGTTATAATCCATGAACAAACTCTGGTAACTGGGTTAGCCAATAAAATTTGTTCTTGGTTTTCGGATAAAATTTTGGTTTCATTTGACACCAAGAATGATTTTCCTCCAGAGAAAGTTATTTTAACTGGGAATCCTTTAAGGAAAGAGATTTTGGAAGCTGGGGAGATAAGAGGGATAGGGGAGATTAAGCAAAGCTTGCGATCTGACGATCTAAGGGAGATATTTTTTACGGCGAGGAAAGAAAAAAAGCCAGTGATTTTTGTAACTGGAGGGAACCAAGGGTCTCACGTCATTAATCTAGCTGTTGAAAATTGCTTGGACAAACTCACTAAGTTGGCTTATATTATCCATCAAACTGGCAATTCCAAGTTTAAGGATTTTGAGAGGCTTGAAAAGAAACTAAGTAGCCATTATTTTGTCAGCCTGTTTTTTTATCAAGAGATGCCTTATTTACTGAAGCACTCAGATTTGGTTATATCCAGGGCTGGAATTAATACTTTAATGGAGCTAGCCTATTTTGGAACACCAGCTTTGGTCATACCAGTACCTTACCTATATAAAGGTGAACAAAACCAAAATGCCAAATATTTTGAAAGTTCAGGTTTAGTTAAAATTTTACCCCAGAGTAAATTATCTGGGGATAGCTTACTTAGAGAGATAAAGGGTATGGGGGAGATTAAGCAAAGCTTGCGATCTGACGATCTAAGGGAGAGAAAAGACAAGGCCAAAAAGGCCAAATCAGTAGTTATTCCAGAAGCTGGGAAGATTATTGCTTTGGAAACATTGATATAAACTCCTCTTGCTCGAATATGTAACTCTCGCAAGAGCTTTTGAAACCAAAATACTATTTATTCCATTCAACGGTAGTATTTTAGTTATAATGAGTAGATGCCAAAAAGAAAAACCATAAGAGAAAAGAGATCTGCTAGGAAGTGGCGAGTTGCCCTAATTTTGCTTTGTCTGATAGCTTTGGGGCTTCTGATTTTCATTATCTTTTTCTCACCTCTTTTTCGAGTCAAAAAATTAAGTTTCAAGATGGATTCAGTTGGGTGTACCAGTGAGAGCGAGATAAAAAACTCAATTGGATTAGTTGGACAATGGATTTTTACCTTTAACAATAGCTTTCAGAGTGAGTTAAAGAGGAAATTTTTATGTATCAGGGAAGTTAAAACTAAAATTATTTTACCAAATACACTTGAAATTAATGTTTCAGGTAGAAAGCCTCTGGCAGTCATCAAAATATTAAATTCTGAGGCTTCGTCAGCTGCAGTTTTAGCTGATCCACTTCCCGTCTCATCTGAGTCTGCCAAGGCAGCTAGGCAACTATTTTTGGATTTTTCTAAGCTGTCCTCTGAAACAGCCTACATTGTTGATTCTGAGGGAGTTGTTTTTGCCTCTGGCGAGAGTACGTCTGTACCTAGCCTGTTCCTTTCAGGCAGGAATCTTAAACTAGGGGAAACAGTAAGGGATGAGTTAGTCGGTAATGCGGTTTTTATTTTGAGTAGCTTAAGTGTTCTAAATGTAAATCCTGTCAACTCAAAGCTGGTTGGTAGTACTTTAGTAATCAATAGTGAGCCTAAGTTATTGTTTGCTCTAGTTAGAGATATTAAAGACCAATTGGCATCTTTACAATTAATCCTGCAGGAGGCTAAAATGGAAGATGCAACAATGGAAATTATTGATTTAAGATTTAACAATCCAGTAGTTAAATATAAAGTGAAGGGAGCAAACTAGGGAAAAGTGAAGAGGGAAAAGTCAGAAAATTCCCTATTCACTAGCGAAGCGATTCCCTTTTGACTAATTTTTATGGCACGAGATAAAGTAGTTTGTGGTATTGATGTTGGTTCTTCAAAGATAGCAACTCTGATTGCTTCTATTGATGAAAACGGCAAGATAAACCTAATTGGGGTTTCAGCAACCCCATCTAAAGGCGTCCGGAAAGACCAAGTGGTTGATATTGAGGAAGCGGTTAACGCAATTAATGAGTCAATTGAGGCGGCTGAGCGAATGGCTGGGTACTCAATTTCCTCAAGTTTCGTTTCACTTGGTGGCCCGCAAATTGAAAGCATTAATCAGCATGCTGTGGTGGCTGTAGCAGAGCCAGAGGGTGAGATTAAAGAAAACGATATCTACCGTGTTAATGAGGCTGCTCGAGCTATTCCGCTGTCTTCGTCAAGGGAGATTGTCCACGTTCGACCAAGAACTTTCACTGTTGATGGTCAAGAAGGGATTCGAGATCCAATTGGGATGACTGGAGTTAGACTTGAGACTGATACCCATATTATTACCGGTTCCGCAACATCAATGCGTAACTTAGTCAAATGCGTTACCCAAGTAGGGATTGATGTGACTGAGTTGGTCTTTTCTGGTTTAGCCTCAGCTGAAGCAGTCTTAACAGACACTGAAAAAGAGTTGGGAGTTATTTTGGTTGATATTGGCGGGGAGACAACTAGTGTGGTGATTTTTGTTGATGGTTCGATCGCCTATTCAGCGGTGGTGCCAATTGGTGGACGACATATAACCTCTGATTTGGCCGTCGGTCTTAGGGTTTCATTAGAATCTGCAGACAAAATTAAATTATCTCTAGGTAAGATTCCCAAAACTCCAGTTATAGCTGAAGGTGAGCCTGCAAAGAAAAAGGAAGAGAATATGTTAGATGTTAAAGCGTTGGGGATTATTGAGGAAGATGTTCAGAAGATCTCCCAAAAAGCCGCTACAGAGGGAATCATTAAACCCCGTTTACAGGAATTATATAAATATGTTGGAAAGGAGATCAAAAAGAGCGGTTTTGGAACTATGACTCCTTCTGGTTTGGTCATTTGTGGGGGTGGAGCTGAAACGGTTGGGGCTTTGGATCAAGCTAAATATGTTTTGGGTTTTCCAGCTAGGATTGGTAAGATTGAAGGTTTATCAGGCTTGATTGATGAGATAGATTCACCGGCCTTTGCTTCAGCGGCTGGTTTAATTTTATATGGTACCAGAGAGAATCATTCTGAATCCAGAATACCCTCGCTTGGTAAGGGTTTGCCGATCAAAGGTATGTTCCAAAAAGGCGTCTCCTTTGTTAAATCCTTTTTACCTTAAAACTACTTGCTATTTTTAATTGCGTTCTGGTAATATTGGATTTATGAAAGAACAAGAAAGCCGCTTTAATTCTTATATGGCGACAAGAGCTGAAATGACTCAATTGAGTAGACGATTAGTTTACACTTTTAAAACCCTTCAGGCTATA
>Ga0209542_10020754_pt1 | contig 10366 bp, 6 predicted proteins | sample RifCSPhighO2_01_FD_184028 | JGI IMG/M metagenome (GOLD analysis project Ga0209542, IMG submission 184028) | Soil microbial communities from Rifle, Colorado - Rifle CSP2_plank highO2_0.1 (SPAdes) (version 2) | ecosystem: Environmental > Terrestrial > Deep subsurface > Rock core/Sediment ...
GCTCTTCCGATCTTTAAATCAAAGCTGCTACTGAAAGGATTACTCCGTCTGCCGGCGAGCGGGAAGACGTATCGTCGAGGCTGATGAAGTCAAAGTTGCATTGCTCGAACGCCCGCCCGCCGCTGTCTTTACGGCGCTGTCGCCACCATGTTGTCGTACAGCGTCTCCAGCAGCAGACGCGCCGCGTCCTCCGGCGTTTTCTGATTGCTTAGATCCGCCGCGACCAGAACCACGTTTCCTACGTTTTCCGGGTCTGTCATAAACTGCATCACCTTCTTGGGTTCCATCTGCGCGAGCCGGTTGATTCGTGCCTCCAACTTATCCTGTGTCGGGTGTTCCAGGAAACGAGATTTCACTTCCAGGCCGTTCTCCAGCCCCCAGCGCATGAGGCTCAGTACATACAATTCCGCCCGGCTGTCCTCCCACTCTGGGGGCAGGAACTTCGCCGCCGCCTGGTTGAGCGGTATCTGATTCGCCAGACTGATCTGTAGCAGATCGGTCCTTGCGGACGTCTTATACTCCGACGAGTCCCCTAAGACGTTCAGGCAATCCACAAAGTTTTGTGAAGGAGCCTTTCTTGTGCGGGCGGCCCAGAGCCGTTTCCACTCCCCGACGAAGATTCGCAGCAGATTAGGTATTTTCTCCTGTGACATAGAGACCTCTTTGGTTGCAGATAGTTGGGGCTGCTGCGATGGGACTTATCCACCACAGGGCGGCGATCAGATTTCTCCAGGAGACATGCAATTGCGGGGTCATGTTCATTTCCTATCCTTGTTTGGGCGAGCACCGTGAATCCACCTGCCGCATTGACCCTCTACTTCGTAGAAAATCTCTTCGGTGCTACAAATCAAGCGTATTTTGTTGTTTTGAATTTCTTTTCACATGCACTGCATCAAACTCCTTGAACCAGCCTTCGTCACCAAGGCGCTTGCTTACATGGGAAGGCAATGCTCTTCTTAGGCGCTTTAGGAACTCTTCACTTTGCGTTTGCTCATAAGTAATGTCCTTGAATACCCAAGTGACCTCCGGCATCATGTCTTTCACCTGAGAAATATTGTCCTCAAGAGTTTCCCGCAACTCTTTCTCATCGAATGATTTAGCTGAATCGCTTCGAGACGATCTCATGACAATGAGTTTGATCGTGTCCTCAAGGATGGTCTCTGCATGCTTTTCAATGATATCCTTCATGCCCTTCGCTCGTTCATCAAGCTGCTGCTTGTAGGCCCTAAATCGTTTTTCAAATTCAACCTTCCTAGTTCGTTCAATAATCCGCCCGAATTTGGCAACATCGTAAATCATCCTCTCAATGTCTTGCCGCACTCGATCAAGATCAGCCTCGGTTTTTGGTTCAAGGACTTGTTTGCCATCCTTGTCAAAACAGGGATCTCCGCTCTGAAGAAAGATCGGTACAGGAATCGCTTCGTCCTTGAAATCCTCGAAGGCTTTCAGCTTTGTATCTAACTGCTCCTGCAATTCCATTGTTGCATCAGCGTTCAGCAAATCGCTCGGAACCTTGAACTGACGCTTGGAGAGGTTTGCATTTTTCACCTTTGGTTCAACGAACTGAAACTTGCTGTTAAATACTCTTGTTACACGTGACAAATCTACATCAACGGGAGGATTCTCCTTCAGGGCTTCCAAAATTCCCTCGACTTGGTCGGGAGTTATTGCTTCTTTCCCTATTTCTGCCCCACTGATGACCGTGTTTGTTCCCTCTGCGGCAACCGCTTGAGATAATTGGGATGCGGGGTCTTTCCCAAGAAAAAGCCCATTCGGGGATATATCTGCGTCAGGAGCAGCCTCAATTGATTGTGGGGTGGGCGACCATATCAATACATCATCGTCAACCAACAGCACTCCAATACGTATGCCGCTTTGTGAGCGAAGGAATAAATGCTTGGATACGAGATCGTGTAGCAATTTCAACCCGCTTCCGTCTCCGTAACCGATACGATAAACATCGTCGTCAGGGTCAAGAACCACCGTGATGTCCACCGTATCGGCATCCGTGATGCGCTGACAGATGATCTCTGCCACAAGAGTGGAGATACCTGGTGCAACATAGACCACCCTTTTCTTCGCAGCCTGAATTTTTTGGACAAGAATTTTGTCATTCACCGCTACGAAGGTTGTCATCTCTGTCTTACCTGAGAGTTGGTGGCTATCACTGTGAATTTTCCTGGGCGGGGGGCTCGCTAGGTGAGTCGCCCGGGCAACCACACATAATTCTTGAGCTTATCAACATATTCCCACTATTGTAGGAAGACAAGATCATAGGCTATCAGCGACATTCCTCCAATAGTGGGAGGAACGGTTGGACGCTGCGGTTGCATTCGGGAAGGTATTGCGTCGGTTACGGAACGAGGCCGGCTTGACGCAGGAGGCACTCGGCTTCGAGGCAGACCTGCGCCGGACGTTTATAAGCGTTCTCGAACTCGGTCAGCAGCAGCCAACATTAACCACGATCCTCAAACTCACCAAGCCCTTGAAGCATTCCGCCCAGGAGATCGTCGGGCTGGTCGAGGCAGAGCTACATCAAGCCAACCGGCGTCGGCGATGACGTACCAGAAAATAACCTCGCGATCTTGCGAAGCAGATTCGCCGCTCGCCTCACTGTATAACCACAAAGCTTTGCAGTAGGGGCGAAATCGAACGCGCAATGCAAGCATTTGTTTTCATTATGCTTGCGTGAGACTCACGCAATTCGTAGTCCCGCCTTTTGTACCCACCTATAGGCAGGCGTGGCAGCTAAACGCAGCAAGGGGAACAGCGTGCGGCATCACCTCTGACAGTCTTGAATCGGCCAACAAGCGACCTTCGTGACAGCGTATTAATTCAGTGGGCGCAGGAGGCGGCCCGCTGCAATGACGGACTTGGTGTCATCGTGGCCACTCAGTTCTGTTTGGATTTTCTACCCAGTTTATCCATATTGCAGGTGATAAGGTCATACTACTGCATCAATCCCTCTTGCAATCATTTGGATTAGATCTGCCACCAGTGCAAGATCAGACTGAGAAATTAACCATGGCTCCCGAGGAGGAACGGGCTGCAGGTCACCCTCGTGGGCGATCTTGTTTCGGCGCTGAACCACAAGGGACAATTCTTTCTTCAAATTCTGTGCCTTTGCTACCTTCATTGCCGGAGTGGCACCCAGTTTAAGGGCCACTTCATGCCACAATTCGATTGATGTAATCAGTCTTACACCCTCTGCAATTTTGTCCGGGTCTTGAAACGTCATGTAGCCAAGCTTTTCTCGGACTTCCAAATCAAAAGCGGCGCTCGCGTCAGACGGGGTCGCTGCCGCTCGAATGCGAGCTAAAGTTTCTGTAGAAACTTGGAAGCGCATGTATCCTGGGCTTGCTGGACGTTGGCCTTCAAACGTTGCAACCATTCCCTGAGCAACGAGTTCGTGTACGTAAAGGTCCAGCGCACTAACTCGGGCAACCCATTCAGCTCGCAGCAACTCATCGGGCTGAAGGACTCCAGAAACATTTTTGGCGAGATAAGCATGCAGCGCAGACAGATGGTCGCAGCGACTCCATACGGCCTCGAAGAGTGCTATCGGCGTCAAGGCTCTGTCACTTAGTCAGCGCGATAACCTTGTCTGAGCATTCCGAGAAGGCTTTGTGGAATAGAGCCATGCTCACTTTAGTCTGCTCCCACACTGCACCCTTCTGATTTGTCTGGGCCTCTGTCAATACATAGACAGGGACTTGATGCGCTTGGGACAGGGCAATAAGGCTGTTGAAGTCTGCGACTTCCATTAAGGGAATCCACGGTTCGATACCTGAGCGAGCCTTGAAATCTTTGGGGTTAACCATCCCTGCTTTTTCAAGCGCCGGAACGAGCGTTTCCTTTAGTCCCTGAACAAGTTGGTCAATCCAATGCTGGAACGCCTTGCTGGCGTGACCGCTGCGAGGTCGATACTTCTGTATCACTGCACCAATAAAGACGGCGTGGGGCTTCGGAAACGGATAGTCGGCTTTTACTAGCACCTCGATACTAAATGCAGTGTCTGACCAAGTTTTCCATCGTGGAAGCGTCTTTGCCAATGAAGTTAACGCCATCGCTGAAAAGTAGTCTGGGTGTAGAGGCACGATGAAATAGTCACTCGTCGTTAATAGATTCTGGTTAAATGGGCCCAAGCTGGGACTCATATCGACCAGTACAAAATCAGCTTGGTACTTCTCAGCCGTAGCTTCTATAAGGAAACGAATGGCGCCAGGAAGATTGCGAAGAGGGAGTAGCGATCCACTTAATTCCTGTGCTATACCCAAGGACGTTTCATATTCGGCGAGACCGATGTGCCCAGGTAGAAGAAACAGATTTTTGTTGCCAGTTACTTCGACGCATTCCACTGCGGAGATTTGACGCGGTTGCGACTCAAATGCGGGTGCGAGTCCGTCTTTGACATTGTTTGGCATCGGTCCGTTGTAGATGGCGGCTAGGTCATCCACTCCTTTGTATCCCAAGACCATACCGGTCAAGTTGCACTGAGGGTCGAAATCTGCGAGCAAGACTCGCTTGCCCTTCAGTGCCATCATCCAACCCAAATTAAACGTCGTTGTTGTCTTGCTGACACCGCCTTTATGGTTAAAGAGGCAAATAATCTTTGTCATGGTGCGCCTTTAAGTATTTGTATCGAGCATACAGTCTACATGCCTGCACCCATAGTTAGGAAACTGGTTCTGTGCTGGCCTAGGTTCAACTCACTGCGGTATCTTGGTACAATCTGGCCTCATGAGGCCGGCCAAGGTCCGCTTCGGGTCGAGGCTATGTGAAAACTCGCGAGCGCCACGTTGCGGTGGGAGAGCGACGCCATCCTCGTTCAATGCTGCATGAAGGTGCGGCGCTATTTGTATCAAGATGGCAACTTCATTCTGGTTGTATGGAGAAATCTAACCGCTCCTCAGAGTTTTCACACAGCCTCGGTCGAAAGCACGCATTCGCACCCGCGCATAGCGGTCATTAAAAGCCTGTTGCCGATATGGCCGTAAGTCGATGAGAACAAAAAATATAGCGTCGGCTGGAAGCGATTGTTATGTATCAATTTATGTTTCTATCGTCTCGCTTCACCGGCGCGCACAACGGTTAGGCACTGGCAAATCATTTTGCCGACCAAACGGCATGCACCTTCTTCAGTTCGTCTACCCAACACTTGAGGATGTCTGACGTATTACGCCCAAGCTTTTTCGCAAGCTCGAAGAACCCCGGCCCAGGCTGCATATCACCAGATTTATGAACTACCACAACGCTCAGCATTCCACGGCCGGCAGCATCTTCTTCGGATGAGACCTCGCCCAGAAGGTGGAACAAGCGTTGGTCGTGTGGTTCCAGATGAACGGCTTTGATTTTCGATACAAGTTCCGAGTACGGAATCATGCCGCGCACCTTTGCTCTTGCGACCATGAGATTTCGTATCTCTTGTTTCGCGGCATCCCACTCGGCTTGCGAAAACCCGTATGTCGACATGTACGATTCTCCGTGCCTAACAGTAGTTAGACGAGCGTCCACGCCAGGCTACGCATGGATTGAATGAGCGGCCATTTTGCCTAGATAACTAGGGTGCTGATTTCTCGACAGCTTAACCATGGCGCGTGCAGCGATATACTGAAATTCAGCCCTTGTACTCAGTGAAGCTCGCCACCAAAGTCTCAAATGATTTAGGCTGATATTTGTTAAAGTTTTCCTCATCCACAAACACATAGTCATATCGAACTACCGACTGTACCTTGTTGATGTCTGCACACCACTGCTTCAAACGCTCCATTTTGAGCGGTACGTCAAGGTCTTCCTGACCCTTGGTTTCAACGATGTATATTTCCTTGGCCGATAACTTCACCAGAAAATCTGGGTAGTAGTTGGAGATGTCGCCGTCCGCGTTCACGTAATCCAGCTTGAAATGCACGGCCATGTAGTTCTTGCCGTAGGAAATCACGTCGTCGCAGTCTTCCAGAAAACGGGCAAATAGTAGTTCAAGATGGCTGTCCCCGATGATGCGGTTAAAAACGCTTTTTTTCGGGATGAGATAGCCCTGATCCTTAGCTACAAAGGGGCGCGTCTGCCGCAGCTTGATGGTATCGCGGATTTCGGCGTCGCCTTTGTCCTGCACGGTAAGGGCGTTGATCGCCTTCTTGAAAGTTTCAAGCAACGTCTTGGTAGCAGCCAGTTCTGACAGGTTGCGCAGGGTGTTGGGGCTTTCCAGGTCTACCGGCCGGTCAAACAACTGATCCTGAATAAACGCCTTAACCTTGCCATACAGCACGTCGTAACCACTGACCAGCCGTAAGTCCTTCATCATGGTCTGCGCGAAGTAGCCGATCACGCTGCGATAATCGACTATGCCCGCCGTGTCGAGGATGGTGGTATGCGTCACCTCGCCGGTGGTGATATCTTTAAAGACAATCTCTCGCTGTTGCGCTTCGCTAAACTGTAGATAGGTCACACGTTTATGCCCCTGCGCGCCCACATCCAGCGCACCAAGGTTCTTGTATTCCCGATAGACGCGCGGACTCAGCACCGGGATTTCAATATCTAGCGCGTCGATGTCTTTCTTCTCGTTCTCCTTGTCAACCTCTACCACCAGCGGCGTTTTAGCTTGCGTGCCTTCGCCCATCGGTTTTCGCTCCAGCACCACGCCTTCCGCCTGGATAGATTCCACAAAATCCATAAAGGCATTCGTACCGACCACGCTAACATATTCCTCCAAGCCACCGGGGTACATCTTGCGCAAGCCGCGCCCCAAGGTTTGTTCCGGCAAGATGTTACTCTGGGCGGAATAGGCGCGTAGGCCGACAATAGTGGTGACGTTGCGCACGTCCCAGCCCTCTTTGAGAACCATCACCGAAATGATGGCCTTGTAGGGGCTGTCCAGGCTGTCAATTGCGTTGGCCTGCTCGCGCAACTTATCCAACTCTTCTTTGCTCTTGCCTGACGTTGATTCAGAAATCTCGCCGTTGCTCTTAGTGTGAATCACCAGCACGGCATCTTTCAGATCGGGGTAGTGACCTTCGAGGTATTCGGCCACGTCGTCGCAGTTGCGGGTATCGTCGGTCATCACGAACAGGATGGCTTTCTTGCCCATCTTTTCATGTTCGGCATACGCCTTGCGCCACTCGATCACGCCCAGGTGAATGTAATCAGTGTATTTCTCGGTGTACTTGGCGCTCTGGCGCTCCACCAGTTTGGCGCGGCTGGGGGCGTCGGGCAGGACAGGATGTTTGACCACATTTTGTTTGATGGCCTCCACCAGCGGGTAATCGGCGATGGTCTGCACGAAAATCGCGCCGTTGTTGTGCTTGGGCGTAGCGGTTACGTCCACTTGCAGAGAGAGTGCGGACCCTTTTTGCTTCAGCCGGTTGTGGATGTCCTCGATAGATTTGAACCAGGCCATGCGCGGGTCGTGGATATGGTGCGCCTCATCGTTCAGCACCATCAGTTCGTTAATGTCACGCACGATCATGCCCAAATCCACTTTGGTGTCGGTGGTCGCGCCGCTCGGCCGCTTGCCAAGGAAATAGTCCATCGTGTCTACATCGTCGGGCGAAGCAGGAATGTCGTCCCCGGAATAAACGCGGTGAATGTTGGTCAGGAAGATATTGCCGGTGGGCCGGGTAATGCGCACCTCATCCTGCACGTGCAGGGTCAGTTGAAAATCGTCGCGCCAGTTGTGCCCGTCCACACCGTTGTCGGGCAAGATCGGGTCGTCTTTTAAAAAGATGCGCAGGCCCTGAAAATCCTTGTAGATGCGGTCCAGCACGATGATGTTGGGGGCGATCACCAGAAAGTTGCGCGCCAGTTGCGACTCCGGCTCGTACAATTTGTGGTAAAAGCTCCATGCTAGCGTCAGGCTAAGCACCTTCGTCTTGCCTGTGCCTGTCGCCATTTTCACCACAAAGCGCCGCCAGGTCTCGTCGAACATGCCGGCGGAGACCGCGCCGGAACCATCAAAGCGCATCATGTCGAACTTGTCCTTTACCCCCACCACGTCGTACAGGTAGATGATGGTTTCCAACGCCTCGCGCTGAGCAAAGTAATACTGGAACTCGGCCATTGTGCCGTCGGTCTGGGGCAGCAGGTGTGGGGTGTTGAACCAGTAGTTGAGTAGGCTCTTGCTCGTGTTTGTCGCCCCCACGTATCCGCTGTTCCGCCACTCCTTCACCTTGCGGCGCAGTTGCGGCACTAAGGGCGGCATCAGCTTTTCAGAACTGGACTCCCGCAGGGCTTCATCCGCCGGAAACCAGCGGAGGGCCGGGTCGAGAATGGAGTAGGGCGATTCGGGGAAGTTGGGATGGAGAGCCATTATTTCTTCCCTCCCACACTGATTTCGACAATGGTCATGGTGTCGTTGCCGAAGATGTCCACCACCTTGACTGCCAGCTTGCGCCGACCCGGTTGGCATTCGTGAAAGACGCTGGTCAGTTCCAGCGAGCGGTCTTTCTTGGTGCGGAAGGATTGCCACTCGTTTTCAAAGATGTAATCCCCCGTCCACCGCTCTTCCCACTCGCCGTTTTCTTCGTTCTTCACGCGCACGATCTCGCGCTTGCTCTCAAAATTGAAATCCACCGCCCAGTAATCAATCCAGTCTGTCCACTGTTTTGTGAGCACCTCGCGGCGGACGATGCCCTTCGCGTCCTTGCTCACCTTCACGATCTGCCCCTTCTCCACCACGATCTTGCTGGCTTTGTCCTTGAGCGTCGCCTCCGCGTTGGCGATCGAATCCTGCGAGTAAAAGACCGAAAAGTCGGCCAGCTCCATCGCCACGCTGTTCTTCTTGACATGCGGCTTGACCTCGATCGCCGCCACATCGTGGAAGACCACTTGATTTTTTTCCACCGCCCGCTTGTCAAAGACCTCGGCGGGGATGTACTTGGGGGCGATGTCGATGCCTTTGGCGCGGGCTTCGTCCAGCACGTTGGGGAACAGCCCCATCTCGAACTCAAAGCCCAGGATGTCCACGCGGGTGATGTGCTTCTGGCGACATTCCAGGATCACCTCTTCCACGAACAGGCGCGTCACCGGCAGGTTGACCGGCCCCACCGACACCAGCCGCCCGGCCTTTTTGCCGTGGAAGGTGCTGAAGCCCTCGGTCTTTTCGGCGCGGTAGGCGCGCAGGATGAGGTCAACGAAGGCGGCTTCTTTTTCCGCTAGTTGCTTTTGCTGTTCCGCCTCGCGCAGGTTGGGGTTGACGCCGATATAGTGCTGGCGCTCGTATTTGCCCAGGTTGAGGATTTCAAAGGCGCGGTAATCCTTGCCTTCGGCTTTAAGCTGCCGCTGCACGCCGATCAGCCGCTTGCGGGTGGTATGGATGGCGAACTTGCCCAGGTCGCAGACGATCCACTTGCGTCCCAGCTTTTCCGCGACTGCCGCCGTTGTACCGGAGCCGCAGAAGAAATCAGCTACGAGGTCGCCTTCGTTGGATGAGGCTTGGATGATGCGTTCAAGCAGGGCCTCAGGTTTTTGAGTGGGGTAGCCGATACGTTCCGGGCTATTACTCATACTGCCCGTTTCCCAGAGAGAATTTTCCAACACCTCTTCTCTAATTTCGTAAACAATCTTCCCAGATTCATCCCGAACCATATCTGCCTTTTTCGTCAACGGATTGAATTTCCTCTTTGCTTGCTTTGATTGACCGTCTTTTCTTTCTTTGAAGAGATGGTTGAAGGTGAATTGTTCTGTTTTTGTATAAACGAAAAGAGTGTCAGAAACTTGGTGGAACTTCTTTGAACGCGCTTTTAGGCCAGTATTTGCGTAGTGCCACACAATCTCATTTCTGAACCGGTCTTTTGAAAAGACCTCATCCATCACCAGACGGACATAGCCATTCACCCTCCAATCACAATGCACATAGATAAGGCCGTCCTCGGCCAGCAAATCGCGCATTAACACCAGCCGCTCGTAAATCATGGCGATGAATGAATCCGCGCCCTTGCCCCAGGTGTCGCGGTAGGCGATCTCTTCCAGGATGTTGGGCTTTTTGGTGAAGGTGTCGTCGCCGATCTCGATGTCCATTGAAAAATCTGCCCCCACATCAAAGGGCGGGTCGATGTAGATCAGCTTGAGGCCGCCCTGCTTTTCAATCTCCTCGCGCAGGGGGCCGTTTTTCAGGGATGAGAGAATCAGCTTGTTGTCGCCCCAGATCAGTTTGTTCGTCCAGCCCTTGAGCTGGCGGCCACGCTCGTCAAAAAGACTTGATTGCAATGCCGTGTCTTCTGGCTTCTCGGCGCGCGGCTCGTCCACCTGCTCGATCACCTGAAAGGGCAGCACGATATTCGAGACCTCATTCGTCTTGCCGTTCCATACCAACTCCACCTCGCGCTTTTCCTCGAACAACAGAAAGCGGTATTTCTCCGGTAGCGGCTTGCCG
>Ga0209542_10020757_pt1 | contig 10365 bp, 7 predicted proteins | sample RifCSPhighO2_01_FD_184028 | JGI IMG/M metagenome (GOLD analysis project Ga0209542, IMG submission 184028) | Soil microbial communities from Rifle, Colorado - Rifle CSP2_plank highO2_0.1 (SPAdes) (version 2) | ecosystem: Environmental > Terrestrial > Deep subsurface > Rock core/Sediment ...
TTGTCGGAAAAGTGTCCTTTGGAGCAAAAAAATTAGCAGAGAATATTAATGCTTTAATCGAGGCAATCGAAAAAGAAAAAATCCGCAACGTCACTCTCAAATCCACTATGAGCCCGGGGATCAAGCTCGATTTAGGCCTTTAATCCCCTCACAAGTTTTTCCGCTTCATCTCCATACCAAGGTTTTGGCAAAAACATTTTCGGCAAAAAAGGATCCATAACAATTGTCCTTAGCCATTTCGTTCTAATATTAACCATTACCTTACGCATCTGTTCATGCATTTTCTCTCTCTTACTATCTGATTTTTTTCCGCGGCCGCTGTTAACAGTCATATAGCTATTTTCAATTTTGCTAGTCCCCTGCTTTACCTCATCAACGATATCTTCATATTCGTCATTAAGCTCGTCTAATTTCCAAATTTTGTTAGCAAACTCACAATCATTTCCGACAATCAACTTATGGGTTTCTAAGACATACAAATAATTTTTTAATCCAGCACCTTCTGCAAATTCGCTAAAATCTCTCAGTAAATCATGCGGGCTAATAAAAACTGACTCCTGAAGCATGCCAAACCCCAACTCTTTTAATTTGTCCCGCAGTCTTTCACGCACCTGCTTGTTAGCTTCTGCAACATCAAACATTACAATTCTCCACCTTTTGTCCCATTTTTTATTTTGCAGCGAAAGCATTGGAAAGTCCCGTTTGATTTCTTTTTTACCATCAGATGTTATTCGAAGATATATTTTCCCATCTCTCTCAACCTTCTCGATAAATTTTGCTTTGTAGGAGCGGGAAACAAGCTGATAAAAATTATGTCTTTTATATTGCTGTGGTATCCAGCCATACATATTTTTGTAACTTGCGCTCATGAGATGGAATGGATCTCCCGCTTCTTCGAAAACATCCAGCAAATTAGCAAGTCCAAAGAGTAAAATGTCTTTCGTTTTTAAAAATTTCCGCATATATATACATATAACTACAACCAGCGGTCGCTGTCAATAGAGAGATTTTGACAATCTAAAAGATTATTAATGTCTCCCGGAGTCAAGCTGGAAATTTAAACCATCTTCCTTTGATACAGCTTGTCATCTTGAAAAAAATCGTAGATTCATAAATAATAAAGTCCCATGCTGACAAAAACAGATTTAAATCAAATTAGAGACGTGGCGCACGAAGAAGTTGGTGTAATCGTAGAGGAAAAATTGAATTCCAAATTAAAACTGGAATCAGAACCCATTAAAAAGGATTTAAAATATCTGAAGAAAAAAAATAAATAGAATCAATAAAACGGTTGATCTCATTGTGGCAAATTACGACGAAGCAGATGTCAAGCCACAAAGAAGAGTCAGTAAAATCGAACACCGCTTGGCATTACCGGAAGAAAACTAACCCATAATAATTATCCTCCCCAACTTGTCCACATTTTTGCCTTTACAAAACAACGTCTATAGTAATTAAGAGGCTAAACCACAAAAGATCCCGCCGATTTGGCGGGACTTTTGAAAAAAACTTTAAGAAAAAAGTTTATTTAAGCTCAACTGTTGCTCCGGCTGCGACCAATTTAGCTTTAGCTTCCTCGGCTGTTTTTTTGTTAACCTGCGTTATTACTTCTTTTGGCGCGCCGTCAACCAAATCTTTTGCTTCCTTAAGTCCCAAAGTTGGAACTAATTCCCGCAAAGCTTTGATGACCTGAATTTTCTGCGCGCCTGAATTAGCGATGACAACGTTGAAGACGGTCTGTTCTTCCTTTGGCTCGCCCGAAGCCCCGCTGAGCGGGGCGGAGGCGGCTGGAGCAGCCATCATCGCTGCGGATACTCCAAATTTTTCCTCAAGCGCTTTTACCAAATCTGATAATTCCAAAACAGACATCTCTTCAACTTGTTTTATTAATTCGTCTTTTGTTAATTTTGCCATACAATATCACCTCCCTTTTTTTTCGTGTCATCCTGAATTTATTTCAGGATCTCCTTATTTTGAGATGCTGAAACAAGTTCAGCATGACAATTATAAAAATACTAGTTCTTTTTAGCTTCTATTGCCTTAAGTGTCATTACAAATTTTTGCAAATTCCAATTTAGCGCTCTATGTAGGCCTGAGATTGGAGATTTAAGTCCGATAACCAATTGAGTAAGTAATGTTTCACGTGTTGGAAGAGTAGATAATTTCAACAACTGTTCGCCGGTCATCTGAAGCCCATCCAAAATTCCGAATTTAATTGAAGGAAGACTCAACTCTTTGATGCTTTTTGCAATTGCTTTTAACGGCATTACAGGATCTCCGTATAAAAAAAGTGTTGCAGTAGCGCCCTTTAAATCCGAAACGCCAGGACGTTTTAAATTTTCATCATTTGAATTTTTAATTTGTTTCGAGTTTCGAATTTCGTGCTTCGAATTTAACATCGCAATCTCGATAAGAGTGTTCTTGGTGGCGACAAAGTCCGCATCAAAAGCTTTAACTGCTTTTTTAAGCCCTTCAAGCTGCTTATGAGTCAGACCTTGATAGCTGGTAAAAACAAAACCTTTTGCGCGGTTAATTTTTTCTAAAAGTTCTGCAACGATTTTTTCTTTCCTTTGTCTGTTCGGACTAATTCGCTTGTTATCCATAAATCCTCCTCCGCTTACTTTTCGCCTTTTCACTACTATTCGCGTAAAGCGACGTGGTCGCCACGCGACTTTACGTCGTAGCGCGGCTTAAAGAGCGCTTTTCGGCGGATTATGCACTATTTATATTCCTTATTGTGCATAAAAAAAGCACTCTTTCCTCGAGTGCTAACTTAATTAATAATTATTAATTAATAATTTATAATTCGGCTGCGCCTCGGTGGGACTTACTGATTGCCACACGTCTTAGGACTTTTTAATGTTACCACAATTTATTTCAATATGCAAGGGATCAAAAATTACAATTTCAAAATCTCAAATTCTAAATAAATTACAATTTCCAAATATCTAAATCCAAAAAGTTTTGTATTTTGAGCATTTTAATTTTGATATTATTTGGTATTTGTAATTTTGTGCTTGGAATTTTATTGGTACTTGACATCTTTGTTATACTTTGTTATTTTATAAATGATTAAAGATTAGTTATGATCAATCAAACAATATCAATCGACAATCTTCCCGATCTTCTGACAGTCCGCGAAGTGGCGCAAATCCTGAGAGTCTCCCCTCTTACTATCAAAAGGTGGGGCAAAAGAGGCAAGTTGCCGGCAATCAGAATTAATTCCCGCGGCGACAGACGCTACAAAAAAGAAGCAGTCTTGTGGCTCCTCGGTATTCAACCAAAAGTATAAAGTCCTCCTTGCCCCTCGAAGCTCGAAGAGCGAAGTGGGGTGGCTACTTGGCATCCAACCCAAGGTCTAAAAAAATATACGCTGATTTCCTCACAGATTTCAAACGGATCTCCACTAATTTTTTGCTACTTGAAAAGATTTACTGACTGACGTAATATAAAAAATATGGATAATAGCAAACTATTAAATCAAATCGGAAGTTTGATAAAAAAAGAATTAGTTCCTATAAAAAAACAGCTCGATACAGTTGAAATTAAAGTAGAGGTAGTCAATAAAAGGGTGGGGCAAGCTGAAAAGAATCTTGAAAGAAAAATAATGCAAAGCCAGGAAGAAACTATTGATGCGCTCTCAGAATTGATTAATACAGGTTACGATTTACACGAAAAAAGGATAGCAAAAATAGAAGACAATTTAGGAATAACAACTCCCCACCAGTAGTCTGCCAGTCCTAGCTTTGAAAGGTCTCTCCTTGAAAAGGGCGCGAGTGGAGCGAGCACCAGAATGCCAGAATTCCCTGCCCCCAAACTACGGGCGGCCGGAGGCCGGGCCGAAGCGGACGGCTGAACTTTGGTTGTATTCAAGTTTTATTTGTGCCGGGGTCATGGCGTAGTTGAAGATCTTCACATCATCAAGAAGACCGTTCAGATCCCAAGAGCCTCCACCGTTATAGTCACCTATCAAAAGAGAACGAGTGCTGGTAGTTGGGTTATTTAGCGATTCATTAGTGCTCTTGGAAAGCTCTACTCCATTCTTGTAAACCCTACCCACGCTTCCGGATTTGGTAACTACAAAATGCTGCCAACTGCCTGCTGCATATTGACTAGTGTTACTCAATATTTGCGTCTGAGTTCCAGAAACCTGTGTGGTAAGTCCAATTTGACCATTTGAATTCATGACAGCATAATAACCATCAGTTAAATAAAGTCCTCTTGAAACAGGCATTTGATCTTTTATACTACTTGGATTAATCCACCATTCTATGCTAAAATCTTGGGTTGTAAAATTTAAATTCGTCCCATTTCCAGCGTCCACATAATCATCTACCCCATCAAAACTCAGGGAGGAGTTCATTTTTCCTGTTCGGCCGTTGTACCAAGCGCCTGTTCCATTGGTTGGAGTTAAGCAAGTTCCGATAACAGATTGAGGAATTGTTGCTCCAATCGTAATGGTTCCAGTGTTGGCATTTCCCGAAGAATCATAAGCGGTTAAGCCTTGACATTCATCAAATTTCCACCACCCGACCGGTTTTCCGCGGTTGTAGTCCCAGGCAATCTGCGCCGCCGTCCGCGCATAGTTGAAAATTTTAACGTCATCAACAAAACCATTTCCATACCTACCTTGTCCATCATCCGCACCGATATAAAGCGCTCCTGTGTCGGCATTAATTGCTCCAGTAAGCGGATTTGTTGCTTTTAATTGCCCATCAACATACAATTTTACATTGGAACCATCATAAGTCCCAACATAGTGATGCCATGATGTAATATCAGTAAGCGTAAAAACGGCGGCAGTCCAACCAGTTGTATAAATATAAAAATACATGTCTTTTGTTCCTGATTCAGGGTGCATTATATAAGCGTTTCGCTTGCTGGCCACCCAACCCGTATCGTCCCAATTTGCAGTATTACTTTTAGCCCAAGCTTCAACCGTTATGGCCGCTGTGGGATTGGTATGGGCCGAAATTTCCACGTAATCATCCGTGCCGTCGAAGGAGAGACAGGAACCGGATTTGCACGAGCCGGAACTTTTCCAAGTGGGTCTGTAGCCAGCAGTTCCTCCACCAAGCGTTCCAACATTATTATTTCCGCTGGTGTCATTGGCAGAAGTTCCAATGTAATCATTGAAATTCCACTCCCCGACGGGCGGGGTGCAAGTTGAAGTATCTCCGGGAATGCAATACAAAGCAGAAGCGGAATTGGAAGCAACAGACCCTCCGGTCAAACCCGAAGTATCGGACAATGAGCCCATCTGCATCGCCGACCCCCGATTATATTCCGTCTTAATATCATCCGCAGTCAAAGCAAAAGGATAAATCTTCACCTCATCAACTATAGCGCTAAGGAAATTCGCTCCTCCGTCATTTCCTATCAGCAAATTATTACCCGCCTCCGAACTTAAAGTACCTGTTGCCGCAGTTTGAGTAGTATAGGTTTGCTCGACCCCATTTTTATAAATCCTAATTTTCCTATCCCCTGAGTTACTGTAGGTCATCGCGATATGCTGCCAAGTCCCCGTAGAAATTCCGGAAATCTTACTGCTTGCAGATGTCGTATCCGTTGTAATATCCACCTGAAAAGTACCATCCGAATTAATCCTGTCTCTCTTCCAAGACTTGTCAATTATTTTTGCATAACTTGCAGGAAGGGCTGTAGGTCTAATCCAATAAGACCAAGAAATTTCAGCTAGATCGTCAAGACTTGCCGGACTCCCCGCACTGACATAACTGCCTAACCCATCAAAACTCAGAGCTTTTCCAAATTTACCGCTGTTAGTCCAGCTAGCCCCATTATTGGTAGCTGTATTTGCATTGACTGATTGATCTTTGGGATTACCATAACCTTCATCAAATTTCCAGTAGGCGGCGTAACCACTGCCCCCAGCCCCGCCGCCGCTAAAGCTTTGGCGGGCAAGCATGTCCTCAGCGATCTGCTTTTGAGTACGGGCATAATTGTAAATGCGGACTTCGTCAAGAATACCGTCGGTAAATCCAGACGCCCACCCGTCACTTCGTGAACCGATACGAAGATTAGCTGCTGCTGTTTTTGTATCCGTATGGGTTTCACCTGTTTTATTTAGTGCTCCATTTATGTAGATTTTCAGCGCTTCTCCCGCTTTAGCAACCCCGACCAAGTGATACCAGATATTTGCCGAGATGGTATCTGTTGTTGTCACTTCTTTTAAAACTCCGGTAGATTGTTCTACATAAAACTGAATTAAATTCGTATCCCTAATGCGGAAATTATAAGCTAAGTCAGCTCCCTTGCTAACGAGAGTGTGAAACTTGCCGATTGTATCCGCTCTAAACCAACCCTCAATCGTAAGGTCGCCCGTGATATTTAAACTGCTGCTATTCCCCGCGTCCACATAATCATCCACTCCGTCGAAGCTGCATCCTCCACCATATCTTCCGATGATTTTACAATTCATTCCTGTTAAGTTAGCCCCATAATAAGTTGTACCCGTATTGCCATAAGTTGAAGAATCGACTAGAGTTTGAGAATTGCCTGAAACTTTTTCATCCATTTTCCAATATCCAACCGGACCGGGGGCGAAGGAGTAGAGGTCAACGATTTCTTTCACTGATAGCGCGCGGTTGTAAACTCTGACCTCATCCGTCGTTCCCGCAGTATCTCCCCAAGTATTTCCGGTTCCAATATTGAAATTTCTCGTAGAAGTGACCGGATTTGAAATTGCCGTACAGTCTCCCCCAGTGTAGGGCGTGTCTTCTTTGCCGTTTAAATAAAGCCGCATGTTTGCCCCCTGCCTGACTGCTACCCAATGCTGCCAAGCAGTTGTAGAAACAGCTGTTTGAGAACGGCAATAAGTATAAGCTCCACTTTGGTGAGTAAGAAAATGGAAATAGGGATCATACATAATTGAGTAACCATCGGTCTGCGACAATCCCCGCTCGATAACGGTTCCTCCCGCATCGGTTGCTTTTAACCAGACGCTTATGGTGAAATCGCTAGTTGTGAAATTCAAACTTGAATTATTGCCGGCGTTGACATAATCTCCCGTGCCGTCAAGACTTCCTCCGTTGCCAAATTTTCCCGCAGCTGTTGTTGCATTTCCCGCGCGGACTCCATTATTTCCGGCTCCTGAGGCATCTAAAACCTCTCCTGCCGCTCCTGACCAAGAGGCTTCGTCCATTTTCCAGTACCCAACGAGCCCGTTACTGATCCACGCGGATTGATTGCCGATTTGTGCTCCCACACCCGATGTGGAGCCTCGCGAAGCGTAATCTGATTTAATTTGCGCCGCAGTACGGGCATAATTATAAATCTTTGGATCATCAATGAAGCCTAGAAACAAATTGCCCCCTGCAGAATTTATCCCAAACTTTAACTGCGATGTGTCTGTGCTAATCGTTGTTGAAGTTGAGGTGCAGCTTCCAACCGATACGCCATTCACGTAAAAACAAAAACTAGATCCATCATAAGTTGCTGCCACGTAATACCAAGTATTTGCTACATGCGTATAACCAGGCGACGTGTGACGTGCGCCCAGGGTGTCGGTAAAGGCTGCGTAAAAGCCATCGCCTTCTGATTTCAAAACATAACCTTTCGATCCATCAGTGCCTTTCCCAAAAATGAAAGAATTATTTGTAATATTCCCAGTCTTTACCCAAGCAGACATGGTAATATTGCCAGAAATTTGAAGGCTTGCCGAATCAGCCATAAGCACATAATCATCCGTGCCGTCAAATTTCAAGCATTTTCCCGAAATACATTGATCGCCCGTAATCCATGCTGGATCATTAGTATCGGAACCGGCAGCTGAGCCAAGAGTTCCGTCGTTATTATTTGTGGAATCATCATAAGCAGTTTGCCCTTGACCTTCATCGAATTTCCAATAGGCCACCGGCGCCGGGCCTTTTTCTTCAGTCGCGAAAGCAACAGAAGGAACAGCTTGCCCCTGAACAGCAGTCAAAATCGAAGAGGTGCCGTCATTGTATAATTGCGAAACTTCAGAAGCCGAAAGCGCGCGGCTATAAACCCTAAGGTCATCAATCAGACCAATAAAAGGAAGGCCATCACTCCTTATTCCAACGTAATTTGTCAAAGCCGTAGATGAAACATCTACAGTTTCCGTCTCCGTACCTTCTAGTACTCCGTCCACATAAACTTTCATTTCATTGGCAGTTGTATCGTAAGTACCAACAACATGATGCCAAACATTGTCGTTTAAAGCAGTTGAACTTCTAACAATTGCGCTTCCATCATTGTGCTCAAAAAACAATTTGCCGGTGGACTGCTCCAAAAGCAATTGAATTGCGCCGGTAGTCCAACTTCCCTTAGCAAAAATTGTCCGATACGTAGTAACATCTGCGTTTGCTTTAATCCAAGCTCCTATTGTAAATTGAGTGGTCACTCTTAAGCTCGTATTGCTTCCTAAGTCAACGTAGTCACCTGTTCCGTCAAGCGTTCCTCCTCTACCATATTTTCCTGTTGTGGTAGTAGCGTCGCCGCTTCTTACACCATTATTTGCATTTATAGACATGTCCTTAACTTCTCCTGCAACACCTGCCCAGGCGGATTCGTTCATGTTCCAGTAGCCTTCCAGACTGTTATAGAGATTAAATTTAGTTGAGTCAGAGTTGGCTACCGCATTAGGATTTCCATAATAAGCATAAACAGTGTAGGTGGTGGAATTTTTGGGAACGAGATCTGCTTTCACCCAGATTTTGGTGGTCGTGGTATTACAACCTGAATCAATGTAGTAAGGCAATAATTTTCCATTGGCATTGGTAAATCTTATATCGTCACAATCTGATTGCATTTTGGATGCAGTGATAGGAGTGGAAGTATCCATACTAAACCAAGTGTCCAGATTAGAAACATCGGAAGCAGAAGATGTGACGGTGATAGTAATGGCTTGACGATAGAACCAATTTTGGTCAAACCACTCAGCGGAAGCTTTTTTGATGTCCTTAAAAAAGAAATACCCAACCCCTACTACTATTAATAGTAGGATTAAAACTGCCAGTGGTTTCCTATTTTTATTTTTCCTAAAAAAACTCATTGAATTTTCATTATAAATTAAAATTTTAAAACATTAAAGTCTGCTTTTCTCCTTTTTTATAATTTTTTCCTGCAATCCGAAAACCGTATTCTTCAAAAGAAAATCCGTTTTATTTATAAATTCAATAAAAACTTCATAAGTCAAATCTCTTGCTTGAATATCCCGTCCCATATATTCCCGTAATCTTTCCCGTACTGTCCCGTATTTTATCGGATTTATTCGGGAATTTACGGGAGGATATGGGAAATTAAGGGATGGCGTAGGAATTGGGAATTTCCCCGTTTTCAAATATCCATCCGTATGCAATCTCTCGATATCTCCCCGCACTTCGGTTAATGAGGCTTGCGCAAAACCAAGATAATCAAGATATTCTTTCGTCGATGGTCTCGCCCACCCCTCTTCAATCGTCGCAACTGTCGAACGAGCTGCATCTTCTAATTGTGTTTTTCTCCGGAATTGGTGGCTTGGAAGAATTTCCAGATAAAGCTGAATTAAATCCCGCAAAAGCGAAGCGGTTTGCCAATATGCAGACGCTTTATATCCTTGCGTACTTTGCGCTTGACGCGTAGTTCTCTCAATTACGGGAATTCTGAACGGGAGTTTAACCGCCTGTCGGCGAGTCAAGGGGGAGTTTACGGGCTTTTCCGTAATTTCCCGCAATTCTCTTAAAGTCTTCTCCGCCAATTGTTCTGCAACTAAACTTTTCTTTTTTATTTTAATACGATTCATATAAAGCGGTGATTTCTGTTGCGGACAGCGCGCGATTGTAAACGCGGACATCATCAATGAGGCCGCCAAAATATTCGGCGCCACCAGCGCCAGACATGCGTCCGATTGCCACTGTTACTGCGCTTATCCTAATAGGACCAGTAAATGCAGTTTCAGAAGCTTGCTTAACTCCGTTGACATATATTTTCATACTCCCACCAGATTCCCAAGTCCCAACAAGGTGCACCCACGTATCTGTTATAGTATTCGCATCAGAAGAAACTGATTTCCAAGAACTGTCATAAAGTTGAAACGACCAATGGGTAGCATCAAGGTATCTCAGGATATATGCCTCATCTGCTCCGTGCTTTGAGATTATATCACGAGGGTCCGCGCCAAAAGCGCTTGGTTTTACCCACGCCTCAAGCGTAATAGCAGTGGTAATATTCAAACTCGCACCACTCCCCGCATCAACATAATCAGTCGTGCCGTTAAAAGAGTATGCTTTGTTAGCTGTGCCTTTACGGTCGGTAGTAAGAGTTGCGCCGGTTACCGTACCATTGTTGCCGTAAGGGGTGGAGTCTTTGGCATTACCGTCCATTTTCCACTGCCCCACTAATCCT
>Ga0209542_10020758_pt1 | contig 10365 bp, 11 predicted proteins | sample RifCSPhighO2_01_FD_184028 | JGI IMG/M metagenome (GOLD analysis project Ga0209542, IMG submission 184028) | Soil microbial communities from Rifle, Colorado - Rifle CSP2_plank highO2_0.1 (SPAdes) (version 2) | ecosystem: Environmental > Terrestrial > Deep subsurface > Rock core/Sediment ...
AAATTCCTTTCATCAGAATTCCAGTCAGTTTCGGCTTTCCTCTCAACTTTGAAGCTTTGTTTGTACCTATCCCTCCCGCAACGGTTATCAAAAACGATACGGAAGGGGTTTGCTTATTTTTTTATCCAAGCCATTGTTTTTTATTAGGGGAGTATTACAATGTGCGAAGTTACTTGAAATATGGGGTGAGGTATTATGGTAGATGCGGTATCTGATGCCAAGAAGGAGCTTTTGAAACAGCTTGATGCGGTGTTTCTTACCGATAACAGGACTAAGGAATTCTATGTTAGTTTAGTAAAGAATTTAAATGATGACGAGGCACTTGATATAGCCGCCGATATTTTTATCGCCTTGAAAGACAGGTCAGATATAATGGCTTCAAATAATTTGTTAAGAAGTTGCTTCCAGCGTTTAAGAGGGGAAAGGAGCCAAAATGAAGTATAACAAGCTGGTCAGAGATAGAACTCCGGAGATGATTAAGGGAGATGGCGGAGATCCTAAATTTCATATTGCTACCGATGAAGAATATTGGGTAGAACTTAAGGAAAAATTACTTGAAGAGGTCGGAGAGTTTCTGAGATCAGAAAACGAGAAAGAGCTGGCTGATGTCGTAGAAGTTATTGAAGCTATAGTAAAGACTGGTAGGGTAAATGAGCAGAAACTTGTTGCTGAAATATCAAAAAAGGCCAAAGAAAAGGGCCGATTTCAAAAGAGAATTATTCTGGAGGAGGCATAAGATGGCAAAAAAAGAACTGACTGATGCTCAGAAAAAGTTATTTGAACAATTTGACCGAGTGCCGATGGATGATGAGTTGAAGGATCTTGTATATACTGGTCTTTTAGCAGTTAATGATGAGGAAGCCCTTAGTATTGCTAAGGACTTAAAAGAAGCTCTGGACGCATTACCTAAAGCTCTGAAACATTTAGAAAAATTAGGCCGCAAACTAGGTCAATAATTTCCCCGCCTCCGCCAGCTGGCGGACGGTGGGCTTCCCCGTAACGTACATTCGTATGCGTTATGGGGCTTTATTTTTTTATCAAAAAATGTAATTATTCAACAGATTAGAACGCAGTCTGTTTGTTCAAGTTCAAGGCACAGATGAAGACCGAACCGAGCCATATAATAATATGGCGAGGGAGGACTGGAATCTGTAACGAAGAAATTGGACAAACCTGAAAGGCTTGTCGTCGGCTTATAACTTTAGTTAAGCCCGACAAGCAGACAAGTTATGAATAGATTCTATAAAAAGTATATACGCATTCCCCCCAGCGAGTCTATAGACATCAGGGACATCATGGCCATTATTCATCATCCGCTTTTTCAGCGGCTTCTTCATATATCTCAGTTGGGAACTACTTTGACTGTTTTTCCGGGGGCATCGCATAATCGCCTTGAACATGCTTTGGGCGTCTACGGTAAAGCCAAAAAATTTACGAAAAGAATGGTAGACGATGGTTTTCTAACCCCTTTTGAGGCTAAGAATGTTTCCTTGTTCGGATTAATGCATGATATCGGCCATGGACCTTTTTCTCATGTAATAGAAGAGCTGACTCACTTAAGCGGTGATGAGAATGAGAATGGCCTGGTAGTCCTTAAGTATTTAAAAAATGAGGTTAAGAAGAGCGGGGGAGATTATGATTTTATAAAAAAATTGTTCCAGCATAAGAATCCGCTTTACAAAATTATAATGGATAAGAATGTCGGTATGGATAAATTGGATTATCTGGAAAGAGATACTTATCATACCGGTTTCGGTCAGCGTCCTGATATTGAAAGTCTTTTTAATTATCTTGTTTTTGTTAAAGGCCAGATAGTTATTGATAAAAAATCTCTTGAAGCAGCCAAGCAAATGCAGAGGCTCTACATTTATATGTATAAAGAAGTCTATCTTCATAAGTCGGCTCTTATCAGCCAGAGATTTATTCAGAAAATGATGGCCAAGTGGATGAGTGTTGAAAGCATAGACCAGTCAGAATTATGGCGCTTGAACGACAAGGAGCTGATAGCCTTGATGTACACCAATAAAGATAAAGAATTACAATTCCTCTACGACTGTTATAAGAACAGGAATCTCCCCAGGACGGGATTGGTTATCCGTCTTAAGGATCGTGAATTTAAGGAGAGAATCGCCGGGAAGGCAATCAGGGTAGTCGGCGAGGATCCTAGGTTTTTTGAAAAATTTATGGACCATGCTTCGCCTAAAGACCTTGAAGAGCTTGAATTAAAAATAGCGTCTTTAATTAAAGTACCGAGCTACAAGATCGCAATAGTGCCGACGCTTACGCCGTGGCGCTTTGTCCCGCAGGATATTTTATATCATGACAACGGAAAGATCTTGTCCCTTAAAGATACTCAAAAGGAATATTTTGACGCCTTGCGCTATGAGATGAATGACTATATGGCGGTGAGGGTTTGTATCGTCGGTGACAGGGATATAATATACAGAAACTCAGGTAAGATATATGATCTGATAAAAAACCAGACAAAGTAAAAAAACAGCTTGCTTAGCAAGCTGTTTTTTTATAGGCTTAGTCAAGTTCCATAAAAACGAGGTTGAGATGGAAAGAAATATCTCATTTGAGCTGGGTCGGATTTGCGAGCGAGCGGCTCTAGCCGTAGCTCCATTCGTCGGGCGCGGTGACAGGCATGCGGCTGATTATGCCGCAACTCAGGCTATGCGTCAGGGTTTTGAAGATCTCAAAATCAGAGGAACAGTTGTAATCGGAGAGGGTGAGCGTGATAAGGCTCCGATGTTGTATATCGGCGAAGAAGTAGGATTAAGCGGTGAAGGACCGAAATTAAAAATAGCCGTTGACCCTCTTGAGGGTACGAACCTTGTCGCTAACGGCTGGCCAGGCGCGATTGCCGTCATTGCCGGAGTTGTTGAAGGCGAAGGAGATCTCCTCCATGCCCCCGATATCTATATGGAAAAAATTGCCGTTGGTGAGGCGGCGCGTGATTCTATTCAGCTTGGTCGGTCTTTAGAAGAAACTTTAGAATTAGTTGATGTTAATCTGCATAATATAGCTATTTCTCTCAGAAAGCATGTAAAAGAACTGACGGTAATGGTCTTGGAGCGTCCAAGGCATACAGAGCTAGTGGCTAGAATCAGAAAAGTCGGCTCTCGCATCAGATTTATTACAGATGGAGATGTTGCCGGCGCCCTAGCTACGGCAAAGCCTAATTCCGGCATTGACTGTCTGATGGGAATCGGCGCTGCGCCGGAGGGAGTTCTGGCCGCTGCCGGTATGAGGGCACTACGAGGACAGATTTTAGGAAGACTTGTTTTTACTAAAGATAGCGACAAGCAAAGGGCTCAAAGCATGGGCATTACAGATTTAGATCATATTTATACCAGCGAAGAACTTGCCCAAGGCGATGTGATGTTTGCGGCTACAGGCGTTACCGGCGGAGATTTTTTGAAAGGGGTTGTCTATACCGCCGATGGAGCATTGACTAACACCGTATTGATGAGATCAAAATCAAACACTATCCGCTGGCAGGAAGTCCATCACAGATTTGATAATCCGGATAATGTTTATAATAATTTCTAAGTCCCGCTAGGGGACTTTTTAATTTTTTATTGTACGCCTAGTAGGCGAAGCAACCGATAAATTCATAATTGGCCAGTAGGATTTGGTTGGCATTTGTTCTACTAGAACCATGGACTTTATCCCGGTAGCACCCTTTACTTTTAGGTATATTGAGTGTTAAAATTAACAAATCCGCCCATAGCTCAGTTGGTAGAGCAATTGCCTTTTAAGCAAGTGGTCGCAGGTTCGAATCCTGCTGGGCGGACTGCATGCAACCTTTAAGTTTCAAAAATTGGTGTCAAGAATTAAGAGTAAAAGGTCACACCCTCGGAGAGATATCCAGGATAACCCATAGACCCAAAACAACGGTCTATTTTCATATTAGAGACATAGTCAGAACCAAAAAGCTACTAGAAAAAATAAAAAATATTCGTATCAATTTAATAAGGGGCAAGGGCCCTAAGAGGGGCAAGAGCCTGTTAGGTTATAAATATAAAAAGTTTAATCAATGGACTCCCTCTCTTGTTAATCTTGTAGCCCATATGCTTTTTGATGGAACTATAAAAAGAGAAGGTGTTTTATACTATAATCGAAGCTTGGCGCTTATCATCAATTTTAAAGATAAGATGAAGATCATATATGATGGTAAGCCTAGAACATATAACAATAACGGTGTAATGAGGCTTGCGTATCATAATGTTGAACTCGGAGATTTTTTTAAAAGTAAGTCAATAAAGTTATTAAATAACATCACTAGACTACCAATAGATTTTCAGCTGGAATTTCTAAAAGCCTTTTTTGATGACGAAGGATCGGTTGATTTTAGGGGCATGAAGCGTCGCATTAAAGGCTATCAGCATAATATAAAAATTCTTAATTTAATTCACAAACTTCTAAAGAATTTTAAAATTAACTCTTTTATAGATCGTCGTTTTAATGAGATCCTGATTACTAGAAAGGAAAACATTAAAAATTTTGCCGAAGAAATAAACTTCTCTAGGGGTTTAAAAGTAAATGGCAAACGCTCAAATAGTGTTTGGAAAAAGTCTCTAGAAAAAAGAAAAATCTTGGCTGATCTACTTGCTTCTTACCAATAAAAACAGCCATACCAATCGGCTGTTTTTTGTGCTAGATTTAAAGCATACTATGGCTAATAAAACAAAAACGAAATATGTCAAATATTCGGCCGAAACGGTGTATCTGGGAGAGTATATAGATCTCAAGAAAATCCAGGAAAATGTAAAGCAGTACTCATATCTTAACCGCGATCATCCGCTGGTTATCAGGCTTTTAAAGAACCAGCATGCTGTTTTGACCAAGTTCGGAGCGGTGACATTCTGGGATGTTCCTCATAAGCTTAGGACTGATTTTTTAAAAGAAATCCAGGGTTTTATAAAAAGTAAAAAGGGGAGTTACAGCTACGATGAAGAAACAAAAGTTATTATCGGCAGTGAAGCGACTAAGATTACTTTTGATAAAATTTTTCTTGTTAAGCTCGGTGTTCAGGAAATTAAAATAATATCCTATGTGCTTTCTCAGTCAGTCGCTCTTGAAAGGTATGAAGATGAAATTGAAACCAGCTTGTCAGAAATCGGAACGGTAGTTGAAAATCTCAAATCCAGTGGCCGGGCTAAGCTGACGGAGAAACAGCTCCTTCGTCAGATTGGTAATGCTTTGTCAGTGAAACAGACGACGGTTGCCCATCTCTCTCTGTTTGATAAGCCGGAAGAAGTCTGGGAATCTCCCGAACTGGAAAATTTATATAACCGAATGAATTACGAATATGAGCTTCAGGACAGGTTTGACATACTTGATGAAAAAATAAAATATCTTTCCGATATTTCCCAGATGCTTATGAATTTTCTGGCTGAAAAAAGAAATGCATTCCTTGAAAAAATAATAATCGTTCTGATCGCTATAGATATTTTTATCTGGTTTATCCCGCCGTTTCCGGAAGTAGTAGCTTATATCTCTAAGTTTTTTTAATGAAAAATACCAACCTTCTTAAGACTGTTTTATTTTTTTTGGCTTTAAGCGCATCCTACATAATAGTATTCAGAGTTGATTTTGTTTGTGAGAATCTGGCTAACAAGCCCGGATGTTATGGGGGTAATTTAGATTTTCGTTTGCGCTATCTCGGAATAGATAATAGTCGTGACTATTTAAAACATTTATATGACAAAGGTAATCTTGATCAGGGAGAATGTCATACGCTTGCTCATGGGATAGGCCGTCAATCGGCAAAATCCGGTCGGCATGTTCAGTAGGGGAATATTATTCTGATTGTGCGGCCGGTGCTTGGTGGCATATGGTTTTTTATGACAAAGGTGATAAGGATAGAGCCAATTCATTCTGTAGAAATGTATTAGCATCTGATGATCAGGTCAGGTGCGATGGCATATCAGAGTTTGATTTTCCAGGATTATCGGAGTATTAGTTATAATTATGACTATCCGCCTTCGCGTAAAGCTTCGGCGGATGCTCATATTTGTAACTACTCATTTCATTCATAGACAAATATGGCAAAAAAATTGATAAAAATCGGAGTACTGATGGGTGGTCCCTCTTCGGAACATGAGGTTTCTTTAGCTACCGGACAGAGCGTTCTGGATAATTTAGACCGGTCAAAATATGAACCTGTAGCCATAACAATTTCTAAAAATAAAGAATGGTTTATCGGAAAAAGGGAAATTACCGAGCAAAAAGCCCTGGAAGGCTGTGACGTTATTTTCAATGCTCTTCATGGAACTTTTGGAGAGGACGGCAAAGCCCAGGCCTTGATGGAATATTATGGCGCTGAATATACCGGTTCAGGAATCTGTGGTTCGGCTTTAGCCATGGATAAACTTAGAAGCAGAGAAATATTTAAACTGGCCGGACTCAAAGTGCCTAACACTCTTAAAATAAGACGCGGAGAAAATTACCAGGCCTTGCTTAATCTCTTTGTCTCTAAGGTCACCAGTTTTCCGGTTGTAGTTAAGCCTTGCTCTCACGGATCTTCAGTTGGAGTTCAAATAGTCAAAGATCAGGCTGGGCTGGGTAAAGCAATTAAAGAAGCATTCAAGCTGGACGGCAAAGTTCTTGTAGAAGAGTTTATTGAGGGGAGGGAAATCACTTGCGGAGTATTGGATAATTTTGACAATCAGTCTGTCGGCGCTTTGCCGATTACCGAAATAGTGCCTAAAAAGGGTCATAAGTTTTTTGATTATAATGCTAAGTACAAGACAGGCCATTCAGACGAAATAACTCCCGCATTTTTAGATGAAGAAGTTGCCAAGGAAGTTCAGGGGATTGCCGTTAAAGCTCACCAGCTTCTTGGTTGTAAGGCTTACTCAAGAACGGATATGATTATCAAAAATAATGATATCTATGTTCTTGAGACAAACACTCTCCCCGGCTTAACGTCCAACTCTCTCATCCCTAAAGCCGCCTCTGTCGCCGGGTTGACAATGACCAAGTTGTTAGATAAGATCATCGAAAGTTCATTGGTATAGAAGGAGTTTAAGATGACAGCGATTGCTCTTAGGGTATTGGTGGTTGTTTTAGTAGGTCTCTTAGTGGGTCTAGCTTTTAGACTCTTTGCTTAATCGGACGTCAGTCCGATTTTTTATTTGCTGAATTAAAAAGCGAGGAAACTATACCCCGAGAGGAAATTCGCAGGCAAGACGGCTTGGTTCTTCGTCTTGCCGAGAACTTAAGATTCGATTTTCGCTGGAAAAATCGAATGTGGTCCGGATCGGGGTATAGTCTCCGAGTGGTACTTTTATTTTCTTAAACTTTTATGCTATCATCTTTCTATGGAGAGAATACACATCTCAGAAACTAAAGATTTCGTCGGCAAAGAGGTCAATCTTGCCGGTTGGGTTCATGTCAGACGTGATCACGGCAAAATTATTTTTATTGATTTGCGTGATCGGTCAGGAGTAGTCCAGATGGTTTTTGTGCCGAGCCAAAAAGAAATTTATGAAACTGCAACTCAACTTCGTTCTGAGTGGGTAATCCGCGTAAGAGGAATGGTTAAAGAACGTCCTGAGAAGATGATTAATCCCGAGATTGAAACGGGAAAAATAGAAATAGAACCTTTGGAATTAGAGATTTTAAACAAAGCCGAAACCTCGCCCTTTCCTCTTGATACAGCCGGTCACGATATTGATGAAGAGCTAAGAATGAAATACAGATATCTAGATTTGCGAAGAGAAAGAATGAAGAAGAATCTCATGCTTCGTCATAAGACATCTTTTCTGGTGCGAGAGTATTTAAACAAGCAGGGTTTTATAGAGATAGAGACGCCGACTCTTACCAAGACTTCTCCTGAAGGTGCTCGTGATTTTGTTGTGCCTTCACGTTTTCATCCCGGCAAGTTTTATGCTTTACCGCAGGCTCCCCAGCAGTATAAACAGCTTCTTATGATTGCCGGCCTGGAGAAATATTACCAGCTGGCCCATGCTTTTAGAGATGAGGATTTACGCGGGGATAGGCAGTTTGAACATACTCAGATAGATATGGAAATGTCTTTTGCCGATGAGAAAGATGTTTGGTCAGTAACTGAGGGGTTGATGGTTCATGTGGTTGAGTCTCTGGGCAAGAAAATTACCCAAAAACCATTTCCGATTTTCAGCCATGAAGAGGCTATGAAAAAATTCGGAGCTGATAAATTTGACTTGCGGCAGAACAAAGATGATCCGAACGAATTTGCTTTTGCCTGGGTAACTGATTTTCCTCTTTTTGAATGGGATGAGGAAGATAAAAAATATGTCTTTGCCCACAATCCCTTTTCAGCGCCCAAGCCTGAGCATGTTGAAAAATTAATGTCCGCCAAAGGCGGAGATTCAGAACTGGGAAATTTACGTGCCCGCCAATACGATTTGGTCTGCAACGGCTTTGAATTAGCTTCCGGCGGAGTTAGGATTTCAGTTCCTGAAGTCCAGCGCAAGGTTTTTGAAATAATGGGGTTAACACCCGAAGAGACGGAAGAGCGTTTCGGTCACCTGATAAATGCGTACCAGTATGGAGCGCCTCCTCATGCCGGCATTGCTCCCGGACTTGATCGGTTGGTCATGCTTTTGGCTGGAGAGAAAGATATTCGGGAAGTAATAGCTTTTCCAATGAGCTCCAAGGGTCAGACTTCAGTTATGGATGCGCCCTCGGCGATACCGTCTAAACAGCTGAAAGAACTGCACATAAAGATGGAGAAATAAGAAATTTTCAATTTTCAATTTTCAATCAATTTTTAATTTGATTTTAAATTCTAAATTTTAAATTGAGTTGAGTGTTACGAGTTTACTTTACTGTTATAATTATTTTCGCCCTCTTTATTGTTAACATTATTCTCGTCTTTAAAAATTCCCAAGATGATTCTTTAGTAATTCAGCTCGCATCGGAATATATAGAAAATACCATCGGCCAGGCATATATTCTCCCTATCTCCGGACCTAATTATATTCCGGTTCTTGATTCTGATATTTCAAAACCGATAATCAGCGCCAAGTCGGCAGTCATATACGATACGCATTCCAGGAGATTTTTATATGAGAAAAATAGCGAGACAAAGCTTCCGATTGCTTCTTTAACAAAAGTTATGAGTGCGGTAGTTATCCTTGAGAATCTGAACCTTGATAATATTGTTACTATTGCCATTGACTCAATAAGAGTTGACGGAGAGAAGCAGGATCTTTATCTGGGTGAGAAACTAAGCGTCAGAAATTTACTGAAGCTTATGCTTATTGAATCATCAAATGATGCCGCGTATGCCGTGATGTCTTATGCAAAGAGCCGTGGTATTAATTTCGTTGAGTTAATGAATGCTGAGGCGGTAAAAGCCGGCATGTCCAACTCATATTTTATTGATCCAGCCGGTTTGAATGATAATGCTTACTCAACAGCTTCGGATCTTATCAAATTAGTTGAATATTCTCTTAAATACCATGAGATTTGGGATATATCGGCTGAGAAGACTGCCATAGTTGAATCAAGCGATGAAAGAATTAAGCACGAGATAATAAGCACTAATCGTCTGCTCGGATTAGTAAAAGACATTATCGGCGGTAAGACAGGATATACGGATGGAGCTCTTCAGTGTATGATATTAGTAACTAGCATACCAGATTATCCTTCCAAAATTGTCAGTGTTGTTCTAGGTTCAAACGACCGTTTCGGAGATACTCAGAGATTGATTGATTGGACACGCGCGGCGTATAGTTGGAAGTAGTTAGGATGCTAATATGCTAATTTTATGCGAATGATGCGAATTGCGAATATTTGTAATTTGTAGATTAGCATATTATTTGTAGATTTGCATCAAATTGATGTCTGAAGGTGTATTTACAATTTTCAACGTAGTTCGTATATTCACCCTGGCCACAGTGGCTTTTTTTGTTACTTTGGCTATTACTCCTTTGTGGGCTAGGATTTTATATAAATATAAACTAGGTAAACAGTTTAAAACAGAAACGGCGTTTAAGATCTTACATACTGAAGGCGGACCGATTGCCGCTAAATTACACAAAGACAAACAGGGTACACCAACAATGGGCGGAGTTGTAATATGGCTGACTGTATCAATATTGGCTTTCGGTTTCTGGTTTTTATATAAATTATATCCTGATTCTAGCCTAGGAAGTCTTAATTTTCTTTCCAGAAGCCAGACCTGGGTTCCGCTTACCGCTTTAATTGTTGCTGCCCTTTTTGGGTTATTGGATGATACGCTGGGTGTTTTAAAAAGAGGACCGTGGAGCGGAGGATTAAGAATGAGGGACAGACTGATTATGTATGCCTTGGTAGGCGCGGGAGGTGCCTGGTGGTTTTATAGTAAGCTTGGTTGGGATTTTATAA
>Ga0209542_10020759_pt1 | contig 10365 bp, 12 predicted proteins | sample RifCSPhighO2_01_FD_184028 | JGI IMG/M metagenome (GOLD analysis project Ga0209542, IMG submission 184028) | Soil microbial communities from Rifle, Colorado - Rifle CSP2_plank highO2_0.1 (SPAdes) (version 2) | ecosystem: Environmental > Terrestrial > Deep subsurface > Rock core/Sediment ...
AGGAACAAGGATGTATTGGATGCTATCCTTTACGCCATGAAATTTAAGGGTGCTGCGATTTCTAGCGAGGAGATTGAAGAAATGAAGAGGCTTTGAAGGGTCTGTTATCTAATGGAAAGATATAAAGCCAGAATTTTTTTGGTTGGCGCCGGGAAAGACGAAAAACCGATTAATGAAATTTTAAGACTGGTCAAACCGGAAATACGATGCGTTAATCTATTGAACCAGTCGCTGGACGAATTTAAAGCCACGATTTCACAACTCCGTCTCATCATCGGCAACGACAGCGGCCCCATGGTTACCGCCGACGCTTTTGATGTAGCCAACATCGTGTTGGTTGGTCCGACCGATCCTCGCGAGTATCATCGTTCGCCAGGTCCGCTAAATCGCGTGGTGGTTGCCGAAGACCGAATAATGGCTTCTGTCTCTTTACAAAATGTAATAAAAGAAGTGAATTCAGTTCTAGGTGTTTTGCAGAAACAAAAAATTTTGGTAAAATAGGAGTCTATGGAAAATACAATTTTGGTTCCCATCGCGCCGGCCGAGTTGCTTGATAAGATTTCCATTCTTGAAGTTAAGGAAAAACGCATCAGTGACCCGGAGAAATTGAAGAATGTTCGCTACGAGCTCGGGCTTTTGCGAGACTTATTTAATAAACATATTATTCCCACTCAGGAGTTAAACATATTGTTGGATAAACTTCGCGAACTTAGCGCCAAAGGTTGGGATATCGAGGACGGTAAACGTCGCTGTGAAAAAGAAAAAAGATTTGATTCTAAATTTATCGAATTCGCCCGCGGCGCTTTCAAAAATAACGATCAAAGAGCGGCCGTGAAAAAAGAGATTAATCTCCTCCTGGGTTCTAAAATTGTGGAGGAGAAGTCGTATGAAAAGTGGAGTTAGCAACAGTAATTATGACACAGATACAAGTCGCCCACGATTATTACCTGAACAAAAAATACGCCTCTCTAGAAAGATTCATTTCCTATTTCTATCAGATTGACGCCATCCGTAAATTGCCGGCACAATCGATTCTTTTTATAGGAGTTGGCGACGGATTGGTGGCGAACTTTATCAAAAAAGGGTGTCAGGTGGTGACTATGGATATCGATCCGGATTTGAAGCCTGATATCGTCGGAGACATACGATCTTTGCCATTTGCGGACAAATCGTTTGACATCGTTTGCGCTTTTGAAGTCTTGGAACATATTCCTTTGACTGATGCCCGTTTGGCTCTAAAAGAAATGAACCGGGTCTCTATCTCTACAATTCTCATCTCTGTGCCTCATCGCCGTAGCGGATTTGAGGTCGTGTTTAAATTCCCCTTCATCCGAACCATATTTAGAAAAGATTTTATCCGCCTTGCTCTGCTTTTGCCAGTCAGATTTCCCGGTTTTGCCATCTCCAAGCAACATTACTGGGAAATAGACGGCTGGAGCTTAAGTTTGAGACATTTCCGCAATTTATTAAGGCTTCATTTCTGTATCATCAGCGAAACCACTCCTTGCCTCGATCCATATCGACGTTTCTTTCATCTGGAGAAGAAAATTATTTAGCCATTATGAAAAACCCAAAAATAATGATAAGAAAAGCTATTTTAAAAGTTTATATAACAGTTAGAAATGTAACTCTCGCTCTTGGTTTACACCGTTTTTCGATAGTAAAAAAGATAACCGCTGTTACTGTTAGGAACTTAAAACAAGATTTTGCCGTAGCAAATGGTCATAAAATGTTATTGGATAAAAATGATGCGTTGCAACTCTCGATTGAGGAATACGAGCCAATGACGACGAAAATCTTTGAAAAGTATATTACCGATGGAAACACTGTTTTAGATCTTGGGGCAAATATCGGCTATTTTGCGCTTCTAGCAGGAAAATTAGTTGGGGGGGGAAGGTATTTGCTTTTGAACCAGACAAGGATAATTTCTCCATAATGTGTAGAAACATCGCCTTAAACAATTATAAAAACATAATACCAGTCGAAAAAGCAGTCACCGAACGGACTGAAAAAATAAAGCTATACCTGTCAGGAAGAGTCGGGGATCATAGAATTTTTGACTCGGGCGACAATCGCCAGTCCGTTGAGATTGAGGGCGTGTGTTTGGATGATTATTTGAAAGATTACAACCAGCCGATTGATTTTATAAAAATTGACATTCAAGGAAGCGAATACGGTGCCTTGAAAGGAATGAACAATACCATTTCAACTAGCCCTAATCTTAAAATAATCATTGAATATCAGACTAGTATGCTTGAAAAAGCTGGTACGAAACCCCATCTCGTTATTGATTTTCTTATAGAACATGGATTTGATATTTATACGATCGCTGAGAAAAAATTACAAATGAAATTAGCCGATGTCGAAGAGTTGAGAAACAATGATTACAATGGAAATCTATTTTGTATTAAGAAAAGTGATTAGATAAATATAAATAAAACTATCCACACGATAGACATACTCGGCACCTTGTAACTTTAACTTTAAACTAGTAGAATGACTTTATGAATGAGAAGTGGATACGAGATACCGGTGTTGTACTTTCCCTGCTTTTTCTTATCCTGAGTTATAATAGTCACGCTGCGTTTTTTTTCGTATCAGTCATCCTACTCCTGTTTGTATTAATTGCCCCAAAAGCTTTATATCCTATTGCCTATATATGGCTCAAGTGCACGGAAGTTCTCTCTTTCATTGTCCCTAAAATATTTTTTGGTTTAGTTTTCTGTTCTGTTATTGTTCCTGTTGCTTTCGTGAGGAGATGTATGGGGATAGATTCTTTCCGATTCTCTTCTTCTTCCAGTGCTTTTTTTGATCGAAATCATATGTATGTAAAAGGCGATGTGAAGGCTCCTTATTAAAATTAAACTAATTTATATATGAATTTTTTAAAGGATATGTGGGGATTCATGAAATGCAGAAAGAAATTCTGGCTTCTTCCCGCAATAATCGTATTAGTGGGTGTAGGTGCAGTGCTTATTTTTGGGGGTTCTACTGCCATTGCCCCTCTTATTTACACTATTTTTTAAACTCTGCTCCCTTGACTACCGTTATGGAACCTAAGAAAAAGATTCTTGGAATTTCAGCCTATTATCACGATAGTGCAACAGCACTTGTGATTGATGGTGTTGTCGTTGCCGCTGCCCAGGAAGAGCGTTTTACTCGAAAAAAACAGGATAGCGGTTTCCCCGCCATGGCTATAAACTATGTTTTGGCTGAATTTGGGTTGGTTATTTCCGATCTAGATGCAATCATATTTTATGAAAAACCTTATGTAAAGTTTGAGCGCCTTTTGGAAACATATCATGCTTTTGCACCTCGAGGTTTCAAGAGTTTTGCAACCTCAATGCCCGTGTGGGTTAAGGACAAGATTTTTATGAGAGAAATGATTTCTAAAGAGCTCAGAAAAATTGGTGGATCCAACAAGAAACTTCCTCCTCTTCTTTTTTCTGAGCATCACCTATCTCATGCCGCGAGTGCTTTTTTCCCGTCTCCATTTGAAAAGGCGGCAATATTAACCGTTGATGGAGTTGGAGAATGGGCTACCACTACAATCAGTCTCGGTGAAGGGAATAAGATCACTATCCTCAAGGAAATGAGGTTTCCGCATTCTCTCGGTCTTTTGTATACGGCTTTTACTTATTATTGCGGATTCAAAGTCAACAGTGGCGAGTACAAGCTTATGGGACTCGCACCTTTTGGTAGGAGCGATAGCCAGAGAGTGAGAAAATTTAAAGAGCATATCCTTGAGGATCTCATCAGTCTTAAGGACGACGGCTCCATTGTCCTGAACATGGGTTATTTTACATTTGCTACAGAACTTACGATGTGTGATGACAAGAAATGGGAAGTGCTGTTTGGTATTCCACCACGCAAAGCCGAAAGTCTTCTTACTCAAGAGCATTCAGATCTCGCTCTCGCTATTCAAGAGGTGACTGAAGATATAATGATGCGTCTAGCAAAGACGGCCAAGGATCTTACAAAAGCGGACTATCTTGTTATGGCAGGGGGTGTGGCACTTAACTGTGTGGCCAATGAGAAAATTCGACAGCTTCATATTTTTAAGGATATTTGGGTGCAGCCGGCAGCGGGGGATGCTGGAGGGGCTCTTGGCGCGGCGCTGGTCGGTTCCTATCTTTGGGCTGAGAAAAAACGAGATGTTTCTTCAGATGGAAAAGACGGCATGAGCGGATCATATTTAGGTCCGGAGTTTTCTTCCTTGGATATTATGAGAGTCGTTCGGAAGTATGGAGCGAATTATAAGAAATATGACGATTTCGATTTGTTAGCAAAAGACACGGCTGACCTGCTTGCGGAAGGAAATGTGGTTGGGTGGTTTCAAGGCAGAATGGAATGGGGTCCGAGGGCTTTGGGAAATCGAAGCATCCTTGCTGATCCAAGAAATCCGGATATGCAGAAAAGACTTAATCTGAAAATAAAATATCGGGAAGGATTTCGACCTTTTGCTCCTTCTGTTCTCGCTGAAGATGTTTCGGAATATTTTGAAACGAAAGATTCGTCGCCTTACATGCTGTTCACTGCTCCTGTGGCAAGTCATCGCAGAAAGCCCTTAGCATCTTTTGAAAAAAATCTTTTTGAAAGGTTATACACTCCTCGATCAGATATTCCATCGGTGACTCACCTTGATTATTCTGCCCGCATCCAGACTGTTTCTAAAGATACTAATCAGCGATTTTGGAAACTCATTACTGCTTTCAAGGAAAAAACTACCTACAGTGTTCTTATAAACACAAGTTTTAATGTCCGGAATGAGCCAATTGTATGCACGCCCGATGAGGCCTATTGTTGTTTCATGAATACGGAAATGGATTACCTCGTCATGGGAGATTTTATTTTTGAGAAAAAAAACCAGCCAAAATTTCCTGAAAATGCCTTCAAACTTTTCTTTCATGAATCAGATTAGGAGACGTACAAAGGAATTTCTGTTGATACTTGCGAGTGTCGGAGTAACTCTTTCCCTGTTGGATGCTTTTCTCCATGTAACTCGTTTTATATATATCTTGCCGATTAGAGTGCCGTACCCGCAGTATTATTATGAAAAGGATGACAATATTGGTTTTGATATATCAAAAAATTTTAAAAAACAAAAAGTTTCTTATTTTGATTTTTCTTATGATGTGTGGTCGAATGAATTGGGATGTTTTGATGATCCGTATAGAGGAGAAACGCCTTATATATATCTTGCCGGAGATAGTTTTACTTGGGGGTTCACTCCTTTTCAAGATAAATGGGGGACAAAGCTACAATCCTTTCTTGGTCTTCGGACAGTCAAGTGCGGTGTCCCCGGGTTTGGCACAAAACATTCTCTGCTAAAAAGCACCGAACTTCTGGAGCATCTTCCTACGCCAGAGCTTATTATTGTTGGTTATTATGTCAATGATGTTTCTGAGGATGAACATTTTCCATATCGGACTCTCTACAATGGTTATGTAGTCACTGATTTTTCTCATGAGAACTTGTCAATTTCTCAAGTGGAGGAATATTATCAGAATTTGAGTAAATATGGCATGGTTCGTAAGCCCCCTCTGCCATTTGTTCAGGGGCTCAAATGGTGGCTAACTAAAAATTCCATAATATACAATCTTCTGAAGACTAAAATAAAAGAAATTCTTCCGGCACATATGTTAGACATCCTTGAAAGAAAAGGTTTCATCCTTTCTGAGGAATCGACGTTAACGTCATCGGGTACACCAGAGCAGTTGGTTCCTGTTAATGAGACACATATAGAAGCAATTCGTTCGTTTAAAACTCTTGCACAGAATAAAGGCGCGAAGCTTTTGTTCGTTATAATTCCTTATTTGGAGGAGGTCTATTCGAAAAGTGAGGAAATATCATCTTACTCTGACAAAATCAAGCCCCTTCTTGAGGAGGAATCCATAGCATATTTAGATTTACTGCCATTTTTTAGAAGCTATGCGAACACTGCTTCTCTGTATTGGACGCACGATGATCATTGGAATATTCAAGGCAATCATTTGGCGGGGATGATTGTCGCGGAATATCTTATAAATGAAAAGTTGATTGAGATACCGGAAGCAGAAAATATTCTTAAGGTTATACATACAAGGAAAGAAGCCGAATTCGGTACAAGTTCTATGCGGTTCTAAACCTGTTTCTTTGTCTAAGTATTTTCCAATCCCTAAATTACACCCAAACCGGGTTAAAGACAGTTCTTATGTGCTAAAAGTGATAACATACGGTCATATGTCGCTATATCCGTTATGGTATGTGGGGTGTGAAAAAAGATGGCAAGCAAAGTGGCAGACAGAGGTATGAGTGTCCGTCATGTGGACATTGTTTTCAATACAAAAAGCGAAAGCGGATACTTCAATATAATCTTTGGCGTGAATATACTATCTACAGTTAGTTTGTTGTAACAATACAGGAACGTGGATGTTGAATAAAGCAGAGTTGGCAATGAGATTCTTTGATGCTTCTTTGCCGTGGAAACTTTTCGTGAAGGCGGGAAGATCGTCGATGGGAACACAGTTACCACGGTCTTCGTCTATGACTGACATGGAGAATCCAAATTTTTTGAATGTTTTCAAAAACTTGAGAGGGGAATAACCGAGTCGTCTTATGGCATTCGGATGAAATTCAAATATAATGGTAAGAGCATGATTTCTAGCGATTGTTTCCCTCATTCCTTCTAAAACCAAGGGCTCGGCTCCCTCGATATCCATCTTGATTATGTCGACCCCTGAATAACCCAGCGCTCGGAGTGAATTGTCCAAAGTATCGGTGACAACAGATTCGGATCGGCCGGTGCCCCTTTTATCGCCGAATGAATGCGTTGTTTGATTGTCGCCAAAAAATAATTCGCGGGTTCCGGCGCGGTCTGAAAGAGCGATAGGGATAGCCGTAACATTCCTGAATCCGTTTGCAGCGATATTTCTCTCCAAAAGGCCGAAATTGTGCGGGTCTGGCTCGTAAGCCAATACTTTTCCTGATGGACCGACTCGGCTGGCAGCAATAACTGTGAAGTATCCCAAATTGGCGCCGATGTCGATCACCGCCATGCCTTCCTTGAGGCAGGAGCGGAAAATCGCCACGGTTTCTGGTTCATATTTTCCAAAACTGATCGCGCCAGCCATGACCGGGTCGCCCTCGTCGAATATAATTTTTCCCTCCGCTATATCAATATGATCAGGGGTGAGCCATCGTATTGCCAGACTCATAGAATGTTTGAGAAAAGGAATCCTTAAAAGCACATTGTATATCTTGAATGGCCAAGTCGGCGGAAACAGGGATAACAATTTTTTGGCGAGATTGAATATCAGATTTGACACGTGTACCATACTAGCATATTGAATTATTCTATGACTTCATTGTCTTCTCTTCAAAAAATACTGGCAGCCCTGATCCTGCTTGTAATTGTCTTTTTTAGCCTCTTTCACATTACAGAAAGTCCGCCATTTGGTTTTGATGAAGGTTGGGCCTTTCATCTGGCGACGAATATTTCGCGAGTTGGAGAAAGCGTTACACAATTTTCGCCTGGCCACTTAGAACGTAGTTCAATCATCTCAGTCGGATACCCGCTTCTTTATCCGCTGGCATTCTGGTTCAAATTGTTCGGAGGCGGCATTCTCCAAGCCCGGCTCATGATGGTTCTCTATATGTTCGGGTTTGTGTTCGTGAGTTTCACTTTTCTTCGGCGCATATATGGAAATGCTATTGCGCTCTCTTCAATTGCGCTTCTTTCGACCTTTCCTCCCTTTTATACATTCGGAAAAGAAATAATCGGGGAAGTCCCTGTTTTATTCTTTTTCGTTCTCTCGTTGCTCTGTCTTCACCTGGCTTTTGGGAATCCAAGAAGAAAATTATTTTGGCTTATCATGGCTGGCTTTTCTGTCGGGCTTTGCGTGGCGAGCAAGACGATGGCACTCGCGCTCATTCCTGTTCTTTTTGTCGGTGCCTTTTTGGCATTTAGGAAAGGTTTAGCCACATGGAAGGACATAGGCATAGTTGCTGTAAGCACTTTATTGCCGATTGTTGTTTGGGTTTTCACAAATTTCGCTCCGGGAGACACGCTTGCTTCGATACTTAATTACTATACGAATCCTTCGGTGCTTACCAATAAGACAAGCACATTTTTTGTTAACCTCCGGATGTTTTTTAGCGGCATCGGACCGCTCTTTGTGCTCTCTTTTATTGGAATATGGACTGTCGGACTCTGGCTTCGGCTCCAAGCTCGAGCGAAAATTCTCGTTGAGGAATATCTGGCATTTCTGTTTGCCTTGGTGCTTATGTTCTCGCTCCTCTTCCGCTATTGGGATGCGCGCTATTACTTCCCGATACAGGTTTTGGGAATACTTTTTGCCCCCGCTTCTCTTTTTTATATTTTGCAAAGAACTAAAATCTTCCCGATCGGAATTCTCCTTCTTTCTGTCTTGGGCTTATATCAGCTTTCTTACCACTCCTATATTGCTGATTCGTATACAAGTACGCTGACGGCTGGTATGTCTGAATTTTTTGCGAAAGTGCCTGATTCCACTTCCGTATTTTTCTATAATACTCCGCAGGCCCTGGCCTTTTTTCACGGGACAAATTACTATCAGCGAACAGCAATATTCGAAAAATGGGTTTTGGGGAGCGAGTATGCCACGATAGCTCGTGAAGGGCGCGTTGATCTGCTGGTCCTCGGCCCGCCGATGCTCGAAGCGGACGCAACGTTACCCCTTGATAAGTATGTGGAGGTGGCGAAATTCAGAGAAATCAGGATATTAAAGAAAAAAGCGGCCCGTTGACTTTTATTTTGCGTTATGTTAGACAATGACAGGGTTTCTGGTCTTTGTAATAGAGGATGTTTTTCCTAAAGAAAGGAGAAAAATGACAGTCACTCTCGTGGACATTGTCGGCTATACCGCGATGATAGTGGGGACCGGCGTTATGCTTCCCCAGGTAGTGAAGTTATTGCAGACAAAGAGAGCAAAAGACCTCTCGCTCGGCATGGTCTGGCTCTACTTCTTCAGTTGTCTTCTGTGGTTTACGTACGGAATCTTGATTCGCGCCTCCCCCGTGGTCATTGCGAACGGCATCGGGTTCGTGATTAGCGGCGCGCAAGTCTTCCTTAGATTGAAATATCGGTAGCTCAACAAACAGAAAGAGAGGTGTTTCGTGCCCAGTAAGCTCTTGGCCATTCTTGGTCGTGGCGTGCAAATACTTGATCCAAAGGCAGATCCGACAGACGTGACGTCGTATGCTCCAACGGAAGATCTGGAGATCTGCAAAAGAGATCCGGAGAATCAAAGATTATCGCACTTGCGGGTGCGAATTCCCGCCGATGATGATCACCCTGACTCAATCATCGGCGGCGGTGAGCTCAATCTTTTGGCTGGTTTGGTCTTAATCCGAGATCTCCACTTCAATTACGCCGTCTGTGCGTATGGGCATCGCTCGGGCTACCTGAAGCCAGATGGTCCAAGCGAGAGTGAAGTAATGAGCCGTTGGCTTGACGAGCAATTTAGTTTTCCATCTGAGATTAGGATATGGAGTCGAAACCGCGAGCTCTCGACACCTTCTAATACTGCTCAAGAATTCATCAACATTCTCGACTTGGCGGTTGACCTTAAGTGCACGGGGGTTGTGATTACGACCATCGGAGTTCATGTACCGCGTGCCGCTGTTTTTCTGGGTCACGCAATTGCTCAAGGAGGGACGAAGTATGGCGAACTTTCGCCGCCGGTGCTTCTGCGAAGCGAAGAAGTTCTGCTCGCGGCCGATCCCGAGAAATGGGGTTCACGAGTGAAGCAACTTCGGGAATCGAAGTCGTTCGCCCGCAACTGGGAGCGCGAGGCAATCGGCATGCGCGACTGGGTTCTTGACCAGTACTAGTTTCAAACAAAAGGAGTAAGTCATGACAGTAGTGTGTCGCTTGAAAGAGATTTTCACTGACCCCTTATTGGTGCAAAGCGCCTTAGCGATTACGCTAGCAGGAAAAAAGGTTCGAGAGCTTCCTCCTGTCTTTGCCGTTAACGAAGGCGATGGGCATCGTTCTGGTACTACAGCAGGCGACAAACAATCGCATGAGTTGGTACTGGACCAACTTTCCGCTTCTTTTCCGGGAGCAAAAATACTTTCTGAAGAAGGGGGACGTGGTGGCAAGAATAACGTGCTTGATGTCACTAACCCCGGCGATATCTTCAAAGAAGCCGAGGTGGTGATATTCGACCCGATCGACGGAACCGCCGTATACGGCAATAGACTTGGCGGTTGGTCTATCGGTGTCGGCATCATGCGATACGGAGTGTTGGTCGGAAGTACGCTCTATGCCCCAGCTTTTAACGGTGGCATGCTTCTAGTCGCAGAAAAAGAAAAGGGAGTGCACACTTGGGAATGGGATAGGCG
>Ga0209542_10020760_pt1 | contig 10364 bp, 1 predicted proteins | sample RifCSPhighO2_01_FD_184028 | JGI IMG/M metagenome (GOLD analysis project Ga0209542, IMG submission 184028) | Soil microbial communities from Rifle, Colorado - Rifle CSP2_plank highO2_0.1 (SPAdes) (version 2) | ecosystem: Environmental > Terrestrial > Deep subsurface > Rock core/Sediment ...
CCGCACTACGGTAGAGGTTAGTATCCGTTCCAAAGTATATTCCCCCTGTAGCGGCAGTGGTATCAGTGCCAATGGTTAGGACGCCGTTGGCAGGAACACCTGAAGGACCAACAGCTAGTTGGCTGGCAGTAGTGTTGACTACAAATAAGTTAGTACCGGCAGCGTTTTGGACAGCAAAGCCAGTTGTAGAGTTGGTGGCATTCTGCAGGGTTAGAGCACCTGCCCCGCTTCTGTAGAGGTAAGTATCATCTAGCTGCAGGGCAGCACGGTAACTTGGGTTGGTGTCTTGGTAGTTAGTGTTGTCGGCTTTCCAGACGAAGGTAGGAGCGGAAGAAGTAGCGTTAGTTAGAAGGTCTGGAATGTTAGGGTCAGAGTTACCGTAACGGTTGATAGCGGCTGCATCAGCGTCAGACAGAGTGCCGGTACCGGTGGCAGTCCAAAGGATGTCGGAATCAATCCATGAAGCATCAGAATCAGAACGGTGCCCGATATCGAACTGCGTCGCCGCCAATGTTGGGATGCTAGTGCTAGATGCACCAACAAAGGCCGCTCCGTTCACGGATAGGTAAATGTTGGCTGACGTCCACCGAGCAACAATCGTAATCAAGTCCCCGGCAGCATGGGTCGAAGCAACTGTTGCCTCAGTACTACCACCAGCGGTACTGCGGCGGATAATTGACCACGAGTCCGTACTTTCACGGAAGAAGACCAAAATACCGTTATTTGAGTTATCAGACCAATCAAAGACGCGGGGATTACCACTACCATCATAGAGGTCAGTGGTAGATGCCCACTGTGGGCGGAACCGAGTTGCTACCCAGCCCCGAGTCTCATCAATAGCGCTAACTGAAGCCTGAATTCGGCTGGAGCTGCGGCTGGCCGTGCCGCCGTCGGTTTCGACATATGGGGTGGCGATAGGTTGTTGCTCGACCTGCATACCGTCTATGTAAATAAATTCGTTTTGTACCTGGCTAGTGGAAGCCCACTGAATGTCGCCCGTAAGATCACCTGCAACTGGGACGACCGGGCCGACCTTGACCAACTGCCACTGATCTCGTAGCGACATATTTGCATCAGTGGAGGCGCTGTCGGGGCTTCCTCCAATCCATCCGCTCATTTGAAGCTTGATCGTTCCTCCTGTCCACGAAGAAGGAATATAAATCCACCCACTCCCATAGTAAGTGGCAGCAGTAAGTGTCATCGAGAAATACCCAGGGTATTTAGTCGTCGCCTGGTTGTTGTCTGCCGTGCTTTTCAAGCTGGCTGTTCCAAATTTAGATTGCGCTGTACTACGGATAATGGTGTAGTACCCCACACTCCTTAACCACCCGGTCGTATTCGTCTCGAACCCGCCGTTCGTAACCAAGTTGGTGGTAGCTTCCCATATCCCATAGCTGCTGTCTGGAGCTGCCCGGCCATCACCCTGCCCACCGGTATTTTTGTCTTTACTTCTGGTTACATCAGTTATTTCATTACCGCTAGCAGTAACGGTTGAAGTAGCTAGTTGGGCACGCAGGCTGGCACTAGCTCCGTTGTTAGCCAGAGTTAAGTTGCCGGTAGAGATTTGTAAGTCTTTACTGGTGATGAGCTGGTTGGTAGTATCCGCGGTTAAGAGTGATGTGCCGGCTGAGTTTTGGATCTGGAAGGCCGTGGTGGAATTAGCGGAGTTTTGGAATAGGAGGCCGTTAGTGGCACCAAAGGCCAGGTTGTTGGTGGTAGTGTTATAGGTTATGGTGCCTTCATCGGAGGTACTGGTACCGACATGGATGGTGCCGGGGCCGGTATAGATGTCTTGGACGCGGGCCGTGTCACTACCAATGTTGTAGGTATCATCAAGGTTAGGTATTAGGTGGCCGTTGGTGTCTATCAGCCAGCGGGTGGTGCCGCCTGTTTCGAAGGCTAAGTTATTAGCGTCATTAGTACCTAAAGTAGCAGTAGCCCCGAAGCTGTTGCCGCCTTGCAAGAAGGCGGCACCGGTGCCGGTGGTGTTACAGGCAGCTAGTTGGAGGCCAGCGTTGCGGCAAAGATAGGTGGCCGTGTCGGCTGAACCTAGAGTTGTTACCTGCACATCTGCACCGGCCACTAGAGTGTCGTCTGTTTTGAGGGTGTCAGCTGCCGAGCGATAGAGGTTGACTGGGTTAGCTGCATCGTCACCCAAAGTTATACCATTGGCTGTCCCGGTTCCCCCAAGCGATAATAGCGTAGAAGGAACAGTATCACCGATACCAACGTTGCCGGTGCTTGTAATTCTGACTTTTTCCGCCGGGGTTGTTCCGAAAGTAAAAGCTAGGTTACCAGATTCTCTGCGTAAAAATATGTCTCTTGCGGCAGTACCTGGGCCAAAACCCACAAATGGCGTTCCTGTATCAAACCCAAATCCAACTCTTGCAGAAGTATCTCCTGATGTCGCCTGCGCCCCAAACAAAAGATTATTTGCCTGATTGGTTAGTCCATAACTAGAAAGTGTTCCATATTGATTAACGTTCACATATTGTGTTGCATAAGCAGCATTTCCGCCATAAATCCTCAATGGGTCAGTTGTGCTTCCACTCGCAGCCTGAACATGTAAAAAGGCAGAGGGCCCCGTCGTCCCGATGCCGACTCTGTTATTGGTGGCATCAATTGATAAAACATCTGTATCGAACGATAGTCCGTTGATGCCGCCGGTCAGGACTACGTTGGTATCAACATCAAGAGTCAGTGTGCCACCGGCAATTCTTAAAGAATCGTCGGTCATTAGGGTATTAGCCGCACTACGGTAGAGGTTAGTATCCGTTCCAAAGTATATTCCCCCTGTAGCGGCAGTGGTATCAGTGCCAATGGTTAGGACGCCGTTGGCAGGAACACCTGAAGGACCAACAGCTAGTTGGCTGGCGGAAGTGTTGACTACAAATAAGTTAGTACCAGCAGCGTTCTGGATGGCAAAACCGGTGGTGGAGTTAGTGGCATTCTGGAGGGTTAAGGCCCCCGCGCCGCTGCGGTATAGGTAGGTATCATCTAACTGCAGGGCAGCTCTGTAGGAGGGGTTGGTGTCTTGGTAGTTAGCGTTGTCGGCTTTCCAGACAAAGGTAGGAGTGGAAGAAGTAGCGTTAGTTAGAAGGTCTGGAATATTAGGGTCAGAGTTACCGTAGCGGTTGATGGCCGCAGCATCAGCATCTGAGAGGGTGCCGGTGCCAGTGGCGAACCAGAGGATGTCGCCATCAAGCTGGTAGTTTGATCCAGTCTGTTTACCGATATCGAAGTTAGTTGCCGCTAAAGCCGGGATGTTTGTATTACTCACTGAGATGAAAGCGGCTCCATCTACGCTAATGTATGTATTTGTAGCTGTCCAGGCGGCGACTACCGTCCTTAGAGCGCCAGAAGAGAATGATTGTGCTGCGCTGTCGGCATCCGTACCAGCTCCCGCTGTTTGGCGAATCAGTCTAAATTTATCTGAGCCTGTATTGTAGTTGACCTCTATCCTTTCGTTGGCGCTGTCATACCAACTGAAAAGTCTAGGATAGTTATTGCCATGAGGAGCATCAGTTGAAGCTATGCCCATACGCACACGGGCTGCTACCCAACCCTGTGTTTCGTCAAGCGAACTAATACCAGCTTGTACCTGGCTATTAGAGCGAGTAGCAGTGCCGCCGTCGGTTTCGACATACGGTGTAGCGAGAGGCTGGAGCTCGGCTTGGGCGCCATCGACGTAGTAAGTAATGTTTTGCTGCACATCCGTTTCGATGTAGAGGCGCCAAGTAGCGGCCGTTAGGGCCGTGGTCGTCAAGGTGATTTGCTGCCAAGAAGATGTAAGCGTGGTAGCGGTTCCAGTCTGGGGGTTTGCTCCGGCGTTGTCCCGTACGGCCATTCGTACCGTTCCGCCGCCAGCGCCCTTGACCCATGCCGACACAGTGTAGACGGCCGCCGTCGCCGTGAAGTTGTGGTAGGCGCCTTCGTTAGCCGCGGCGTTAGTGGTGACTAGCCTTGCACTGGCTGAGCCAAATTTAGAATAGGTTGTACTGCGCGTGGTGGTGGCGCCGCTATCTGTCCAACCGGTAGTGTTAGTTTCAAGGCCGCCGTTGGTCACAAGATTGGTGGTGGCTTCCCAGATGCCATAGGATGAGTCCGGCGCTGCCCGGCCATCTCCCTGACCGCCAGTGTTTTTGTCTTTGCTTCTGGTTATGTCAGTTATTTCATTGCCACTGGCGGTTACGGTGGAAGTGGCTAGTTGGGCACGGAGGCTGGCGCTGGCGCCACCATTGGCTACACTCAAAGTACCGGTTGCTTGGAGGTTGGTAACAGTGTTTTGTAAGTTGGTTGTATCACTATTAAAGACAGTTGTGCTACCTGAGTTCTTAATGGCAAAGGCGGCGGTAGAGTCAGTAGAGTTCTGGAAGGTAGTGGCTCCGCCTACGGCAATGGTAGTTTGGGTCACATTGTTAGTCTCAAAAGTTAAGCTATTAGCATCATTAGTACCTAAAGTGGCAGTAGCCCCGAAGCTGTTGCCGCCTTGCAAGAAGGCGGCACCGCTGCCGGTGGTGTTACAGGCAGCTAGTTGAGTGGCGGCATTACGGCAAAGGTAGGTGGCGGTATCAGCAGAACCTAGAGTTGTTACCTGCACATCTGCTCCAGCTATAAAGGTATCGTCTGTCTTAAGGGTATTAGCGGCGGAGCGGTAGAGGTTGGTGTCCTGGACAGCATTGCCTGGCCCCCAGTTTATTTCTCCTCCAGCGTTCAATACCAAACGGGTAGAACTATCCCCTGAAACAGATATTCCTAAGGCTGCTGTGCCGGTGGTAGATTCACCAATACGAACCATGCCGTTGGCCGGGATATATGTGCCAAGTTGACCCGGCGAGCCCGTAGCGGTAGAGCCGACAGCGAACGTGTCATCCGTCCTGAGCGTGTTAGCCGCGGAGCGGTAAAGATTAGTATCAGTCCCGAAGTATATTCCCCCTGTAGCAGCTGTAGTATCAGTGCCGATGGTCAGTACGCCGTTGGCGGCGACTGCTGAGGTACCAATAGCCGTATTGGTGGTACTGAGCAAGATGTCGCCAGTGCCGGCTTGAAGTAACAGGCTTGAGGCGTTAGCGATGCTACCAATGGTGACTGCTGACTTGCCAGTAGTAACTCCGGTGCCGGCACCAATGTTAATGGTTTGGGTTTTGGTATCAGCAGTGTTGGCGTTGCCGATGGCAATGGTATTGGTGTCTGTCGACTGACCAAGAGTAGTAGTGCCGGTGGTGTTAGTATTGCCAATGGTGTAGGTAGCTGCAGCGGCTCCCTGGAGCGAAATAGCTGTGGTATTGGTGGTGTTGCCTAGGGTGATGGTAGTAGCGTTGGTAGCTCCCAGTGTTAAGGCACCAGTGATGGAGTCAAAGCCGGGTGATTGGACAGCCACGGCAGATTGAAGAGTATCGTCTGTCTTGAGCGTATTAGCCGCCGAGCGGTAGAGGTTTGTGTCGCCGCCAAACGAGATGCCGCCGGTGGCATCAGTGGCAGCCGCAAATTGCAGTTTGGCCGTGGGAGTAACACCTAAGCCGACATTGCCTTGGAAACGATTGTTTTCAGTACCGGCTTGGTAAAGCCCCCAGGCGGTGCCGACGCCAGTAACTGCCTGGTTTTCAATGCGTAGGCCATAAGCAGTAGTAATAGGACTGTCAGCGTCTGCGGTAGGCGAATCTATTTGCAGCCCGTAACCATTTGTAATTGTGCCAGTGCCGGTGTTGGCGATACTTAGGAAGCCAGCCCGGGCGGTAGTAATGTTGCCGGAGCTTTCAAGCTGTACCTGACCTCGAAGTCCGTAAGCAGTGGAAATTAATCCGCTACCCTCGTGGTCAACGTAGCCGTATACTCCGTAAGCGTTAGTGTAGGTCCCGGTAGAGCTAGAGTCGATTTGTGAGACGCCATATACTCCTCTCATATCACTGGTGGTACCGCCGCTTAATTGATAGCCCCCAGCAAGTCCGCGTGTCCCAACAACTATACCGTTATTGAATGTGTTATTGCTAGTGCGGGCATCGACATTTACAGCATAAGTTGTCTGGGTGTTATTAGCGGTCAGCGTAGGAATGAGGCGCTGGAAGGAACCATAGGTCGTAGCGACCGGGTCGGTGACAGTAGCTTCCACATCGAAAGTATAGTCCGGTGTAGAGTCATTAATGCCTAGCCGTTTGTTGGTGGTGTCTATGGAGAAGGCGCTGCTGCCGGCAGCGTTCTGGACATTAAAGCCGAGAGTGGAATCGGTTTGGTTGCGGAAAGTAGCGGCGCCGCCATCGGCAATGTCTAGCACGTCTCTGGCTGTGGCAGTAGTGTCGGTAACTCTAAATAGTGAGGTACCGCCACCTGCACCGCTGACATGAAGCTGAGCTAGAGGCACAGCTATACCAATACCCAACCGAGTATTGGTAGTATCAGCCACAAAAAGATTAGAGGTCCCCGCCGCGTTTTGGATCTGAAAGGCGGTTGTATTATCTGTTCCTGGTTTGAAGATGAAGCCAGTGGCGCCGGTAGATGTAAAGGTGCTGGCACCGGTAGTAGTTAAATTCCCGATATTGACTAAGTTTCCAGAAGCATCTATGCGTTGGGTCCCTGCCCCTGCACCAGTATTAATACCGGTAGTAGCGTTTAGGGTAGTACCGGTGATGGTGTCGGCATTGTCTATGGTGCCGAAACCGGAGGTTATGGAACCGGCATTCAAGGCTCCGGTACCAACTATGGCTGTAGCTACGGCATCATTGGTGTCCACTAAAGCCACGTCGTGCCCGTTGAGAAGGTTTAGCTCAGCTGCCGAGATAGTGACTCCGTTTAAGACAATAGTGGATGCGGCAGCGCCAGTGATAGTGATGGTGTCTAGGGCATCGCCGATGTTGATGGCATCAGCGTCAGCATTGGTGGCTAGGCTAAGAGTGTTACAAGCAGCCGAGTTACAGATACTGACACTAGTAGCGGTGGTATTGCCAATAGCTAATGCTCCAGCGGTGGCAGTGTCTAAGGATGGAGTGGTAAACGAAGTATCGGCCCGGCCGGTACCACTAATCCAGAAGTTAGAAGCTGCCTGCTGGGCAACGCTTTGGTTCTGGATATAGCTGGCTGAACCGGCGGCCGGCGCATATCCAGTACAGACGCTGCCGGTGGTACAGACAGTGCCGGTCTCTGCTGGTAGGGTGATGGTGAAGTTGGCGGCAGCTGGGTTGGCCGCCTGGAGAGTTATGCTGCCGGCACCGGCAGCATTAAACAAGACCAAGCTGCCAGTGGTGGAGCTAGGCTGGCCAACTTCGACTTCGCTCGCAATCGAGTCGACGGTTAGGAGCCTAGCACCAGCAGCATTCTGGACTTGGAAGGTTGTAGCTGAGTTAGCAGCATTCTGATGTAAGAAGGTGCCAGTAAAACTGTTGTTGCCGGTGAAGGTTTGGGGGCCAGTACCGTTAAGAAAGGCTACGTTAGCCGACAGGGCGGTATCGGCGACTTTACCGGCAGTGGCGATAGTCGCCAGTTTGGTATCGACAATACCAGCTGCAGCCCCGATGTCGGCGTTAACTATGGTGCCGTCGGTAATTTCACCAGTTTCGATGGTCTGGCCAAGCAAAGAAACATTGGTAGACAGCCGGCCATCGGCTAAGGTACCCGAAGAGATGTTGCTGGCATTAAGGTCGGTTAGGTTAGCCCCACTGCCCTGTAAGCCGACAATTGTAACCCTGTCAGCAACCGTATCAACCAGCACTAAGTTATTGCCCAGAACATCTTGAATCCTAAAGGCAGTAGTGGAGTTTGTGGCATTCTTAAACAGCGGTGAGCCGTTTAGCAGGGGCACATTAGTGCTCAAGCGGGCATCGCCAAGTGTTCCACTGGCAATATTGGCAGCGTTGAGATTGGTTAGGTTGATACCCGATAGCACCGGCAGCCGGCCGGCACTGGTTAACTGGACCAGCTGTGAGGCACCGTTGAAAGTGTTGCCCTGGATGGTGACTTCACTTGGCAGGTTAATCAGACTAACTTCACCAGTTAGAGTGGAGGCTAGGGTTACGGTAGTACCGGTTTTACAGCCACCAGAGGTACAGACAATCACATCATTGATCTTTAGTCCGGTATTGTTCAATGATGTCTGTCCGTTAGAAGCCAGCAGTGTGCCATTAGACTGCACATCGCCAGTCACCTGTAAAACAGATGTTCCAGGACCGGCAATTATTTGCCCGACGGTAAAGGTTTTGCCTTTAGCTACCACTGTATCTAAGTTAAGGCTTAAGATGCCATCTTCTTCAGTTAAGGACTCATCGGTCAAAGTAGAGGCAACCGGTGTCGATTTAGACGGTTGATTAAACAATTTAGAAGTGGCAAAGACGCCGCTGATTATCACCACCAGCATCAAGGCTGCCAGGGCGGCGCTAAACGGCGCCCGCCGCACTAGCGGCAGCAGCCTGTTTCTCAGATCAAAGCTTGGTGGAGCGGGGAAATTAAAGGTTGGGGGGCTAGCCGGTGGGCTAATACTTGGTATAGCTGGCGTAGACACTACAGGCGAAGCTGTGGCCAGGGCTGAGATAGATGGAGCCGGAGCCGCAGATTGGCCGGCTTTAGTTTCCAGGCTTAAAATAGTTGGCTCCCCTGCTGGGACTGGCGATGGCCCTACTGTGCGGGCCAGTTGTTCGTTGGTCGGTATTGAGAGTTCTGATATGACTGCCGGCTTAGGTGCCTGTGCCCAAACAGGCTGGGTCAGCGGTTGAGCGGCCACTGGTACCGGATCCGGTCTCGTAACAAGACCAGAGCCGGCTAAGGGCATGGACGAGGGGGTCACTACCGGACCAGAGGCAAAACTAGCGGCACTAGCCAGATCGAGGTAATCCGGTTCCCACCTGGAGTCCTGCAAACTGGTGGTATCTGTTTCTGGCTCTATCTCAGCTTCAGCCAAAGCCAGCGACGGTGTCAGCTTGACAGGGATAATCTCGCCCTTTAAGGTGTCAATCGCCTGGGCTATATCCTGTTTAATAACCCCTGCTTCACTGAGAATGGCGTCTTTAGCCCGCTGCAATCTCTTACGGCAAGCCACCGAACAGGTCTTGGCGTCCCTTCGGCCGTCAAATTTGGTGTTACAACTTTGGCAGTTTTTTATCACTTTTGGTGTTGGTCTTTGAGAACTATTTTTGTTCTATTTAATTTGTGTTTCTCTAAGACTAGTCACAATTATCAAGCATAAGCGTGACGGCGTCAAGGATAAAAAGCGTGATTTTTACTCTGTTAGTCGAACAAACTTTTTGTACCCTATTTTATGTCTAAAATCATAGTTAATAACACAACATTTACTATATGGAAGCTTGTTATATGTAATCAATTGTGCTTTAAGATGAAATATGTGTGACTGTGGATAAGTTTTCCTCTTTGTTGTATCTCTGACATCTCTAACAGTGGTAAGCACCATGGTTATGAAAGTCAACCTACTCCTCTAAATGCTAATAATCCTACGAAGTTTCAGTTAGGTAGAATGGTGGAGCATGTCGGATTCGAACCGACGACCCCCTCCTTGCAAAGGAGGTGCTCTAGCCAACTGAGCTAATGCCCCTTGGTGCGACTCTATGAAGTCGCTCGAACTCATTTTACCCTAAACTTCTGATTTTCCGATCTCAGCCCCTCCCCCTGGCCGCTCTAAAAACCCAACGCGGAAACGGCGGAGCCTCGCTACTCGCTCGCTCGGAAAATACAAGACCAGGTAAAATCCGGTGCTAGATGGCTAGTTTTTTGGGGTTGGCTTGGTCCCAGGTCTCAATAATCTCTTTTTTTCGCAGCAAGATGGTTGTGTCGCAAGTTATGCTAAGACCAGCATTTACCATATCCTCAAAACCAATATAGACAACTTTAACACCCCGTCTTTTGAGTTCTTTAACGGCAGGCTGCATATCGGAGTCAGAACTTAGAAGTAGGGCAGTATCTAACAGCCCATCACAAGCCATTGACAGCATGTCAATGGCTATTTGGACATCTGTGCCTTTTTCCTTAAAAATTCCTCTGGTAACCTTGCCGTTCTTATCTCTGACTAGCTCCTGAAGTCGTACATGGCCGGAAACGATAAACTCTACATCTTGATTTATAAGCGCTCTTTTTAGCCTTCGTTGCGATTCGGCAATGAGACTGGACTTATCTAGTAGCTCAGGATGTTCGTTATATACATGAATCTTGGCGGCATAGAATTTAGTTGTAGCTACAGAATAATCACTCAGGGCAGATTTGATAATACTGCCAATAGAAATGTTTCTGATGTCTGACTTATGCTGAATCTTTTTACCGGCTTTAAGAAATCTGGCTATAGAGAATAGAAAGTTTTCTCCGTCTATAAACAACACTGTCTTTTTAGTTGCCATCAAAAGCCATTATAAAGTAAAACCTCGCCGAGCAAA
>Ga0209542_10020761_pt1 | contig 10364 bp, 9 predicted proteins | sample RifCSPhighO2_01_FD_184028 | JGI IMG/M metagenome (GOLD analysis project Ga0209542, IMG submission 184028) | Soil microbial communities from Rifle, Colorado - Rifle CSP2_plank highO2_0.1 (SPAdes) (version 2) | ecosystem: Environmental > Terrestrial > Deep subsurface > Rock core/Sediment ...
TTATGGTCATGGTGTCGTCCCAGAAAGATATCTCTCTTGCGCCGTATCTTTCCATCAGATGTTTTATCTCAGCTATAACCCTTGCAGGGCTCATCTGACGCACCTTTTTGCCGAAAACAGCGCTTGCGGAGCAGAAACTGCATGGATAGGGGCAGCCGCGCGTGGAAATCATATGCGCGACAGGCAGCCTCTTATACTGATTGGGGAGCGGGATATACTTATCCATAGGCAGAAGGTCTCTTGCAGAAAACGGCAGGCTGTCCAAATCCGCTATAGGGCTTCGCGCCGGGGTCTTGATGATACTGCCTTCGGTTTTAAATATCAGGCCGTTTATATTCTTTAATAAAGGGCTGTTTAAAAGTCTCTGTCTTTCATATCCGGTGTCTTTGAATGTATCCATCAATTCAAGGGAGGTTGCCTCGCCTTCACCATACACAAGCAGGTCGAAACATTCATCATGCGCCTTAAATATCTCTTCAGCCATTATAGTGGCATGCTGGCCGCCAAGCATGATAAGAATCTCAGGGAAACGCTCCCTTATCACATTAGCCAAGGAGGCTGCCCTGTGAAACATGGATGTCAGAGATGAAAGCCCCACTGCCCGCGGCCTGTGAAGTGCTATATACCTGCAAATATCCTCCTCAGTCATATCCAGCGCCAGGGCATCAATAAGGCCTACATCATAACCGCTTTTTCTCAGATATGCGGCAATGCCGGCGATCCCCAGAGGCGGCAAATGCCCGCCGCTGCTACCTATCTTCCTGTTGCCATATCTTTCTTTGACAGAAAGGGGCGGATATATTAAGAGGATGTCCACTTATTTACTGCACCTTCCTTGCGTAGACAATTATCTGACCGGTAGGGATGCTGAGATTTGTATTCAGAACGCCGGTCTTTTTAGCCCCTGCCTCAAGAACTGTTATAAAATTCTTTAGAACAGGGAAATAATACCTTACTCTCTCGGTTATGAAAGAGACCGGCTTTGTTAACCACTCTGATTTTATAAAAAACACTTCAAAACCTTCCTTTTGAAGAAGCGCCATGATTGTTTTTCTTGTGAAATAATAGAGGTGCTCCCTGGGTTTATATTGAAACCGCCTGCCGCCCAATAACCCGCCTGCGTCAGGTGTTGAGATTACAAGCAGGCCATCGGCCTTTAATAATTGTCTAATATGTCGTATAGACAGGAGAGGATTAGCAAAATGTTCTATGGTGCCGAGGCATACAATGACATCAAACGACTCTCTTTTAAAACCAGCATCCATTATATCTCCTGAAAGCACCTCAAATCCCTTTTCTCTTGCTATTCCCGCAGCATAAGGCGATAACTCTGTGCCATACACATCCCATCCCCTTGCCTTCGCCTCTACAAGGAAAAAACCCAGAGCACAACCCACATCAAGGAGCGTGCCTTTGTCTTTATAACCTTCTATTTTCTTAAGAAGTTTTATGGAATTTACGGTATGAAATTGCCTGTCAGCCTCATAATCTCTGTAACCCACCGAGCCATCGGACGATATCTTATAATAGTCCTCTGAATATATCTTCCGCAGGTATTCTTTGCCCGGCCTTGGGTTAACAAATATCAGGCCGCAGGAATTACATCTTACAATTCTGAATCCATCTTTCAGAAAAAGTAGCTTTTCATCAGTAGCGCCGCATAGATTGCAATTAACTGCCTCTAAAACCGCATTATCAGCCGCCATATCCGCCAAACAGCACCTCTTTTCCATCCATAATAAGCCTTTTAAATTCATACAAGCTTCTCACACCCAAAAACCTCTTGGCTATATATGATGGCCTTCCGTAAAAATGTTTCACAGCGTAGCTTTTAAGTTCCACTATCTCATCCCCTGTCAGCGCCTCATTTCCCATGACAGCGTATGTGCCTGACTGGTCCATCCGGATATTTCCCTCTGCTATCCACCCGGAATTGATAGCATACTGTCGTATCTGTGTCCCTGCCCGCGGTATAAGGGTGTTAAATGACACAAAATCAGAATCAAGTTTAATTGCAAATTCAATGGTTTTGATTATATCTTTTTTATTTTCACCGGGCAATCCAAGAATATATGTTGCCAGAGTTCTTACGCCATACTTTTTACACAATCTGAAAGTCTCTTCTACCTCTCTTAATGTATATCCCTTGCCCATACTTTTAAGCGATTTTTCGCTGGCTGTCTCAACGCCAAACAGGATGGTATGGCAGCCTGCACCTTTCATTAACTTGAGCAATTCTTCATTTATTACATCCACCCTTGACCAGCACACCCAGCCAAAGCCCAATCCCTCTTTCGCAATTCTATCGCATAACTCTTCTGCCCGAGTCCTCTTGATGCCAAATGTCTGGTCATTGAAATATATCTCTCTAAACCCAAGCGTTTTCAGATAACGAAGTTCTGCAATAACATTATCCACAGGTCTCTGCTTAAATCCGAGGGTTTCAATAACACAAAAGGAACAATGATAAGGACAGCCATAATCAGTCAAGACAGTGGCAAATGGTCTGCGCCTCACAAAAGGATAATTATAATTATCCATAAACAATTCATGCCGCGGGATGGGTATTGTATATTCTTTTTCTGCTGTGCGCAGAGAGGTTTTTTTTACAATTTCGTTTCCTCTCCTGTATATCATGTTTTTTATGCCTTCCTCTTCCGCCTGAAAATCCCCCTCACCCTGACCCCCTCCCCAAAGGGGAGAGGGTAATCTTTTTCTCTCCTCTCCCACAAGGGGAGAGGGAATTCCCCTCCCTTGATGGGAGGGGATTAAGGGGAGGGAGATTTCCTCTCCATCAGGGAGAGGATTAAGGTGAGGGTGGGGTTCATTTCCTTTCCTGTAAATCATGTTCTTTATTTTATCTTCCTCACCGCTCAGATAGGCTATTACATCGGCATTGGTAAAATCCATGAGTATAGCGTCAAGAAAAGGATGATTTTTAAGTATTGCCTCGCCATCCTCCAAAAACAGGTCTCCTGTTACAATTATCGGAACATCATATCTTCTTTTAATATTTTCAAGAAAAGGGGCATCTTCATGATAGGATACTGCGCCGGCAAGGGCAACAATGGCCTTTGGGCCAATATTTCCTATCTCGGTCATACATGCCCCTGCATCCATGCCAAGGGCCATTGCATCCAGAACCGCAACATCGTATTTTTCTGCGATTATGCCGCTCAGCACAACAAGGTCTGTAGGCGGATAGATATAACTCCCTTTTGAAACCTTACTGCAGTAATAATCCCTTATATACGGCAGGTTCCCGGGCGGGTTTAACAGTAAGACCTTTGCCATTTACAACTCTCCTTTTGTCATTCCCGAAGTTTTTATCGGGAATCTGGTTTTCTCGTTTTCTCGTTACCAAACTCTGCTTGGTAACGCAATTGTATAAGAAGCTCTGCTTCTTAAAAAGCCGGAGTTTTTTAGACACTGCCGTTCCCAAGCTGGAGCTTGGGAACGAGAGGTTATATACGGCAGTTTCCCGGGCGGGATTAATAGCAATATCCGTTCTCTCATATGGCACTCATTCTTATCAAACCGTCTTTTTTCATCTTCCTTAGCCTCAGCACCATTACCATTGTCTCCAAAAGTGTTATCCAATCAAGCTTTGTTCTCCCCTGCCTCCTATCCTCAAAGATTATAGGCACCTCCTTGATGCTGAAACCATTTAATGTAATCTTGTATAATAATTCAAGCACGATAGACGGCCCTCCGGATACCATATCATCAAGGTCTATCTTTTCCAGCGCCTGTCTTCTGAAACACCTGAAGCCTGATGACACATCCTTTATCTTCACGCCTAAGAGCATCCTTACATACATGCCTGCCAATTTTGTGATAAGCCTTCTCAACAGCCCCCTGTCCTTGTCCTTTCCCTTGTCAATAAAACGTGAACCGATTGCCACATCGTATTTCTCCATCGCCCTCAGTAGTTCAGGGATATACTTAGGGTTGTGCGAAAAATCCGCATCCATTTCAATAATATAATCAGCCCCTTTTTCAAGGGCATACTTTAAACCATCTATGCCTGCCACACCCCTTCCCTTTCTCCTTTTCCTCAGAAGGAGATGTACCCTCGGTTCTTTCTCTGACATATCCTGTACAATCTTCCATGTGCCGTCAGGAGAATTATCGTCAACAACAAGGATTTCTATATCTTTATCTATCTCAAGAACCTGTTGAAGGAGAGGAGAAATATTTTCCCTCTCATTATATGTGGGAATCATTACTATTGTTTTCATCTGAAAATACCTCTTTTACCCCCGATAGATTCATTCGAGGGCTTATTAAGATTGTCATGCCCGCAGGGTTTTAGCGGGAATCCAGTATTAAAGAAATGGATGCCCGATAGAAACATTCGGGCATGACAGCTGTTAAATTGCCGGGTTATTTTCATCCCCCTTTGTGAGCTAAGGGCTCATGTGGGTTTAATTTTTTATAAAAAAGCGCAAATATGCCAAAACTCATTAATGATATTATAGTTGCTAATGTTATATAAAGACCTATTTTGAATGTCCACGGGTCGTAGACAAATTCAACCTCATGCTGTCCTGCTGATAAAGGAATCGCCCTTAAGGCAAAATTTGCCTTAAGTATCTTTTTTCCCTGTCCATCCACAAATGCCTTCCAGCCGGGATAATATGTTTCGCTGAGAACAAGAATCTTTGGCCTCTCTGCATTAACGTTTAGTTTTATACTATTGTTGCGGTAATCAACTATAGTAACTTCTTTCTCCTGTTTTTTTTGTTCCTTAACAGTTTTATTTTTTTCTTTTACTAACTCCGAACTCCGAACTCCGAACTCCAAACTATCATTACCCCACGGCTCTTCATATAACAAAACCTCTTTAGCAGGCCTAAAATCTTTACTCTGCATAACCTGTTTATATTCCTCTTCTTTTGTAATAATCCTGTATCTTTCCACAAGAAAAGCCCTTGGAAGATAATTGAGGTTTTGGTATATCTTCAAAAATTTATCCATTCCATATTTTTTTAAATTTTTATCAGACCCTGCCTGTATGACCTTTATCAGTTTAAATTCCTTTGACTTTATCTCCGGAATTGACAAAACATATTTTACATTTAAAAGTGCCAATAGATTAGTGGCATCTGGTCCTGACGTTGCAGCCAGAAAAGCAAATACCTTTTCATAATCCGACAACCGCATAACTTCAACACCATCCATATCAAATATCCGTCTTTCCAGATTATATCCATGTATAATTTCTTTATCAAAATTAGCGATGCCTTTGTATTTTTCCTGCGTCTTGTCTTTATCTTTTGCCGATGTTGTTTCAACTATCCCTTTTTTTGTCTTTGGCGTTGTAAATATTCTAAAAAACTTGTCCTTATCCTTCATAACAAAAACCATACTTTCGCTATTCTTGTGATATTCTTCTACTTTAGTAGAATAATAATATCCAAAATGCGCAAAGAAAAGGTCTATTGTTAAGATTGATACCAGAAGATATGGCAAGGCTTTCCTTGCCTTGGCAGACCTTAAACCGCCATAAAGGATTAATACACTCAAAATGAAAATAACGAGAAGCCTCTTTGTATTGAATACATTGATATATACATCGTTATACTCAGGGTATTTTATTCCATTGGCAATTAAGTAATTCTTTACCTCTTTATCAAAATAGCTGAGCCCTCCGAAGGCAATCGCCGCCAATGTTGCGAGGAAAAGAAGACCAAAGATTATCCTTTTCCCGCTCTTTTTCCTATATTCAAGATTTTGTTTAAGGCTGTCCCATCCTAAACCAGCAGAAATTGAAAACAGTATAAAAACGAGAAACAGGAATTTCACAGGGTATCTGATTTTATTGAAAGAAGGCAGGTAATAATAAAGATATTCATAGATGCCAGTATTTTTTCCAAAGGCAAGGATAAATGAGAAAAGCAAAAGCAACAAAAACGGCAGGGTCTTCCGTCTCTTTTCTACAAAGAAAAAAGCAGATAATATAAAGGGGATGGTTCCAATATAAATTGTCTTGAGCCAGCTCTGGTTTGACCAGTATTTTGCCTCAGATGTGCCGTAGCCGTATGGGTCAGGTATAAAGAACTGTATAAGGTCTTTTAAATCCATTGACCATGTGGTTGCTTCTATGTAGCTAAGACCGTCTGCCCTGATGGAATAATGGCTTAATTCTAAAAACGGAAGAAGCTGGACTGCGGATAAAAGGAGAAAGATTGTTATGGATACTAATAGATAGAGTATCCTCTGTTTTAGAGATGCAAAGTTCTCTGACCTATCCTTGCTTTCAGAAACATTTATGAGCCTTCGGCTCACAAAGAGGGATGAAAACCAACCCACCCTCACCTTAATCCTCTCCCTGAGGGAGAGGAAAGATTCCCTCCCCTTCAAGGGGAGGGTCAGGGTGGGGATGGGGTATAAAACATTTTCGGGGCAAAGTTTTAAAAGGGTGTCCGGCAATAATGCCAAAAATAAAAGCAGACCTAATGTCCCATATACAACCTCTATGCCTCCGCCTGTAAACATAATGCTTAGAACTATGCCGGTAAACACAACATAGGTCAGAGAAGCTTTCTTGAGAACCCTCAGAGAAAGTAAAATTATTAAAGGAACCCATGTGACAGAAAGAAGCGTTGACAGGAGATTATGGACAGAAATCAGATAACCACCCAGCATAAAGATAAGAGCGCCTATAAAAGAACCTGTTATACTTGCTTGCAACTCTCTTAAGAGGAGGAATGTAAAGACCCCTGCTAAAAAGAAATGCAGGATGATGAGCCAATTGAATGCAAGGTCAAAAGGTAGGACGAGTAAAAGAATATTTAATGGATAAAATACTGCCGGTTGGAGGACTGCTAAAAGAGGAATTCCGCTATAATAATACGGATTCCATAGGGGAAGCTCCCAATTCTTTATAACATCTACCCAGAGGATTTTTGGAGGAATAAAAAAGACCGAGAGGTCTCTCTCGGTCAAAAGGAGGTTTCCTGTTAAGGCATTGTAAAAAAAACCACAGGCTAAAAGGAAAAGGCAAGCTATTACAAAAAAAATTTTATCTTCTTATATTCCATTTTATAATTTATATATTCTTCTATTTAAATTTTATCGCTACTTATAAAGCAAGTGAAATATACCACAAGAACTACCAACCATACCCTACCCTAGGACCTGCAGTGGGATTTAATGTAAGTGTCATGATATATGTATTACCAGACACTGTTATGGTTAGTCCTGATACTTGGTCCGTTCCCCCCGCAGTAACATATATATTATTATTTGCATATACACTAGGCCCGCCTCCAATACCTGCCTCGAACATAATCTGATTTGCCACGCCTCCTGTTGACCCTATCGCATACGAGGTAGCTTTTATTATATACTGCGCATGAAGCATGGTAGCAGTCCCCATTATACCGCCCGCAACGCCCTTTGCAGTGGCGCTCTGTGCATCCGCCTTCAGGTCTATAAACCTCGGTATCGCCACTGCCGCAAGGATTCCCAGGATAACGATAACCATCACAAGCTCAATCAATGTAAAACCTTTTTTGGATTTTAACATTCTCTTACCTCCTTTTTGAGATTGTTGTCAATGTTTTATTACATCTTCAAAGAGTCCTGAGATGTCTATCTCAAGTCCCTTGAGAAGAAGCGACTTCAAGATATTTCCTGTTTCCACATCCATATAACCTTTTTTGCCCAGATTAAACAGCTTTACAGATTTTTTAGCAGGGTCTGCTATCCAATATTCTTTAACCCCAAAGGCTGCATAGAGCTTCTTTTTTAATATACTGTCCCTATCTTCTATGGATGGGGATAATATTTCCACAACAAGGTCTGGTGCGCCCTGAAGATTCAGCTCGGTTATGAGGTGGCTATTTTCTTTTGATACAAAAAGTATATCTGGCTGGACAATATCATGTTTTGAAAGAACTACATCATAAGGCGCTACAAATACCTCACCAAGGTTTTTTCCCCGCACAAAGTTATCAATGATGCGGAATAATTTTACAATAAGCCTCTGATGAACAGTCCTTGGCGAGGGAGTCATAAATAGTTCTCCTTCTATAATCTCATACCTCGTACCCTCTGGAAGCAGGAGATAATCTTCATAAGTTAATTTCAGATTTTCCGGAATTTTGACGGCTGTCTGCATACTATTGCCCTCTATCGCCATAAATTGGTTCTATCCTATTGAATTTTTATTGGTTTGTCAAGAGGTATGTTAAACATCCATTTCCCAAGCCTTCTTCCATATTTTTTTACCTTTGTAAAGCGAAATTCTACAATATGCTGTTCCCATTGCTTCCCTTACAGGCTTTACATCAGTATATGTATTATCCTCTACAGGAACAGATTTTAATATCTCCTTTGCATTCTCTAAATACCTTAAAGCCTCTCTTTTCATACCACTCTCCCCTTTTTAGCAGTTAACCACACCTTTTTATAATTTTAAACCCAATTTCCCAACGAGGCAGTTGCGAAATGACTTTTTTGGATCAAGGCAACCATGTTGCCGTATCATTTGGATCAAGGCAACCGTGTTGCCGTTTGTTTTTACGCCGACACGGTCGGCTTGCTCCATAAAATTCTACCATTTCGCAACTCCCTCCCAACCTGTTGTTTTTTCTGTCATAATTTTTATAAGGCAATACGGAGAAAGAACCTTTTAACATCTTCCCATTCAGTCTGGCCGATTGAATACTGCAAGGAGGGCTCTTTCAAAAGAATAACATCCTTTAAGCCCTTTTCAGCTTCATCGAAAAAGACGAGGGCCCTTTTTATGTGATAAGTATAGTCGTGTTGTGTTCCGTACTTTTTAAGGGTTAGGCTGACCAGTTGCTCCAGTGGCATGTTAGTTGTTTCCATTATAGCCTTTAAATCTACAAAATCCTTTGCGGTTCCTCTCTGCACTATTGCTACTATCTTCATAGCAGCAATATCTATAAGAGAGGCCAGTGATATTTTGTTGACATTATCATAATAGAGAGGTTCAAGCAGGGGATAGGGGTAATAAAACAGACTTAACCTTACGCCTTCAACTTCTCCTACTAATGAATCTTTATCCGAAACATCTTCAATATGGACTAAATGAGCCTTTCGTATTACCTCTATAATCGGCCCTGTAAAAAAATGTTCTTTCGTGAAAAGGTCTATGTCTATCGAAACCCTGTGCCCTAAATAGAGGGTAACGGCAGTGCCGCCAGCCAAATAGAAATTGTTAGGCAAAGGAAAAGAGTTTAACTTGCTAAGGAGGGAGGCCACATGCTGGGGGACTGCCTGGTAAAGCATCGCGTATCCTCCTTCTTGATATTTAGATATAGACACCAGTAGTTGGCGGTTTTGGGGGAAAGGTATATACTCTGCTTAATAACCTCTGTTATGGTATCTCTATCATAGGTTTTAAGCACAAATTCCACCTGTTTATCTCCCCCATGCTCAAGGAGGCGCTCAATGATCAAAAAACTATCCTCCTTGATATCCAGGGACTCAAGCATAGTCCCCCACAGACAAGGCCTTAAAATGTTATAAACCTCTTGCGTAAGCATGCCTAACTATACCATATTAACCCGAAAAATGCATTTGGTCTTTATTTTTCGGGGCAACTGCATTTTTTGGGTTAATGAAAAAGAAGGAAGGTTTTCACCAGATTTCGTATCCCTTTGTCTCTGTCTTTATCCTGCCTGTATTTGGGTCATATATATACCTGTTGCCAAAGGGGTCAAGGAGCTCGCCTTCTTTGTCAACAGCCATGCCCTGAATATACGGCCAATCCATTGCAATAGGCGTATCCTGTGTTGGAACAACCACCTTTTCCTGTGTCAGCTGCCTTAATGACTCAGGCAGCTTCCCTTTTGTAATATGATAGAAGCCTATTGCCCTCCTTATATTGCTAAGTTCTATCCTGAGCGCGGCCTCTCTTGCGAGATAGGCGGATGACCAGAACCTTTCCACGGCAATGAGCAGAAAGAGCGCAACCATGATGATAACCAACAGGGTCTCAAAGATTGTCCGGCCATTGTTGTTATTCAGACAGCGGGCATTTCTCCACAGGACAAAGTTATTGATAGGAGATTTTTTTTTCATCTCCTCACGAATTTTACTATATCCCACATGGGCAGGAATATGGCGAGCGCCAAAAATAAAACCATGCCGAATATAAAAGCAAGCAGTATTGGCTCAAGTGTTGTTGTAAGGTTTCTTATGGTATATTCAACTTCCTGGTCGTAATACTGGGCAACCTTGTCCAGCATCTCATCCAATGCGCCTGTCTCTTCGCCGACCCTTACCATCTGCACTACCATGGGAGGGAAGAGACGGCTCTTCTCCATCATCTCCGACAGGCTCTTGCCTGCCCTTATATCTCCTTCTATATCCTTTATTGCTTTGCA
>Ga0209542_10020762_pt1 | contig 10364 bp, 10 predicted proteins | sample RifCSPhighO2_01_FD_184028 | JGI IMG/M metagenome (GOLD analysis project Ga0209542, IMG submission 184028) | Soil microbial communities from Rifle, Colorado - Rifle CSP2_plank highO2_0.1 (SPAdes) (version 2) | ecosystem: Environmental > Terrestrial > Deep subsurface > Rock core/Sediment ...
TGGCGGCGTTGAAGTCGACGCGGGCAGTGAAAAATTCTTTAGGGTCGAAAGTGCGCAGGATTTCGTCGGTGACGGTGTGGCGTTCGGCGAGAAACCAGTAGCTCGACGGCGTGTGCATCCACCATTCGCGCACCACGCCGGCGAGGTTGTCGGTGTTGAACACGTAGTCGGCCCACTCGGCATCGCTGCAGCGCAGTGCATCGGGCATCGGCTTGAATTCGCCGCCATAAGTGAATTCGCTGATATTGCGTGGCCCGTTGAGCGGGCAATTGATGATTTTCATGGTCCGCTCTGCCTCAGTGACTGGCCGCCGTGGCGCCCATTTCGTTGACTTGCCGGAAGGTCGAGAAGCGCTCCAGGCCGAAGGGCTTGATCAACTCCGGTACCTTGCCGCCGCTGGCCACCAGTTCAGCCATGGTCTTGCCGCAGACAGGCGTCGCCTTGAAGCCCCAGGTGCCCCAACCGGCGTCCAGGTAGTAATTCTTCACCGGCGACAGGCCCATGATCGGGCTGTAGTCCGGGGTCATGTCGGTGATCCCGGCCCACTGGCGCATCAGCTTGGCGTTGGCCAGGAACGGGAACATTTCGATGGCGTGGGCCAGCAGGCTTTCCTTCAGGTCCAGGGTCGATCGGGTGTTGAACAGCGGGTACGGATCGGAGCCACCGCCGAACACCACTTCGCCGCGGCTGGTCTGTTGCACGTAGCAGTGCAGCGCCGACGAGCTCACCAGCGGATCGAGGAAGGGTTTGAAGGGCTGGGTGACCATGGCTTGCAGCGGGAAGGTCTGGATCGGCGAGCGAATCCCGGCCTTGGCCATCAGCAGTGAGCTGTGCCCGGCAATCGCCTGCACCGCGCAGCCACACTTGATGGTGCCGCGGTTGGTCTTCACGGCGGTGATGGCGCCGTTCTCGATGATCAGGTCCTGCACCTCGGTGAGCTGATGGATTTCCACCCCGCGCTTGGCCGCTTGCTTGGCGTAGCCCCAGGCCACCGCGTCGTGGCGCGCGGTGGCGCCGTCGATGTGCCAGAGCCCAGCGAGCACCGGCAGGTGGCCGGGGTCGAGGTTGAGGCTGGGCACCAGTTCGCGGATCTGCTGGCGGTCGATCATTTCAGTGCGACCGCCGAAGTGCTTGTTGACCTCGGCCCGCTGGCGGAACGAACGCACGGTGGCATCGGTGTGGGCCAGGGTCAGTTGGCCGCGTTCGGAGTACATGATGTTGAAGTCGAATTCGTTGGACAGGCCCTGGAACATTCGCACCGATTCGGCATAGAAACGCACGCCTTCGCTGGTCAGGTAGTTGGAGCGGATCACTGCGGTATTGCGCGCGGTGTTGCCACCGCCCAGGTAGGACTTTTCCAGCACGGCGATGTTGGTGATGCCGTGATACCTGGCGAGGTAATAAGCGGTGGCCAGGCCATGGCCACCGGCACCGATGATCACCACGTCATAGCTTGATTTCAATTCACGCGGCGGCGGCAAATCCACTTCCACCGGGTACTCGGAACTCAGCCCGTACTTCAAGAGATTGAATGGCATACGGCCTCCGATAGGCTGTGCTGTTGCATAAGGGCTGCGGTCACGGTGTTTTTCATCAGGAAGGCAATGGTCATCGGCCCGACACCACCGGGTACCGGGGTGATCGCCGCGACCTGGGGCAGGGCGCTGTCGAAGTCGACATCGCCGACCAGGCGGCTGCGACCGGCGTCGTCGATACGATTGATGCCGACATCGATCACCACTGCACCGGGCTTGAGCCAACTGGCATCGATCAATCGCGGACGACCCACGGCGGCAATCACGATGTCTGCCTGACGGCAGAGCGCCTGCGGATCGGGGCTGCGCGAATGCAAGACCGTCACCGAGCAGTCGGCCTTGAGCAATAGCGCCGCCATGGGTTTGCCGACGATGTTCGATCGGCCGATCACCACTGCATGCTTGCCGCGCAGATCGCCGCAGGTCTGCTCCAGCAGGTACAGGCAGCCACTGGGTGTGCAGGGCGCGAGCACGGTGCGTCCCTGGCTGAGGCCACCTACGTTTTCACTGTGGAAGCCGTCGACGTCCTTGCCTGGGACGATCGCCTGCAGTGCCCGCAGTTCATCGACCTGGGCCGGTAGCGGCAATTGCAGGAGAATGCCGTGGATCGAGCCATCGGCATTCAGCCTGGCGATCAGGTCAAGCAGCTGTTCGGTGCTGGTGTCTGTGCCCAGCCGATGTTCCAGGGAGCGGATGCCGACCTCTTCTGCGCGCAGAATCTTGTTGCGCACATACACCTGGCTGGCCGGGTCGCTGCCGACCAGGATCACCGCCAGGGCCGGCTGGATGTCTTGCGCGCGCAGGCGCTCGACGTCCTTGCGAACCTCGATCAACACCCGCGCGGCGGCGGCTTTGCCGTCAATCAGTCGGGGTGTGTTCACCGGAAAATCACCGTTCTGTCCTGATTGAGGAAAACCCGGTGCTCCAGGTGGTACTTGACCGCCTTGGACAGGGCCACGGTCTCGGTGTCACGCCCGGTGGCCACGAGGTCATCCGGCAGGTAGACGTGATCGACGCGCTGCACCTCCTGTTCGATGATCGGCCCCTCATCGAGATCGCTGGTGACATAGTGGGCGGTGGCGCCGATCAGCTTCACGCCGCGCTGGTACGCCTGGTGATACGGCTTGGCGCCCTTGAAACCTGGCAGGAACGAATGGTGGATGTTGATTGCCCGACCGGACAGTTGCCGGCACAGGTCGTCGGAGAGGATTTGCATGTAGCGCGCCAGCACCACCAGCTCGGTGCCAGTGTCGTCGACCACCTTCATCAGCTCGGCTTCCTGGCGGGCCTTGGTGTCCTTGGTGACTGGCAAGTAGATGAAGCGAATGCCCTCGCGCTCGGCCATGGGCCGCAGGTCGAGGTGGTTGGAGACGATGGCGGTGATGGTCATGTCCATCTCGCCCTTGTGGTAGCGGTAGAGCAGGTCGGTCAGGCAGTGGTCGAACTTGCTCACCATCAGCAGCACGCGCATCGGTTCGCGAGTGTCATGCAGTTCCCAGCGCATGTCGAAGGCCTGGGCGACATCGCTGAAACCGTCCTTGATCTGCTGGATATCCCCTGCGTGGCCATCGTTGAAACGGAACACCGCACGCATGAAAAAGCGCCCGCTGAAATCGTCGTCGAATTGCGCCATCTCCCCGATGTAGCAACTGTTGTCCGCCAGGTAGGTGGTGACGGCAGCGACAATGCCGGACACCGCGGGACAGGTGATCTTGATGATGAAATGGTTTTTTTCGTGTTGCATGACACGTCCTCGGGATGATGGCGGCAGCTCATCGCATAGCGAAAAAATGTCAGCGGACAGCGAGGCTCATTCCATGAGCGCGGTTTCTTGTCAGGAATAATATATTCCTGTTAGTGGCTTTATAGGGGAAATGCAGGGGGCACGTCCAGAGGTTTTGTGAAAGTTTTTTAACTGCTGGGAATTTTATTGGGCAACCCGACGTGCCCTGTAGGAGCGAGCATGCTCGCGAAAAACCCGAGAACACCGCGGGGCGTCAGGCTCCTCACAACCACCTTGGCCACACCGCTTGCGCGCATGAAATTAAACCTGTATTTTTTCATGAAATTAAAACTATAAAATTTCATGGAGCCGGTATGTTTCAGCAATCCACCCAGCATGTCGCCAGCTATTACGCCCATACGTGCGCCGATCGCCTGGTCAATCGAGCGGCGTTGGAGGGCGAGCAGGACACCGACGTGCTGATCATCGGTGCCGGCTTCAGCGGTTTGCACACGGCGTTGCGCCTGGCCCTGGCCGGCAAGCGCGTGACACTGCTGGAGGCCAGCCGGGTCGCCTGGGCCGCGTCGGGACGTAATGGCGGCCAGGCCATACTCGGTTGGTCCTGCGACATGCCGCCGCTGGAAGCCGCACTGGGCCATGAGCGCGCGCGGCGGTTGTGGGACGGCATGCGCTGGGCGGCAAAAGAGGTGCGCGAATTGCCCAGGCGCCATGGTTTCGATTGCGACTACCGGCCCGGGCACCTCTGGACTTCGGTGATGCCACGGCGGGTGGGGTTGTTGACCGAGTGGCAGCACGAGGCCAGCCACAAATGGGGGCATGACGGTTTGCGCTTCATCGAGCGCGCCCAGTTGCCCGAATGGGTGGCCAGCGAGCGTTACCAGGCCGGTTTGTACGACCCCGAAGGCGGGCATTTGAACCCGCTGAAACTGGCACTGGGACTGGCCGCCGCGATCGAGCAGGCCGGTGGTGTGATTCATGAACAAAGCATGGCGTTGAATTATCGCGAGGACTCGAACGGCTACGTGGTGACGACTGAACGCGGACACATTCGCGCCGATGTCCTGGTATTGGCCTGCAATGCCTATCTTGACCGGCTCGACCCACAGCTATCGAGTTGCGTACTACCCGTTGGTACCTATCAGGTGGCCACGGCGCCGATGTCCGAGGCCCAGGCAGCCGCTCTGCTACCCAGCAATGTCTGCGTCACCGACAACCAGTTCGTGCTCGACTATTTCCGCCGCACGCCAGACAACCGGCTGCTGTTCGGCGGCGGTTGCACCTATCTGGGGGGCATGCCCAAGGACATCGCCGGTGCCACACGGCCGTGCCTGGAAAGGGTGTTCCCCCAATTGAAAGGCATTGAATTGGAGTTTGCCTGGGGCGGTCACATCGACCTGACGCTCAAACGCACGCCCGACATCGGTCGGCGCGGTGACTTGTATTGGTTGCAGGGCTATTCCGGGCACGGCGTGCTGCCGACCCTGGCCGGGGCACGGGCGGTGTCTGACGCTATTCTCGGCCAGCCGGATGAGCTGGGGCTGTACCAGGGTTTGACCAACCCCAGTTTTCCCGGCGGCAAATACATGGCAGCACCGCTGGAAGCCATCGGCAAAGCCTGGTACAGGCTGCGCGACAGCATTTGAATCGGCCACTTCTGGAAGCCTTTAGATGGACATGCAAGAAGAGATTTCGGCGCTGGCGATCCTGATCCAGGACCTGCGCAAGCACAAGAAGTACACCTTGAAGGATCTGGCCGACAAGATCGGCCGCTCCGTGGGTTTTCTTTCCCAGGTCGAACGCGGCTTGTCCCGCCCGACGGTGGCGGACCTGACCGCCATCAGCGAGACCCTCGGCGTGCCGACCACCTATTTCTATAGCCTGCCCAAACCCATGGCCCTACCGTGGGTGACCCGGCCGGATGAGCGCCGCACGTTGTATTACGCCGATGGCATCACCGACATCATGGTCTCGCCAAAGATGCGTGCGTCCTTTTCCATGCTCGAAAGCCAGCTGGAGCCCGGTGCCAGCAGCGGCGACCGGCACATGAAGGACAGCTCGGAGCAGGGCGGCTATGTGCTGGAAGGGGAACTGACCCTGTGGCTCGACCAGAACGAACCGGTGACCCTGCACGCTGGCGACAGTTTTCAACTGGCCAGTCATGCCCACTGCCGCTACGGCAACCTCTCAGACCAAATGACCCGCGTACTTTGGGTCTACACCTGATAAAAACAACAAGGAACAAAACGATGGATGCTGTGTGCTCTGATTTGTTGGCCGAAGTGCGTGGGTTTCGTCAGCGCTACCCCGATGTGCGCTTCGTCGACCTGATATCCCTGGACATTCCGGGGCATTTCTACGGCAAGCGCTACCCGATCGAAATGCTCGAAAAAGTCGCCGCCGGCAGCGCCCTCAAGTTGCCGCAAAACTGCGTGTTGCTCGGCACCCAGGGCGGGCTGTTCAAGATTGGCGACTACTGCTTCAACGATGGCGATCCGGACGCGCTGCGTCGCCTGGTACCGGGCACGCTCAAGTTGGTGAGTTGGGAGAAGCAACCGCTGGGGCAGATGTTGATTACTTCCGATGGCACGGAAAAACCGATCGTCTTCGAACCCCGTGAAGTCCTGGCGCAGGTGTTGGCGCGGCTTGGAAGCAAAGGCATTTTTCCGGTGGTGGCGTTCGAACTTGAGTTCTACCTGTTCGACAGTCAGTTGCGCGATGGCTTGCCGCAGTTTGCCCGCGACCCGCTGACCGGCGATGCGGACGATCAGCCGAACATGCACATTGAACGCCTCTCGCGATTTGCCCCGGTGCTCGACGAAATGGTCGAGACCGCGCGTGCGCAAGGCATCGATGCGACGGTGATCACCGCCGAATTGGGCCCCGGTCAGTTCGAGATCAATTTCGGTCATCTGGACGATGGTCTGCGCGCTGCCGACTGGGCTGCGTTGTTCTGCCGCAGCACGCGAGGCGTGGCACTCAAGCACAACTACCGCGCCAGTTTCATGGCCAAGCCTTACCTGCAGCACCCCGGCAGCGGCATGCATGTGCACGTGAGTCTTTACGACAAGGCCGGCAACAACCTGCTGGCGGCGAACGGGCAACGCGCGTTGCGCCATGCGGTGGCCGGTTGCCTGGATGTGTTGCCGCACTGCATGCCGATTTTCGCGCCAAACCACAACGCGTTGCGCCGCTTGAGCGCCACGATCAACGTCGCCTCGCGCGCCAGTTGGGGTTTCGAGGATCGAGACGCATGCCTGCGGGTGCCGGAGTCTGACGCCAGGAACCTGCGGGTCGAACATCGCCTCGCTGGCGCCGATGCCAACCCGTATCTGGTGCTCGCCGCGATCCTGGTGGGCCTGGAGCAAGGCCTTGAACAGGAGCGCGAGCCGATCGCCCCACTCAACGATGACCGCAACAGCGGCATCGACTTTCCGCTGGAAATGCTCGACGCCGTGCGAGCCATGCAAGGCCATCAAAAACTGCGTGAAGGTTTGGGCGCGGAATTCGTCGATGTGTATTGCGAGAACAAGCGGCAGGACCACTTGGCGTTCCTGAACGACATCAGTGCACGGGAATATCGCTGGTTCCTGTAGTTAAGGTTATTTGGAGGTTAACCGTAAAAAATATCTGGTTATTTAACAGGTTACAGATTTTAGTAACTGAACGGTTAATCAAAATATCTTGTTACAGGGCGAAACATTGCGTAATATCCGCCCCGCGTTCACCACCACGGTTTATGCATTTTTAAGTCCCGGGCGTCCATCAGCTGCCCGGGATTTTTTTTGCCTGAAATTCGGTGTCATTCAGTTGGTTTCTCTGTAGGAGCGAGCATGCTCCGGGCGGCGTTCCGACGATGGACGTCAACGATGACGCGGGATACCTGCGGCGCAGACGTAAAAAAGCCCGGCTGATCAGGCCGGGCTTTTTGTGGGTGCGGTGAAGCGATGGGTTCAGGCGACGGTGTTGCCTTGCAGGCGGTCAGAGCCATCGGCGGCGACGGTGTTGCCTTGCAGGCGATCCGAGCCATCGGCGGCGACGGTGTTGCCTTGCAGGCGGTCAGAGCCATCGGCGGCGACAGTGTTGCCTTGCAGGCGATCCGAACCATCGGCAGCGACGCGATTCTCGATCAGGCGATCCGAACCGCCTTCAGCTACACGATTCTCGATCAAACGATCCGAACCACCTTCAGCCACTCGGCTTTCAATCAGACGATCCGAGCCACCTTCCGCCACGACAGGCTGAACAGAGGTTGCGGCAAAAGCGTTAATTGCGAAAACCGAGAAAGCGATGCTGAGGAGGGTTTGGCGTTTCATGATCGTGTGCTCCGGGGGTGTTGTTGGTTGGTATGGAGCTGATGTTACGCCGTGGAATTTTTAAGAGAACTTCATTGAGTTAATGGTGACTATTGACGCAGTCAATGATCGCTAGCGCGAAATGAGCCCGTGATCGATCGCGTATTTGACCAGCGCTGCCGGCTTGTCGATGTTGAGCTTGCGCCGAATGCTCAAGCGGTGTGTCTCCACCGTGCGCACGCTGATATCCAGTTCCCGTGCCATTTCCTTGTTGTTCAGCCCTTGCGCCATCTTCGACAAAACCTGGCTTTCACGGGGGGTCAGTTCGTTGTCGGTGTTTTTGTCGGCGATCAGCCGCTGGGCGATGTCGGCGCTGTAGAAGGTCCCGCCGCTGGAGATGGCTTCGATGGCCGCGATGATTTCCCGTGAAGGGGCATTCTTCAACACGTAGCCACTGGCGCCCGAGCGCAGTGATTCACTCACGTACTCATAGTTATCGTACATGCTCAGCACCAATACCTTTAGCGACGGGTACTGGCTGCGCAGCACGCGGGTCAGTTCCAGGCCGTTGATGTCCGGCAGGCTGATGTCGACCAGCAGCAGGTCGGGCTGGCAGCGTCCGACCATCTCGATGGCTTCGGCGCCACTTTCGGCTTCGCCAACAACTTCCAGGGGGGCCATGACGGACAGCAGCGCCTTTATTCCGTCACGGACCAGGGCGTGATCGTCGACCAAGGCGACGCGGATCGGGGAGGGCAGGTTCATTGCAGGCTTCACTCTTGTTTTTGGGGCATCAGCGTTTGCTGGCAGGCAGCTTCATCGGTAGCAGAACATCCAGCTCACTGCGTCCGGGCGTCGAGATCAGTTCGAAGCGGCCACCAAAATGTTCGACGCGTTCACGAATATTACGCAAGCCAATGCCGACGTGGCGACGTTCGACCTGGGCGACGTTGAAACCGACTCCGTCGTCGACCACCGTCAGCCGCACCGATTGTTCGCAGCCGCGCAGCGTAATGGATACGTGCCTGGCCCGGGCGTGGCGCTCGATATTGGTCAGGCCTTCCTGGACGATGCGAAACAACGAGACCGCTGCGCCGTCGACCAGTTGGCAGTCGAATTCATTGTCGTCATAGGTCACGGTAAGGCCGCTGCGCTGTTCGAACTCAGCGGCCAGTTGACCGATTGCCGCCGACAGGCCGAGCGTATCGAGCAACGATGAGCGCAAGTCGTGGGAGAGGCTGCGCACTTCGCCAATCGCATCACCCAGGCGCGCGGTGGCATCCCTCAACGCGCCCAGGCCCTTGTCGTGGTTTTGCCCGCTTTCCAGCAAGTGGCTGGCGAGTTCGAACTGAAACTTGATCGAGACCAGCACCTGGCTGATGCCGTCGTGCAGCTCGCGGGACACCCTCGAGCGCTCTTCCTCCTGCAGGCTGACAATCCGCTGGGTCAGGCGCTGCAGTTTCTTGTCCGCCAGGCGATGTTCGCTGACATTGAGGGTCATGCCGGTGGCGAAGACAAACAGCACCGCCACCAGCGCCACCACGGCAATTGCCACCATGGTCTTGCGGATGCCCTGGGCCACTTCGGCTCGTGCTTGCTGGGTGGCGCGCTCGACATCTTCAAGGTAAATGCCGGTACCGAGCATCCAGCCCCAGCGATCGAGCATTACCACATAGGCCAGTTTGTCGGTCACCTGGCCGGAGGAGGGTTTGTTCCAGGCGTAGCGTTGGAAACCTTCGCCCGATTGCGCACTCTTGAGCAGCGCCTGGATCACCGGGAGGCCGTGTGGGTCTTTCATGTCCCACAGGTATTTGCCCACCAGCTCCGACTGGCGCGCGTGCATCAGGCTGCGGCCTTCATGGTCGTAGACGAAGAAATAGCCATTGATGCCAAAGCTGAGCTTGCGCAGTTCCTCGAGCACCTGTTGCTGGGCGCGAGCGTCACCCTGGCCGTTGTCGTACAGCGGCTCGATCAGGCTTTTCGCCATTTCGACGTAGTTTTTCAGTTCCGCGCGCTTGCTCATCAGGATGCTGTCTTCGATCAGCTGCGCCTGTTGATCACCCAGTTGGCGATTGAGGGAAATCACCAGGGCACAGATGACGGCAATGGCCAACACCAGCGGCAAAATGCCGAGGGCGACGATCTTGTGTTTGAGCTGCATGGTTGCTCCTGCCCGCGCGAGGGGCCGGCATCATATGCCAAAGATACGCCAGACCTGTAGCGTTGCTGGACGGAATGACTGACGGCGGGGATGCCCGCCCATTGAAACGCAATCCCCTGTGGGAGCGAGCCTGCTCGCGAAAACAATCGGTCATTCAACATCCATGTCGTCTGACGGATCGCTTTCGCGAGCAGGCTCGCTCCCACAAGGGGCCGAATTTTCAATAGCAGATCAGTGTGTTCTACGTAGAACTACGTAGACGCCGCGTACGTAGTAACGCGGATTTATTTGTGGACGACATGCGCGGATATTGGCCCAGCTCCGCACAGCGGACACAATTATAAAAATTACCGCCGCAGTCACGAGCTGTCGGCAGGAGACCCTCTATGCCCCGTCTGGCTAAACACCTCGCCTGGTTTGCCGTGGCTGTCCTGGGAGCGGTTGCGCTGAGTGTCGTGGCCCTGCGCCGCGGCGAAGCGATCAACGCCCTGTGGATCGTCGTCGCAGCCGTCGCCATCTACCTCGTTGCGTACCGCTACTACAGCCTGTTCATCGCCAACAAAGTGATGCAACTGGACCCCAATCGCGCCACTCCCGCCGTACTCAACAACGATGGTCTGGACTTCGTGCCG
>Ga0209542_10020764_pt1 | contig 10363 bp, 8 predicted proteins | sample RifCSPhighO2_01_FD_184028 | JGI IMG/M metagenome (GOLD analysis project Ga0209542, IMG submission 184028) | Soil microbial communities from Rifle, Colorado - Rifle CSP2_plank highO2_0.1 (SPAdes) (version 2) | ecosystem: Environmental > Terrestrial > Deep subsurface > Rock core/Sediment ...
CATTAACCTCTTTGAGAGTATCCAGCGCCATTAGACAGGCCGCGGGCGAGGAATTGTATGTGTCATCGATAAGCACCGAGTTCTTGAGTCCTTTCAAAATACGTAGCCGTCCCGGAGACGGAGCCAGCTCGCCAAGCGAGCGTGATATGGAAACAAAATCCAACCCGACCGCATTACCGACAGCAAAGGCGGCAAGTGCCGCATATATCCGGGGCCTGCCGAGCGCGTCCTTGAGTGCTACAGGAACTGACGAGCCCTCGTTGTCCATCCTGAAACGCACTCCGGTCGGCTCGCTATTTTCATACATGAGCTCGGAATGCGTTGCAGCAAAGTTGTTGTTCGCCTCGATGCCGAATGTTATGGAAAGCGCGCGGAATTCAGAATGCATAGCCCGCATGTGTACGTCATCGCCGTTCAACACGAGAGCGCCTCCAGGCTTCAAGCTGCGCGCAAGCGAACGTTTCTCCTTAAGTAATTCCTCAGACGAGGCGAAATATTCTACATGCGCGGGGATTTCAGGCACGTCTGTCAAAACTACGATGTCCGTCTTCAGCCAGCTAGCGATGCGACGTATATCGCCGGGCCTGTCAGCGCCCACCTCGATTACCAGCCATTCGGGATAGCGCTTGGACGAGAATATGAGTGCGAAGCCCTTCGCGATGTTCGCTATCCATTTGAAAGGATTTTTCCAGCCGCTTTGAAGCCCGAGTATCGTGAGCGGCACTCCGAGTTCGCTGTTGAAGCTCTTCTCACTCTTGCGCACGTATGCGGACGGAGAAAGAGCGGCATATATCGCGTCCTTCGTTCCCGTCTTCCCCACGCTTCCAGTGATGGCAACGATGCGCGGCTTGCGGCGCGCGAGAACAAGCCGCGCTTCCCACGTCAAAATAAAAACTGTGATCCGCTTTAGGATGTTCATATTAAATATGCGGGGCGATCATTACCTGTCCGGCGGGATATTGTAATAATTAATCAGGAACTTCGTTATGTCGAGAAACGGGCGCGCCAATGTGTGAGAAGCATATACCTCTTTCTTCGGCTCCACGGCATACAGGAAGACAAGGAACTTCGGGTCATGCGAAGGGAAAAAGCCGAAAAATGAATGCAGATAGCGGTCGCTGTAATACCCGCCGCCTCCCGGTATCGCAATTTGCGCCGTGCCGGTCTTCGCGGCGATAGAGTAATGCTCCTGCTTCAATTCCCCGTTCAAAAGCGCCTTGTCGAATACGGTCGTGAGCATCGTGGCCATCGTCTCGACGGTCGCAGGCTTAAGCACTTGTTTCTGCGCGGGAGCGGGGACGCTTTTTACGATGCCACTTTCATAGCGCACGCTTGATACCACGCGCGGATTGGGCAGTACTCCCCCGTTCGCAAGAACGGCAAGCGCACGCGCCATTTCGATAGGAGACGACGCGATGCCTTGTCCGAACGATGCCGATGCATAGTCCACATCCGTCCCGTTATCAAGCGCGCGTATAGAACCCGCGGCTTCGTTCGGCAGGTCAATCCCGGTCTTTTCTCCCAATCCGTACGAATGGATGTAACGGGCGAATACGCTGTGCCTCATCGTGTCGACCGCAAAAACCGCTCCGGTATTCAATGATTGGTTGAGAACTTCCTGCATTGAAACGACACCACGGCCCTTGAAATCGAAATTCGAGATTTTCTTGCCGCTCTTCATGACGAAGCCCTTGTCGTTGTATGTGGTCGTCGCAGTGATGGCGCCTACATCTATTCCGGCTGCAAGAGTCAACGGCTTCATAATGGAACCCATTTCGTAAATGCTCTCGACTACGGGGTTCGAGAATACCGCGGGGTCTTGGACGATATTGTATGTGTTGAGATTGAAGTCCGGGAGCGCGCTAAGCGCGATTATCTCGCCGCTGCGCGGGTCCATCACGATACCTCCCGCGAGCCGAGGTTCGTACGTTTTCATCACGCCGCGGAGAACGTCCTCCAGATGCTCCTCAACGGTCGGCTCTATCGAGGTTATGACATCGCCGCTGGAACCGCTGGCGTCAGTAGCCAGAAGCGCCTCGATATTCGTAAATATCTCTGCGAACGGATTAACATAAAGGCCGGATGTCGTGCGCGCGAGAGTATCTTGCCAGTATCTCTCAAGCCCGTACACGCCCACTTTTTCATTCCCCTGGTATCCTACGAATCCGATGGCGCGCGATGCCAGATAATCCCCCGGATAAAACCGCCACTTGTCTTGCACGAGCAAGACGCCGGGCATCCGCAACTTGCGGATATCTGCGGCAATGTCATCAGAAATTCTGAATGCGACCTCCTCGTAAGGATCACCTTCTTTCCCGGCGCTCGCAAAGAAGCGCTCACGATCTATCGGCGCCAATGCATTAAGCTTCGCGTATATCGCCTCAGGTTCTTTTATGTCTTTGGGCGCGATAGCTATACGCCATCCGGCCTGCATGACAGCGGCCGCGACAAGCCCGCCGTCTTTCTTCTTGAAAAAGATGTCGTTCCGGTCCTGTGTGTCCGGCGCAGATTCCACGTACTGCCCCATCGCGTCTCTTGCGTAGTTCTCGCCGTGGACTATCTGTATAAAATAAAGACGAGTGACGAGCAGAACAGCAACCAAGATAAAAAGTCCGGAGAGGAACCGAGCGCGCAGAATGAATTTAGATTTCATTGCGCGGAGTTTCTATCTGGCCCACAGCACCCGGACGATACACGTATGCGGTATTCGAAACTGGAGCGAGCCCGAGCGCCGTCCCAGATTCCGGCGTCACGTTTTGCGACATCGCAAAATAGTCGCGCTCAAAGTTCGCGATGGCGCTGCTAAGCTTTGTCGCTTCCACAAGCGCCTCCTTTCTGGCGATGATATTGAGAACGCTGGCACCTACAAAATAAATGTATGAGAACACGAGCGTTAAAAATATAACAAGAAGCGTCCTAAAAGCGGCATTTTCAAGCGGGTGCTCGGTATTCAGAACGTATATCCCGCGCCCTTCAGGAAACTGCAATTGTGCCTGAAATATTGACGGCTTATGTATTTTTCTTCTTCCCATATCATTTCACTTACTCTGTTGAAATTGTCTTTTCTATTACTCGAAGCTTTGCGCTGCGGGCTCGCGGATTCGCGCTTATCTCATCTTTGGACGGCAATGTGGGCTTGCGCTTTATACGCTTTCCTTCCTTTGCGACTTCCCATGCGGTCATGAGCCGCTTCACTTCCCTGTCCTCTACGCTGTGGAATGTGATGACGGCTATCCGACCGTTCGGCGCAAGATGGTGCCATGCCCCGAAGAGTCCAGACTTCAATGCACCCAGCTCGTCGTTGACCGCGATGCGAAGAGCCTGGAACGTGCGCGTCGCCGGATGAATACGCCCATAGCGATACGCCGGCGGGACTGCCTCCTTGATCGCATCTCCAAGTTGGTGAGAAGTCCGAAAGGGATTCTTCGCGCGATGCTCAACTATCATCCTCGCTATCCGACGCGAGTATCGCTCCTCGCCCCAACCGAAAATGATGTCCGCGATACTTTCCTCCGCCCATTCGTTTACGATCTTTCCGGCCGTGAGGTCATCCGGTCCCGGTTTTTCGGAATACGTCATGAGCAGTGGTTCGTCCTTTTGAAAAGAGAACCCTCGCCCGGAATCGAGTTGATACCCGCTCCAGCCCAGATCGAACAGGACTTTGTCGACGCTTGTCACGCCAAGTTTGCCCAGTTCGCGAGAGATGTCGCGAAAATTCGCTACGACCAGATGGATTTCCGGCGTCACGATATCTTTCAACGCCTCTCCAGCCCGCAGGACTGCCGCTTCGTCGGCATCAATTCCGATGAGCACGCCCTTCTTGCCGAGCAGTTTTGCTATTGAGCGGGCATGTCCTCCCCCGCCCAAAGTTGCGTCAACGATGACGTCGCTTGGTTGTATCGCAAGCTGCTCGATTGCTTCGTGTAAAAGAACAGTCCGGTGCCCTGCCTCAAGCTCTCCCTTGGGGTTTCCGTGCTCTCGCGGCACCGGGTCGCTGGAGGATTTTAAACGTCGCGTGCGCATGACGATTATTTGCTCCCCCAGCTACCCCGTGTCACAAGTCCCGTACCTTCTTGCTACTTCTAAAGAGCTCCTATCTCGCCCAACTTCTCCGCCATGGCATCAGCTTGTTTCTCGATGCGCGCCTTGTAGTTCTTCCACTCTCCTGCGTCCCAAATCTCGACCCGATCGGAAACTCCTGCGAAAACGACATTGCGCTTGAGGCCCGCGAATTGCTTCTGATGTTCCGGAATGAGAATGCGTCCGGCTCCGTCTGGCTCGACTTCGACCGCGCCCGAAAGCAAGAAACGATTGAAGCCGCGCGTATCGGCCTGCGCGAACGAGAGCGCCTGGAGCTTTTCAGCAACTTTCTTCCACTCCCCTTCGGCAAAAAGAAAAAGGCACGTATCAAGTCCTCGCGTCATCACCATTTTCTTGCCGAGTGCTTTCGCGAAAGCTTTGGGCAATGAGACCCGTTTCTTCTCGTCTAATGTGTGTTCGTATTCTCCTATTAGCATCATATTTAGGTTTATCCCACTATCTCCCACTAGTATTCGAATATACACCACTTTATCCCACTGCAAGCCAGTTATCCACACAATCACGAAAAATCGAGGGGTCAAAACTCGCTTTGACAAATACATGAATGTGTATTAAAATTAAGTTTGGTTGGACACACGGAGGATCGCCAGATGTGGAAAATCATTGAAAGACTCTTTTCCTCCCTGACCCCGTTCAGGAGCAGAAGGAGAAGAAAGAAAAATGACAATCCTCCGTTCAAGGAGGAATTGCCGCCGGTCGATCTCTCGGTCTTTGATTCTCTTCGACAGTCGCCGGAAGAGAAGATAAGGAAGCCGTCGACAGAGGCATCAATACGTCGCTCGTTCGACAGGCATCTCGAACGGCATAAATAAGCTTCGTGCCGCCCCCGCGCGGCACGAAGCAATTTTCTTTTTAGAGAGCCGATAATGCGATATAGTATCTATTATGTTGAGCATCTTCAAAACCGCTGATACGCAAACGCTCCAAGAAATTGCCGAGGAAATGCGCCTGCGGAAAACGAAACATTTAATACTTCTATTCTCAATGGGCTCGCAATTCGACCACCTCATCGTCCAGCAGTTGGCGCGCCTCGGCGTCTACTGCCTTGTCGCCGATCCCGCCACGGTGCGCGCTGATGACATACGAAAATTGAACCCCGCCGGAATTATCGTTTCGGGCGGCCCCGCGTCGGTGCACAATGAGCCGCCGCCGTTCGATGCGGCAATTTTCGATATCGGTATTCCGCTGCTCGGCGTTTGTCTCGGATTCCAGATGTGGGCGAAGCACGTAGGCGCCAAGGTCACGCCGCACGATGCACGCGAATTCGGAACGCACACCATGCGCATATCAGGAAGCGACCCGCTTTTTGACGGCGTAAAAGACGGAACGAATGTTCTGCAAACGCACGGCGATGCTATCGAGCCCGGTTCCGCTATTGAAACACTCGGCGCGACGGAGAACGCCCCTGTCGCCGCCGGACGATACAAGCATCTGTGGGGCGTCCAATTCCACCCCGAAGTGACGGAGACGGCGGAAGGCGCGCGCATGTATGAGAACTTCTGCTTTAAGATCTGCGGAATCACAGATCGCTTCCCCGCGCATAATGCGTCGGAGAGAAAAATTGCGGAATTGCGGGAGCAGGTCGGGAACAAGAAAGTCTTGATAGCGCTTTCCGGCGGTTCGGATTCTTCCGTCGTCGCATATCTGCTGAAAGAAGCGCTTCGCGGCGAGCGCGGAAAGCTCCTCGGCGTCTACATCCGCGGCATCGACAGACCCGATGATGAGGCGTACGTGCGAAAATATTTCGACAACCAGGATTGGATAACGGTTGAGATCGTGGACGCAACGGAACGGTTCCTCTCGGCGCTTCGCGGCAAGACGAATATGCGTGAGAAGCGCCTCGCGATGCGCGATGTCTACAAGGACGTGCTCGAAGAGAAAATAAAATCGTTCGGGGCTGATTTCGTTGCGCAAGGTACTCTCTACACCGACCTGCGCGAAAGCGGGCTCGGGCATGCGACGGGTGCGCGCGTCGCGGAGATAAAAGTGCACCACAATATCGGCATCACCTTCTCCGTGCCGGAGCTCCGACCACTTGAAGATTGCGTCAAGGATTCCGCGCGCGGCATCGGCCGCGACATCGGCGTACCTGAAGACCTCCTCGTGCGGCATCCCTTCCCCGGCCCTGGCCTTGTGGTGCGCATCGAAGGCGAAGTCACATCGGAGACACTGCGCACGGCGCGCGCTATCGACGGCATCTACATCGAGGAATTGCGGAAAGCCGACCTGTACAAAACGGTGTGGCAGGCGGGAGCAGTAGTCACCGCATCGCGCCAGACGGGCTCGAAGGGCGACGACGCATCGATGGGACATGTTGTAGCCTTGTGGGCTGTGTGGAGTGTCAATGGCTTCACCGCGCGTTTCGCCCAGCTACCCTATGATTTCTTAGACCGCGTCTCGCGCCGAATCACCAACGAAATCCGCGAAGTGGGCGCGGTCGTCTATCGCATCTCCGACAAGCCGCCGGCCACGATAGAATGGGGCTAGTCACTCGCCGGGCATTGCGCCTTTGCCGTCGCTGTCTGTGCGTGCTCGCACAGCGCTGACTCTCGCGCCGACGCGCTGCGACCTGCCTGCCGGCAGGCAGGGACACGGCAAAGGCGCAATGCCCGAACTCGCTTAAGTCTTGAAAAGGAGCTTTCGCACTTATTTTGGTGGACCCGAGGGGTTACGATCCCCTTGCCTCGTGCATGCCATGCACGCGCTCTACCAATTGAGCTACGGGCCCTCTATTCTTATGTACGGGACATCCTACCAAAATCTCACGCGCGTTCCAACTCAACTGGTCCTCCCGGCAGGAATCGAACCCACATTACGAGCTCCGGAAGCTCGCGTCCTATCCGTTGAACGACGGGAGGTCTGCAAACCTTATCATTTCCCTATTCCGTTTCAAACAAGGCGCTTAAAGATTCTCCGCTTGTGATGCGCGTGATGGCATCGGCAAAGATGCCGCCGACTGAAACCACTTCTATCTTGGGCGAGAGAGTTCTGTCGGTCGAGATAGTGTCGGTAATGAAGAGCCTTTTTATCGGCGATTGGTCTATCACGGAAAGCGCCTGTCCACTCAAAAGCCCGTGAGTCGCCGCCGCATACACTTCGCGCGCGCCGTTCTCTATGAGAATATCCGCAGCGCGCGAAAGAGTGCCGCAGGTATCCGCCATGTCGTCGATGATAAGCGCGACTTTCCCTTTTACATCTCCGATAAGTTTCATGCGAGCGATCTGATTCGGGATTTCGCGTTCCTTGTGAATTATCGCGAGGTCGGCAGAGCGCATGAGCCGCTTCGCGTATGATTGCGCGCGCACGACGCCGCCAGCATCCGGCGAGACGACTACGAGATCATCGGTGGCAAGCGTGTCTTTGAAAAATTCCCGGAAGAATGAGATGAAAACAGGGCGGGCATAAAGATAGTCGACATTCGTTGTGCGGAAGAATCCACCAATGGCGTCATTGTGAAGGTCCATCGTGAGCAGACGGTCCGTGCCTACGGATTCAAGCATCATCGCGAACACTCGCGCCGAGATCGGCTCGCGCGGACGCGCCTTGCGATCCTGCCTGGCATAACCGAAATACGGAACGACAGCAGTAATGTCCCTCGCCGAGGCGCCACGTGCCGCATCTATCGCGAGAAAAAGGCGCGCCCAGTTGTCTGCCGTCGGATTGGTGGACTGAACGAGAAACACGCTTTTGCCGCGCAGGTTTTCCAAAAATTGGACATGCTGTTCCCCATCTGAGAACGCCCTGCATTTTATCTGTCCGAGCGGAACTCCAAGGCGGTCGGCTATCTTATCCGCGAGCCGATCATTGCTGCCAAGTGAGAATATCCTGTAATCGTTCATGCACGAATAGTATACCAGATTTGGCGATTTTCAATCAGGGTGGACTCCGTTCGGACATAAATGTCCTAAGGACTCTCACAAAATATAATCGCGCTTACACGCTCGTTATTTTGTGGACCTGGGGGGAATCGGACCCCCGCCTCCGCAATGCGAATGCGGCGTTTTACCACTGAACTACAGGCCCTCTAACTTGCACAGAATATACTAGTCGGCAATATGCGTCCACAGCTTTCGGGATGCCGAGAATCGAACTCGGGCTACAAGACCCCCAGCCTTGCGTACTGCCACTATACGACATCCCGTCTTTCATCGTGATGCTCTTTGTCGGGGTGCCGGGTGAAGATGCGAATACTTGGAGCATCTGCAAGACCTTTCGAGATATTTTGGAGGCAACGCCGAACGAAATATCCGAAAGGTATACTGCCTCTGTAAGAGGTCGACCCGGTCTACACGCACCTGTGAACAGGCGCGTTAGGCACTCATTTTATCGAAGGCCCTGTCGGGGTGCCGGGAATCGAACCCGGTCTACACGCACCCGAAGCGTGCGTACTACCGGTATACTACACCCCGACAGGACCTTCGAAGCCGGCGTGCGTACTACCGGCTGCGCCCCGTAGTGATTCGCAAGGCGAATCTACTACTGGGGTATACTACACCCCGGCAAAAAGCATCACCGAGCACAGAAACACGAAATCGCAAAGCGATTTCGTGTGTATTTATTGTACCAAGCTCGAACCTATTTTCAAAACAAATGATGTCGCACGCGCGGAGCGCGTGGTGAAGCGAAATTGAATCGTACGCTCCAATCTGCGCGCCTCGTCCGCTCCCTTCGGTCGCGGGCAAAAACCAAAAATTTTCCTTCCTTAATTTCAGATTTTCGGCGGGGGGTGTGGGGGGAGCCGACAAAAAATGGAAAGGAAATTTTTGGTTTTGCTTCGCCGTTATCAATATTTTCATATATTGTAATATATCACATTATTGTCATACGACACAACTACTTGTTATACTACAACCTGTGGATATGAAAAATTCGTCAATAAAGTTGGGAAAAAACATAAAACGCATACGAGAGCGAAAGAAAATGTCGCAAGGCGACATTTGTCGTGCTCTCGGCTTCGATCGTGCTCAAATGAGCAATATTGAGGGCGGAAAAGGAAATCCAACACTTGCGACTATTGAAAAAATTGCTCAAGCGTTAGGAGTTTCGAGTGATGAACTGCTAAAATAAAGATATGAGATATTTTTATCAACAATTTTTTAAGAAGATAGATATTTTCTTACTAATTATATTTCCAATAGTTTCCGTTGTCTTATCTCTATGGTTGAAAGCAAATTTTTTGACTTCCATACTACTATTTTTTTGTCTGCCCTCTCTGTGGTTATCATTAAGAACTCCAGAACAAGTTAAAAAAACATTTTTATTTTCTCTTATTCTCTCAATTCCGCTTGGTATTTTTATTGATTACATCGCGACAATGGATAATTCATGGTTCGTGCCAACAACGATTTTTCCATTTCGTTTATTTGGTGTCGTTCCAATCGAAGATTTAATTTGGGGATTTTTTCTAATTTACAGCATTGTTATTTTCTACGAACATTTTCTTGATAAAGGAAAACATGAATTGATAGACAAGAGAATGAAATATTTAGCTTGGCCGCTAATTATTATCATGATAGTTTTCTTTACCCTTTTATTTACCATGCCTGAATTATTGGTAATACCATATGCATATTTTTGGCTTGGAACTATTTTTTTCATTCTACCCACCATAACCTTCTTGTCATTCTTCCCAAGACTTTTATCTAAATATGTCAAAACTGCTTCATATTTTTTCTTACTCTCGATTTTATTCGAACTTACTGGATTGCAACTTAATCAATGGACATTTCCGGGAAGTAATTTTATTGGTTGGGTTGAATTATTCGGACACAGATTTCCGTTTGAAGAATTTTTCTTTTGGTTCGTTATGGGAGCAGTCAGTGTTTTAGCTTATTATGAATTTTTTGATGACGATAGAAAATAAGGGGGTGTTTGTCTCTGGTTGTGTCAAGGGAGTAATCCCCACCGTTTTATAATATCTCCTAAAAACGGCGGGGATTTGTGCGCGAATGGGAGGGTGGGTCAAGCACAATAAGATTTGTTTGTGCTGTGCACAATCCATATTCTTTGAGTTACCACGACCAGTATCGAAGCCACAGGATTTAGAGCTATCACAGAACGTGGAGAGGAAGCGCCTCGTCTCGCCGTGAGGGCGGAGAAAAGAGCAATCAAAATTTATAAAATAATAGTGCTCTTTTCGGAGACTGAAACGGCGAAGCAAAACCAAAAATTTCCTTTCCATTTTTTGTCGGCTCCCCCCACACCCCCCGCCGAAAATCTGAAATTAAGGAAGGAAAATTTTTGGTTTTTGCTCCCGCGACCG
>Ga0209542_10020765_pt1 | contig 10363 bp, 10 predicted proteins | sample RifCSPhighO2_01_FD_184028 | JGI IMG/M metagenome (GOLD analysis project Ga0209542, IMG submission 184028) | Soil microbial communities from Rifle, Colorado - Rifle CSP2_plank highO2_0.1 (SPAdes) (version 2) | ecosystem: Environmental > Terrestrial > Deep subsurface > Rock core/Sediment ...
GGAGGCGGTATCTATTGGGAGACATACGGCGGTGGCTGGCAGATGACTGATTCATCGTGGATAAGGGCTTACAATGGTAAAAATATTTACACGCCAGGCGAGATGCAGGCAGGCACGATTAGAGCCAATGGAAGTTTGTGCATTGGCAGTTCTTGCTATTCCAGTTGGCCAGCCGGGCCAGCTGGACCGACTGGCGCAACAGGCGCTACGGGCGCAACAGGTCCCGTTGGGGCTACAGGCGCTCAAGGACCACAGGGAGCGACTGGGGCAACAGGCGCGACAGGAGCGACGGGTCCAGCTGGAGCTACTGGCGCAACGGGCGCTACTGGGGCAACCGGAGCCACTGGTTCTACCGGAGCAACAGGAGCTACTGGCTCGCAAGGCCCAGCTGGTCCAACTTTAGGAATTTATGATTCTTTGGGGCTTACCAGTACGGGCGGACTGGCGGCGGGCAATGCCGGCGGAAGAACGCTTTACAATCTCGGCAACGTCGGCATCGGGACCGCTTCTCCTGATTCTAATTACAGATTGACTGTTGCCGGCGGCGGAGTAAAAGCGGAAAGCGGCGCTCAGCCAGCTGGATATTTTAGCTCATCTTCCGGTTATGGCTTGATAGTTAATTCCGGCAATGTCGGGATTGGAATGACGAATCCGGATAGAAAATTATCTATCATTAGTAATACCTTATCTTCAGGAGTAGATATGACTATGGACATAAGAGCAAACGCCGCATTTGGCGATGCGGCTGGAGGCAATAATTCTCCTGGTATTTCATTTTCTCGGAATGACGCGGCGCCAGTTGGCGCATTAGGTTTGGCTGGATACTCGGGAGCGTGGTCGTTAAATTCCACTAAGGGAGATATGGTGTTGCAAGCGGTAAGAAATAATGATATGCCCGATGACGGCGATATTAATTTTGCCACTCGAGCGATGCCTGCGCTGGCTACCACGAAAATGATTATAAAAAATAACGGCAACGTCGGCATTGGCACGATTTCTCCTGCGTCTAAATTTACTATTCTTGGCCAAGTAACTGATACAGAAAGCAATTTTGGAGCAAATGATTACGCTCAACTCGTGATACATGACGCGGACGCGGCAAGCGCGTTGAGAATTGGTTATAGATACCAAGGCGGCGTTGCGGAATATGGGCGAATTCAAGCTCAGTCCGGCGCATATGGGGTTCCTTTAATTCTTAACCCAAATGGCGGAAGCGTCGGCATCGGGCTTACGAATCCTACTTACCAATTACAGCTCTCTGCCAATTCTGCCGCTAAGCCGACTTCAAATGTTTGGACAGTGGCATCTGATGGCAGAATCAAGAAAAATATAGCTGACTTTACTGACGGGCTTGATGTTATTATGAAATTAAATCCGCGGGTTTATCAATATAACGGACTTGGCGGGCCGGGATATGATGATGCGGGCGCTCATATTGGATTCGTGGCTCAAGAGGTTGAGCCAATAGCTTCTTATATGATTGAAACTGGACAGGGAATAATCGGCGGGAAACCAGTAGATGATTTTAAGAGTTATCAGGGCCACGCCTTGCAATTTATTTTGATAAACGCCATCCAGGAACAGCAAAAAGAAATTGATGAGCTGAAAGAACAAATAAAAAATTTAAATGAAAAGGTCAATAATAAATAATAAAATTAGATAATTTAATAAATACTACGGGATTATGTTCCCGCATTAATTAACCCCTTCTCGCTTCTTCTCTCTGATGGCCATCGGAGGGAAGGATGGGTGGGGGAGATAAAAAATATGTCCAACAAAAAATTTATCGTCATAGGTATAATTATCGCCGTTGTTTGTTTCGCTCTCGGATTTATCGTTGCTCAAATGAATAAAACTGGCGTGAGCTTGGGCGAGAATACTTTCCAGGCCGGCTGGGATGCGGCAAAACAACGGCTGGCGGAAAGCGGTTTTGCTCCGGCGATAGCTGGCATGGAAATAAAAACCATATCAGGCGAGGTGAAAGAAATAAAAGGCAATAAAATTAATTTGAAAATCAGGCCGTTGGAGCCATTGGCCGACCCGAAATTGGATAACCGCGTTGTTGTAGTTGATGATAATACTAAAATTTTCAAGCTTGAATCAAGGGACCCGGTTGAATACCAGAAAGAAATGGATGTGTATAACAGAAAAATTCAGCAGCAGACAGCGAATCCTGCTGTTGGCGCCCAACCGCTTGTGTTCCCTGATTTTTTTATCAAGAAAGAGGTAAAATTATCCGATTTGGAAGCGGGACAGCAAATTACCGTTGTAACGGACGAGGATATTAAAAACATCCTTGAATTTAAGGCGGTTGAAATAACATTGCAATCCACAGCAGCCATTTCTCCCGCCACAGCGCCAATCGCTCCGGCTGTGCCGCCATCTGTTCCGGTTGTTCCAGTTGAATAAATCTTCAATTACCACCCCCTTTGCCAAGGATACGGATGGGGAGGGAGTGAGAATGCATATGAAACTTGAGCATTATCCGGAGAAAAATTGAAGAAGGAGATAAGATTTGACTTTTGATTTTTGATTGTGGTAGAATAAATAAAAATGTTATAAAATGTTTAGTGATTATTCATAAAAGTAAATATGGCTACGATATTCATGCACCGGCTCTTCCAGGGTGTCATAGTCAGGGAGCAACCGAAAAAGAAGCATTAAAAAATATTCAAGACGCTATTCTTACTTACCTTGAAATGGAAAAAGATGAACTAAAAGGAGCAGAGGCGCGAGAAATTGAAGTTGCTTTTGCTTGTTCAGGGTAACTAATTTTTCATGCTTTTTACAGATGTGTCTTCCGAGATAACGGTAAGTGCTTTCAAGAAAGCCGGTTTTTAGATTTCAAAGGAAGGCAAACATACTGGCATGACTAATGGCCGAGGAGAATTATTATTCCTCGTCATTGCAGATTAAACCCTTATACTTTAAATGGTATTATTAGAGACGCAGGGCTTACAGATGAAGAATTTAAAAAATTGCTTTAATTAAAGGAAAAATGGTGTCAACCTTTATTTTCTTAGGTTAAAATATGAAGCTTGAGCATTATCCGGAGAAAAAATTAAAAAAAGAGATTTTAGAGATTGTCGGCAAGCGGTTGGATTTGAAAAAATACAAGGTTTTCTTTTTCGGGTCAAGAGTAAGTGGAGATAATTTTCCAAAGTCGGATATTGACATTGGCATTGAAGGGCTTAATCCTATTCCATTTGAAACTATATCAGAAATAAAAGAAAAGATTGACAATCTTCCAATTCTTTATCGCATTGATATTATTGATTTTCAAAATGTGGACAAGGACTTTTACGAAGTTGCGAAGCAGCATATTGAAGCCATAAACTAATTTATGACCAAATTTGATGCGCTAAAAAAACAATATCGGTCAGCGGTTGAGCGGTTAGATGAGGTTTTAAAAGTGAAAAAAACTGATATTATTCGCGATTCTGCCATTACGCGGTTTGAACTTTGTTTTGATTTGGCATGGAAAGCCGTTAAGGCGTTTTTAGAAGAAAAAAAGGGATTCAGATGCGCTTCCCCAAAAGATTGTTTTCGCGAGGCGTATCGCCAAGGTTTGATTGATTATAGCGATCTTTGGATGAAAGTAACTGATTGGCGAAATGCGGCGGTTCATACTTACAGCGAGAAATTAGCGGATCAGCTATTTGAAAAATTGCGCTCTGTTTTCAAGTTGTTTCAAACGTTAAAAGATAAATTTGAGGAATAAGAACACCCCCCCTCAATTCTCCCCTTTTTTGAGGGGGAGAAAAGTGTAGTAATATTATGGGTAGCAGGATAAGATATTTTTCAATGTTGAGTGTAATTATAGTTGCTCTTATTGTCGGCTCTGTTTTGTTTTTTTCGGATAAAATAATGGCTGGCGCTTCTGATAATATTCGGGGCTGGATTTGGGGAGAAAATATCGGCTGGATTAGTTCTAATTCGCTTAATTGCGATTTTGACGGCAATCGCATCACTGATACCGGAAATTATTCTGAATGCCCGACAGGAACTGCGAGCGTTGACTATGGGGTTAATGTCCCAGCGAGCGGAATTTTTTCCGGCTATGGCTGGTCGGAAAATATCGGATGGATTAATTTTGCGCCAGGGGGCCCGTATCCTTCAGCTCCCAATTATTCAGCTTGTTTGGATTGGCCTGCTTTAACGAGCGAACCTTGCAATGGGTTTGGAAATTATGCTGTTTCCGGCTGGGCAAGGGCTTGCGCTGTTTTTCCAAACAGTTCTTGCAGTGGGGCAATGAGACCAGATGCGGAACGGGGCGGGTGGGATGGTTGGATAAAATTAGCTGGAAATTCAGGATCTTATGGGGTCTCTTTTGACCCGGTTGCGGGAATATTTTCTGGCTGGGTGTGGGGAGGCGACGATTCTTCTGGAGAGGCAATAATCGGTTGGAGTGAAGTTAATGGGGTTATCCCACCCGCTTCATATCCAGTGCAAGTTACACCTCTTCCGCCTGAAGGAGGGAATTATTGCAATCCGAGCGGAGGGTCAAAATATTATCCTCCAATTACTTTGAGTTGGAATTTTGATGGTGGAGGCGGAAATACGCAGTCAGCATATCAAATACAAGTAATAAATAGCGGTGGCGCCACTGTGGTGGATAGTTGTCCGTCTGGGGCTGGAACTTGTACTTTGGGACATAGTAGCGCAAATTTTTACATTGACCCGCTTAGCAGGTACGGATCTATTGATTTCAATAATACCTATAGCTGGAGAATAAGGGTTTGGGGAAGCTCTGGTTCTGTTTCTGATTGGGTAAACGGCGCGAATTTTTCAACAGCCAGTCATAGGTGGCCCAATGCCAGTTTTACAGCCAGTCCGACGAACACTCTGCCCAATAGAGATGTTGTCTTTACTAATAATTCAACTTGCTATAATATTGCCGGCAGTTCAGTTGCATGCGGCTCTTATCTCTGGAATTTCGGAGACGGCGCAACATCAAACGCAACTAATCCTGTTCATCTCTACACCGCTAAAGGAGTTTACAATGTTCAGCTTAATGCCACGGACGGATTAGGGACATGTTCGGCAAACGCTAACATCACAATTCGACCGCCGCTTCCTTCATGGCAAGAAGTTCCTCCGACTTTTTAAAATATGAATTATATCATGAGCTTAGCTCATGATAAGTTCATGATGAATTATTAATCTTAATTAATAATAGAAACTGGGTCCCTGCAAGCCCCCTTTTTCATTTTTATATCTGTGTGCCTACCTGGTAGGCACACAATGTAAATATAAAAATACGGGCGAAAGAGTCCCACAAAAAATGTTGCTATTTATATATATCGTCATGGGAGTAATCATTGTTTTGGTTTTTTGGGCGATAGCGGTTTTTAACCGCTTGATAACGCTTCGGACAAGAACGCAGGAGGCGTGGTCTGATATTGATGTTCAATTAAAAAGAAGATATGATTTGATTCCGAATTTAGTGGAAACAGTAAAGGGTTATGCCAGCCACGAAAAAAATCTTTTTGAAAGCGTTACGTTGGCGAGAGTGTCGGCAATGGAAGCCAAAACCGTGCAAGAACGAGCAATGGCTGAAAACGCGCTTACAGAAACATTGAAAACATTATTCGCTGTAACGGAAAATTATCCCCAATTGCAGGCGTCCCAGAATTTTCTGGAGCTTCAGCGCGAACTGCGCGACACTGAGAATAAAATCCAGGCGGCGCGGAGATTTTATAACGGCAACGCCAGAGATCTTAATATAAAAATTGAGGTTTTTCCAGCAAGCGTTATTGCCAGTTCTTTTGGGTTTAAGAAAGTGGAATTTTTTGAATTGATAGAAGAAGTAGCCAAAGAACCAGTGAAAGTCCAATTCTAATAACTACGGGAGCATGTCCCATAGTATCGGCCGAATAAAGATATGACAATCTACAATCAAACTGTCTGTGTTATTATCGGATAATCACACAAACCGTGTTATTATCCGATAATAACACGATAATTATGACACTCTATAATCAAGCAGATTCTAACATTCGTAAAACCTGGTTTTATGTCACCGGGTTTTTGGTTCTTGTGATTTTTTTCGGCTGGCTGGCTTCTTATTATTTAAATTCCTACGCTATTTTATGGATTGCGGTGATTTACAGCATTTCGGCGAGTTTTATCAGTTATTGGTATTCCGATAAAATAGTTATGGCAATTACCAAAGCCCAGCCGATTGCGAGAGAGGATAATGCGGAGCTTTATCGGCTTGTTGAAAATCTTTGCATTACAGCCGGACTCCCTCTGCCAAAAATATATATTCTGAACGAAGCCCAGCCAAACGCGTTCGCGACTGGCCGCGACCCAGAACACGCGGCGATAGCAGTAACAATTGGATTGATGAATAGACTAGAAAGAACAGAATTGGAAGGCGTAATCGCTCACGAATTGTCCCATATCGGGAACCGAGACGCTCTGCTACAGACAGCCGTGGTAGTTTTGACAGGAGTTGTGGTTATTGTGGCGGATTTATTTGTAAGATTTAGCATATTCGGCGGAGGATTTGGGGGTAGGCGGAATAGCCGAGATGGAGGCAATGCCGGCGCAATTTTTCTTTTAATTGCCTTGCTTTTTTCCATTTTGGCTCCATTGGCCGCGACTTTGATAAAATTAGCCATTTCTCGAAAAAGAGAGTTTTTAGCTGATGCCGATGGCGCGCTTTTGACAAGGTATCCCGATGGCTTGGCAAGGGCGTTGGAGAAAATATCCAGCGACCAATCGCCTCTGCGAGTTGCCAATAATTCAACCGCCCATCTTTTTATCGCTTCGCCATTTAAGTCCGGGCAGAGGCAAAATTGGGTAAGCAAATTGTTTATGACCCACCCGCCGATTGAGGAAAGAGTGGCGGCGTTGAGAGGAATGAATATGTAAAAATCTTAAATCTCAAAATTATTGCGCCGCTTTGCGATAATTTATAAGATGTGAATTTGTCCTTTAATAAGATTAAGACATATTCCCAATATTATCTAATAACAAACCTATATATTTTAATTTTGAAATTTAAGATTTGAATTTTGAGATTAATTAACAGAGATCGGGTCTCTGTAAGCCCCCTTTTTTGTTTTTATATCTGTGTGCCTACCAGGTAGGCACACAATGTAATTCAAAGTCAAAGTTCAAAGTTATTATGCTTTGTCCAAATTGCAAAAAAATTTTATCAACTTCGCTTCTGCATAATACGGAAGTGGACTATTGTCCCGCTTGCCTTGGTCTTTGGTTTGAAGAAGACGAATTGCGGCTGGCAAAAGACAATAAAGACGAAGGTCTGAAATGGCTGGACATTGGCTTGTGGGAAGATGAGAAAAAATTTAAGATTAGTCGCGGAATACGGGTCTGTCCTGCTTGCAGAGTTCCGCTTTATGGGGTATACTATAGCGATTCAGGCATTAGCGTAGATGTTTTGCAATCTTTGCCATGGTGTTTTGTTAAAAAGGGATGAATTCAAGAAAATAATTAATTGGCTGGAAAAAAAGCGGACGATGAAGCGCTCCATAATTACGCTAAAAATTTATTCGCAGAGTTTTCGGAAATTTTCATAGGACATGAAATATTAAGGGAAGAAATTTTAGATTTTCTGGCGGTCTTAAAAATTTTGAATTACAAATTTTCCTCCAAGCATCCGAAAATCTCTCAAATAATCTCCGGTTTACCGAAATAAAGGAAGGGTGCAGGAGCGGTTTAACTGGCGGTCCTGGAAAGACCGTGTATCGAAAGGTACCGTGGGTTCGAATCCCACCCCTTCCGCCAATTTTCAAATTGCGACTTTTGGGCGATTGTTGCCTCGCCCCGCCAGAGGCGGGGCTCGGCTTCGACAAGGATTTTGAAGGGATTTTTGAAGTCGCAAAACAATTTCTGCCCGCTCAAACGGAAGTTCGAACCAATCTTTTTTAGAAAATCCCGAACAGGGTCGGGATTTTCTAAAAAAGATTGGTTCGAACTTCCGCATTGCCGACCGCACGCTGGCGTGCGATTTCAAAAATGCCTTTCAAATTGCGGAAAAATACCATGCCGAGGCGCTTTGCGCCGAGGCGACATCTTTCAATTTCGCTGAATGTAAAACTTGGCGGTGTCTGTTTGAAAATATCCGAACGGAACTGGCTGGACTTGGCGGGCGGAATTCCCCCCAAACTCCCCTTCCGCCCGCCTCGCTTTGAACCGGAGTGGAAAGGCAAACTGCCAAAGAACCTGTCAAAAATGTTGGCTCGAACTTTATGAAAGCCAAAAGCGGGCTTTTCTTGAAATAACTTAAAAATACTGATAACATGCTATTGAAGGTTAAATTATACTAACACCTATATACTACCATTCCATGGAAGAAAAGAAAAATAAATCAATTGGGGATAAAATAAAGTCTTGGAGAAAAAAGAAAAGTTTAACACAAGACGCTTTAGCAAAAAAAGCGAACGTACCCTATACAACTCTTGCAAAATTAGAATCTAATGTTATCAAAAACCCTTCGCTCCAAACGATAACGAAAGTAGCTAAAGGACTAAATGTTTCTTTAGATAGTTTAGTTAAATAACTATGTTAAAAGATTTGTATAAAAAATTAATGACTGAGACATCTACTCAAATAGGAGATGTGATTTTGAAATATCTGGAGCCTATAAAAAGTGATGACGTTGAACTCTACAATATCTGCGCCGAACTCTTATTAAAAAAGATTGGTACTTTTGAAACCAGAGCTTATCTAATGAGATTTTCTTTCGAAGCCTGCTCTGGAAAACAGTGGACAGATGAGATTAAACACGCCTGTGCGGCAATTGAGCTAGAACTCGCTTCAATGTATTACGCGAATAGAATTTTTGACGAAAAAGGTGGCAAGAAAATACTACAAAAGCCAAATATTCAGTTTATAGCGGCGATGATTACTCGCGATCTTGCGTCTCAAGCATTAACTCACGGTTGCTCAAAATTAGACTATGAGAAATTTATTAAGATAAACGATATTTTTGATGAAATAAACAAAACTTTTTATATCGGTCAGTTTTTTGAAATAGAGAAAAATGTATATTCAGATACCATAGAACTTGATTGGGATAAAATGCTTGAGCTTTATTATAAGCGAAATTACGGCGTAAATAATTCTTACTTTGAAAAAATCGCAATTATTGGCAGTATTTTGGGCGACGGAACCAAAAAGCAAATTAGCGCGCTTTCTGAGTTTGCGAAAAATTATGGTATGGCTATACAAATAATAAATGATATCGGAGATTTTGTACCGCCAGAGCATAATTTAGGTACCGAAGAAAAATTGTCAGAAGATGCGTATAGTGATATTAGACATGGAAAATTTACATTGCCGATAATTTATACTTTGATCAAGGGAAAAGATGAGGAAAGGAAATTATTAATTAGAGCACTGAAAAACCAAGCTACCACCGACGAACTTTTAGATATTACTAAAATTGTCGTCAATAACGGAGCTATAGATTATACTAAAAAAATTGTTTCAGATTTTGTGAAAAAAGCAAAATCACACCTTTCATTTTTTTCTGATCAAAAGATTAAAGATTTATTTGATGAGATGTGCTTTATATCCTACTCTAATAGATATTATAAAGAATTAAATAAATTCAAAAAATAATCGCCAAAAAAACTTGAAATCGTCCTTTCCACTCCGGTTCAAAGCGAGGCGGGCGGAAGGGGAGTTTGGGGGGAATTCCGCCCGCCGACCTGCCCGCCGAAGTTTCAACACAGGCGGGGCCCAGCCAGTTCCGTTCGGATATTTTCAAACAGACACCGCCAATTTTCAAATTGCGACTTTTGGGCGATTGTTGCCTCGCCCCGCCAGAGGCGGGGCTCGGATTCGGCGAGGATTTTGAAGGGATTTTTGAAGTCGCAAAACAATTTCTGCCCGCTTAAACGGAAGTTCGCAGAGCGAAGCTCTGGCAAAATGAAATTTTATAAACCAATCTTTTTTTCTTTCGCCTTTGGCGAAAGGCAAAGCGATAATTTAATTTTGACTGCCCAAATAATATGACAAACGAGAATCAAACCAAAAAGTTTTTCATCTACGCCCGCAAGTCAACGGACAGCGAAGACAGGCAAATTCGCAGTATTGCCGACCAGTTGGCAGAATTGCGAGAGTTAGCCAAAAAAGAAAACATTGAGGTTGTTGATACTTTGGTAGAAAAGCAAACTGCGAAAAAGCCGGGCCGGCCTGTCTTCGCTGAAATGTTAAAGCGAATTGAAGCGGGCGAAGCAACGGGAATTTTAGCGTGGCACCCCGACAGATTAGCTAGAAATTCTGTTGACGGAGGACAAATCATTTATCTTGTTGATACCGGAATTATTAAAGAGCTAAAATTCCCGACTTTTTGGTTTGATCCGACACCGCAAGGCAAATTTATGCT
>Ga0209542_10020766_pt1 | contig 10363 bp, 9 predicted proteins | sample RifCSPhighO2_01_FD_184028 | JGI IMG/M metagenome (GOLD analysis project Ga0209542, IMG submission 184028) | Soil microbial communities from Rifle, Colorado - Rifle CSP2_plank highO2_0.1 (SPAdes) (version 2) | ecosystem: Environmental > Terrestrial > Deep subsurface > Rock core/Sediment ...
GCTCGTGTTTAGTCCGAAGAAGCTGACGACCGCGTTGACCAAGCCCCAAAAGCCGACCATGATGGCAAGTCCCACGAGGCCCCAGACTATCAATTTCTGGCCCTCGGCTCTTTTTTCCTCGTCTCCCCCGGAGGTTATGTACCTGAACACACCCCACAGGAAGACCAAACCTGCCACGGCAAAAAGCGCCGGAATCAAAAACCGGTTTATCAGGTTTATGAACTGGCCGAAAATCGTGTCAACCGACTGCGCGAGCGCGAGCGCGGGGAGCAAGAGCGCTGCCGAAGAAACCAAGATTTTGTAATGCTTTTTCATTTGTTTGTTTATTTGCTGACGACCTTTATAAATTAATAACTTAACTTCCTAATCCTTGGGCGAACTCATTTAAGGCCGAAGCCAAAGCCCAGGCGCCGATAATCAGGATTGTTCCGACAATTGCCCAGAAAAACGTGTTTTTTGCTTCTTCCAATTTTTTGTCATTGCCTCTTGCGGTAACGAACAAAAACCCGGAATAAATGATGAATATGACCGCAAGCGGAATGCCTACTGCGGTTATGGCTTGGGCCAGATTTTCAATGATTTTGCCGAAGTTGTCGGCGTTCAGCGGGTTTTTAATCTTGGCAGAAGCCAGTTTAGCCCATCCAAGAGTAATTATAGAAAAATAGGCGAATTTAGGCAAAAACTTTAAAAATCTCATGTGGATAAGTATTGGCGGATTTATTGATTCTGGCCTGTCACGCAGGCCGGGAAATCGCTTGTAAGGTAATTATAACCCGGTTTTACCAAATTACCCAGTACGGTATTAAGCACGGCCCAGGCGACCATGGCGACAAAAAAGCCGATGATAATCGCCCGGAGCATGTCTTTGCCTTTTTTGGTCTGCGTTTCCGAGCCGCCCGAAGTGAGCATTGTCAGGCCGGCGGCCAAAATGCCGAGCGCGGCCAGAGGCAGAATAATCATTTTGAAAAGAAAGCTAATGATATTGTTCGCGAGCGTGATTAAATGGCATGGCGTGCATGGGTTATTTGTTCCGCCGCAGGGCACAAGTGGCAAAAAACCCTGGGCCGACGCGGTCGCGGCGAAAACAAGGGAGACGACTAGAACAAAAAACAGCGCGTATTTTTTCATTTAATTTTCTCCGGGCATTAATGTTTCAAATTTTCTCTGGGCGTCCGAAACTGCCTGATTTATTCTTTTGGTTCCGGAAAGAGCGTTCTCGGACATTTCTTTCCATATCGCGAGCGTCTGTTCCGGGTCCGGGTCAAGCCAGGAAAGCGATTTAACCGCGGAGCGGTAAAAAATTTCAAGCACAGGGTCTTTTTGCGCAACCGCCAAAACGCTTTTCAAGGCCGGAGCGCCGTAGAAATTTTGCGCCACAATGTTTTGCTCTTTTGGCGAAGTGAGGTCGTAAATGAAAGTGAGCGCGGCAGCCCTGTTTTGGCTTTGTTTGGCTACGACCAGCGCCGAAGTTTTGCCGAAAGTGCCCTGGATTTTGGAGCCGCTTATTTGCGGCACTTCCGCCACGTCAAAATTCAGGTGCGGATTTAGGGCCAGGATTTTTTCAATTTCCGTGGCATAGCCGAGGTGCATGGCAAGCCGGCCAGAGGCAAAGGCCTCAACGGCTTCCGGCTGGCTTTTGGACCAGGTGTAGGTTCCTTTGCGCGGGTCCGCAAAACTTATGAAAAATAAAAGGGCTTCTTCTGCGGGGCTCAAAACCGCGCCGCGGTCGCCGAAAACCGGCCTTAGAGTTTCCTGGTCTACTATTTTGTTTCCGGTCTGGAGCATGAGCAGGGCCAGAATATCTTTCGCGTTTCGGTTGTTTGAAAATTCGCCAAGCGCCGAGCCCGCGGTTATAATTTTCTGCGGCTGAACCGTTTTCAGCTTATTGGAAGTTTCGGAAAACTCGCTCCAGGTTGAAGGGGTTTTGGCGAGCCCCGCGTTCCTAAACAAATCGCGGTTCCAGTAAAGAACCAGCGGGTCTATTTGAAAAGGCAGGCCGATGATTCCCTCTTGGCTTATGAATATTTCCGAGGAGGCGAGGAAATTGTCTTTAAAAGCGCGCGCCGGGTAGACGGAGGAATCCAGCGCGTAGATTTTGTCTTTATGCTTGAATATTTGTTCTTGGGGTAAAATGAAAACGTCGGGCCCGGCGCCGGAGGCAAGGGCGTTTAGGAGTTCGGCAATGTACGCGCCCTCCGGCACTTCGCGATAATTCACTTTTATGTTTTGGAATCTTTTGTTGAAATCGGAGATGAGGAGCCCGGCCAGCTCTTTGGGCATTGTGCCCCAGAAAGAAACTTCTCCCGACTCCGCGGGCGAAGTTTGTCTGAAACCGGGTAAAACTCCGGCGAAAATCAAAAGAGCCGTTATGGCCAGTACTACGGCAGCCGCTATTACTATGATTTGAAGCGTGTTCATTTTGCTTTTATTTTTTGTATATAAGCCCGTAGTGATAGTCGCCGGCCGGGAATTCGCCCGCGCGCGTAAATCCGGTTTCTTCCAGGATTTTTTCCGCGGAGCCGCGTTTTATGACCGTTTCGGCCCTTGGGCCTGCTCCCGCGGCCGAGTCCGACCAGTCAATTATTGCAATTTTGCCTCCTGTTTTAAGAACCCGGAAAGCTTCCGAGAGCATGGTTTTTTTATTTTGTGTCTGAAACAGGATGTTTGACATAAAAATGGCGTCCACTGATTCTTCGGCGAGTTTGGAGCCGCCCGGCTTTTCAAGGTCGGCCCACAATGGGATTACGTTTAAAAATCTGGCCTTGCGCGCCTTTGAGCGCACGAGTTCCAGCATTTCTTTTTGCACGTCGAGCGCCCAGACGCGGCCGTTTGGGCCTACTGCCTCGGCCAGGGCTACGGAATAAAACCCTGGCCCGCAGCCGAAATCGGCCACCTGCATTCCTCGTTCAATTCCTACGGATTTTATTGCTTGTTCAGGGCTGATGAAAGCCACTTTTTTTAAATGAATTTTATAAAGATTAAAGACAGGTTAACGAAGCTATGGAATCTTTTTCGCCGAGCCGCATTATTCTTACGCCTTGGGTGTCGCGTCCGAGCTGGGGTATGCTTTTCAGCTCGGTCCGTATCACTTGGCCTTTTTTGGATATTGCTATCAATTCTTCAAGTTCGGGATAGATTACTTTGGCCGAAACCACCTGGCCTGTTTTGGACGTGACCTTGGCTGTTTTAATGCCGGAGCCCCCTCTTTTTTGGAGCCGGTATTCTTTTACGTTGGTTTTTTTGCCAAAGCCCTCGGAACTCATTACGAGAAGGTCGGCGTTTTTCTCTGCCGCGGAAATTACGTCCGCGCCGATTAGTTCGTCTTTTTTGCCGACGCGCATGGCTTTGACTCCCCCGGCGTTCCGGCCCATGGGCCTCGCGTCGGATTCCTTGAAGCGTATGGCTTTGCCTTCTTTGGTCGTGAGAATCACGTGGTCTCCTTTATCCGCGAGCCGGACCCACTTCAAGGAATCTCCCCTCTGCAGTTTAATCGCTATTATTCCGGAACGCCTGACGTCCTTGAATTTGTCCGGTTCCACTTTCTTTATTATACCGCGGGACGTGAACATGACCAAAAATATTTTTTCGCCTTTTTTGGCTTTGGGGAAAGCGAGTACCGAGGTTATTTCCTCTCCGGAGGCCAACGGCAGTATGTTTTGGATTGATTTTCCCTTGGACGTTCTTTTGCCTTCGGGCGCGTCGTACATTTTGGTTTGGTAGACTTTGCCCAAGGATGAGAAGAAAAGCAGGTCGTCGTGGGTGTTTGCCGAAAGAAAGACGCTTACCAAATCTTCTTCTTTCACTTCGGCGCCGATGAGCCCTTTGCCCCCTCTTTTTTGCAGGCGGTATTCTTCGGGGTTGATTCGTTTTATGTACCCGCCTTTGGTCATTACCATTACTTGCTCCGATTCGGGGATGAGGTCTTCGGCCAGGAAAGCTTTGGTCGCGTGCAGGACGACTTTTGTTTTTCTCTCGTCTCCGTATTTCTTTTTGATTTCTGCCAGTTCGTTTTTTATCACTTCAAGCATTTTTTTCGGGTCCTTGAGCAGAGCCCCGAGGTCTTTTATCAGTTTTTGTTTTTCTTTGAGCTCGTCGGTTATTTTTTGGCGTTCCAGATTGGCGAGCGTCGCGAGCCGCATCTCCAGTATGGCTTCGGCCTGGCGTTCCGAAAGCGAAAATTTCTTGACCAGGTTTTTTTTGGCGTCTTCTCTGTCTTCGGAGGATTTAATTGTTTTTATAACGGCGTCAATGCGGTCGAGGGCTTTTTCCAGGCCTTCAAGTATGTGCGCGCGGTCCTCGGCTTTTTGGAGGTCGAATTTCGTTCTTCTTTCAACGACGGTCTGGCGGTGGCTGATGAAATTTTCCAGAAATCCTTTCAGCGAAAGAATTTGCGGCTGGATGCCGTCCACCAAGGCCAGCATGTTGAAGTGGTACGCGCGTTCAAGGTCGGTGTGCTTGTAGAGGTTGTTCAGAATTTTCTGCGGCGTGGCGTCCTGTTTTAAGTCTATAACCACTCTCAAGCCGTCTTTGTCCGATTCGTCGCGGACGTCCCTGATGCCTTCTATTTTCTTTTCTCGGACAAGTTCCGCGATTTTGATTATCAGTTCGGACTTGTTCACCTGGTAAGGAATTGAAGTTATTACGATTTGGTATTGGCCCTGTTTTTTCTCGGAGATTTCGGCCTCGCCGCGGGTCACGACCCCGCCGCGGCCGGTCGCGTATGCCTGGTTGATGTCGTTTTTATTGAACACAAGCCCGCCAGTCGGAAAGTCCGGGCCCTGCACGAATTTGACCAGATCTTCCACCGTGGATTTGGGATGGTCTATCAGGTGCGCGGTCGCGTCTACTATTTCGTTTAAATTATGCGGCGGAATGTTCGTGGCCATTCCGACCGCGATTCCCAGAGAGCCGTTCAAAAGGAGCTGGGGGATGGCTGCCGGAAGGACTTTGGGTTCTTCTTTGGTGCCGTCGTAGTTTGGCGCGAAGTCAATGGTGTTTTTGTCAATGTCGCGTAAAAGTTCGGATGTGATTGGCGACATCCTGGCCTCGGTGTAGCGCATGGCCGCGGCCGAGTCTCCGTCGATTGAACCGAAGTTGCCCTGGCCGTCAACCAGGGGATAGCGCATGCTCCACGGCTGGGCCATGCGGACCAGGGAATCGTAAATCGCAGAGTCGCCGTGCGGATGGTATTTGCCCATAACGTCTCCGGTGATGGCGGCCGATTTGCGGTATTTGGCTCCGGAGGTAAGCCCCATTTCGTGCATCGTGTAAAGAATTCTGCGGTGCACGGGTTTCAGCCCGTCCCTGACGTCGGGCAGGGCGCGCGAAACAATGACCGACATGGCGTAGTCGAGATAGCTTTCGCGCATTTCTTTGACTATGTCGCGCGGACTTGTTCTGTTTTGGTTTTCTTCGGCCATTTATTAAAAATTAATTTCTTTTCGCAGGATTTCAAGTCCCTGGCTCCAGAGCCCGCCGATAATTTCAAGCGGCTTTAAGCCTGCGGACGGCGCCCGGCCGGAAACCGAGGCAAACGTCCGGCTCAGCGTTTTAAACCAGATTAGGATTGCGAGAATCATGATTACGGCGACAGAAACGGCAAGAATTTTTTCGCGCGTCCTTCGCGGTTTTCGCTGGAGCTTTTCAATAAAATCAAGCAGGCCCATTTTATTGCAGCTGGGGTTTCAGCACGACGACCGAAGTTTTGTTTTCGGGCAGGTCTTTTCTTTTCAGCGTGAGTTTTTCTTCGGCTTCGGCGTCTTCCGCCCCAGTTTCTTTTAAAAACTCTACGAGCTCTTTTTTTGCGTAATGCATCGGTATTATTATTTTCGGTTCAAGCTGGTTTGAAATTTTGGCCGCGGTTTCGGGTCCGATGACGGCGTCTCCCCCCACGGGCAGAAATAAAACGTCTATTTGTCCTATGGATTCAAGCGTTTCGGCCGACAGTTCTTTTTCGCCGAAATCGCCGAAGTGGCATATTTTCATGTCTTCTAGCTCAACCGTGTAAATCGTGTTTCGTCCGTGCTTTTTGCCGGAGACGGAATCGTGGAAAGAGTCAAAGCCCCTTATGAATACGCCCTTGGTTTCGTATTCTCCAGGACCGCTTACCTTGAGCGGTTCCGCGCCGTCTTTGCCGGAGATCATGTCGTAGCCGTTGTGGTTGTCGTGGTCGTGGCTTACAAGAACAACCTCGGCCCGAAAGCGAGGCGATTTGAAAGAGGATTTTTTGGACGGCGGGTCAAGGGCCAGAGCAAACTCGCCAGAGCTTATTTTGAAGCAGGAGAGTCCGTAATAAGTTATTACCATGCGGATATTATATGAAATTTTTTGCTGAAAGTCTACCCTTGTTTCGCGATTCGGCGGGGTTGCGTTTTCTTTTGGAACGTATATAATCTGCTCCATGGATTTAGCGCAGGAGGATAAATTGGAAGAAATAAAAAAGGCCGAATCCGGCCCCATGGATTATCTTTTTAAATCGTCCGGTTTGGCCGCGCCCAAGACAGGCGATTTTGTTGAGGGCATGGTTATTGCCAGGAGAAAGTCGGCTCTGTTCGTGGATCTGGGCCCCGTAGGCACGGGCATAGTTTTTGGCCGCGAGCTTTCGCAGGCCCGCGACATGCTCGGTTCAATTCGCATAGGCGACAAAATCACTGCCAAGGTCGTTTTGCCTGAAAACGAGGACGGCTACGTTGAACTTTCGCTTAAAGAGGCCGGCCGCGAAATAGTCTGGCGCGAAGCGCAGGAACTCGTGGAGAAACGCACCCCGCTTGAACTCAAAATCAAAGAGGCCAACAAAGGCGGGCTCGTAATGGAGTGGGAGGGGATTCAAGGGTTTTTGCCCGCGTCCCAATTAAGGTCGGTTCACTACCCCAGAGTGGAGGGGGGCGACAAAGACAAAATTCTGGAAGAGTTGAAAAAACTCGTGGGCCAGAGCATGGTCGTGACCATGATTGTCGCCAATCAGGAGGAAGACAAGCTTATTTTTTCCGAAAAAGAAACGCAGACCGAGGAATTAAAAGAAACTCTTTCCAAATATAACGCAGGCGATAATGTAGAGGGCGAGATTACGGGCGTGGTTGATTTCGGCGTTTTCATAAAAATAGAAGACGGGCTTGAGGGTTTGGCGCACATTTCCGAACTCTCGTGGTCTTTGGTGGAAGACCCGCGCTCCCTGTTTGAGGTCGGGCGCAAAGTCAAAGCCAAAATAATAGCGATTGAAGAAGGTAAAATTTCGCTTTCAATCAAGGCATTGGAGCAAGACCCTTGGGACAGAGCCAAAGAAAAATACGCGAAAGGAGACATAGTCAAAGGCGTTGTAATCCGGCTTAACCGCTACGGCGCCTTGGTCGCCGTGGAAGAAGGCGTTGCCGGGCTGGTTCACATCTCTGAATTCGGAACGGAGAAAGCCATGCGCGAGAAAATAGAGCTCGCTAAAACCTATCCTTTCCAGATAACTCTTTTTGAACCCAAAGAACACCGCATGACGCTCGCTTATCTGGGCGAAGAAGCCAAAAGCGTATAGCGTTTTAGGTTAATTCTTCAACCGCTTCGTTCACGAACTGGAAATAAAGATTCCAGCCGATGCGGTTTATTATGCCGGATTGTTCGCGGCCCAAAATGTTCCCCGCTCCGCGCATTTCAAGGTCGCGTTTGGCAATTTCAATTCCTTTGCCGAGCCCGTGAAGTTCGAGCAGGCACGAAAGCCGTTTTTCCGCGTCCGGCTTCAAACTTAAAGGGCGGTAAAGAAAATAGGCCGAGGATTCTTCGGTCCCGCGCCCGATTCTGCCCCTTAATTGGTGCGCTTGGGCGAGGCCCAGAAGCGCCGAGTTTTCAACTATCATTGTGTTTGCAGTCGAGATGTCGAGCCCGTTTTCAATTATTGTCGTTGAAACCAGGATGTCTATTTCTTTTTTGCGGAATTTGTCCATGGTTTTGATTATTTCGCGTTCAGCCATCCGGCCGTGCATCGCGGCTATTTTGGATTTGGGTGAAAGTTTTTTGAGCATGCCCATTGTTTCGGGTATGGTTCTGATTCTGCCCGAAACGTAATAGACCTGGCCCTTTCGGTTCTGTTCGCGTTTTATGGCCTCCTTGACAAGCTTTTTGGAGAAAGGTAGAACCTGTGTGAGAGGCGCCTTACGACCGTGGGGCGCCTCTTCTATTTGGCTCGCGGGCCTGATGCCGGCGAGAAAAAAAGCAAGGGTTCGGGGTATGGGCGTTGCCGACAAAGACAATATGTCAGAGGCCGGATAAAGTTTTTTGAAGTGCTCTTTGTGGCTAACCCCGAAACGCTGTTCCTCGTCAATTATGATGAGGCCGAGGTCTTTGAATTTTACGTCGCGGGAAAAAAGCCGGTGCGTGCCTACGGCAATGTCTATTTTGCCTTCGGCCAAATCATCCAGATTTTTACTGCCTGATTTTTTGGATTCAAGCCGGCTGAAAACGGAAATGTTTATCGGGAGTCCGCCGGTTGGAGGATTCAGCCGTTCTTTAAAAACGCGCAGGTTCTGGTCGGCGAGCACTGTAGTCGGCGCGAGTACCGCTGCCTGGCGTCCGTTTAAGACCGCGCGCAGACAGGCGCGCAGCGCGATTTCGGTTTTGCCGAACCCGACGTCACCCGAAAGCAGCCTTTCCATCGGTTCGTCTTTTGACATGTCTTTGAATATCTCGGCGAGCGCTTTTTCCTGCTCCCGCGTGGGTTCGTGTTCGAAGCCGTCCCAGACTTCTTTTTCGGCGCTGTCCGCGAGATACGGCTGTCTTTTTTGCTTGAGCCGTGTTTTGTAAAGCTTCACCAGTTCTTGGGCGAACATTATTATTTCTTCTTTGGATTTTCTTTTTATTTTGGACCAGAGGGGCGTGCCCAGACGGCTTAATCTTGGTTTTTCCAGCCCGTAGTAGGGCTCAATTCTTTTTTTCTCGCCGGTTGGCACCAAAAGCCGGTCTGGGTCGGCGCCGGGCCTTGGCCTCGCGTATTCTATTTTATAGTAGTCGCGCCCGTTTTCCTGTATGACGCCCCGGAAAATTCCAATGCCGTGGTCAATGTGCACGGCGTAGTCGCCATGCGCGAGATTTATTTCGGCGTTTTTTCTTGCCGGCTTGAAAAAAACAGTTTCTTTTTCTATTCCTTTGTGCTCCTCAATCGTCTCAAGGATGTTGCCCAGAAACTCCAAGGCATACGGAACTTCTTTGTTTGTTGGGTAAAGGATAATGGTTGAGCCCAGAGATTTGAAAGTGCCGGGGTATATAGCGCCGAAAACCTTTTCGTATCCGAGCTCCGCGAGTCCGCGCAGGAAAACAGCCGGTTTCATTTTTTGCCCCACCTCAACGACCAGGGTGTTTTTGGCCCAGACGGGGTTTTGCTCCCTTTTCTTTATTATTTCTTTCTCGTTATCGCGCCACCACAAAACGGGCTTTTCCAGAAAATATGGGGTAAGCCCGGGGATAAGAAGCGCATTTGATTGTTTTGTTGCGTATTCTGGCAACTATTGAATTTTAGGTGAAAGAATGTATAATGCAATACAGATTGAAGAATCGGGAATGCTAAACCCACGTTGAAAGTTGGAAATGTTGAAAAGCGCGGACGAGGGTCCGCGCTTTTTTACTTTCACCAGATCGCGCAGTTTTACATTAGATCACACAGTTTTACATTTTACACGAATTTTCAGATTGTACACATTCTCACGATCGTAGAAATGTGGTAAATTTGAATTATGGCTAAGTATCATTATAGTCAGGCGAAACAAAAGGTGCTTTTGTTGTTAGCGGCAGGAGTAGTTATGGGGCTTTCGGGGTCTCCGCGGGTACACTGGAAAATTATTAAGAACCTGCCTAAGGCGTGGAAAGAAATTGACCGCGCCACGCTGCGCCGCATATTAAGAGAATTTAAGTACGACCGCCTAGTTGATTTTCGCGACGAAAAAGACGGGAGCGTATCAATTGTTATTACTGAAAAAGGGGAGACGTTGGCCATGCGGTATGATCCTGATAAAATGCAAATTGCAAAAGCCGTTAGGTGGGATCGGAAGTGGCGCATGGTGATTTTTGATATCCCGGAAAAGAGGAGGGCGGGTCGCGATGCCCTTCGTGAAAAGCTTAAAAAACTTGGTTTCTACGAATTTCAAAAAAGCGTTTGGGTTTTTCCGTATTCGTGCGAGCGGGAAATAAAGTTTTTGGCTGAATTTTTTGAGGTCCAGCAGTTTGTCCGGATTTTGACAGTCCAAGATGTTTCTATGGACGCCGATTTAAAACTTCACTTCGGTTTAAATTAAATAATTAATATAGGTTTTCAAATTTACCACTTTCCTACGATCGTGAGAATTTGGTTAATTTAGGTTTATAAGTTTATGGGTTTATGGGTTTATCT
>Ga0209542_10020767_pt1 | contig 10362 bp, 12 predicted proteins | sample RifCSPhighO2_01_FD_184028 | JGI IMG/M metagenome (GOLD analysis project Ga0209542, IMG submission 184028) | Soil microbial communities from Rifle, Colorado - Rifle CSP2_plank highO2_0.1 (SPAdes) (version 2) | ecosystem: Environmental > Terrestrial > Deep subsurface > Rock core/Sediment ...
ATAGTCCTACCATTAGCCTCGCCCGTAGGCCAGAGCCTACAGGCTACGGCCGAGGGACGATCCCGCAATAGCCACTATCAGTAGCGCCAAAATTCTAGCAAATACTGGGGATTTTGCACTTTGAGCCTTCGAGAGATGCTGATACAATGCACGGCAATACCCCGAGCGTATGCATCGCCCTCGTCCAAATAGCGCGCTGGTGAAAACGCTCCCTCCGTCGGAAATGGTGTATCCGGAGGCGCTGATGCACCGGATAAAGTATTACCTGTGGCGCTTTTATTCGCCGTACCATCCGACGGTCCGCGACAGCGTCATCGCACTGAACGTAATAAAAAATTACGGTCGGCAACCTCATCTTCTGGGAAAGGTCGCCCCGCATCTTTCTGTCGAAGATCTCATTTCGTTCCTGGTCGAAAAAGGATACGCTTACCATCGGGTCGCCTGGGAAGACGAGGGTGAGGTGGTGAGCCTTCGATACGTGGAGAATTTCGTATATCAATACCACGTCCGCGTCTTCGAGGATCGCGAGGTGCGCGGACACTACGAATACACGCCCGAATGTTATCCGCTTCTTCACTTATGGGACATAGGGCGAGAACACAAGCGAGACGAATTCTTGAAACTATTCGGCGACCGTATCATACCGCACACATCCGACGATCCGTCTGATTATCGATGGGAATTTCTTCCACTGACGAAACACCTGTGGGAGTGAATCGTACGCGCAGCAGGAGGCCGCGACGCACTGAACTCTCCCAGTACTGGTCGAAGAGAAAGTTTCCAAGTGAATAGTAGATATATTTCCCAGAATACACTTCGCTTTCTTGCACGATGTGCGGGTGCGAGCCGATGACTATGGAGGCTCCTGCGTCGACGAATGAATGTGCGAGCTGCCGCACGCGGGGTAGTGGAGCCACGTATTCATCTCCCCAGTGCGTATACACGACGACGACCTGTCCAGAATCTGCCTCCTTTCGTACCTGCGCGACCGTGTGGTCCGTTTTATCCGATGTCCAATCGCTCCAATTCACGAACGCGAACGGAATACCGCGAAGAGATACTCTCTCGACTCGCTCTTGTTCATTAAGGTCAGGCTCGCCGAAGTAGAGAACGCCTGCCGCATCGAGCCATTCTCTGGTCTCTGCGAGACCCTCGCGACCGAAATTCATGATGTGATTATTGCCAATACTCACCAAACGAATGTTGTGACGCGCGAGCAGTGATGCCGTCGAGGTGGGAAACGTGAAGGTATAGTTCCCTTCTCCTCCGACTACCGTACCCACGCTTTGCGACACCTCCGAAGTGATCGGGCCTTCGAGGTTCGCAACGACAAGATCGGCACTTTGCAGGACATCATTAATACAAGAAAAAACGTGGTCGTCCCCTTTCTCCTCCATCGTGGTTCGGATGGAACGGTCAAACATCATGTCCCCACCAAAAAGTATGGTCACGCGGGGAAAAGTCTCCGGCGACGGTGGGCGGACGAACAGCGCTTCATCGGGCGTATATAAAAAAAGGAGTGCGCCAAGACCAGCGACCGCGAGCCCGCCCAAAAAGGGAGAAACCGCTTTCATGCCGATACTCTACGCCAGATTTTTATCTTCAGCGAGGGAGCGTTGCGTGGTGAGGGTCTTCGCGCAGCAAGTCTAAGCGAGGGCGGAGGCGCTTTAGCCAAAAAGCGAGTGGGTGTGAGCGACTTGGGAGTCTTAGCGCAGGCCGACGAGGCCGAGTGGGAGCAATTTTTCAGTGGAAAAATATGCGACTCCCAAGCGCTTACACCTGCGAGCGCCCTACTATCCAGTGATACCCGAAAGTGAGTGGGGTTTTCCTTCCGCTATCGAGGCGTTGGTGATGCGGATGAACCGCGCCTTCGTGTGGAATTCCTTGAGCGTACGCGCCCCTGCGTATCCCATGCCGACCTGCACGCCCGAGGTGAGCGTAGCGACGAGGTCGGAGAGCGGGCCTTTGTACGGGACGAGGGCTTCTACTCCCTCGGGCACCGCCTTCCGGCCGTGCGTAAAGTAGCGCTCCTTTCCAGCGGCGCTTTCGATGACTGATTTCGAACCCATTCCTCGGTATTCTTTGAATTTCTCGCCATTCTTCTCGACGATCTTGCCCGGTGTCTCATTAGTACCTGCAAAAAGATTTCCGCACATGACTGCCGATGCCCCTGCCGCGAGCGCCTTCGCAATGTCCCCGGAAGTGCGTACCCCGCCGTCGGCGATGACGGGCACTTTCTTTTTGGAAGCAACGGAAACGACATCGAGTATCGCGGATAGTTGAGGAACGCCGACGCCAGAGATGATGCGCGTCGTACAGATGGAACCCGGACCAACGCCCACCTTTACGGCATCGGCGAACGCACACGCCGCTTTCGCGGCTTCGGCGGTGGCGATATTCCCGAATATCATTTTCGCGTGCTTGAGCGACTTCTTTATTTTTTTTGCGCTCGCGATGACGTTGAGATTGTGCCCGTGCGCGCAGTCGATAACGATGACGTCGCAGCCCGCCGTATCGAGTGCTTTGGCACGATCTGCGGCAAATGGACCGCATGCAGCCGCCACGGGAACGCCCGCCTCCTTCACTTTCCTCACCATTCCTACTTGTTCTTCAATAGATGCATTGCGGTGCAGAACGCCCAAGCCTCCAAGCTTACCGAGGGCTATGGCCATCGCGCTTTCAGTCACGCGATCCATCGCGGCGGAGAGGAACGGAACCGATAGGTCGATACCGCAGAGAGTAGTTTTGAGAGATGCCTCTCCAGGCTCCATGGCACTCGCGTTCGGCACGATGAGTACATCGTCGAACGTGAAGCCTCGTTCTAGGATTTTAGCAACCATATTCCATGATAGCCGTTTGGGGACGAAAGTCAATTTTTGGCGGAGGATCGTGGTGAATGCTACTCTCTTTTCAGCGCGGCCTTTATGAAGGCACTGAAGAGCGGGTGCGGCGAAAGCGGGCGCGCACGAAACTCGGGATGGAACTGTGTACCAAGCATGAATGGATGCTCCTTTTTCGGCAACTCCGCGATCTCCATGAGACGCCTGTCGGGCGAAACACCCGAAAACACAAGACCCGCTTTCGTAAGGCGTTCGATATATTCAGGATTCACCTCATAGCGATGACGGTGCCTCTCGGAGATAGATACTTTTCCATAGGCATCGCGCGCTATCGTTCCTTCCACGAGATCGCATGGGTATGCGCCGAGACGCATCGAGCCGCCAAAATCCTTTCTTGCCAGTTTCTCCACCTGCTCCGGCAATATCATGATGACGGGATGTTTTGTATCAGGATCGATCTCCGTCGTATGCGCGTCTTTCAAGCCCGCAACATTTCTCGCATATTCGACGGTCATAAGCTGCATGCCGTAGCAGAGACCGAAATATGGGATCTTATTCTCGCGCGCGAACCGGATCGCCGCTATTTTTCCTTCAATACCCGTTTCCCCGAAACCGCCGGGAACCAGTATCCCGTCGTAGTCCTTGAGTTCGGCAACGGATTTCGGATCAGCCTCGTAGTCTTTCGCGCTGAGCCATGTAAGCTCCGGCCTCGCGCCGTTCGCATAGGCGGAATATTTAAGCGCCTCTATCACTGAAATGTAGGCATCCGAGAGTATGAAATCTCCCGTGTCGAAATATTTCCCGACGATACCGATCTTCACAACGCTGTTGCCGTTGTGCGCATGTTCCGCGAACTCTTTCCACACTGAAAGGTCGGCGAGCTGTTTTCCTTCTTTCCCGAGTGACTCGAGAAGTATGTCGGAGAGCTTGTCGCGCTCGAAATTCAGCGGCACGTCATAGATGCTCCTCACGTCGGGGGCAGAGATGATCATGTCGGGACGCACGTTGCATCCGATAGCCAACTTTTCTTTGCGCTTCCTATCCAGTGGATGCGTCGAACGTGCTATGACGATATCGGGCTGCACACCGTAGGAATTGAGCGTGCGTACCGCATTTTGTGTAGGTTTTGTTTTCATCTCCCCCAAAGTTCCCGGTACCGGAAGGTACGAGACCATTACGAATAGAACGTCGCCTGGGTTCAGAAGGTGCATGACGCGCGCGGCGTCAACGTAGAGCGCGTTCTGGAAATCCCCTATCGTGCCTCCGATCTCGACGACGGAAACGTCGGAGAGAGATACGTCCGCCGCGCGCTTCAAGCGCTCGATGACCTCGTCTCGCACGTGTGGTATCGTCTCGACGCACTTTCCTCCATATCCTAGGTTCCTCTCGCGGGCGATGACGGACGCGTACACCATGCCGCTCGTCATATAGTCGTCGGCTCCGAGGTCGCGGCCCAAAAAGCGTTCATAGTTGCCCATGTCTTGGTCAGTCTCGAGCCCGGAATCAAGGACGAACACCTCGCCGTGCTCTATCGGGTTCATCGTACCCGCGTCCACGTTGAGATACGGATCTATCTTCACAAGATTTACCGAGAGCCCGCGCTCCGTGAGGAGTTTTCCTATCGAGGCGGTCGCAATGCCCTTCCCCACACCCGACATGACGCCTCCGACGACGAAAATGTACTTGTGCCCTTCGCCTGTTTTTTTTCGCGTCATACCCGTCACACGAAATGGCATTGTTTCTGCAATGCCATATTTCTTATTCTAATAATCTGCTGAAGGAAAGAGCTCATCGTGAAAACGTTAAATGTTCTGAAACCATTGCCATGCCATTTCGTGTGTTCGGGCATATCATGTGTGTAAATAGCGGCGAACGGCCAAGTAGCTTGAAAGTGCGCCCAGTCCTATGCCGGAGGTTATGAGTATCAGAAATAGAGCCGGAAAAGCACTGATGAAATAGGTGAACACGTTGAACGAGCCAAAGAACCGTTCGCTACCGGGACCGAGCCAGAGGGTCAACGGGTAGAGGAGGAGCAACACTATGAGGGCGCTTACGATACCGTAGAGAATTCCCGCGACCATGAATGGGCCTCGCACATACCAGTGCCCCGCTCCCACAATATTCATGACACCGATCTCCTCGCGAGCGGTGTATATTGCCAACCTGATCGTGTTGAAAGCGATGAGGATGGTCGAAAGTCCGAGAACGAGCGCAATAGCAATACCGATGCGTCTCGATGTTTCGATGATGTTCGTCAGACGGTCGATAGCAGTTTTGTTCTGGAAGAAATTGATTTTGTCTATCGATGCCGCCGTTCCTCCGCTTTTTTGCTGGGCTTCAAGGAAGGTGGCTATCGACTCGTACTGACTCGTTTGTTTCGCTCGTATTTCGAGCGACGCGCCGAGCGGGTTCCCTCCAAGCTCGTCGAGAGCTTGCAGAGTAAGTTGATCGCCTTTGTGGCGCTCGCGGAATACCGCGAGCGCCTCCTCGCGGCTTATGTACGTGACAACGGCGACCTCCGGCAACGCTTCGATCGCGGTTTTCATGGACGCGATCTCTTCTTCGGTCGCCTCGGTCGTGAAGTACACCGTCACATCTACTTTTTCAGTGAGTTGTTTCAATGTGGCGTCTAGGGCGGCGCCGGAGATCATTAAGAATGCGACCACAAAAAGCGTGATGGTCATTATCAACACGGCAGTGAGTGAAACGAAGCCGTTACGCACGAAACTAATGAGCCCGTACCTCGCTACCCTCTTCGCGTTGACCCAAAGTGACATACGCCCATTCTACAGCATGTATTTGCCGCTCTTGTCGTCTCGGATGATGCGTCCCTGATCCATCGTAACGACGCGCCGGCCGACCGAGTCGACGATCGCTTTGTTGTGCGTCGCGAGAAAGACCGTGGTGCCGAGGTCGTTTATCTTTTTCAATATCTCGACGACGTCGTGCGCATTGACGGGATCGAGGTTCCCCGTAGGCTCATCCGCGATAAGGACATCGGGCTGATTCACGATGGCGCGGGCGATAGCTATCCGCTGCTGTTCTCCCCCGCTAAGTTCCGAGGGAAAGCTCCACAGCTTGTCTGCAAGACCGACCAGCTCCAAGACGTGCGGAACGTCGGCCGCGATATCGTCCTCCGACTTCCCAGCCACTTCAAGTGCAAAAGCGATATTCTCGTAGACCGTTTTTGTCGGGATAAGGCGAAAATCCTGGAACACGGTGCCGATGTTCCGTCGAAGCGCGAGAAGCTCCCTCCCGGAGAGGTGTTGTATCTCCCGGGAGCCGAAATACACGGTGCCCTCCGTCGGCCGCACCTCGGCGAACAACATTTTGAGAAGGGTCGTCTTTCCCGCGCCGGAGTGGCCCACGATGGATACGAATTCCCCCGGATCGATATTCAGCGTTATGTCCTCGACTGCGGGCACACCATTGTTATAGACCTTGGTGACCTTATCGTAGTAGATCATACGGACGGCTTCTAGCTTCTGCGAGCTAGCTTATAGAGAAAATACGAAAACATCCGACCATTATACCTCGCCCCCATTGCTATCCAAATTCTTCTCTTCATCTATGAATGACTGAATATCGCCCCCTAGCACATGCTCCACGTCGCGGCGCTCATGTTCCGTCCTATGGTCCTTCACGAGCTGGTACGGGTGGAGCACGTAGGAGCGGATCTGGCTTCCCCACTCAATTTTCGTCGATGCCCCTGCAGAAAGGCCCCTGGTTTCCGTCTCCGCCTCCTCCTCGCGCAGCCGATAGAGCTTTCCGCGCAACATTTCAAGCGCTTTTTCCCTATTTTGCGCCTGACTACGCTCACTCGTTACGTGAACGGACAGACTGGTCGGCTTGTGGGTCATGCGGACGGCGGTGTCGCGCTTGTTCACATTCTGACCGCCCGGGCCCCCTGAACGCGCGACAGAAATATCCAGGTCTTTTTCGGGAATGTGCGTCTCGGGCAGGTCGGGCAACTTGGGCAAAACCTCGACTAGGGAAAATGAAGTCTGTCGTTTCCCAGCAGAATTGAACGGCGACATTCGTACTAGACGATGCACTCCCGCCTCACGTTTCAGAGCACCGTAGGCGCCATTTCCGACGACTTCCAGGTATATGCTCCGATAACCACCCATGGAATTTTGGTTCGACGATAGCAAAACGACCTTCCACCCCCTCGACGCGGCATACTTTCCATACATCTCAAAAAGCATCCGCGAGAAATCTTCCGCATCGTCGCCGCCTGCACCGGAAACGATGCTCACTAAGCAATCCCCCTTGTCATAACTTCCCGCTCCGGCAAGTTTGGCCTTCAAATCCTGATACTCTTTCAGGGCTGTCTGCGCCTTTTCTTTATCATTCCAAAAGTCGGCGGCACCCATCGCCGCTTCAATCTCCGAGATTCGTTTTTCAGTTTCTTGTTTATTCATGAGCCGCCTCGGAGATTCGAACTCCGGACCTACCGCTTACGAAGCGGTTGCTCTACCAACTGAGCTAAGGCGGCGACGCCGCTCATCCTACGGCATTAAGAAAGCCTTTTCAATCAAAAAGCATTTCTTGAGCCGATGTCCGGGATTGAACCGGAGACCTCGTTCTTCGCATTAACCTTCGTTTCTCTGCTGTACTAGTATCGAAGGGCTAGACTGTATCTTTCTCCGCACCAGCGGAGACCCTTGTCAGTCGTTCGGGCGCTTGGCGCCACGGTCTTGCCCGCTAGATCGGGGATTAACCGTAATTCGGGATTCATACGTGCGTTGCCGCGCGAATGGGCGGGGCATGCTGCCCACCAAGAACGTGCTCTACCAACTGAGCTACATCGGCTTACTGAGCCACCTTGTCGATGGCATTGCAGAGAATATCACGGAGCTTCCTGTTATTGAAATAAACCGTGAGTACACCATATCTGGTTTTCTTTCTATAATTTCCTATACCTCGATGCGGCGTAATGATTATTTTCGGATAAAACTGCCCTCGGGAGATATTTAACGAACGCATCCAATATTTAACCGCGGTGTTTGTGTCCATGTCGCCGAATATCTGAAGTCCGAATCGCAGTCGTCTTTTATTGATGCCATAAAATTTGAGCAGAAAGTCGACGAACTTTCGTACAAGTGCTGGGTCCGTATTGCCTAATTTGATTGACGTTTTACTTGCTTTGGTGCCCTCACCCCAATAAAGACCGACGCCTAAGCCGTAGAGAATTCCGTCCTCTACACTTAAAGGAGCCCTGACAGAAAAAGGGTCGCCATTTGGATTCCATTTTTTGTAGAGGGCATCGCTGATTGACCGCTTTGGTATATTGAATTTCGAAAGCCAGTAATTAATTTTGTGCTCAGAACAGCGAAGCCTGCGGGCTATCGCCGAAACCGACAGGCCCTTCTGCTGGTACAAACCCATAAGGGTCTCTTGTTTGAGCATGAGAGTAGTATATCAGACAGACTCTAGTCTACTGAATACGACCGCAATTTCTCGATAAACGTTGCGATTGAGGCGTCATTGATATCACTCGGCGTAATCCGCATGCACCCGCTCACTTGCCGCTCTAGCTCCCCGGCGGTCTGCGCAAGCTTCTCAAATCCCGCCTCCGTGTCGTAGTGCGGGCGGCTGGTCGCGGTCTTGAGATACCGAGTACGCCCCTCCGCAAGCCGCTCTTCGAGCGGGAGTACCCCACGCGGGCCCACCCTTGTATCCGCATATTCCGCGATTTTCTGCTCCCAATCTTGCGAACCAACTATCGCGCCAAGCTTTGAGTACCCTATTCCCTCGACGAGCTCTACGGCGCGCGGAGGCAACCCGATTTCTCTTGCGATAGCAGCGCAGGCGGCATGATGATCAGGCCCGTATTTTGCGACAAATTCAGCTTTCACTTTTTCCCAATATGCTATTCCCTCCGGCTCTGCGAACTCCGGAAAATATGCAATGTCGGACTTGATGATGTTGCCCATGTCGTGAAAGAGACACGCAAGGACGATGTCTTTCTCATTCACCGGTTTCGTGAAGTTGCTGCATATCAGCTTAGCAACGGAAGCGACCCGCAGCTGGTGGAGCTGCAAGCTGGGCATTATTTTGTATTCGGTGTAAATCTCCTGCGCGGTCTTCACCGACCAATTCTATCATTTGCGCGAGCGACCGGATTTGAACCGGCGACCTTTCCCGTGACAGGGGAACGCTCTAACCAGCTGAGCTACGCCCGCAACGCCAGCATTCTAGCAAAAAAGGATTTTCTTGTCGCTGTGCAGTATTCTTGAATTAGTCCGAACGCATTTCGCCGCCTGCGGCGGCGAGGAAATCCCCCCGCGAAAATTCGGAAAGGCGGCGAAGCCGCACCACTGACAATTTCAAGTTTTTCTTTGGCGGCAAACAGAAAATAAATAACTACGAACCCTTGAACGCATCTTTAATTTCATCTTCATTTATGTTTTCACCACTATACATTTTTTCACGAAGAGATTCCAACTTTTCTACTTGTTCGGCTCCTTTGGGGTCAATTCTTTTGTGTATTTCTCGCTTGCGGACATCCTTTATTATTCCTTTTGTTGCTCCTATCAATTTATCGTTCAATACGGGTTGCCCGGTTTTGTTATCCATAAAATTAAGAGGGTCTCTTTCTTCGGTTTGTTTTCTACTTAAAAGATGGTGCTCTAATCTTCTAACTCGTGCTTCAATTTCCAAAATCCCATCTTTTATTTCTTCAAAATCTAAACCACTTACTTTACCGCGTTTATCAATCCTACGGATATCAATCCAAATGAAGATGATTATTATAGCCAACAAAATAAATAAAACGAAATTGCTCATATACTATTTGTGTTCTAATTTATCAATACGTTTTTCTAACTCACCGATCTTTTCATTTAGGTATTCTTTTTGTTTTTTGTCTATTGCGTTAGCACCAATCAAAAACGCTATAACAATTAAAACAACTGCCCAATTTTTATCTACATCGGTAAACAGAAGAAAAATAGCAACAGCCAGAAAGGAAAGTACAACCCATCTTATATTTTTATATTTATCTAATCTCATAGATTTCATTTATAAGAAATTCGCGAGTAACGAAATTATTGCGCCAAAGACAGCAACGACGGCAGACCAAAAAGCGATATTCCGATTATCTCGCTGTAATAATTGTTCAATGACATATTTGCGGTTAATTGCAAATTCCGGATTATCTGGATTTCTGCTGATTGTCGGCTCCAAAAAATGTTGCAGGTTGTACTTCCGTGCCAGTACTTCAAGTTCCTTATCCGATGTTTTCCAATAATCCTTAAACATAAGTCAATGATTAAAAATTTTTCTTCCCCCAAAATTAAAATATGGTTCGAGCCGATGTTTTTCTCCGGGTTCTTTTGCGGTTTTCAGCGGTGCGGCTCCGCCGCCTTCCCGAATTTTCGCGGGGGGAATTCCTCGCCGCCGCAGGCGGCGAAATGCGTTCGGACTAATTCAAGAATACTGCACCAGATAGGAAAAGTCAAAGAGTTTTGGTTCGCCTCGCTTCGCTCGGCGACTAATTTGTATTCAATTTTGGGGG
>Ga0209542_10020768_pt1 | contig 10361 bp, 10 predicted proteins | sample RifCSPhighO2_01_FD_184028 | JGI IMG/M metagenome (GOLD analysis project Ga0209542, IMG submission 184028) | Soil microbial communities from Rifle, Colorado - Rifle CSP2_plank highO2_0.1 (SPAdes) (version 2) | ecosystem: Environmental > Terrestrial > Deep subsurface > Rock core/Sediment ...
AAAGCAAAAATACAAGAAGGTAAAATTATTTCTCATCCCGCATTAGAGAAACTTGCAGGACATTCAGGAGTAGGGGCTCCACTTCAAGGGAGGATAAATTCCCTAGATAATTATGAAGAAGGATATATGATTATAGAATTAGATATGAATTTGATAGAAGACAGCATGTTTACATTTTCAATTAAGAGAATGTCCCCCAAGCTGAATTTTAGCTCCCTTTAACGTTACAATGTACATTAAAGTTCAGCTTTAAATACTAGTTTATTTTTCCTTTGCTTATGTTTGCAGTCATGGAACTGACACTTATTTACAAGAACTGAATAAATGGGATACAGCAGATAGAGAAGCAGCAGAGAAAATCCCCACATACTCAAAGAGAATCCTTTAACTGGAAACCGTTAAGCTATAAATTTCTCCGGGAAAAACGCATCGGGGCAAGAGAGTTTATTATTTGGTCTACGAAGATTTAAAATTAGTGTTATTGGTTGCTACCAGCGGAAAGAAAGACCAGCAAGCAACTATTGATCACATCAAACACCATTTACAAGAATATAGAATACTGGCTGAGAAAATAGCTAAGCAAGTCTCTTGAAACGACCTTGTTTTAGGTCATCCAAGCTACTCACGAATTGCCTGATGAGATCAAAATCTAATTCTTCTAATTTCTTGAGATGCTCATATTCTTCTTTAGGAATGGTGATTGTTGCTTGTTTCATATGTAGTATGTAAATTACAGTGGCTTATAAATTTGTATAGACAAAATTCCTTAATTTCAGGGCCCTACAACAAACTTTTTTTTCCAAAACCTTTATATATAAAGAGCAATGTGTCAACATCTATGTTAGAAAAGAGGTATATAGCAAGTCTAGTTTTGCTTATTTCTTTCTTTACTTTAGCTTCTACAGTTTCAGCGTCCCATTTTGATATTACCTACACAGGTCTACAGAATATAACCGTCGATCTTGACCAATCAGGCAGTAGATCTTACACTATTAATCTTACTTTTAATCTCACCAACACGTCTGCACTTCGCGACGATGATCTCGAGGCACAGAGCGTCAATATCACCAATGTCAGCATCTTTGCGATTCTACCGAACGGCACAGAAGTAGAGCTTGCGCTCAACAATACAGAAAATGACTTCCTAGAAGCAGTGTATAATGTTGGCTTTACCTACCAATTTGATCGAGAAATCATCTTTAACTCTACAGTCGTCTCACCAGACCAGGAAGGAGATATTCCTTTGAATATCACGGTTGACGTCTTCAACGGCACCAATGCCACTGTTATCTTTAATGAGTCTATCTCATTTTTAAGTTATGCAGTCTTTGTCGATGCCACACCACCAGGCATCACCATCAAGTTTTTGGATGCGCAAGACAATGAGAAGACTACTTTCCAAGCTACTGATATCATTAAGATTGTCTGCACGCGATCATCAGCAACCGCAAACTCTGCAACTGCAGCGTCTCTCGTGCCAAGCTTCAATGACACTAACATCAGCGTCGCACCTGCAGACAGTTCCAGCTTTGATGTTCTCGGCACAGATGCTACTAGAGATACAGCAAGCACTGACTTCACTATTGAATACTCAGAAACTCGTGAATTAGGTGATTACACTGTAGCTTGCTACTCCATTGATGACTTGGGAGGAATCAATGACACTGTGAACACAACTTTCACCATTGTTACGAAACCACCTCGCTCATCCAGTGCATTTGCAAACCCAAGCTTCCAACGTCCTGAAGGCCAAAAGATTGTTACACAGTCTGAAGATTTAGGAGTTGTTACTGAGCAAGGAACTAGCAGGTTAATGAAGAAAGGCTCTGTAGTTAAAGTCGATGTGAAAGGTGAAACTCACACTATCACTGTTAAAGACTTAACCACTACCGCAGTCACCTTAACAGTTGCTTCAACCCCTCAAGATATCACTATTAATAAAGGTGAAACTACTGAAGTTGATGTTGACGGCGATGGTCAGAATGATCTTGCAATTACGTTCCACCAGCAATATAAAACTGGCACACGTGCAACTGCAGACATTACTCTGAAGGCAATATCAACGCCTGCTGAACCAAAGAAAGATACTACAAAACAACCAACAACTACAACAACAGATGAAAGCAGTGTTGGCAGTTCTGCTGGTACAGCAATTGTAACGATCATAGTGATTATTGCAGTTATTGTCATTGGCTTTGCTTTAATCCGCGGAAAGAAGCGATAAAGCTTCCTTTCTTTTTTCTTTTTCTTCTCTTTCTTTCACTTTTTACTTCCTCTCGCTTAGGAGACTCTCATGACTAGTGTTCCTCGTGTTTTGATTGGCAGCCCCACAGCAGCACCTTATGCCTATTGTTTACAGGAGTGGGTTCAAGCTGTTCGATCCTTGACTTATCCAAATTTCTCAGCTGTTCTTGTCGACAATAGTAAAGATATTGCTTATGACAAAACTATACAAGCAGCAGGCATTCAAGCTTTGAAGTACCAACCTTCTCCAGGAGAGAGCCTTCGAGAAATTTTAGCCAACAGCAGAAATATGCTGCGAAATCTATTATTGCAGGATTCTTTTGATTACTTTTTGAGCCTAGAACAAGATATTTTACCGCCAGTTGATGCTATTGAACGACTTCTTGCACATGGCAAACCTGTAGTGAGTGGGGTTTACTACAAATATTTCACTTTGAAGTATACTTCACCCACTGGAAAAGTTCTTGCAAAGAAAAAAGCCATGCCTCTTCTAGCACGAGGAACAAAAGATCCTGAGAAAATGCACTATTTTACTGCAGAAGAAGTGGAAGAACCTCAATTATCACCTATCCGGTACTGTGGACTGGGATGCGTGCTCATTCACAAAGATGTTCTGCAAAAAATTTCTTTCCGCACAGATCCTAATTCCTCTGGAAAAGCATTTGATGATGTTTCTTTCTGCAACGATGTCCTTGCCGCAGGCTATCCCTTGTATGCTGACACGAGCGTCAAATGCACGCATCGACTCTCTGAAAAACCAGCAGGCCTTTTTGATTCTATGTCTAAATGATTACTCCTTAGTTGTTAAGATACCTATAAATAGGGGTTTCTACCTCTTTTTTGAGGGATATACAATACATTGAAAAGAGGCTCTTTATTTTTAGTTAGTTTAGTGTTTTTGTTAGGATTGATTTCACTTGTTTCTGCTGATGAGAATAACACTGAATATTTCCCTGCTGAGACTGAATGCGGTAGCAGTCCTACGAATGGTTGCACTATTAGTGTAGATACTACTTTTGATGGTGCCTCTTATAATCTTTCTACTGGAATTTTTATACAAAATAACGGTATTACTCTTGATTGTAATTTTAGTATGCTTACCGGTATTCGCACTTCACCAAATACACAAGGAATAACTGTAGCAGGATATACGGGCACTCAAATAAAAAATTGCTATATTGAAGATTATGTAAAAGGTATTGTTCTTAGCGGCTCTACAACAGACGATAATGAACTTAATAACAACACCATTATTCGAAACGATATTGGTATTTATTTTAAAGATGGAGCGGATCTTAATAGGATTATCAATAATCGTATTCCTTACAATTATAATAGCGGAGTTATCTTTGAGACTGGAAATAAAAACCTTAATTCTTTTGAAAATAATGATCTTATCTTTAATAGTAATTATGCTTTTAGCTTTATTTCAGATGCCACAAACGGTTCATTCACCGGTAACACTATATGGGCTACTGGTGATCTTTATTTAATTAATCCTGCTCTTTATAGTATAACTAGCGGAGGCATTGAGTATAGAGCTGGTGCCGGTGCTGAGGGGAATGTTTATACAAATAATCTCATTGGCAACATTGCACCACAGGGATATGCTTTTTTTGATAATCATGTTGTAGATGCTTTAGCTGAAACTAATTGTTGGAATACTGCTTCTACAAACAAAATTTCTGACCTTATTTATGACTTCTATGATAATCCAGCCAAAGGATATGTTGATTTCATTCCTTTTTCTGCTGGAGCAGACTGTCCTGGGGCTTATATCAGCGACGTGATTCCTACTCAGGTGGTTGCGAACGTCAGCTTAGTGAAAGGGAAAACAACGTTAGTACGAGTCAAAGTGACGTATTATGATGCTGTGACGAATCAAACTACACTCACCACGAATCTTACGGTGAATGATACTTCTGGGCAACTGTATAGTGTTGTTAATGAAACTTCGAATATTCCTGGCGGGGACAGTTTAGATATTGACTTCTTTATTACCGGAGATGCATTTAACTTCACGGATACGACTGACTTTAGAGTGGATGTGCTGCCTGGTGGTTATGGCTATAATGACACGCGAAGCGTGAGCATGAACGTCGTGGAGACGAGACCATTGGATTTGTTTTTTGTACAGGTGAATGAAGTTAATTCTTTTGGTGATTCTCTTTTAAATAATGTAAACTTTATACAAAGAACTTATCCTGTGCCTAATGAAGGTATCAGTACAACAACAGGAGCAAGAATTACTATAGATGTTCCAACTTCTAGTCAAGATGAAATTATGTGGGAATTAAGACGAAAAATAATGGCACAAACTTTTCTTTCTAAAGATTTTACTAATAAAACTTATATAAATGCTGTCGGTATAGTGCCTGATAATTTCTTAGATAATATTGGATTTGGTGTTAGTGGTGTTAATTTTATAGATAAAGCAAGAATATTTGCTGATGTAATTTTAATAGAAGAATCAAATGTAAATACTTTAGCTCATGAAGTTGGGCATACTTTTGAATTATGTGAAGAATATGATAGCCAAGAATGGATAACTCAGAATTCATATAAATCTTGTCCAAATGGTGATTTAGATAACAATAATGCTCTAGACACTGTGTGTTTAAATAATGATGGTTGCCCCACTAATACATTACCGCCAATTTATGCTTCATACGGACCCATCACTGAAAATGATATTTTAAAGAATTTTATGGGCGGTCCTGATGGAACTCCCCCCTATCCAAGTTTTATATCTTGGGTAAGTAATGACACTTATGAAGTACTTATTAATAGACTAGAAGTGGGTTCTAACTTCGATAAATCACTCAACTATATTGCATTTGTTGGTAAGTATTTATTGTTACAAGGAAAATTATCAAAAATCAATAATTCATTTGAAGCGTCCCCGTATTATGGACTCGAAAATGGTTTTGTTAATAATCAGAGCTCCTATAGTGGAGGATACTCTTTTGAAGTTTTAGATGCTAATAATCAAGTGATATCAAGCATTAATTTTGAGCCACTTTTCTTTTACACAAGCCAAAATGGAACTGTTGTTGAGACTAACTTTACTTCTTTAATCTTTGCTATTCCTACGGATGAAACTGCGGCAAAAATCCAATTAAAAAATGGAACTATTTTAATTAATGAATTAAATAAAACACCCAATAGTCCAGTAATCAAATTAAATTATCCCTTCTTTGGAACATCAGTTATAGGGTTAACAAACATAACTTGGGAATCTTCTGACGCAGACAATGACACACTATATCATTCACTCATACTTCACAAACAAAATGGAGATAATACAACAATAGACTTTGATTTAAATGAAACCACTTACTTGTTCAATTTCTCGACTGTTCTTGGGGACAAAGATTACTCTTTAACTTTATTGACCACAGATGGATTCAATACTGCAACTGCTGAAAGCGGAATATTTTGTGTTAATGGTAATTTATCTGTCTGTGGATTAAATCTACTTAGTACTAATCAAACAACTGTAATTTTTGAGTTCATCATCACAAATACACTCAATCAAACCGAAGAAAATATCAATTGGACGTTGGATACTGGAGATGCTAATGTAACTTCAATGTTTAACTTTAATTTAACTACATATGAAGACATATTTATTTATATTGAACATGCATATGGTTCAGGTGGAAGTTACCAAATTACTGCAACAGCAAGCAATACAAATTTCACTGATTCACAATCGATAAATATAACGATATAATGGAGGAAGAAAAGTGCTGAATAAAAAAACATTGTTAATTTTTTTAAGTTTATTTATAGTAGGATGTACATCTATCAATCAGATGACACCTTCTTTACCATGTAAAATATTTGGCGAAGAAATTTATAGTGGTAAAAATCCAATAAGTAGTGAACAAGAAGCAGAAAAACTTTTTTTAGAGTATAGACCTATTGCATTACCAGCACATTTGATTAGACGCGTTAATCCCCCAGAATCAGTTGAGAAATTTATTTTTGTTACTACAAAAAACTTTGAAGGAAAAAGCATAACTGGCTGGATTCCTTCCCCATATGGTTATATAGAAAAAGAGAATAATGGCGAAGTAGTTATAAGGGGACTACTAGTCGGGAATGATGGTAAAATCTACTCATTTAGAGGATGTCAATAGTATGACTCCCTTTTTTAACTTTTCAACAATTTCAGAAGGAAAAGATTATTCATCAACTATGTTAGCAACCGATGGGTTTAACACGGCAAATGTTGAAAGTGGTACATTTTGCATTAGTAGCAATTTGTCTATATGTGATTTAAAACTATTGAATGTTAACCAAACAACAGCATTATTTGAGTTCATTGTCACAAATAACCTCAATAATATACAGGAAAATATCAATTGGACTTTCGATACTGGCGATGCAAACATCACTTCGACCATAAATTTTAATCTAACTGGAGGAGAGGATATATTTATCTATGTTGAGTATATATATGGTTCTGCTGGTAATTATCAAGTCGTTGCGACAACAAGTAATGCTAATTTCACTGATTTGCCAAATGCACTTATTCATGATACACAACAAGTCTATATTCGAACTTCCAGCAGTACGCAACAACTTGGAACGTTTGATAAATTCACCTTGAATGCAACACAACGCTGGAGCATCAATTATATTATCTCTGGAGAAAGCTTTGCCAATATGGAAAACTTGAGCACTCATTTTTATTCTTTTGAAATGAATAGTCTACAAATTACAGACATTATCCAGTGCATACAAGACTTTATTAATGGGACTGCTTAATTATTCTATTTCTTAATATTATCCCAGTCCATCTCCCTCATAAGGTGTTTGCACTTTACTTTAGTATCTACGAAGAGAGGAATGCTTTCCTTTTTCAGATCCTGACAGAAAAACCAATCGTCAAAAAGTATTTTATCTTCTTCGAAACGAAATTCTATTTTTTCTAACACATCTCTATGTATCAAAATACATCCCAGACCTGTCATGTCTATGAGCAGAACTGTCTCTAGAGCAACGTCACGCTCTGTCAACTGCACAAAAGTGTCCTGATCCTGACGACGATAGAGCAAAGGCAGTATCTTCTTCCCCATTTCCTGCCCTTCTTTTTTCACTGTGTACTCCATGAAATACACACCAGCAATGACTTTCTTTTCCTGCTTGAGCAGCTGCTCAATAATATCTAATGGAGGGATGACATCTTGCTCTAAACTTAAGAAATAATCATAATCATTCTCTAATGCATATTGCCTGAGCATATTTCTTGAAACTACAATTCTTTCTCTTGCTGTCTCTGCATAATAGGGTGCTTTGAACACAGTGACTCCTTTTGATTCGAGGAAGTCATAATATTCATCACTTTCTGTGTTATCGACCAGAATAAGATCATAGTTAGGATAGGTCAATGCTTTTGCCGCAGCTAGATATTCTTCTATACAGTATTTCTTATGTATGGATGTTGGACATCCGACGAGTACTTTTGGATTTGTCATAGTTTTGAATTCAGATATCTAATACTGCGTAGATAGGGTAATGATCAGATGATTCTTCAGTCAATTTATTTTTAACAATTCCAGAGTCAAGAACTTTAAAGTCTTTTGAAGAGAAAATAAAGTCAAGACGTCCAGCTGCATCTTTGTTAGTCGAGAAACTATCTGTAGGAACAGTATACCCAAATCCTTTTTTATGTATCACTCGATAAGTATCGATTAAATCTTTGCCTTTTACAAACTCGACGGACTGACAGGTTGCTCTATCAGCAACTTGAGCTTTGATTACTTCTAGATCTTCTTTTCCATAATGAGGTAACTCCTTAAAAGTCGCAATCACTTTATTTATATCTCTACCTTTCGTGTCTTCTAAAGACCATGCATTAAAATCTCCTACAAGAAGATAGGGCTTTTTCATATCACGGAGAACGCCTTTAAAGAACTGCACACGTTCTATTTCACTTAGAGAAGGATGTGGATGCACTAGATCTATCGTTATCATTTTTTCATTTACTTTCATCTGAACTCGTCCAAATTTACGTTGATAGACGCTGTAATTTTCTGAACTTATGATTGGCCAACGTGAAAGAATAGAGTTTCCATGTTTTTTTCCACTTACAGCAGGGAAGTGATAGTGGTAAGGTAATTTAAATTCTTTTTTGTAGTCTACTTTGATACCATGATCATTTGCAGCAACATCACAAGCCTCAATAAGCACTAAAATATCCGGGTTTAATGCATGAACTACTTCTCTCACTAATTTGAGACGTTTTTCTACAAGTCTTGGCTTTTCTTCCCAATCGTGCATTCCATCCAATAAGTTATATTCAACAATTTTAAGGTTCATGTTTTTTCTATCTTCTGTTCCTGCATTAACCAGAGTATTAAACGCCGCGACGAGGATTTGAACCTCGATATCCTTACGGATCCGGTTTTCGAGACCGGTGCACTACCAGGTTATGCGATCGCGGCATAGCACAACAAGAATAACGATGGTTTTTTAAAGTACCGTTTTGGCTCAGCATCCATATGGACGTCTCTAAACACGTTTTAGCCTCCTTTATCTTGGCCTGGGCATTGTATCCCTTTGCAGGTTTGCAGAGTTTATGGGTCGTTTTTGGAGGTGTTTTAATTGATTTTGACCACTACTTGTATACCTTATTTCGCTTCAAGCGCTGGAGCATTCACTTTTCTTACTACTATCATCGCTATCATCGACGAGAATTCAGCCATTATGAACCTGATATCTTACATATTTTCCATACTTGGGAAGCATTCTTAGCTGTCTTTGTATTAGCTTTCTTTTATTCACCCTTCTTTTTTATTTTACAAGGCATGATTTTACACATTCTGATGGATTTCATTATCTTGTTTAAGCATGATTTGATGGAAGCGCGAGCACTTTCGTTCTTAGGTTGGATGAGAAGACGAGATTATTTTTAATTGCTAATACTTTAATACTATTGCAATAGGTCTTCTTTTTCCTGTCAATAATTTATACGCTTCTTTTGCCTTTGTGAAGTGCATGATTTCAGTTATTAAAGGCTTGATCAACAGCTTTTGTCTTTTGATAAGATCCACAATTTCTTCCATGTTTCTCTTTTCTGTCCAGCGTACATATCCTATAGGATAGTCTATTCCTTTTTCCTCGTAGTTGCTATCAAATCTTCCAGGACCAAATGAGCGACAGGACATTAAATCAATTTCTTTTCTAAACAAGACTGCTGTAGGTATTAATGTCTTGACATGACCAATAGTTATTATTCTTCCTTTATCTCGAACTACACTTGCCACCTCTTCAAACTGGTCACTCTCATAAATATCTGCGCAGTAAATAGCACCATCAACACCGTTTTGCTTGGTGAAGTCCAGAACTGTTTTTTTAAAGCCGTTTTTCCCCAAGTGTGTGACATCTATTCCTGTGTCTTTCGCTACTTTTAGCTTATGCTCATTACGGTCTATCCCGATAACCTTACATCCACTTAATCTAAGCAATTGCGCTACCAGCTGGCCTGTTAATCCAAGACCTATTACTAAAATTGTTTCTCCTAACTGCACCTGACATCTTCTTATTGCATGCAGGGCAACGCTACCGATAGCAGTAAAAGAAGCTTCGAGTTCTAACCCTTCAGGAACACAACATACTAGATTCTTAGGAGCCATCACAGTCTCGGCATGCACTGCATATCCAAAACCAGAGCATACTACTTTGTCACCTATGCCTACTTCTAGCACATCAGAACCTATTTCTAGAACCTCTCCAACTGCACAATATCCCAAAGGGGAAGCGTCTGCATTTTTCCTGCCTAAAGAACTACTTTTTTTGAGAATTGTTTTGAAGAGTCCTTGACCCTCAGTTAAACTCCTTGTTTCTGTTCCTGAGCTGATGAGTGAGTACTGTGTCTTTATCTTAACGAATCCTTCTTTAATTACTGGTTCGCTAGTTTCCTTTATGATAATCTTTCCGGCATTATCTTTGCAGATCTGTTTCATAAGCTTTTTTGCTTATTCTTCCTTTAAAAACTTTCTCTTAGACCGGCTCTGTAGAAAAGTTCCCTGAATAGGGAACTTATTGCTCTCCGCAATGCAGAGCATGCAAGTATCTTGAAGCTTACTTCTCTATTTTGCATCCGC
>Ga0209542_10020770_pt1 | contig 10361 bp, 9 predicted proteins | sample RifCSPhighO2_01_FD_184028 | JGI IMG/M metagenome (GOLD analysis project Ga0209542, IMG submission 184028) | Soil microbial communities from Rifle, Colorado - Rifle CSP2_plank highO2_0.1 (SPAdes) (version 2) | ecosystem: Environmental > Terrestrial > Deep subsurface > Rock core/Sediment ...
CTTCCAGACAATGTGCCCCAAGCCATTGCGTGGTACGAAAGAGCAGAGAGGTTTCCTTCGCCTTACACAAGGAGCACAAAAGCCTATGTTCTCAACCAGGCCATTCCTGCGCTGTATACGTTGGTTGAGCAAGGCAACAAAGAAGATGCGGCCACACTCTTTCTGTTTGCAGAAAAGGGATTGCAGGAACTCCAAAGACAAGAACCCTTGGAAGTGCAGCACGGTCTTTTGCTTGGGCATATTTACTTTGCCGGGGCCGAGCTTTTCCAAGAACAAGAAGTGTTGGGGAAAGCAGAGCGTGTTTGGGAAGAAGCGCTGCAAAAATCTCCCGAGAGGCAAGAATTCCAATATTGGCTGGCTTTGGCAAAGTTCCGCCTCGGAAAATTCCAGGAGGGGTTTTCTCTTCTTGAAGGAATTGTTTCTGCGAGCGAAGATACTCGTAAGGGGTGGATGCTTTTGCTGTGCGTAAATCAGGAGACCACAGTTTTCAAAGAGACGATGGAAAGAGCACAAGAGTACATCGGCGAAGAAGGGCTGTCGGGGCAGGGAAAAGAAGTTATGGCGTTGCTGGTTGAACCACCGTGTCATCGCAAACTTAATTGATACAATGATGTATACTTTTTTGCGAGGCATATATTCGAAACTTCCACAAACCCAACGAAGACTGGCGCTGGACTTTTATAGGCATGTGGTGTGGCTCCCTCAAAACATAACCGCATCAATTCTTAAGCTTTTTCTAAAAAGGAAAAAGATTGAAGACATAACAAAATTCGAGCAAAAAATATACTCTCAAAACGGGGAGGACGGTATTTTGCAAGCAATCTTTGAGAAAATAGGAACGACAAACACTTTCTGCGTTGAGTTTGGCGTAGAAGATGGCACCGAGTGCAATACGCGCTATCTTATTGAAAAAAAGGGGTGGCAATTTCTCCACATGGATTGTGCAGAGAACTTGCCTCTTTCCATAAAAAAAGAGAAAATTACTGCAGAAAATGTTAATGCTTTATTCAAAAAGTATAATGTCCCCAATGAGTTTGATTTGCTCTCAATAGACATTGACTCGAATGATTATTGGATTTGGAAAGCGATTCAATACTCGCCTCGTGTTGTGTTAGTAGAATATAACGCGGTAATCCCTTCTGATCAGAGTAAAACCGTGGTGTATAATCCGAACGCCCGATGGGACGGCACCGATTATTTTGGCGCAAGTTTGCTTGCTTTGGTAAAGCTCGGCAACTCGAAAGGGTACACACTGATAGGCTGTGAAAGCTGCGGCGTGAACGCCTTTTTTGTGCGGGATGAGCTTATTGAACGCAATTTTATTGCAAAAAGCATTGAGGAGCTATATCGGCCCTTTCGACCGGGTAAGCGTTTGGGCATAAAGCATCCTGGATATCCGAGAGGCAATAAACAAATGATTTCAGTCTAAAGAATCGGTATTTTCTTATTTTATGAACTATTTCAAACTTGGAGATATCATATGGCAGAGAGTGTTTGGATATCCTATGGGGCCGCAGACAAAAAAGTTTTTTCGGCATGTTGGTATTGTTGCTATCGCCTCGCTTTTGGGGAGCGCAGTAAGCTTTGGAGGAACAATCCTTGCGGGGAGGATTTTGGGTCCGGAGCAGTACGGAATGGTCAACGTAATTCTTGCGGTGGGAAGCTTTTTGGTATTGTTTATGGCGATGGGATTTCCTCACGCACTCATGCACTATCTTGCGAAAGGCGAGGACCCCCGCAAGATATCTTCTACTGCTTTTTCTGCGGTGATTTGCCTGGCGTTGGGAGTTTCGATAGCTTTTTTGCTTCTCGTGCCTCTCATTGCTCCGATTATTCGTGTTGCGCCGTTTCTCTTGGTTTTAGGAATTTCTTATGGAGTAATCATGGTATTGGCAAATTTCTTTCAGTCGCTTTTTCAGGGCCTTGCACTTTTTTCACGGGTTGCCCTTTTTAATTTTTCCGCCTCGGTCTTTTTTGTGGGAATTTTGTTTTTCTCGCTATTTGCCGCCAATATACATACTTTTGAGTCGCTTTTTGGAGCGCACCTTCTTCGATGGGTAGTTCCCGTTGGGATAGCTGCAGTCTTTATGCGTGCGTACCTGTTTCCCCCTCGGTTCGACCTCCAACGCGCAAAAACACTCATGGGGTTTGGCGTGTGGGCCTTTTTGGGAATTGTCCCAGGATATTTCCTTGGGTATGTGGATAAGGTAATGCTTAACTATTTTCTGGGTGCAGGATGGGTAGGAATATACAGCGCATATATGCTTTCATCTGCCCTTGTGCTGGAAAGGGGCGCAGGCGCGCTTTTAGCCGTATTTTTTCCGTATAGTTCGGGGGTGGACGATAAGCTTTCCTTGTTTCGAAAAATGAATACTCTTGTTCGGTACCTCGGCGTTCCTGTTATCATTTTTCTATACCTTACGATTGCCGCTACCATTTTTCTGTTTGGCAGCGCTTATGAATTCAACCACGTATTTGCTTTGGCCTTTTCAGTAAGCGGGTTTTTGTCGCTTTGGGGAAACGTTTCGTTATGGTTTATTTTTTCGATGGGAGGCAGCGCACTCCGTTTTATGTCTTTGCAGGTTTGGATAAGCATGGCAATAAATGTTCTGCTTAACTTCTTTTTCATTCCGATGATGGGGGTTTTGGGGGCGGCCGTTGCAACTATAGCTGGTTTCGGATATCTTATTCTTATGGCAAACTATTATGTCTATCGAAAAGGAGCCAAGAAAACTTAACCTTGGATGCGGGCTCGATATCAGACAGGGGTGGGTTAACGTTGACTCTGTTAATCTTCCCGGTGTTGACATTGTGTGCAATATCGAAAAACTACCCCTTCCCTTTCCAGACGAGGAGTTTAATGAAATTTTATGCCGCGATATCCTCGAGCACACAGAGTATCCTCCAGTTCTCAAGGATATTCATCGTATTTTAAAAAGAGGAGGCAAGCTTTCTATACAAGTCCCGCATTTTACTTCCAAAAATAACTTTGTGGATCCCACCCATAAAAAGCTTTTTTCTGTAAGCACTTTCGATTTTTTTGTTGAGGGTACTCCTATTTTCGAGAAACATTCTTACTATTTTGATTTCGTCTACGCTGATATCCTTTCTTCGCATATTACCTTTGAGCGCGCCCCTAAAGTATTTTTCTACAATAGCCTCGTTGAATGGATCGTTAACAAGTCTCCCCGCATGCAGCGGTTTTATGAGTCTACTGGTTTTTCCCGTATCTTTCCCGCCGAGAATATTACTGTTGAACTGACAAAATGATGCGAGTCGGCATTAATCTTATTCCATTTAAAGGTTATCAGGGTATGGAAGCTTTTACGGAGAATCTGATGCGTAGGATATTCTTGCTTGCGCCGCATATTGAGTTCACTGTCTTTGCGACTAGAAGCCTTCCTCAAAACCTCTTTATAAAGGCAGAAAATGTCCGTTTTGTAGTAGCCTCTGTGCGTTTTTCAAAGCCTTTGTATGCGGTGCCGTATCAAGTTGTTTGGCTTCCTTTTTTGTGTGCGAAGTACAAGATTGACCTTCTTTTCGCGCCTTCGCCGGGCGCCCCTCTTTTCTGCAGGAATAAGGTGGTAACTCTTCACGACTGCGCATATGATCGTTTTGCAGAAGCTCGGTCACTCCTCTCAAGGATATATGTGTGGTTGATGTACCGAGGAGCAAAATACTTTGCAAAGCGGATCGTTACCGTTTCTGAATTCTCAAGGCAGGAGTTGACAACACTTTATGGCATTGATCCAAGGAAAGTGAGGGTGATATACGAAGCGTCTCCAGACCTTCCCGATATCGACGAGAAATTCGCACTTCAGTTGCGTGATAAGTTTTTTCTTGAACAGCCGTATTTCCTTTATGTGGGGAGTACGCGGCCGCGAAAAAATCTTGAACGCATTATCATGTCGTTCCGCAAATTTCTCGAAACGGAAGTACAGGGATACAAGCTTGTTATTGCCGGTTCTCGCGACACTCATTTTCTTGACCTTGAGAAAATCATAGCGCGCGAGAATCTGCGAAAGTATGTAACTCTTACAGGCTTTGTAACTCAAGAAGAAAAGGTCGCCCTTTACAGGGGGGCGAGTGTTTTTATTTTCCCTTCGCTATATGAGGGTTTTGGATTGCCGGTTTTGGAAGCTCAAACGATGGGCATTCCGGTTCTTACGTCGAATACGAGTGCGTTGCCCGAGGTTGCTGGAAACGGTGCTCTATACGTGGACCCGTATTCGGTTGACGAAATCGCAAACGGCATGAAACAGCTCGCAAAAGATGAGGTGTTAAGGGAAAGATTGGTTCGTGCGGGCTCGGAAAACGTAAAACGATTTTCCTGGGACAGGGTGGCAAGACAAATCCTTGATTTGTTTGAATCTCTCCATAAAAAAGAAACATGAGGGTGCTTCAAGTGAACAAACTGTATTATCCTTGGATAGGTGGGGTAGAACGGCACGTGCAAGATTTGGCAGAGGGCATTCATGGACAGGCGCATGTTGAGGTATTGGTATGCCAGCCCAAGGGCAAGGGAGTTGCGGATTCCGTAAACGGCGTGAAGGTTACAAGAGCAGAGAGCATGGGCATGTTCTGGGGAATGCCTGTTTCTTTTTCTTTTCCTTTTGTTTTGCGCCAGAAAGCGAGAGAGGCCGATATTGTGCATTTACATTCCCCATTTCCTTTAGGTGAAGCCTCGCTTTTATTGGCTCATTTGCGCGGCAAGAAAGTTATTCTCACATATCATAGCGACATTGTTCGTCAAAGGGCAATACTGCCGTTTTATGGCCCTTTGTTGAAAAGGGTTCTTTCTCGGGCAGATGCCATAATTGTAACCTCTCCCAACCTTCGGGATTCCTCGCCGTTTCTTCGACATGTAAAAGAGAAGTGCAGAGTTATTCCGTTGGGGATTGATATTGCGGCATTCCAAGAGAGAAGAGCGATACCAGTTACGTTTCCGAATCCGCAGCGCAAAAAGATTGTTCTTTTTGTGGGCAGGCTGGTATATTACAAGGGGTTAGAATATCTTCTCTGTGCGATGCAAAAGGTTGATGCATTGCTGCTTATTGTTGGAGAGGGCCCACTTAAAGAAAAGCTGCAAAACCAAGCGACAACCCTTGGAGTCGCAGAAAAAGCTGTGTTCTTGGGAAGAATTTCTGACGAGGAACTTAAGCACTGTTATGAGATCTCGGATGTATTTGTGCTCCCTTCTGTAGAACGCACCGAGGCTTTTGGTTTGGTGCAGTTGGAGGCAATGCTGGCTGGTTTGCCTGTGGTAAATACCAGTCTTTCCACGGGGGTGCCTTTTGTAAGCGTTCACGGCGAAACCGGACTCACTGTGCCGCCGAGAGATGCGAGCGCTTTGGCCGGAGTTCTGCAAAAGATCCTGCAAAATCCCACTTTGGCCGAAAACTTCGGAAGAAAAAGCCGAGAAAGAGTACGCGAAATGTTCTCTGAAAAAGAGATGATTCAAAAAATACAGAAATTGTACCAGGAGGTGCTGGCAAAATAAAGATTTACTGCGTGCCGCCCTTGAAGACTACGTTGACGGTTTTCAAAAGAATATCGAGATCTAACATTAAAGAACGATTTTTGAGGTAGTACAGGTCGTACTGCAGCTTCTCCAAAGCCCCTTGGGTTGAATTTCCGTACGGCGAGTTTACCTGCGCCCAGCCGGTAATCCCCGGTTTTACAAGATGGCGAATCTGGTAGAAAGGAATTTCTTCTGAAAGGCTTTGTACAAATTCGGGGCGCTCGGGCCGGGGCCCGACAAGACTCATATCTCCTTTGAGTATATTGATAGCCTGGGGAAGTTCGTCGATAAATGTTTTGCGAAGTATGTTTCCTGCCTTGGTAACGCGAGGGTCATTTTTTTGCGCCCAGGCGGCGCCGTTTTCTTCGGCGTTTGGCACCATGGAGCGGAATTTCCAAAGGGTAAACACCTTTCCGTTCTTGCCTACCCTTTGCTGCGCATAAAAAAGGCTGCCGGGGCTTTCGAGCAAAAGGGCAATTGCAACAAGCGGAAGAAATAAAAGAGCAAAAAGCCCGAGCACGAGGCCAGAGAGAATGTCGGTTATGCGTTTGAGCGTTTCGTATGCGCTGCGTTCTCTTTCTCTAAGGTTGTGTAAGAACCAGATTTCGTCGATTTGAGATAGGGGGACTTTCCCAGTGATACGTTCATAAAAAGAGGCTAAGCTTTCAAACCAAAGTTCGGGTACGAAAGAAAAGAGGGTTTGGGTAAGTTTGGGGTATGCGTGCAGATCGAAAGCTGCAAGAATTGTATGTTCTTTGCTAAGAGAAAGTAGGTTGAGCTCTTGTTCTTCGGGCCGAATAATTGCAGAGATTTTGTAGCCGAATTGGGGGTTTTGCGCCAAGTGTTCCTGGAGTTCCGAAGCGTGAGCATTTTGCCCGATAACGATAATAGACTGTATATGGTAGGGGTGCCGGGCTTGCATGTTGTACAGCAAGCGCCAAAGCCCCAGAAACAGAAACGCCAGAAGAGTTACCAAAAAAAGGTTTGTCTTGGGTGCGATGCCAAAGAACGGGGTGAAGTAAAAAAAGATAACCGCAAGAAAAAAACACGCCCCCAGGCTTCGAGAGAGCGCGAAAAGAAAGGCAAAGCTGTTTTTCGTGAGGCCCAGGTTATACAGGCCAAAAGCGTGAAAGACGAGCAGCCACAAGCCGTACAAAAGAGAGAAAGGGAGAACGTGCTGGCCCCATGCGCCAGACGCCAAAGGGTCGCCAAACCGGAACCACAACACGCTCCACAGCACGGCGTACAGGATAGCAATATCTACTCCCACTAGCAACGCCGCGCGGAACATTATTTTTTGGCAATCTTTACCTTTTTGCTTTTTTCGCGCTCCATTTTAGGGAGGCGAAGAGTGAGCACGCCGTCTTTCATGGCAGCGTCCACGTTTTTAACGTCGATTTCCTCGGGCAAAAATACCTGCCGGGAAAAGGGCCCCCAGAAGCACTCTTGGTGAAAGTACTCTTTTTCTTCCTGTTCGTTGGGGTTTTTCCTGACGCCGCGAATGGTTACCACATCGTTTTCTATGGCAATATCGAGCTCTTCGGTTCTTACGCCCGCCACCGCCGTCTGGATAACGATGTCCCTGTCGGTTTGGTAGACGTCAATGGCAAGTTCGCCCTCGGGCTGAAACCAGTCGTCGGGGTGAAACTTTTCTACATGTTCATCGGGAGCTTCCTCCGTAATAGCAATTTTTTTAATCTCGGGAGAAAGTTCTTCTTTGCCAGTCGGGGAATCGATTTGTTCGTCGACGTCAAATTGGTTGGGGTTTTGTGGCATATGTTTGTTTTTTAAGTTGTTGAAATCCAAAGGAGATGAACATTGCTAGGGCAAAGAGGGGAATAAGAGGAAGGAATAAATACAAAAGCCCCTGGTCTCCTATAGTAAATATATACAAATTAAACGATCCGTGCAAGGCGGTGGCGCAAGATATGCCTGCCAAAAACAGCAGAAAGCGGTATTTGCTTTGAAAGAAAGACAGCGCCAAGAAATACCCAAGCAGGGCCGAGACCAGTGCGTGCAGAAAGATGGCCTGAAGAAACCGCACCGTGTTTACGAGAAAAATGTCGGAGGCAGGATACAATTGCACGAGCTTAAACAGCAGGAGGATGTTCTCGAAAGCCGCAAATCCAAGCGCTGCAATTACCATATACAGCATAAAGTCGAGGGGCTCGTCGAGCGCCGAATTCGAAAATACCCCCAGGCGCACTACAACATACTTGAGTAACTCTTCTACAAGCGCAATGCCCACGAAAAAGTATATAAGCAAAAATCCGAGGCGGGAGAATTCGAAAGAAACAAAAAATCCTTCCAAAAACGTTTCAATGGCAATGGCGGGAATGGTAATAAGCATTCCAGCCAAAAAAATCTTGAGAACCATTCGGTTGGGTTCCGGGTGGGAGTCTTTGCGAAGGTAGAAAGCGAGCCAGATTAAGCTTGGGGCCAGGGCAAAAAGGAAAAGAAGGAGGTATGTCATGCCGGCCACTTTTCTACCATGAGCGTGTCTTGCTTATCGGGCGTATGGAGGTGGCGGTATACTTCTTCGGTTACAAACGGGCAAAATGGATGCATGAGTTTTAAGCACGTAGCCAACACAGTATGCAAAGTCCACTGCGCCGAGGCCTTTGCTTTTTCGTCTTCCCCCCGCAGCACAGGCTTTGCCTGTTCTATTATAACATCTGCAAACGAATGCCAAAAGTAGTGGTATAGTTTTTCTGCGGCCAAGTATAAGCGATAGTTTTCGATGTCTTGGGTTATTTCTTGGCCAAGGGCTTTGAGCTCATCCAGGCTTTGCTGGTCTTCTGGGGTGAGTTCAGGCTGTCGGGAAAGGTCCATGTCTTCGGTGTTTTGCATAACAAACTTTGAGGCATTCCATACTTTGTTGGCAAAATGCTTGTAGCCGCGCACCCTATCTTCGGAAAGCTTTACGTCGTTTCCGGGAGCAGCTCCAATAATCAAAGAAAGGCGCGTGGCGTCTGCCCCGTACTTTTCAATCATGTCCAAAGGGTCGATAATGTTTCCCAGGCTTTTGCTCATTTTGCGGCCTTGGTCGTCTCTAACCAATCCATGCAAATACACCGTGCGGAACGGCACGTCGTTTAGCAAATACCCTGTCATTAAAATCATTCTCGCCACCCAGAAAAACAAAATGTCGTATCCGGTTTCCAGCACCGATGTCGGGTGGTAAACTTTTAAATCCTCTGTTTCTTCTGGCCAGCCAAGCGTCGAGAACGTCCACAAACCAGAAGAAAACCAGGTATCGAGCGTATCTGGATCCTGCTGCCACTCTTGGCCTTCGGGCGGTTCTACCCCAACATACATCTTCTCGCCCTTATACCATACGGGGACTCTGTGGCCGTACCAAATTTGGCGGGAAATGCACCAGTCGCGCAAATTGTCTATCCAGTGGTAGTAAATTTTCTCAAAGCGCTCGGGGAGGATTTTTATTTTTCCCGATTCTACCGTGTCTCGCATTAATTCTTTTAAGCTTACCTCGCGGCCCGGGATTTTTTTGTTTACATCAATAAACCACTGTTCTTTAATTTGGGGTTCAATAACGCCGCCCCCGCGGCTGTTGGTGGCCAGGCGATGGGTATAGTTCTCGTCTATTTTTTCCAAAAGCCCTTTTCCTTTGAGTTTTTCTACAATGGCAGGCCTGGCTTTTGCAATATGCATGCCTGCAAAGTCGCCGGCTATAGGCAAGAGCTTTCCGTTTGCGTCAATAATTTGTTCTTTGTCGAGATTATGGCGTTCTGCAATATCAAAGTCAGTGGCGTCGTGCCAGGGGGTAATGGTCATTACTCCGGTACCAAACTCCATGTCGACAGCCCCGTCTTTTATTACCGTGGCGGTTATCGGTCCATTAATCCATTCCAATTCAATTTTTTGGCCGTGTGTGTAGTCTTGGTATCTTGCGTCGTCTGGGTGCATTACCACATACTTGTCGCCAAACTTGGTTTCGGGGCGCGCAGTACCAATGGTAAATGGGCCGTACTTTAGGTAATAAAAATTTCCCTTTTCTTCTTTGTATTCTACTTCGTCGTCAGACACGGTGGTTTGCATTTTTGGGTCCCAGTTTACAATGCGCGAGCCGCGATAAATTAAGCCTTCCTCATACATTTTTTTAAACGCCGTGCGTACAGCCACGTTTCGCTTCTCGTCGAGCGTGTACGCCTCCCGGCTCCAGTCTAAAGAAGAACCCATTTTGCGGAGCTGATGAATAATAGTGTCGTGGCTTTCTTTGGCAAACTGCTCCACGCGCGCCAAAAATTCCTCGCGGCCCAAGTCGTGGCGAGTTTTCTTTTCTTTTTTGTAGAGTTCGGCTTCTACCTTCGACTGCGTGGCCAAAGCCGCGTGGTCAGTACCCGGCAGCCACAAGGTTCTGTGGCCTCTCATTCTGTGGTAGCGGATTAAAATATCCTGTATGGCCAGCATGGCAGCATGCCCCATGTGCAAAGTGCCCGTTACATTGGGCGGGGGGAGTACGATAGAAAACACTTCGCCATCTGGTTTAGTTACCCCAGCTTTTACGCAATTTTCCGGATTAAAAAAACCGCTCTTTTCCCAGAGTTCGTATGTCTTGTCTTCTACCTCTTTTGAGTTATACGCCTTGGGCAAGTCGTTCATAAACACCTGTATGGTAGCATAATTTACGCGATTCTTAAATTCGGGGTGGCTTCGATTTTTTCGAAGTTTTTCTCGTAGGAGTCTGCCTTGTAGGTAAAGTAGCCGGCGAGGGCGATCATTAAGCCGTTGTCGGTGGAGAGATTTTTTGGAGGAGCGAGTAGTTCTATGCCCAAATCTTTTGCTTTTTGGCCGAGTTGTTTGCGGAGTTCGTCGTTTG
>Ga0209542_10020771_pt1 | contig 10360 bp, 14 predicted proteins | sample RifCSPhighO2_01_FD_184028 | JGI IMG/M metagenome (GOLD analysis project Ga0209542, IMG submission 184028) | Soil microbial communities from Rifle, Colorado - Rifle CSP2_plank highO2_0.1 (SPAdes) (version 2) | ecosystem: Environmental > Terrestrial > Deep subsurface > Rock core/Sediment ...
GTCGAGTGACAGACAAGTTTATTTGTGTAGTCTATGTACCAGTCGTTTGCTATTGCCATATATGTTTTTCGTTCATGCGCTGTTTCTTGATCAGTATGTAGTATTATGCATACACACTAAAGTTACAAGACCTAACTCTTCTGTCGCGCACGCTCTGCTTTTTTTGCCTGAATTTGTGCACGAATATCATTTTGTAAAAACTTTTTCTTTGCCAGAATTGAACCAAGAGAGGAAGGTGGAGTGTTTTTTGGCGGTTCTGGTGGCATGCCAACAGCATCTCGTATCTCTTCCTTGATGTTCTCAACAATCCGTGCAGCTAATGGTTTTTTGGGCGGCAAAGGATAGAGTCCGGCTTTAATTGCAGTGTAGAGGGGAGTGAGAATAGTGCCAATGAGCGGGAGTGCGAGGTCAGCATCCACCAAAATAACATCTCCCGCTTTCCAGTGCAACCCTTTTTCTTTGTAGTCCACCAACACAAAAAATTGCTTGTGCATACATCAATAGTAGTAAGAGGAAGGGTCAGCGTCAAGCGGTGGTTTTTTGCTCGATAACGGTTGGTGTGTGAAGTTTAGCGCGCATCGTATGAAAACTATGTTGAAGGAAAAAAAGACCGGTTGGGATAAGAAGAAGTATGCCCGCGACAGAAAGCGCAAGCGACCACTCCAATGGAACAATGTGCGCGCCTGTTGCAATTTCTTGGAGTGAGTATAGTTGAAAAAGTCCGGCTAAGACAAGCAATATACTTGCTTTTGCGGCATACGCTTTTTGGATAAATGAGAGAATAAAAAGCGGAGTCCAAAAGATCGCGATACTTTTAATCGCAATAATCGCGGTAGTAAATGGATACTTTGCAAGATACTGTGGAGCAAGGTAACTGTATGGAGTAAGTAAATTAATCTCTAGAGGATTTACCAATGCCTCAAGCACATACGCAAAGATAAACAATCCAATAATGATGAGGAACTGATATTCTTTTGCGATGTTCATGTTATTACTTTTTCCTCTTTTGTGGTGTTTTCTTTTTATCCATTTCTTTTGCACGCCTTTCATACTCGGCCTGTTCAATTTGTGGAAGAACATTTCCAAACGCTTTCACATCGTGAATATCATGTGAAATTAAATATTGAGAAGTTTTATTTGGTTTTACATTCCAGGGCGCATCGGCATACACCGTGTTGCGCGTGTTGCTCACCACTTTGCGCGTCTGTCCTTCACCAAGTCCTCGTGAGATCCAAATCGTAAAATCAATATAACAATTATCTTTCCAATCTTTTTTTGCATCTTTGATAAAGTCTTTGCCACCCAAAGTAACGACTCCAAGATCATCTTTGGGGAGTTCAACCGCCCCCATGGTCAGTGCCGTGAGCGTTGGATTATATGTGAGAAACTCTTTAATAGTGAACCACTCGTGATGACTTTTGAACTCAATGCGCATATACCCGGGGTAGGCTGGATCGGGAAACGCTTTCAAACATGTGCGCTCTGTTCCGTTAATATCAACGATGTGCATAATAGAGTGTAGTATAGCAGGATTATGGGACGATATCATCGTATTTCTACTGAACGATAGTGTCCACAATAAGAGTAACTGTGATGGTGGAGTCTACGGAAGGAACGGTAGTTGTAGTTTCTGTTGGGATATACCGAGTGCCACTAGAGGATTTACGAACTCTAATGGTAAGACTTGTTCCTGCGGTAAGTGTGGTACTTCCAACGATGTTACCAGAGCCATCTGTTGTTGTGTTCGCGATAATATTCGTTGGAGTTGAAGTCTGAAATATTTGAACCCCGGCTCCTGTTATATTGACTTGACTTGAATCTTGCACATGGACCGTTATATTTACACCTGTATTTATTGTAATAGCGCCCGGAATAGCGTTACTGTTCAAAACCTTATTTGCGGAGGGATTTGATCCGCTAGCGAGAGTGATTATAACAACGCCACCAGTACGTACGTAAAAGCAGGAGTCGGTAGTAGTTGCAGTTGAAGTCCAAGTTGTGCCGACCAAGGTTGCGCAGCTACCGGCGGCCGCGGCACTACTCGCATCACGACCAACGTTAACAGTATTGCTTGAAGTTCCACTACTATATTCAATGGTAACAACATATTTTGTGCCGTTTGTAAGGGTAATGTTTTGATCCTGATCGCCAAAATAAAAAGTAGTGAGAGCAAGCGAACCAGTGAGAGCGGTAACGTCAACATTTCGACTTGTAGCCAAAGCAGTTCCAGTGGGAAGCGAGCTAGAAGCAAAAGTACCAGAATGCGCATACACTTTAGCAACAGCATTCCCAGATGGAGTATTGGTTTTACTTAAGTAGAAAACGGCGTTAGCTAATTTGTTCCCATCGCCGGTGAAAGACTGAGAAACCCCAATTGTAGAGTCATTGAGCGCAATGGTGCCATCGGAATTGCTTTCTGCATAGATGTCGGTGACATTGGCGCCGGCGGCCGAGTTTTCGATATCGTACGTGTTTCCAGAGAAGGTGTTGCCCGTAAAAGTGTAATCTCCTGCAGTAGTGATTTTAATTGCGCGGTTGCAGTTAACAAATTTGGAGTTGGTAATATTAGCCATTTCTGTGGTCGAGTTTATAATGAGCGCATACGTGGCACTGATAGGAGCTACTGTGGCAAGGTCTTGGAAAGTGCAACTGTCTATGGTCGCGCCATTTGAAGTGACTGTGCCGGAGTTGGTAATACTACAGCCGCGAACCGAAGTCGTGCTGGCCAGGGCCGCACTCTTCATTTCAGATAACGGACAACCATAGAGATTTAAGGTTTGATTAGCCGCATCCGCCGTGAGCGTCCAGATTGAACCGCCAACAAATGTCAGGGTGAAGGTTGCATTGTTACCTCCTGTGCCACCTGTCGTGGCGAGCGTGCCAGTAGGCGGCACTGAATACTTGCCCGCTGTTTCCATGCGGGCCACGGTAACGACGCCGGAGGCAACAGTGATCACCTTTATTTGAGCCGCCGTTACAAAAGTACCGCCGGAAACTGTGAGAATGTCACCGGCCGTATACCCTGTACCGCCAGAAACAATAACCGGGGCAATCGCCCTCATCTCCACCAAACTCGCGCCTCTGATAGTCACACCACCCGAGGTTAGCCCCCCGGAGTAATTGCCAAGTTGCACAGTGGTAGCAAAGCTGGCTGCTCCAGCCAATTTGATCTCATAAAAGGTGGCGGCGACTGGAAAATTCTGGAAGACGATAACCTGGTTGGCATCCTTGAAATAGGTAACCGCTGTTTGCCCCGTGGTCCCAAAGAGAAACTTACCAGCAACATAGTAAATTCCCCCTGCTTGAGTGAGGATACCAAAAGAGTTGGTGACAGACGAATCTGTGGCGTAAATATCGGCAAGAGTGACAGGAGTACCGGCGGTGCCATCGATAATCGTTAAGCCAGTACCATAGGCCATCTTGTCCCACAGAAACGGCTTTGGTTTTACCGCTCCGCCCCCGACTCCCAAGAGAGTAGCGGCTCTGATGCCCGCGCGGTCGACCGAGGTCATGACAGGTGTGCCGAGTGTTTGGTCGGGCGTGCCATTGGGGTCAACGACATAGCAGACCCAGCCACTGGTGGGCTCGAAGTCCTTGCCGCTGACAAACCAGACCTTGGAGTTGGTCGGACCGTCCCAGGGGGCAGCCAGGGTGCTATCGAGAGTCGGTGGGGCGTCGGATGATATATATACGCCTAATCCGCCACGGACTCTCGATTCCAGGGCGGGCAAACAGAAGCACTTCATCCAAAAATACAGGTGCCGCTCGCTTATGGTCAAGTCCAGGGCGGCGGCTGTTGTAACATGGGCAAATCGGGTACCGATTGCGTCGGTTGTTTTAGCATTTGCATTTATGGCAGCCGCGCCTTGTAGATAAACGTCAGTGCTGGCGACGGGGGCGGCGGCCCATGCGGTTCCCATTGTTATCCAGGTACCGGTCGCGTCGGCGGCGTCAATGAGTCCCGCTGTTAAATTTGATGTTATTGTTCCGGCCATATAAAAAAGTATAACTCATGTGTAATACATTGGGTAGGAATGTATAATCACTTGTTATATATATTGTATTGAAGAACGAGTTCGTTGGTTGGCTTTTTTTGTGTGGTGTATATAAAACCACAATGAATATTGATTACACTGTTTTCTCTTTATCCATCGCTTTTCGTATTTGTGTAATCTTCATACTTTGTTGAACGAGACTTAGCACAACAAATGCTGAAAACACTCCGCCAATCCCAAGCACAATCCACGGCAAACTTTCTTGAAACTTGCCTAACGTAAAGTTTGGTTTTGTTGCAAAAACAATCGTCCAACGATTGCCGTCAAACTTGAGTTCCTGTTGATGTATAATTTTGGATGTATTCGAAAGAGTAACAGCAGAGAGAGATCGGTCATGGTCATAGAGTAAATTTTCCGGCGTTACTTGTGTTCCATCGTATATCTCAAAGTCGAAGAATGGGAACGGGTCTTCGTTGCCATAAATAGAAGAAAAAAGCTCGTTGCTCCGGAAAGAAATGGCGGAAAATCCCCAGAACGCTTTTCTTCTTCCGTCAACAGTGTCGTGTGGTATCGCATTGTCGTACAGTGGGGCGACAAGAAAAAATCCTGGTCGTCCAGTATTCAAAAGCAGTGTTTCTCTCGTGTTCATAATATTTCCGGTATCTCGTGCCTGAAAAAGTTTTTCTTGCCGGTCTTGAATAGAGAGGTGATCGAGGCCTAACGCCGTTTCCCGACCTTCGGTGGGATAAATATAGAATCCAAGATAGCACTCTCCATCCTTTTTTATCGGATAGATAGTGTATTTTTTATACGCAGGATTGGAAATACGCCGCATATCTTGTTCTAAAGCACGCGTATCTTCTTGTTGTACTCGTTTGATCATAAACACCGATGAGATTCCAGGATACTCACTGATTACTCCCGAATCTTTCACAAATTTTTCCCACTGACTTTGTGAAACGTGGGGATTGCTATACCAAAACGCCCGAAAACTTCTTAACACAGAATAATATAATGAAAACTTTTCCGTAAGCCACTGCACCGCCTGATCTTTTTCCTGGTTAAATATGCGTTGTTTTTCCGCGTGAATGGTTAGGGTAACAATTTTCCAAGACGCAAATGTCGCGCCAACAGCGATGAGCAAAATGAGAACATGCATAACGAGAAGATTTTTATAAAAAGAAGTAATGGTTTTCATCATAAACGAGGTGGTATCCAATAGTATGTATTTCTTACAGTAAGAAAGATATGGGCAGTTTATCAATATGTATATGTATAGATTTCATTCTTTTTTACGCAGACATTTCCTGCCCCTTGTTTTTTTACCAGAGTGTGGGGTAGGATGAATGAAGTACAATCCTGCCTGTACGCATATAAAGAAAAGAAAGGAGTGGTATGTTTCAAAATATCGGGACACCCGAGATACTTATTATTGCCGCCATCCTCTTGCTTCTATTTGGAGCGAAGAAACTGCCGGAGTTTGCACGTGGACTTGGAGAGTCCGGTCGCGAGCTCAAAAAAGCCAGCAAGGACTTAAAAGAAGCCCTTCTGGATGAGGATGAAAAGAAGTCATAAAAAGGAGAGACTATGTTTAAAAACATTGGAACCACCGAAATTGTCATTATCGCTGTGGTGCTGTTGGTCTTGTTCGGCGGAAAGAAAATCCCCGAGTTGGTCCGCGGCATTGGCGAAGCAATCCGCGAGTTCCGCAAAGCACTCAAAGGATAAGTAGGGTGAGTGAGAAGGGGTCGCGAGGCTTTTTCTCATGTAAAACTCAAAAGGTCCTTGAAAAGTCCCAAAAAAGGTACTAGAATGGGACTATGTCAGACGTTGCTCAACTTAAAGTCACGCTTCCTTTACCCCTCTATGACTATGTGCATAGTAGGGCAAGTAGGTTTGGCCTTACACTATCTCTATACGTTAAAAACCTTATCCTGAATGACGTAAAAGATATGGATATTCCTGTATATACTGCTTCAAAAAAACTTGAAAAATCGTACAAAAAAGCACTACGGGAAAGGAGGGGGGCTGTTGAAGTCAACGACACCAAAAAATATTTGAAAGGTGTATGAAAAAAATTACCTTCAGCCCAACATTCCAAAAGAAACTTACAACACTAAAAAACATGATATAAAACTTTTTGAAAAAATAGAAAAACAGCTCCACATATTCTCACTTGATCCCCGCCATCATTCTCTCCGTTTACATAAACTAAAAGGTGACCTAAAAAACGTATGGAGTATATCCATTACTACAGATTTTCGACTCAACTGTTTAGACTTTCAATTTCCTGCATGATTTGTGCATTGCTTTCATACCGCACAGCATGGAACCCAGCCGCTTGTGCAGCCCCAATATTTTCTTGCGTATCATCAGTAAAGAACATTTCACTCGGAGTTTTTCTAAGGTCTTTGGCAATGTAAAGATAGGATGCGAGGTCTTTTTTACTCAATCCCGTTTCTGCGGAAGAGTAGATATGTGAGAATAGCGGAAGAAAACGGGCAGCAACTTCCGGCGCTTGGTGAATTGTTCCAGTTGTAAAAATGGCAAGCCGTACTTTGTTTTTGCATTCCCGCTCAAGAAATTTTAAAAGCTCTTCATTAAACTCAAAAAAATTGGGAAAGTAATATGTCGGAGCATGCTTCACTGCTTTGTGGAGTGCGCTCAACTTTTCCGTGTACGTTTTATCTCTTGGAAAGAGAAGAACGTGGGCGAGATCAAAAAGAAGTGTAGTGATCGGCATAGGAACATGATACACCGATGAATAATCTGTCATCGATCAATAATTTGTGATGCAAATTTCATCGCTTCGTCTTGGAAAAATTTTATAACCAAAGCATGTTCAACATATTGAACAAGAATAGGATCATCAAGGTGCTGTGTTACTTCATGGAATCGTGATCCTAGTTGAAGAGGATCAATATGCCAATCAAACTTTTGTTTAGCAAACATGCGCAAATTTTCCATGGCGTAATGATATTTTTGTATGATACAATACAGATCAAAATAATCTCTTCCTCGAGGATTTTGAGCAATGGTAAAGAGTTTGTTCGTTGCAATGTCAAGGACGCTATCAATCAGTAAACCCTCTTTTTCTGATGGTTTTTCTATCTGATGAAATGGGAAAAATGTAAACTCTAGTTTTAAGAATTTGCTTTGATCGAATCGAAGCATGTAGATGTTACGATTAAAACTCTGTTGGTAATCAAACGAAATAAATCTGAGTGTGTGTTGAAGTGTTTTGAGCGTACTCGCCACTTGTTGGGGATCAAATTCTTGCTCGTTAAAAAAGTCTAAATCTTCAGACTTGCGGTGATGAAGATAGACATGTGCCAATGCCGTTCCACCGGTAAAATAGAATTTTTTTGCCAAATTTGTTTGTGCGATACATTTCAATGCTTTTTTTTGTTTTAAAGTTAAGATTGTGTCCATATGATCTTCTCAAGAAACGTTCGTTTGTGCGGATCAATCACAAGTTCATTCCAGTATCTTTTGAGCAAACTACGTGAAAGTTTCTTTCCGTTGAGACCAAAATTAATGCGTTGTTCGAGCACAAATGTATTGTAGGCTCGAGGGTTTTTTTTGAGTTGTGTTGTATGTACTGACCAATTATACATGGTGATATGGTACCATTTCCTCTCCTAAAAATCGAGAGAGAAATATCGTTCCATCTAGAGGAAAAACTTCAAAATTCCATCTACGATAGGTAGCAACAGATAGCTGATCGGCGATTGGCTGTTTCCAAACGGCAGGAGCATGAAAATCAGAATAAACACGCCGTATTTATGCATTATTGTATCCCACTCGTAGGCGATGTTTTTTGGCAGAAAACCAACCGCGATTTTTCCTCCGTCGAGCGGATGAATGGGGATGAGGTTAAAAATTGCGAGTGTTACGCTAAACAGAATGAGCGTGGTAAAGAAAAACTCGAGTATTGCGGGCAAAGTTACGGTGTGGAGGAGGAGCGAAAGTATACCGGCAGTTACCAAGTTGCTCGCGGGACCTGCCAGCGCGATGGTTGCCGAGTCCCTGCGGGGGTGTTTGAGGTTGTATGGGTCAAACTCAACCGGTTTTCCCCAGCCAAAGCGGGTAACCAGCAGCATGAGCGTTCCCAGGGGATCAAGGTGTCGGAGAGGGTTGAGGGTGAGGCGGCCCTGCGCTCTTGGAGTGGGATCGCCGAGCCGATCAGCCATCCAGGCGTGCGCAAACTCATGAATGGTAATGGCGGCGACCAGCGCAACGGCGGTAAACAGGAAGAAGAGGGGATCGGAGAAGAGTGTGGGAAGCATGTACGCATTCTAGCATGCCTCTTTTCATGTCTGGATTCATCTGATACAATTCCCCTCTATGAACACCTGCTACACCTGCCATAAAACAGCTGATTTTGGCCATTTGGTATCTCATGCCAAGAACCGCCACGCGCACATGCGCAAGCCAAACCTCCATCGTGCCCACATAATTGTTAGTGGAGTAAGAACCGCGGTTTTACTCTGCACAAGATGCATCCGCATGATGAAAAAGAGTGTTGCGAAGGCTGCTGGAACAAAGACTGCTCCGGTGAAAATTGCTAAGACAAAAACCTCTGGCGCGAAAGCGAAGTAAATTTCCCTTACTTTTTGGAAGTATTGATTTGTTGCAGTTTTTTCTCTAACACAAGCAACTGTTGTTGGTGTGCTGTAACTTCTTCCCCCATGTTCTCAACTTGTTTTTGAGTTTTTCGAACACTATCTGCAATGGTAACATCAGCTAAAGATAGTTCGGTCAAAGTTTTATCAATAGTTTGCAACGCATCGTGAGCTGGTCTCATTCGAACATCTACTTCTGCTTTGTTTATGCGGACTATTGGATCAACTACGGGAGTTTGAATGATGGATTTTTGTTCGTGCAGCTCTACAGGCTGGGGGGTGGGGGTATGTTGTGCAAAACTAAAAGAGGGGGAGGAAGCCGCTCTCTTTTTTCGCCACTGATTAATACTAATGATAATGACTGCCAATATCACAGAGGCCCCAGAAATACTGGCCCCAAACCCTGAGTCATTCATTCGGTCTGGAGAGATTAAATACTCCCAAAGATTTTGTCCCCGCACTGTTGTGATCCCTTCCTCCTCTTGAATAATAGGATACAACCCCTCAACACACTCTTCTGGCGCAGGGATAACAGTTTTGACATTTGATTGGATCAGCCTGCCTTCGGAAAAAAATTGGGAAAAATGTTCAGATAGCGATTGTGCGCATTGGGCAATGTCATCCTCGGAAGCATTGGGATATATTTTTGCTGCCACAGCCCGAGCAATTTCATCTACTGTTGATTGTGTTCCCTCGAGAACTCCAATTCTTACATTCGTTGTTCCCGGAACAACAGTAACGTCTATTGGTGGGGGGCTATCAAAAGAAACTTCTGGATTTCCGACAGAGAAATTTCCGTCAAGATTTCTCTTAAGTTCTATTGTAGTTACCATATAGGTCGAAATTATATCACGATGAATCAATCCATAACACCGAATAGTGGGTGATGAGGTGAAACATCTTCCGGTGTTTTTCCTTCAAATTGAATGCGCTTGATGTGGAGCTGATGATTTTCAACTCGGGCTTCCAATATTTTTACCCGTTTTCCATCCGGCGCCGTAGTCCATACACCTGGCCAAGGAGTAAGTGCGCGCACCATACGTTCAAGCGTTTCAACCGTGAGTAGGATATGATATTTCTCAAGAAGAGGAAGGGTTCCGGTGAGTTTTTTCCCCTTGATTGTTGTCCGCACAATCTCTAACGGCACAAACCCATCTTCTCGGGTAAACCGGAATGTGGTCGGGGTGGGAGAATCCTTCGGTTGAGGTGTTCCTTGCAGTGTTCCTGCCAAGTACTTAGGCAGTACTTCAACAATGAGTGTGGCGCCAACCTCAAATGCCCGCGCAAGCAAACTCGGCGTTGTGTCGTCCGGAAGGATTTTAACCTGTTTTTGCGCGACAATCGCACCTTCATCAAACTTTTCATTCATCTTGATAACGGTGATACCGGTTTCCATATCACCCGCCAAGATTGTAAGCGGGACGGGGACCGCGCCACGCCACCGCGGCAACAGTGAGGGGTGAAGATTGAGCGCGCCATGCGATGGATGGTGCAAAAGCCAAGCGGGAATGAGGAAGCCAAAATCAGCAACAACCAGTACATCGGCGGGTGGCAAATCGACACTCTTGTTTTGTAGAACTGTTTGGTCAACATGAAAAACCAGAATGTGTTTTTTAACCGCCCACAGTTCAACCTCGCACGGCGTTACAATTTTTTTCCGCCCAACAGGTTTTGGAAATGGACAGATCACACCAACCAATATATGCCCAGCGCTCACGAGCGCCTCAGCAACGGTGACGG
>Ga0209542_10020773_pt1 | contig 10359 bp, 8 predicted proteins | sample RifCSPhighO2_01_FD_184028 | JGI IMG/M metagenome (GOLD analysis project Ga0209542, IMG submission 184028) | Soil microbial communities from Rifle, Colorado - Rifle CSP2_plank highO2_0.1 (SPAdes) (version 2) | ecosystem: Environmental > Terrestrial > Deep subsurface > Rock core/Sediment ...
ACTCCGCCGCCCTTTCGTAATTCACAGTACCCGAAGAACTCAATAACCGTAATCAATTCGCCTTGATGTAGGCCAGCACCTCATCCTTCTTCTCGGGTTTGATTTTTTTGCTCTGAACGAAGAAGTCCAAAGTTTCTCCGAGACGCGCCATCGCGACAACTTTACGACCGGAATCATTCAGCTCTTTGAGTCCGCCTTGTTCCCTGTCGTAAAGAACTACCGTAGCCACGACTTCAAGCCCGTTGGCCTCGACAGACTGAATGGCTTCGCGTTTGGTATCCGCCTTGGTGACCAAGTCATCCACCAAAAGAACCCTCTTCCCTTTCTCAAAAGAATCGAGGATGTGGGAAGTTATCTTCCGACCGCCGTCGGTTTCGGTCTTTTCAATCCGCAGATGTGGTTTGCCGATGGCTTTCGCAAGAGCGACACCAATTGGTTCCCCCGCCTTCGGAATACCGATGACGTAGTCAAAGTCGGCGATTCCCTCTTGAATGATGAGATCGTGCAGGACATCGCCGGCAAGGGTGTAGAGCCAATCTGGAAGCTCTCTGATGTTGAGGTAGATGGGCGAGAGTGGCGCATCCGGATTCTTCTCGTGAAGCTTGAGCTTGAAAGCACCAAACTTGATCTTCTTCAGATCAAACAGAGCGGTGTGGAATCGGTCCACGAGACCGAGACTGATTTCCCTGGCAATCTTCTCTGCCACTTCCTGTGGCGACGATGCCTGCGTGATAGGACGCCCAATAACGAGCTGGCCTGCGCCCGCAAGCATTGCACCACGCGGTGGCAAGGTCCGATTCTGGTCGTCGGGAGGATCCTCGGGAGAGCGTATGCCGGGCGTTACTTTCCGTAATCCGATAAGTTCCTTCTGCTTACCCAAGAGAAAAAGCTCCTGTGGCGAGCAAATGACTCCGTCGCAACCCGCAAGTTTCGCGTCGCGCGCGAACTGTATGACTTTAGCCTTGCTTGGCGCTCCATATACCAGATGCGCGTTGTTCTCCTCAAAAGAAGTGAGTACGGTCACTGCGAGAACTTCCGACCCTCCTTTTTGGGCTACCACTTCCATCATTCCCTCAATACCGGAGGACGCATGAACATTGAACATCTTGACACCCAAAGGACCAAGAGCTTTCGCCGCTCCGCCGAGGGTATTGGGAATGTCCTTGAATTTTCCGTCCCAGAAGACCTTGCCTTTGAGGAGCTGGAACAGCTCGCGAATCTTCGCCATATTCACAACCGCCTCCTGTTCATCCTTGACTGCGATGATTGAGGCGAGCATCGCCGTGATAAACTCAAGTCCGATTTTGAAGCACCCAACGAAGGGCGCGAGAGTCTTCACGAGTCCGATGGCCTTGTCCGGATGGTCAACATCCAGAGCCACAATAATTTTATCTTTTGCTTGCATAACTATCTTTCCTTCCTGTACTTACTATGGTTTTTTGCTACTGGATTTGACAGAAACGTGGGGTCCACCAAGGGCAGACAACCTTCCACGCCTACCCTCACAGTCGGTTTGAGAGAGATTATTGAATACCCTCCTAATGCTTTACGCTTCGGTATACGTGGGGACCGCCCAGGGGCGGACGACGAATCCACGACTAAAGATATTCAATCCCTTCCCTCAAGTATCGATATGTCAAAGGCCTTATCAACCACTACTAACCAGCCACAAACGGTGTGGCAGGTTCTCCCAACATCCTAACCGAATGATGGCTTAAAATCAACCTACACATCCGTGACGCTATAGCGTCACGGATGTGTATATAGATATTTTTTATTTGTACAATATATCGTACAAATAACAACTTGGGTTACAAGAGCTTTAGGTAGAAGGAGTTCAAGGAAAACCGATGTTATTTCTTACGCAATGTTTTGCGGAGATATTCGCCTGTGTGGGAATCGGATTGGGCGACTTCTTCGGGAGTTCCCTTGGCAACCACTTTTCCGCCCCTTTCCCCGCCGTCCGGACCGATATCAATAATGTGATCGGAGGATTTAATGACATCCAAATTGTGTTCAATAACAACAACAGTATTGCCGCGGTCAACCAACTTCTGGAGAATCTCAATGAGTTTCTTGACGTCCTCGTAATGCAAACCTATTGTGGGTTCGTCTAAAAGGTAAATCGTCTTTTGGAGGTGTGGGCGGTAGAGCTCGGATGAGATTTTTACGCGCTGGGCTTCGCCACCCGAGAGCGTCGTCGCCGACTGTCCGAGAGTGAGGTATCCAAGACCGACGTCGTTGAGTGTGTGCAATCGGTCGTAGATAGCGGGAATATCCTCAAAGAAAGAGAGCGCCTCCTCAATAGTCATTTGAAGCACTTGGTATATGTTCTTTTTTTTATATTTGACATCAAGTGTCTCTTTCATAAACCGCCTTCCATCGCAAACATCACAGGTCACATAGACTGTCGGCAAAAAGTGCATTTCCACCGCTATTTCGCCATTCCCCTGACACGCTTCACAGCGTCCGCCTGCCTGCCGCGCTACGCCCGGCGCAGACAGGCCTTTCACATTGAAGGAAAATCGGCTTGGACTCCAACCCCTGGCACGCGCTTCGCTTGAAGCGGAAAAAAGCTCGCGAATGAACGTAAATGCGCCGGTATAGGTAACAGGATTAGAGCGTGGTGTCCTCCCTATCGGCGACTGGTCTATCAAAATGACGCGCCCGAGATATTCAGAGCCGGTGAAACTCGCGCAGTTGTAGGTCTCCGCAGAGCGGTAGCGACGCTCAAGCCGAGCTTGAAGATTTTTATGGAGCACTTCGTAGACCAGAGATGATTTCCCCGAACCCGACACTCCCGTAACGGAAATGAGCCTGCCGAGGGGCACGTCCACATTGATATTGTTGATGTTGAACACTTTGGCGCCCTTAATCTTTAATGAACCTTTCTCGCTCTCGCGACGCTTTTCGGGAACAGGAATCACTTTCTCTTCGCGAAGATATTCAAGCGTCACCGATTTTGGAGATTTTTTCGCGGTTAAAAGCTCGTCAAGATATCCTGCTACAACTATTTTCCCGCCGTGCACGCCCGCGCCTGGGCCGATATCAACGATATAGTCTGAAGCGTAGATGGTATCTTCGTCATGCTCTACGACGATAATGGTATTTCCCGCATCGCGCAAAGATTGTAAAGTTTTTATCAAACGGTCATTGTCACGCGCATGAAGTCCGATGGTCGGCTCGTCAAGAACATAGAGCGCACCGACAAGTCCGCTCCCCAATTGGGATGCAAGGCGAATACGCTGAGCTTCACCTCCTGAAAGCGTATGCGCACGCCTGTCCAAAGTAAGATAGCCGATACCGACATCCAGCATAAACTGGAGACGTGATTCAATTTCCTTCAAGACAACTTTGGCGATACTGCGCTCATTCGGAGTTAATTTCAGTTTCTTAAAGAATTCACTTCCGTCGGTTATAGATTTTCCAACCAAATCAACGATATTTACCCCGCCGACAAGGACGTGCAACGCTTCCTCGCGTAGACGCGCACCTTTGCAGACGGGACAGACCTCATTACCAAAAAAGTGCCGTGTTCCAAGACCATTGCATTCGGGACATGCTCCGTGCGGAGAATTAAAGCTGAAAAGACGTGGCTCAATTTCAGGATATGAGAAGCCGTCATAGGGACACATAAATTTTGCCGAAATTAACTTCTCTTCGCTTCCCGTTTCAATTTTTACGAGCCCGTTAGACTCATGCAGAGCACGTTCTATGGATTCGCTCAAACGCTCTTTCATGTCTTCTTTCAATTCGACAATTTCGCTGACAAAAAATTCGTCTACAAGGACGTCTATATCGTGCTTCTTGTTCTTTGTAAGAACAATTTGTTCCCTCAATTTCTTCATCGTGCCGTCCACCTTGACCTGACTATACCCTTTGCCAAGCATGTCGTAGAGAAGCTGGTAGTACTCACCCTTTCTACCCACAACGACGGGAGAAAAAATCTTTACTTTTACCCCACTTACTTTGACACCCATCACTTCTTTTTTGGAAGACTTCGGTTCTACTCCCTTCACGGTCTCAACGATAGTGTCCAGTATTTGCTCGTTCGTAAGTCTCTTGATAACCCTGTCGCAGACGAGACAATGCGGAACGCCAACACGCGCGTAAAGTACGCGGAGGTAATCGTAAATTTCCGTGATGGTGGCAACCGTTGAGCGAGGATTATTTGAGCGGGATTTCTGGTCAATGGAAATAGCCGGTGACAGGCCGATGATTTCGTCCACGTCAGGTTTTTGCATCTGCCGAAGAAATTGGCGCGCGTAGGAAGAGAGAGACTCCACATAGCGCCTCTGGCCTTCTGCAAAAATGGTATCGAATGCAAGCGAAGACTTGCCTGAACCAGAAAGGCCAGTAAATACGATCATTTTGTTACGCGGCATCTCAACCGTGATATCCTTCAGGTTGTGGGTCCTTGCTCCCCTTACGATGATTTTGCCTGCTTCGTTTTTATCTTTTTCCTTCATATGAACGGCTAAACGCCCCGAGGACTGGCCCTAGGGGTAACTATGTCCGTACAGAGTACCAAAACGCCTCCCAAAAGAAAAGCCCCGCATACCCTGCGGGACTCGAGATTAATTCCCCGACGGATTCTGTATCTCATGCAGAATCAAATCCACTCCTTCTTCAACCTTCTGGCTGAATTCAGACATTAACACAGCGATGCGGTCTTGTGCTTCTTCAATGCCCGCAAAAAGTTCAAGCATCTTCACCGTGTGACCACAGGAACATTTGAGTTCTTCTTTTCCAAGGAGATAGGGTTGTGGCCGTCCGAACATGTAAACATTGATGGCTACAATACCTCTTGCGTGAACCTTTTTACATTTGTCACAGTGAATCGCTATCCCTGCATGTTCTACATATACAACCAGTCGCTCAAGCTCTTTGTCATTCAAGGAATATCACCCCTTTTCTGCCGAGAGACTACCATGAAATAGTAAAAAAGTAAAGATGCTAGATTGTTTCTCCTTTTCTCCAAGCGAGGCTTAGATTTTCTGAAACATCGCGCAGGCTGTCGAGCCGAGCGTAGCAAAAACCCAGCAGGGTTTTATGCGTGTTTCAGAAAATGCTAAGCCGAGCGAATCGTATGCTTGATTTCAGTCACGATCTCATCAAGATTCATCGATGCTTTGATGAGGAACTTCTCGGCGCCAAGCTCTCTTCCTTTATCGATATCCGACTTCTGACCGAGGTTGGAGAGAAGGATCACAGGAATATGTTTTACTTTCATATTCTCCTTTAAGCGCTTAAGTATCTCGAACCCGTCCATGCCAGAGAGAAGAATGTCGAGGAGGATGACGTCGGGCATCTCCTGCTCCACTCCCGCGAGAGCTTCATCACCACCAGTGTAATGAACCAAGCCACACCCTTCATTGTGCAATTTTCGGGAAATGATATCGCTGAGGAACTTATCATCCTCAACCCACATCACTTTTCTTCCCGCAAGTTGGACTCCGGATGTCCCGTTTTCCCTTGTCTTCTCACCTCGTTCTAGCTGATTGCGCACTTTATTCAAAACTTCGTCAGGGTCGAACTGCGCTTTCACAAGATAGTCTTTGACGCCAAGCGAAAGCGCGCGGTTGATCTCAACCGGTTGGCCGGAGTTTGAAATGACAATAACGGGTATATCCTTTATTTTGGGGTCCTGATTCTTCTCGGACAACACATCATACCCGCTCTTCGTGGGAAGAATGATGTCAAGGAGAAGCAGATCAGGCACAAAGCTACGCAGGTCATCAAGTCCTACCGCGCCGTCACGAGCTAGCTTCGTCGTAAAACCTTCTGCGTCAAGCTTTTTAACCAACACATCTCCAAGAAAGATATCGTCTTCAACGATGAGGATTTTTTTGCTACCTGCCATTGTAGTTATAGTATTTTTTTCTTAGTAGTAGTCTCAGAAATGAGAGGGATGGTAACGAAGAAAGTCGAACCACCATGCTCGGCACTCGTAAACCACACTTTTCCTCCATGTTGCTCTACGATCTTCTTTACCATATAGAGTCCGAGGCCAGAACCGCTGGGTTCCACCTTGACCGCGTTCCCTGCGCGGAAAAAACGCGTGAATATCTGCCCCTGCTGGGCTTTGGGAATGCCGATGCCACTGTCTTTGATGCTGATCTTGACGTCAGTGCCGGCAAACTGAAGTTTAATGGTTATCGTCCCTCCCTGCATTGTATACTTTATGGCGTTCTCCAGCAAATTCTGTACTACAGCCCGAATCTTACTGGGATCAACGAGAGCGATGAACTTCCCTTCGATAGGACAATCGAAATCTATTTTCACCCCGCGTCGCTGCGCTGACGGAAAAACTTCAAACAGGACATTCTCCACAAGGTCCCTGAAGTTGATGCGTAAGAGGTTATACTTCATACGCCCCGACTCGATGCGGTCGGCCGCGAGCATGTCGTTGACAAGCGTTATCATGCGCTCATTGTTCTCATAGCTTTTCATCAAAAAGGTCCTCTGCTCATCGGACATCTTCCCGAAATCACCATTGATGAGCATGTGGAGCGTCCACTTGAGACCCGAGAGCGGAGTCCGCAGCTGATGTGCTACCACGGAAACGAACTCGCTCTTGCGGCGCTCGAGCATCTTCGTCTCGGTGATATCTTCTATCCAGATAAGCACGAAGTTACGTGTTTTCTTCTTTCCGCCATCGACGATGCAACTGAACCTGATCTCATAGATATCTTGGTTTGATTCTACTTCGGAAATATGAAAAGGGTTATTGGGTTTTGCGTGAACCACACATTGGTCGACGGAGACGCTGGGAAACTTCTTTTGAAAGGCACGCAGGATAGCATCGCTCCCTTTCTCTGTTTTGCCAATATCCAGAAAGACGCGGGCGGCAGGATTTATAAAAATGATCTTGCGAGCATCACTTAACAAAATCGCGCCTTCACGCATATTCTCGGTTATGATATCGAGCTTCTCCTTCTCGAGGTGGAACTTTTTTGAGGAAAACAATGACATAAAAAAACGCTGCGTAACGCGCTCTTGACGTGTTCATTATAGCGCACCTAGAAAACTCGTGCGTGGTGTGTGGAAAAAAGAACCCCGCAGCGGTTGATGTAAACAATCAACACACTGTGGGGCGATACCATTTTCCCGAAACAGCGCTTGCGCGTCAGTTTCGAGCTTCTTCGTTACCGCTTTGCGAGCGGCGCGTCTCCTTAGCTAAGGGAACCGGACCCGGGCTGTGCCCGATGGTATACAGGTCGTTTTGGACGGCCAAACCCCGTTGCGGGCGAGAGCGGCTAAGTTTCAGCGTGCCGCTTAAGTTCGCCGATGTGTGGGTGGGCCGAGAACGGCTCACAGTTTCGCGCGACGCGCATCAGGGGACACTACTTAGGTGCAGTCTTCCTGCGCGGACCAGGCGATCCTTGTGGCCGGATCAGTTGGCGGCAAATACGCCGCCGTTTTTCTATGAACACGAGCTCTCTGACGCGTATACGGTACCGAGCTCGAAATAATACCGCACCCTTTAATTATAGCATATCCACAGCCATCGTCAAGGTATATTTGAACCTTGTTTTGAAACGTTTTTTGGCTCCACCTCTCCCCTCTTTTTTAATACCTGAATCTCATCCCGCAATAGCGCCGCCGTTTCAAAGTCGAGTACTTTAACGGCATCGTTCATTTGCCTCTCTTTCTCTTTTATCAGAGCTTTCGGATTTTTCTCGTAGAGCTTGCGGTCGACTTCTAGCATAAGCCTGACTGCTTTCTGGTGTTCCGATTGCATCGTTTCGGTAATATCTTTGATGGTCTTTTGAATAGACTTTGGCGTTATACCATGTTTTTTATTGTACGCGATCTGTATCGCGCGGCGCCGATTGGTCTCGCCTATCGCACGCTCCACAGAACCCGTGATGGTATCCGCGTAAATGATAACGCGACCATTCACGTTACGTGCCGCACGTCCCATAATCTGGATCAGGGACGTCTCGCTGCGCAGGAACCCTTCTTTATCCGCATCCAGAATGCCGATAAGCGCGACTTCTGGGAGATCAAGCCCTTCGCGCAAAAGATTCACACCCACAAGACAATCAAACGTCCCCTTCCGAAAATCTGTAAGGATCCGTATTCGCTCAATGGTTTTGATATCGCTGTGGAGGTACTCTGCTTTATACCCCGCCTCTTTGAGGTAAGCGCTTAAGTCCTCTGCCATCTTTTTCGTAAGCGTCGTCGCGATGACGCGCTCGCCTTTCTCAATAGCCTTGCTCGCTTCCTCCATAAAATCTTTTATCTGACCTTTGTAAGAAGATCGAGGTGAGACTCCTTTTATCGTTATCTCTGGGTCAATGAGACCTGTGGGCCTGATGATCTGCTCGACAATCTGACCGCTCACTTCCCTCTCATAGTCAGCCGGGGTCGCGGAGGTAAACAGGACCTGCCCGATACGAGAGGTGAATTCATCAAAGGTCAGCGGCCTGTTGTCTGCAGCGCTTGGTAGTCGAAACCCGTGCTCAATGAGCGTCTTTTTGCGCGAGTGATCTCCTGCGAACATCCCGCCGATTTGCGATACCGATACGTGCGACTCATCGATAACGGTCAGGAAATCCGGCTTCCCATCGTTGGTATGGGGAAAATACGATAAGAGAGAGTCGGGGGGATCCCCGGCCTTTTTCCCAGAAAAATGACGCGAGTAGTTCTCAATGCCATTGCAGTACCCGATCTCTCGAATCATGGCAAGATCATAATTCGTGCGGCGCTTGAGGCGTTCCGCTTCCAAAAGCTTCCTCGACTTCTCGAACTTCTTTAACTGATCCGCAAGCTCGGCCTTGATAGTCGTAAGCGCTTTTTTCTGCTGATCTTCCTGAGTCACGAAGTGCTTCGCCGGAAAGAGGTACACAACGTCCATCGATTTCTGATGCACGCGACTCACAGGATCAAAAAGCTCTATCGCTTCTATACCATCTTCCGCAAGCTCGATGCGGTAGAGCGTTCGTTCATTGACCGGCATGATCTCAACGGCATTTCCCACAGCACGAAATAGACCGGGCTCTAAATCGGCATTGGTTCGTTCGTAGTGAATAGAAGTAAGTGCCCGGACAAGTCCGGCACGCGGGAACATTTTACCTTTCTGAAGCTTCATATGTTCCCTCTCATACTCCTCAGGACTGCCAAGTCCGTAAATGCAGGAGACCGATGCAACAACGATGACATCCCGGCGGGTAAGGAGCGCCTGCGTCGTCGCGTGGCGGAGACGATCTATTTCGTCATTGATCATGGCCTCCTTCTCGATATAGGTATCGGTAATTGGCATGTACGCTTCCGGTTGGTAGAAATCGTAGTAAGAAACAAAATAATGTACAGCATTGTCCGGAAAGAACTCTCGGTACTCTTGCACAAGCTGTGCGGCAAGAGTCTTATTGTGTGCAATCACGAGCACCGGCTTATCCTGGCCAGCAATAACGTTGGCGACCGTAAAGGTCTTCCCAGATCCGGTGACACCTAAAAGTGTTTGGTAGCGGTACTCCTTTAGTCCTTTCGCCAATGCCAAAATCGCCTTCGGCTGATCTCCAGCCGGTTTGAATGGGCTATGCAAGTTGAACAGATTTTTAGACATAAACAAATACTATAACGCGCAACGCTTTTAGAAACAAATTCGACATGCTAGCATTTGACATAGAAAGGGGGTGAGAGAAATGAAAACTCCCCAAACTGTTGACAAGATCCTTGAAGCACTTGATCGGGAAGAACCGCCGCCACAGAGAGAAGCCTTCCCAGGCGTCATTCATGCACCCTATTCCCCTGCGGAGCAGCAAGTTCTCCAAGAAATCCGCGAAGAAGCCGAGATGGATCGAAAGAATCCGCCGGGAAGCTTCATGCTAGTCTGTCCGCTTCCCATGATGCCAACACTGCCCGACCAAGCGGAGGTATAGGTTTATGAAACCAAAACCTCCATAGCACTCCAGTCCTGTCACCAGGTCTGGAGTCTTATTTTGTAAAAAGATAGAAAAAGAAGAACCGCGCAAGCCTCACAATTCATAGTACTTGCTTATTCACATACCCCCATTTTGTGCGACCGCATATAATATGGGTATGGGAAAAATAGAGCAAGAATCAAAAAAGCGGACACAGAAAGCATACTTGCAGAAGGCAATCTTGGGTTCTGTTGCTGCGGCGGGATTTCTCGCTATGGCAGTTGTCGCACCCAATGCACTACAATCGCTCGCAAAGCTTGGTATCATGGATGTTAAGAAGCGGCAGGGAGAATTTATTAATCGACTGTGAATTACGAAACCCCTCCACCCTCTCTTTTCTCACCCACCCAAAACACCCGCAGTCTTCTGCGGTTTCTGCAAAAGTCTTCTTTCTTCTTCAACTCAACCCGCTAGCGCAGCACATACGCAA
>Ga0209542_10020774_pt1 | contig 10359 bp, 8 predicted proteins | sample RifCSPhighO2_01_FD_184028 | JGI IMG/M metagenome (GOLD analysis project Ga0209542, IMG submission 184028) | Soil microbial communities from Rifle, Colorado - Rifle CSP2_plank highO2_0.1 (SPAdes) (version 2) | ecosystem: Environmental > Terrestrial > Deep subsurface > Rock core/Sediment ...
CGTTTTTGGGATGGTAAATAGAAATCTGGCAACTAAAGCGGTGTAGCATCTAAATACTGGTACGAGCCACCAAGGCTGTTTTGGCTTGTAGGAATAGCCGACAAAGCCGTCTGTCGTGAGAATAGTCTTGCTTTTCCTCTTTTTGGTGAAGGAAGCGTATACCAAAGGAATGACAGACAAGGGGTAGAAATATTCCCATATATGGATGATATCATTTTTCTGATAGGCTTTTTTCGTCTCTTTCCACAATCGCCAGATGTTCGGAAAAGAATATCGTAGGGGGGAGAAGTACCAAGAGGGAATAGGGATCAAATGTATTTTTCCGTTATAGATGGCATCGTTGGCTACCCAATTTTTGGTCGGGCAGTCTTTGCTTACGGGAAACATAATGCTGATGTTGTTATTGCTATCGATGCTGTTCTTTATTCTGTTATTGCTACTGATGCTGTTCTTTATTCTGTTATTGCTACTTCTGCTGTTACCTTCCTCTGCAAGAATATTTGCTAATTCTGCAATAGGCCTTCGGATGTTGTTCGTGGGGTTAATGTAGCAGATGTTCATGCTTGCTTATCAAAAATATGTCTTTAAATAACTTCTGCATTCTCGTACGCATTTAGGGAATCTCATACTTTTAAGTATGGGAGGACGTCAATTCCATACCAAAAATAGTGGCAGGTCGTTGTGACCTGCTAGCAAGCGTAGCTTCGCTAGCTTGCACGTCACTCTGGCGAGACTTCATGTCGAAAATGGAAGTATTAGTAATTGTTTTAAGCTTAAAGTCTCGCAACTAATCCTATCTGACGAAGCTCGTGACTTGCAAGCAAACGAATCAAATGAGTTTGATTGTTTGCAGGTCACAAGATTTGACCTCTTGACCAAGCCACTATTTTTGACAGACCTAAATATCTCTGCATTCTCGCTTCAGAAGGGGTTATCTATCCTTCTTATTATCTTTCACTCCTTCTCATTCCCTTTCACTCTCTTTAGACAATCAGGAGAAACTTATCCATTTCTTTCTTAATGTGCTGTAATCTGAAGAGCTATGATGGGAAAGATATCTTCCCTGCGGTTTGAGAAAGCTGCACTCTACTTCTCTGGCGTATTCCCATGGCGCAACAAATCTTTCTCCTCGCTCCCCACCAGTAGCTCTGAATTCAGTATGCGCATATAACATCGGCCCATTGTTGTCTATAACAACATCCGCTAATCCTCGCAATTCTGGTTGTTTCTGCTGTGCTTCTTTAAGGCTCATCCTCATCAATCGAATGTTATCAGAGAGCAAAAGGTCACATCTTCCAATGAGAATTTCTAGCCACTCCTCTGCTTCAGGTGCTGTTCCTTCTTGTATCGCATAGGACAATAAAGTATGTATCCTTCCAAAATCTGCCACGTCGATAGCGATGAGTGGTGGAGATTGAGCGGTTGAATGTTCATACCAATGCTGGGCAAAGCCTCCTAGCCCTGGTCCGCACTCCAGATATTGCAAGGCAGGATCAATGGTCAATTGTTCTGGGTCAATAGCATATTCCTCTACTGGCCTGTCGGTTATCCGTACCCTTCGGTTGCCAGGCCCATCTCCACCAAAAATGTCTACTTTTGTTCTTCTTCGTGTCGTTCCATCTTCATTAAAAATGGGCAAAGCTATTTCAAGATGATATTCCGGAGATCCTTCTCTAATGTGAACTCTTCTACTATCCTTAGTTACCTGAAAACAGTTCATGAACGAGACAGAAGCGTTGTTTATTATAAATATTTCTCTTTTAACTATTTGATAGTAATTAAAGTAATAGATCTATGATTTGGCGCGGGGAGAAGGATACTAAAGACCATTTTAGTTAATGATTAACAACTTTTTTAAACACGTTTGGTAGATGATGTTCATGCTTCTCAGCCAGCAACGAATAACGCCAAGGATACATGATCTGTTTAGTATTTTTGGTCTTTTTTCAAGAGCGCAGGAAGACATCCTAGAGAAATACATCCCTAAAAAAAGAAAGTACTGGCTCGGTTCAGGGCGGGAAGCATTACGGCAGATCCTGCTGGATATCCAGAAAAAACAGAAAAAAAGCGTTCCCTTGACAGTTGGTCTGCCTGCCTATACTTGCCATGTTATGGTTGATGCCGTCAAGCAGTATGGAAGCAGCCCGGTGTTCTATGATTCTGCTATCCTTGCAGATATCAAAGATATTTCTCGGATCATCAAGAGGGTAGACGTGCTGGTCTTGTGCTATAATTTCGGCTTTCTTCCGGAGATCGAGAAAATAGCCGTCTTATGCAAGCAACATCACGTAATCCTTGTTGAGGATTGCGCTCAGGCTCTGGGAGCAAAATACCAGGGGAGGCTAGCTGGCAGCTTTGGAGAGTATGCTTTTTATTCCTTTGGCATCAGCAAAACTATCGGCTTCTGTGGAGGATTGATTGCCACAGATAAAGAGCTTCTTCTGCAAGGTTTGCGGCCATTTCCATTCTTGAGGTTGTTGAAGACAATTGTTGAAGTCATCGTTGCGCCAGTTTTTTTCCATCGCTCCATATATCCTTTGACGAACATATTTTTACGAAGCGAGTTAGAGAAAGAGCAGCAGCAGATGAATTATACCTTGCCAACCATGGCCAAGAAGGTTGTGCTCAGCCAATTTAAGAGATATGACCTTATTCTCTCGTTGCGGAGAAAAAATGCTGAATACCTCCTTCAGGAATTGTCTGGGAAAGTTCATTTCCAACAACCTCTTCCCGGAACGGAACCATCATGGCTTTATTTCTGTTTTTTAGATAACGATGAAGACAGCAAGCTGTTCTCCGGCAAGCCACTCTCCAGCAAGATCTTCTCTAGAAAGCTACTTTCAAGCAAGTTGCTCTCTGGAGGAATAGAAGCAGGAAAGATGCTTACGTTTCAGGCTCTGGCAAATGCACCCTTAGCTAAGGCAACGGAAGAAAAAGTATCGACAATAGCCTTATACCGCCCATCTGCTGAAGTAAAAAAGATAGTAGAGATGATAACCATGACGATCAAAGATAGCGGAGACTATGCACCATGACGATCATTGACGTCAGCTCTGAGCCAGAATTATGGGATGAATTTCTGCAGAAGAATGATCACTTGATTTTTCATACGCCTTTCTATCAGCAATTTATCGAAAAATCATTTGGGGTAAAGTACCTTGTTCTGGGAGTGATAGAAGCTGATGAGATCAAAGTAATTCTTCCTGTTGTGGAAGTCCATAGCAGTCTGTTTGGAAATAAGATGATATCTACTGCCTATTTGGAGTATGGTGGTTTTTCAGGTGATCCCGCATATGCTTCCTCTCTGTTGGACCATATTGATAAGAGGTATAGCAAGGATCATGATTATTTAGAGATACGTGGAGGATTAGAGCTGTTTGATGGTGTCTTATCGGAAAAATTACAGAAATCTTTACTCTATAAACGCTTTGTCTTGTCGTTAGAGGGAGATGTTTGGCAAGGCATCCAAAAATCGAAGCGGAAAGCAATCAATAAATCATTGAAGAATGTTGACGTTCGTGAATTGTCTGCTAAGGATATTGATGAATTGTATCTGCTGTATCTTCAGAATATGCGCAGTTTCGGCAGTCCACCCTATTCCCAGAACTATTTTGTCCAGTTCTTTTCTTTAGCAGAGAAGGGCTATGCAAAAGCTTTCGCAACATTTCATCAAGGCAGGATGGTCTCTGCTTTGTTAGGATTCTGTTATGGAGATAGAGTTCATATCCTTATTGCTGTCTCTGACCAAAAGTTTCAGGAGCTTCGTCCAAACGATGCCATGCATTGGAAATATATTGATTTTGCCAAGGCCCATGGTTATAGGTGGTTTGATTTTGGGCGTGTCCGGGAAGAATCTGGGCAATTTGAATACAAACAGAAATGGGGGGGGACATTGATGGAATTGCCGTCGTATTTCTTGTTGTGGAAAGCAAAAGAGATCCCTCTCGTTGACCCGGCAAAATACGGCTTGCTGGTCAAGATATGGAAAAGATTGCCTCTGGCTGTCACAAAAATAGTGGGAATGAAATTAAGAAGGGAGTTAGGGATATAATTGCTCGCTTCTTTTGTTCTCCTTTTTAGCTCTCTTTCTTCCTTGTTCCAATCTTTAACAACTTTTAAAAACGGATTGGGAAAAATATCCTTATGGACTTAGCTCAGCTCTTAGGGTGGATTGCCACGATCTTATTTTCTATCATGCTTATCCCACAGATCATTAAAACAATAAAGCTGAGGAATACCAACGGCGTGAGCTTATTGCTGTTTATCACTTACCTTATTGCCAACATCATCGCTTTAGTGTATGCTTATCTCATCAACCAGCCGCCATTGATCATCAAGTATTTTATTGGAATAGCAACGGCAGAGATCTATATCATCGTCTTTATGTGGTATTATAAGAGAAAGATAAGAAAAAACACAACTTCCAGCGGTTAATAGCTCCAATGGCTCTTTTTCACTTCCGGTCTAATTTTTCCAGCCAGTCTTTACACCCTATCCAGGAAGTATTCTCTTGTTCACTCTCTTTCTCCATGAAGTTGGTGAATATGCCCCATGCTTTTCTTCCCGTGTTTCTTCTCAGCAAGAGTTCTGTTAGGGATCTTGCTTTCGGCAGGTCTTCTTTCTTCAAGAATTCCCAAGGGTGAAGGTAGAACATTCTCGAGCTGAATGTGGTAGATAATGGATGGAGCAGTTTTCGGTACGTCAATCCGGAATACATTGCCGGGAATTGGATGCTAGGTATGTCTTGGATTGTTTTCAGGCTGAATGAAGAGGTGTTGAATGATGAATCATAGGAATATCCTGCTTTCTTCAGCAGTTCAAAATGAGTTTTGGTGGTGATAAACTTTGGCGCGCGAAATCCGTGGCAAGAAAAGCCATAATTTTGTAGAAACAGCCGGGAATTGACAATCTCAAATTCCGCATTTCTTTCATTCAGCCAAGCATGGCTGTGAGAATGAGACGCGATTTCATGCTTCTTACTGATTTCTGTGATGATATCTTCGTGCTTATCCAATAATGAGGTGACCGTGAAAAAGGTAGCTTTGATGTTTTGCTCTTTGAAATAATCCAACAATTTTGGCACGATCAACTCGACACTTTTCGTTTCTTTTGACCTTAAATCTGGCTCCAGGTCAACAGTCATGATTTTTGTCATACTCTTTTCAGGCATAGGGAAATTTTAGAAATAGCTGTTTATATGCTTTATGAAGGTGTCAATCTTATTAAAATCTGTTCCAGAACTTCCATCAATATTCTACTTAGAAAATAACTCACACCAATCCTGACAGCTGGATCTCTTTCCTCGGAACGGTATCAGAGTCAATAAACATTCTTTGCCAGAGTTCAAAGTTGATCATCGTAAATAACTGCTTGCCGTACAACAGCTTTGATTGATCGTAATTCTCCCAGATCTTCTTGAGATGGTAATAATTGAAATAACCGCGCTGCTTCACTTGAGCTGGGGTAAACAGTTGTTCAGCCAAGCCATGCAGTTCCTCTTTCACCCATCTATCTAACGGCATGAAAAAGGCATGTTTTTTCTCCTGAACATTTGGCAAGATGCCTTTCATCGATTCCCGCAAAGCGACTTTAGTGATATTCCCTTGCAGTTTTAATGATGGAGGAAGGGTCATGCTGAATTCCACTAACCTATGGTCCAGGAAGGGAACTCTGCCTTCGATGGAATGGGCCATGGTCATGCGGTCATTGATCTGCAAGACGTAATTTGGCAGCCATTGCTTGATGTCTTGGTATAGCAATCTGTTGAGCAAGGGTTTTCTTTCCTGCTCAAATGGCTGAAGTGTTGTCTTCATCTCTGCAAAGCTGTCGGTAAATAATCTTCGATGGTCTTCCTTGCTTAAGATGGATGTTAACTGGGCATAGGACTCTTCCGGCTGATGGACATTATCTAGAAACTCTAAGAATTTCTCCCGACCTTTTTCTCCGATAGAGGAGGGATAGTCAAACTGCTTGTCCAAAAATTCCAAGGATAATTTTTCAGCGATCTTTGTCTTGAACGGCAAGTATTTCAGCTTCTGGGCACGCAAGTAATGGTTATATTGTGTGTACCCGGCAAACAGCTCATCAGCCCCTTCTCCTGAAAGAACAACCTTCACTTTTTTTGAAGCAAGCTCTGCCAGCTTGAATTGGGGGATGATGACCGGGTCACCATGAGGCATATCCAGATGCCATAATAATCTGGGCAAGAGCTGGCTGATGCTTCCTTCAACAACGATCTCTTGATGATCGGTCTGGAAATGTTCCGCGATCTTTCTTGCCTTTGTAAGCTCATCAACTTGGTCATCGTAATTAAAGCCGACGGAAAACGTCTTCACCGGCTCATCTTTCAGCTGGCTGGCTAAAGCAGTGATTGCAGAAGAATCTATTCCCCCAGAAAGATACACCCCCACGGGAACGTCAGCAACCAATTGTCTTTTAACAGAGTCCTGAAGGATTTCCCGCACGGCAACTCCTGCCTGAAATGTGGAAAGAGATGATCTCTTTGGCAGAGGAACATCCCAATATTTTCTGATGATCATCTCTCCATCAGAAAAGGTAAGTGTATGGCCAGGAAGGAGTTTTTTAATTCCTTGAAATAAAGTATCTTCACCAGGAATATACCGTAAATTGAGGAAACTTTTTGCTGCAGAAATGTTTACTGCTCTCTTGACTCCTGCCAGAAGGATAGCTTTTATCTCTGAAGCAAAGATAATATTTTCCTTATCTTTGTAATAGTACAATGGCTTAATGCCCATCCGATCCCTGGCAAGGAACAGCTTATCTTTTGCTATGTCGTAGATACAGAAGGCGAACATCCCATTTAACTTTTGGACGACATCTTCTCCCCATTCTTCATATCCGTGCAGGATCACTTCGGTGTCTGTTCCCGAATAGAAGTGGTAGTCTGCTTGTTCTAATTCTTGGCGCAGCTCTTGAAAATTATAGATCTCCCCGTTATAGATGATGATGACATCGCCTTCTTTGTTCGCCATCGGCTGCGATCCTGAAGGAGAGAGGTCGATGATGCTCAATCTTCGATGTCCTAAGGTGATATTGCTGTCAGCGTAAATTCCTCCTTGGTCTGGGCCGCGATGATGCAATGACTGGATCATCTGCTTTGCCAGTTCCCTATCTTCCCAGGTGAAGCCACAGATTCCGCACATGTTATGAAAACTCCTTCTTTTTTATCCTATATAAAAGCTCTTCTTGAAGCTGCCGGTTTCTATCGAGCATATCGGCGATCAAGCCTAGTACAATCAATAATGTTCCGACGATGATCAGGAAGATGTTGATGTAGACAACGATAAGGAAAGGGTCAAAATGGGATGTGATGATCCATCGCAAGAATAGCGCTAAACTGCTCAGCATCCCCAAGATGACCATCAACCCTCCAGGGAGGCCAAAAAATTTCAACGGCTCATAATCTCTCGTGCTTCTGATGATGATGAGCAGGACTTTCAATCCGTAGGAGAGGACGTTCTTTACCACTCTTGATTTTCCATTTCTTTCCCCTACGACCTGGCAGGGAACTTCAATGATCCTGAATTTCTTCTTGACCAAGTCGATAAACACTTCTTGAGTATAGGTAAATTTTCCGAATAAGGTTAAGTTCAGCGCTGCCTCTCGAGAATAGGCGCGAAAGCCGCATTGCGTGTCATAATAATTTTTCTTCAAGAAGAGATTTAAGAGATGGGCGAAAAACCTGTTTCCAATAATTTTGATCTTCGGCATTTTTGGGAGTAGGTGGGGGTCTTTAAATCTGGAACAGGTAGCCATGTCTGCCTTATTGTCGATGATCGGCTGGATTAGCCGAGGGATATCTTGTGGATTAAACTGTCCGTCGGCATCGATATTGACGATGATATCTGCTCCCATCCTTAATGCTTCATTGATGCCATCTTTGAACGTTGTCCCTAAACCCAGATTGGTGCGGTGAGAGAATATTTTATCTGCTCCAGCCAGCCGGGCAGCTTCAACGGTGTTATCTCTTGATCCATCGTTCACGACCAGTACTTCTACGATGTCAGCACAGTTTCTGGGGATGTTGCGGATGACTTGCGCGATTGTCTGCCCTTCATTAAAAGCAGGGAGCATAACCACTACTTTGCGCTTATCACCAGGTGTTTTGCTGTCTGTTTGCTGAGGTTTGCTGTTCTTCATTTTTTACGCTTTTCTCTTGTCGATTTTGGTGGTATATTCTCTTTATTCTATTCGTATTTTAGTTTCATTGTATTCTTTGTAGTATCATCTTTTCTATAAGAGAGATGCGGCAAGAGCCAGGATGACAAACAACAGCTGGAAGCCATGCAGGCAATAGACTGCTTTTCTTTCTGTCGTCCTGATGTTCAGGCCATTCATCATTTTCACGAAGAGGTTCTCTAAGCCATATATCTGATCATATCTAGGAACGAGAGTTCCATCTGCTGTTACTTTCGCGAAACTCTCTTTCTGAAATCTTCCCCGTAACTTAAGGAAGAATTCAAGGATGTAGGGTATGTAGAGGATGATAAAAGCTTGTTCCAGATTGGCCATGATGGCTAAGGCTGCTGCTAGTGCTCCAACGGTATAGGTTAACGTATCTCCAGGAAAAATTTTTGCTGGGTAATAGTTGAAGAGCCAGAATCCGAGAAGAGCGAAGATCATACATACGGCAACGACACTTAACCATGCTGATCCTGTCAAATAGCTGAGTATCCCTAAAGCGCTGAAGATGATGATCCCTTGCCCTGCCTCTAAGCCATTATAACCGGCCAGCATGTTAAAGCCATTCGTGCCGACGAGGATAAAGCCGGGAATGACAAATAGGGGGTAGAGATAGCCCAAATTGATGTTGCCGAAGATGGGGAAGGACATGACTTTTGATCCGGCATTGATGGCCATAATAGGCGCAGCGACGAGAAGCGTCAAAAGGGGCTTCTGCCACTGTCTCAAGCCGATCTTCCAGCCGAGGATGTCATCGATCATTCCAATGAAGCCGGCTATGAGCGTTGCGGTCAGGATGGCTAATAGAGGGGTTATAGATGTGCTTGTCTCAAAGACAAAGATGCGGATAGCGATATAGATCATCACTCCTACGATAAATGCCAGCAATACGGAGATGCCGCCCATCTCTGCTACTTGGCTTTCCTTGACCTTATGCATATCTTTGCCCGTCAATCCTGCCTTTTTTGCTCTAGAAATCCAAGTAGAGGTAGATATTGCAGAAACTAGGAAGACGATGAAAAAGAGCAGTACAAAATGGCGGAAAAAGAAGACATCCATGGTGAGCATATTTTTGAGAGAGGCTTTTATATATTTTCTGGATGTAGAGTCTTTAGATTGCAGTAGCCTTGTTGGGAAGGGGTATTTAGATAGATTTACATTATTCCTTATAACTCATCCTGCTCATCATCACTTATTGATTATTTCCACTTCTTCCAACGGAGAGCCCACAAGATCGGTTGCTTCAGAGGATCCTGCAGGGTAGTACTTTGCTACAATACCTGCGCCATTGCCATCAGCTCCTACATCAGCATAGGCCACAACCACATTACCGGAACCGTCGATGGCCACGGAAGGAGGATTACTATAAATATTATTGTAGCGAGAATACTTGGCACTATCAACCAGTATTCCCCCTTCTGGATCAAGTGAATTCCCCATGGTATCATACCTACGCATAAAGAGTTGATATGACTTTGCAATATCCTCATTTTCCGGAGGATTCACTTTGAGAGGATAGGGTGACCAAATCACTACGAAGCTCCCTGCATTATTAACAGCAAGCCTATGAAGGGAAGAATAACGGTTGTCCCTTCCGTAATTAACGACAGTACTATTCGAACCAAGTTTCCCTTCATTATCAAATTGGTAAGCAAATAACGACTTACTGTCATAGCCGTCATCAACAATTACAAATCCACCATCCCCATCCATACTAACAGAAAAATCGTAATCGATGAGTTGATAACCTGCTTTGACCTGAGTAGTAGATCGAGTAGAGCTTGTTCTATTCAAGTGTTCATAGTATGCCCTATAACCCAAGAGAGGGTCTTCTCCTTCAATGTCTTTATTACTAGTGAAAAACAATGACACATCACCATTTTCCGCAACAAAAATTTTAGGATAAGTTTGTTCTCCAGGATATTCTAACTGCCTCGTACCAACTAAACTATCCTGTTGAAAAAAGATATCATTCTTATCAAATATATCTCCCTCTAGTTCACAGTTATCTAAATTACTCCAGGCAAGATAAGTGTATGAACCGGGGGATGTTGTTGCTGGTTCTGTTGTAAAATCATAATTTCCAGCTGTCCAACAGTTAGGATAAACTACAGCACGTTCCCTTTTAGAAGTATAACTCACAGAGGAAAAACTTTG
>Ga0209542_10020778_pt1 | contig 10358 bp, 11 predicted proteins | sample RifCSPhighO2_01_FD_184028 | JGI IMG/M metagenome (GOLD analysis project Ga0209542, IMG submission 184028) | Soil microbial communities from Rifle, Colorado - Rifle CSP2_plank highO2_0.1 (SPAdes) (version 2) | ecosystem: Environmental > Terrestrial > Deep subsurface > Rock core/Sediment ...
GAAGTCTTGCCCAAAGATTGAGGGACTTCGGGAAAGTCTACTGCATTCATTCCGGAAACACTCGAGTTAGTGTTGGATGATGAAATTTCCAAAATTTCTTTTTCAGAATTGAGCATTATTGCACCGGGGGTAAAATTTACTACAAGTTCGCTAATTACTCGCGACGGGATAGTAATTTCTCCTTCGCTAGATACTTTTGCTCCAATAGAAATGGCCACAGAAACTTCGAGATTAGTCGAGCAGACTAGGAGTTTGTTTTTCTTGGCCGAGAGGTAGATATTTCCGAGAACAGGCAGTTGAGCCCGAGAACTTGCAAAGCGTGAAGCGGTTGAAAGTGCTCTTGAAAAATTTTCCTGAAGAACTTCTAATTTCATAAAAATAAGCTTTACCCTTTTATCATATATTAACTAGTAGTTCTAGTAGTAGGGGCGGTGGATATGTTGAAAACTAGCCCCCTTTTGGAACAGTCTTCGGTAGAAATTCGTGTGTACATTGAGCTAGTCGAAATGTTGATATATTTGTGGATAAAAGTAAGGCCAGTGTTGATAAGTTGATAAGCGGGCGGAGACTTCCTCAAAGGCTATTTTTTATCCCCAATAAATCCTCACGAATTTGCACATCCTCGCTGGCCAAATGTGTGATTTTTTCAACAGCGTGCATAACGGTTGTGTGATCACGCCCTCCGACCAGGCGTCCAACCTCGGTGAGAGGGAGCCCGAGCTCTCTTCTTAGAAGATACATAAGTATTTGTCGTGGTCTGGCGATGGGGCGGACCCGCGACTCACCCAGCAAATATTTTTTACCCACAGAGAAGTGTTTAGCAACCGCCGAAATGACATCCAAGGGTTTTGCCCTTATTTTCAGGGCTATCGACTCCGCCCCTTTACCAATTAGGGAATTTACAAGATCTTCGGAAATTTCTGTTTTTCTAAGGCGCGCTTGACTTGCGAGTTTGACCAAAAACCCTTCAATAGGCCTGGCAGCGTCAATGTTTGCTGCGATAACTTGTACCAGATCCATGGGAAGCTCAATGCCCCTCTCTTTAGATTTAATTTGGGTAATAGCACAGCGCAGTTCAAAGTCGGGAGGCGCAATGTCTACAATTAGACCTGCCTCAAAGCGGCTTTTTAAGCGTTCCTCGAGTTTTGAAATATCAGACGGGGGTTTATCCGAAGTCATAATTACTTGTCCACCGGCGTTAGTTAAGGCGTTAAAAGTGTGGAAGAATTCTTCTTGGACCGCGTCTTTCCCTGCGATGAATTGAATGTCGTCTATAAGAAGCGCTTTAAGTCTTCTATATTTGTCGCGAAACGCTGTCGTTGTTTTGTTTCTGATTCCTTCGACGATGCCATTTGTAAATTCTTCCCCAGAAACAAAGAGAATTTTTGCCAAAGGATTCTCTGCAAGGAGGCAGTATCCGATTGCGAGCATTAAATGTGTTTTGCCGACCCCTACTCCACCCCAAATAAAAAGCGGGTTATAAGCACTTCCAGGTGTATTTGAAACGGCTTCAGCCGCCGCGTGGGCCATTTGATTAGATGAGGAGACGGCGAAATTCTCAAATGTAAAACCTGGCCTGATATGTGTTCGCAAGAAGGCCTCATTAATTTCCTCTTTGTCGTCTTTCTGAAAAAGTGGGGTGTCGAGGGTGTGCTCAAAAGTCTTTTTATCAGGGTTTTGCCTAACTACAAACGTTAAGTCGCAGGAGGCTTCTAAGGATTTGACAAGTGAATCTTGGAGCATTCCAAAATAACGACTTTCAATTGTTGTTTTTATAAAGGGGGAAGCGCAGCCGACCTCTATGACAAACCTAGTTCCCTGTTTCTCGATTTTTGCAAGGAATGTCTGCGAGAACCACGTTGAGAAAATTGCGGGGGAAACTGAAACTTTAATACTTTCGAGTGTATCGCGCCAGAGTTTTTTAGTATCAAGCATGATAGTAGATAGTGCAGAGTACATAGTGCATAGAAGGATTTTTAGTAGGACAGGGGTTAATGTTTTTTACTTTGCACTATGCACTAATGACTATGTACTATTTATTGAGTTATCCACAATTAGTCAACCCCCAAAATACACGAAATTCCAAATTCTAATTTCAAAATTCCAGTTAATTATCAAAATTCAAATTTGACAATTCGAAACTTTGCAACAAATTTGGAAACTGGAAACTGGAAATTGGAAACTATATAATATCAAAGTGCCTAAAAGAACTTTTCAACCAAATAAGGCAAAGAGAGCCAAAACCCATGGTTTTAGAAATAGAATGGCCTCTCGTTCTGGCCGCGAAGTACTTGCTAGAAGAAGACAAAGGGGTCGGAAACTTCTTACCCCAAGCTGAAATTCTCCGTGGGTTTAAAACCCACGGTTTTTCACCTAAGTGAGAATTACATACGGGTTCAATTCATCCGTAAACTAAAGTTTACGGTTTTCTTGAATCCTTTAATAAAATGCTTGCCAGAAAGTTCATCCTCACAGGGGAGACAGAATTCGCTAGAGTAAAGCAAGAAGGCAGAGTTATTCAGTCGGAAAGTTTTGGCACATCTTTTATTAAAAAAGAGGGTTTGTCGAAATTTGGATTTATAGTTTCGAATAAAATTAGTAATTCTGCGGTTGCCCGTAATAGAATAAAAAGGGCACTGAAGGAAGCGGTGAGACAAACGATTGATGAAAAGGGGAGGGGGCTTGCGGTGGTTTTCTTTGCAAAACCACAAGCATTGAGGCGATCAAACGAAGAAATAGCCAATGAAGTAAAAAGGGTTCTAGCCAAAATTATCTAAAATGGAAAAATCAGCAACATCTTTAATTTCTTTTTACAAAAAGGTTATCTCCCCTATTTTGGTGATTAATTTTGGCCACGCCTGTAGATATACACCAACCTGTAGTGAGTATTCCAAAGAAGCAATTAAGAGGTTCGGACTGGTCAAAGGGATAACCCTTTCTTTAAAGAGAATTTCAAGGTGCAACCCATTTGGCAGATTTGGATACGACCCAGTACCTAGTTAAAAATTCCAAATGCCAAATTCCAATTTCCAAATAATTATCAAATTAGCAAATTCGAATTTAACTGGAAACTGGAGACTGGAAACTGGAAATTACCGAGTATGAATATTTTTACCACCCTACTTACCCAACCACTGGCCAACGGATTGGTGCTTTTTTACAAAGTCTTGGGCGACAACATGGGCTTGGCCATAATAGGCTTCAGCCTTTTTTTAAGAGTGATCCTTAACCCCCTAACTAAGCCATATATGCAGTCGATGAAAAGAATGAAAGACCTTGCCCCGCGACTCGAAAAATTGAAGGCAAAATATAAAGACGATAAGAAAGGAATGGCTCTCGCGCAGGCCGATCTATATAAACAAGAGAAAATTAATCCAGGAGCGGGGTGCCTCCCCTACCTACTGCAGATAGTAGTTCTTATTGCCTTCTTTAATGTATTTACCAGAACACTTTCTCCGGATGGAGAAATTGCCGGTCGTTTTAACGAGCTACTTTATGGGCCGCTAAAATTTTCTGCCGACCAAATCGTTAACACGAGATTCCTCTATCTTGACATAACCAAACCAGATGCCTTCCCGGTCTCGGGTCTTCCATTTGCCATTCCAGGACCGATACTTATCTTGGCGGCTCTTATACAGTTCTTTTCAGCTAAAATGATGGTTCCCTACGTTGCGGCAGAAGAGAAGCTGGCAAAAAAGACTAAAGAGGGAGCCGACGATATCCAGGTGGCTATGCAAAAAAGTACGATTTATACTTTTCCCCTTTTTACGGTGATTTTTGGTCTTAGATTTCCCTCGGGACTGGCTCTTTATTGGCTTTTGTTCTCCGCTTCTCAAGCTTATCAGCAGTATAGGACTTCGGGTTGGGGCGGAACGACCCCTTGGCTAAAGAAGGTAGGTTTGCTAAAATCTTGACCTATGGTACAAAAGAAAAAAGAATCTAAGGGTGAGACGGCTAAGAAGTTAACCGAAGAGCTTTTAGAATTAATGGGAGTAGCGGCGAGTATCGAGGTTGCCGAGGGTGCTGAAAATGATGCCCTTGTTGTTGACGTCTCCTCTGAAAATGAAACCGGTCTTTTAATAGGGAGACACGGGGTCACACTTCTTTCTTTACAGGCGGCAATTGGAATGATGCTAAAGCAAAAGCTTGGGGAGTGGGTTCGTGTGATTGTCAATGTCGGCGACTGGAGGCAAAAAGAGGAGGAACACCTGGGGGGGTTGGCGGAGGCAGCAGCAGAAAGAGTAAAGACGACAGGGGAGCCCCAACCGATTTACAATCTTACACCGAGCCAAAGAAGAATTGTTCATTTGAAACTATCCACCGACCCGAGCATAGCAACAGAATCTCAAGGTGAAGGAGAAGAACGATATCTGGTTGTTAAGAAAAAAGGATAGCAAGATGTCTAAGCTGGGAAGGCTCTATCTTGCCCAGCAAATAGTTTTTGCTATTCTCATCTTTTTAATCCCAACCCAGCTGGGTTACCACATTTGGCTCCCGAGTTCTTACTTTTTTGGAATAAGGGTTGACTATTTTGTACCTACAATTTATCTGACCGACCTTGCCACACTGGCATTATTTGGGCTTTATCTTTTACAGAAAATTAGAAGCAAAGAACCCGTATTTAAAAAGCGCGACTTTATTTATCTCTTATTGTTTCTGGGCCTGGCGCTTTTAAATACATTCTTGGCTACGTCTTTCGAACCATCTTTAATAAAATGGATGAAATATACAGAGCTTTTTTTGTTGGCGCTTTATATAAAAAACCAATACAAGCTAGAGGCAAATTCGTGGGTGTTATTGCCTTTACTGCTTTCTGGACTTTTCTTTTCCTCAATTGGAATCGCCCAATTTATTTCTCAGAAGACTCTCGGAGGCCCGTTTTATTTATTAGGGGAAAGGGCATTCAACGCGGGTACGCCGGGCATCGCTTTAGCCCGCTATTTTGGTTCTTATCTGCTTAGGGCATATTCCACCTTTTCTCATCCAAATTCCTTCGCTGCATTTTTAGGATTTCTGTTAATAGCTGGTTATTTTTTTATACCCAAAGGACCTCTGGCCAAGATACTCCGATGGGTTTCATTAGGTTTGGGAATAACCGCGCTCTATCTGACTCTTTCAAAGTGGGTATATATTTCTCTGCTTATGATTTTTTCGACGATATATTTAAACAAACAGAGAGTAATTGATATTAGAAAAATTATTCCTTGGATTTTGGGATCAGTTGTTGTCGCAAGCTTGCTACTAACTATTTTTTCAAACAAAATTTTAGAGGCGGATAGACCCTTTTCCGAGGCCTTTTTAGAAAGACTTTATCTTGCCAAAAGGGCAGGAGACATTGTAGTAAAAAATCCCCTCATTGGTGTTGGTTTAAATAATTACATACTTAATTTACCAAGGAGCGACGTTGTTGGCTTCTCATGGGAACTTCAACCGGTACATAATATTTTCCTTTTAACGTTTTCTGAGGTAGGACTTATCGGACTTCTGGTGTTTACCCTGCTTCTTGCGAAGGGTTTGCAGAATTCAAAAGGGCTCGTGTTTTGGGCGCTTTTATTTATTGTTTTTTCAGGATTCGCCGACCATTATTGGTTGACTCTACAACAAAATCAGTTAATTTTCACTCTAGTCCTGGGCCTTGCCTTAAGAGAAACTTGAGTCTTTTTTGACCCACTACTTATGTTAAACTGACTCCGTGGAAAGCGCGATTTATATAAATTGCGATGGAGGAGCAAGAGGAAACCCTGGCCCGGCCGCCTCGGCCTTTGTTGTTAAAAAAGAAGGCAAAGGTATTTACAAGCAACAGAAATATTTAGGAAAAACGACAAACAATGTCGCTGAATATCAGGCCGTGATCTCAGCCCTTAAATGGCTCACTGAAAATAAAAAAATAGCCGGTGGAGCCGACATAATTTTTCTCTTGGACTCGGAACTAATTACAAAACAACTTATGGGAATTTATAAAACAAAAAATCCTACACTAAAAAAACTATTCACGTCGGCGAAGCTTTTAGAACAGGGATTGTCGAATAAAATTTATTACAAAAGAATCCCTCGGGAAAAAAATATGGACGCGGACTATTTGGTAAATACAGTTTTAAGAAACTATTGAATTTCACGTCATCGAAAAATAATAATCTTTTTTAACTTACTGTCACCTGAAAAAATAATTTTTTCTCGTGAACTTTAGCAATGAAATGCGAAAGCAATTTTCCTCCAACGGAAGACCCGTTGCTGTCTTTGTAACAGAATTAGACGACCTATCTTTTTCTCTTTGTAAAAATTTAATTAAAAAGTCGTGCAAAATATTTTTAATTACGAAAAAAAGAAAAAGGTGGAAAGAAATAATAAGAAAATTATGGGGACCGGGAAACATAGCGTTCCTCAATATAAATGAGATTTATAAACTTGAAAGGATAGATTATTTTCTTTATCACTACAATCTTTTCAGAGCCCTATCTTCTAACCACCTGACGGCAAAAAAAGAAATTAAGAAGGAAATTTCAATACTCGCACAAAAAACCGCTTCTTTCAGGCCAAAAAACATACTTCTACTTCCAGTTGTTCACGGAATGTTAATAAATAGAGAATCGATTGTCGGTAGACTGGTTTATTTTTCAGAATCATTCGGACCCCACATGATTTTAACAAAAAATCTTTTTATTTTTTCTGCGCTGGAGGCTTACGCGAAAGAAAAAAGACTTATGCTTCCTAAAGAAGATGAAACATTTAGACCTGTTTTTTCCGACACGCTTGCAGATAAAATTTTAAAGATATTGTTTTCTATAGCCTACCCTTACGAAATTACGTTGGTCGGTGAGACAATTTCTGCCCAAACATTTCTTACAAAATTGAACTTTGATCCAGAAAAAATAGAGACTAAAAAGAGAAGTTATAAAAACTACTACGAAAGGAGTATTGGGCAAAAGATTTCTTTGGGAGAGATTGCCGGGCTTAGCCAAACCACCCAGTTTTTAAAAGATGGTGGAAGACCCCCCGTGAGAGCTAGTAGGAAAGTTAAATATTCTTCAGGTATAGCAATATTCATTATTACGCTAGTATTATTACCCTTCTTTACCCTGCTTATTTCTGGGACGTTGCTCGCAACGTCATTTCTACTCGCAAAAAAGGGGCAATTCTTTCTATCAAAAACTGCTCTAATAACTTCAAGAGATGCGTCAAAAATTTCCGAATTAGGGTTTGGGATACTTTCCGGCATTCCGGGGGTCAAAAGACCCTTCGCTTTTTTTGCAACCATATCGGAAATATTTGCAAGAAGTGCAAACCTAGGAGAGAAAAGTCTATTACTTGTAGAAAACGCAAATTCGCTTTTTGCAAAGTTTATAGAGGGGAAGCCCTATAGCGTCTTGGAATATTCCCAGCGTTTATCAACAGAACTTGATTATGTATATAGAGAGTCTGGGTTTATCTTGGGTGAAATTTACTCTGATCCTTATCTAGCTAGCAACATTGAAAAGATTAGAGGTTTTACCGAACTATCCAAAAAAAGAGAATATCTTGTTTTTCTAGCGCAACTTAGCGAGGACCTACCTCAACTCTTTGGGGAAGCGCATCCCAGAAAGTATTTAATACTTTTACAAAACAACATGGAACTAAGACCAACGGGAGGTTTTATAGGTTCTTTTGCTTTGGTTTCGGTCGAGAGTGGAGCGCTTACAAATTTAGAAATTTGGGACGTATTTGAAGCGGACGGTCAGCTCAAGGGTCACGTCGAGCCCCCTCTCCCGATAAAGGCCTACTTAAACGAGGCAAACTGGTTTTTGAGAGACTCTAATTGGGATCCGGATTTTGGAATATCGGCCGCCCGTGCAGAATGGTTTTTAGATAAGGAAATTGACGAGAAGGTAGATGGAGTAGTTGCGGTCGATCTGGAATTTGTTAAGCGCATGCTTACGGTTACGGGGCCACTTACTATTAGCGACTACGACGTTGTAGTTGATGAGAAAAATTTTTATGAAGTCACCCAAAAAGAAGTTGAGGAAGATTTCTTTCCCGGCTCGACCAAAAAGTCTGGTTTCCTCACGGCAGTCTACAAAGCTCTGTCTGAGGAAGCTAAGGAAATTGATGCGAAGAAGGGGATTGCCTTGGGTATAAACGTTTTAGAAAATCTACAAGAGCGGCACGTCCAAATATTTGCCCACGAAAAATCAACTGCGAGGGCCATAAAAGAACTTGGTTGGGATGGAAGTATTTCAAAAATAGGTGCTTGCGGAGATAATTGCTATTCCGACATTTTGGGGATTGTTGAGGCAAACGTTGGAGTCAATAAAGCAAACATTAACGTTACAAGGTCATTTTCCGCTTCAATAAATTTGTTAGAAGGAAAACTAAAAAGAGAATTTACTGTCCACCTAAATAATTCTAACGATAAGGGTTTGGGGGAAAAAGGAATATATAAAGCTTATATCAGGGCCATAGCATCCCAAAAGGCCTCTTTTAGAAGGGCAAAATTAGTGAGAGGGGGTGGGGGGATTGAGGTTACACCCGAACTTGAAGATGTGAGAGACCGCAAAGAAGCGGGGGTGATGGTCATTGTTGCTCCACAAGAGACGGTTTCTTTAACTTTTTCCTGGGAAGAACCTACGGGAGTAACCCCCCAAAAAGGAGGAGAATATAGGTTTCTTATCCGTAAACAGGCTGGGACCTCGGCCGACCCCATTGCCGTAAGTATTACGGGTCTCGGGAATTCCTTGACCGGTCAGCCAAGCTTTGTATATAATACGCTACTAGCGAGAGATTTTGTCTCTCGCGTTTCTTGGTAAACCCCCATACCAAGATTTGGTGCTAGGGGTAAACATGGATATACACAAACTTTCCGCTCAAAAAAGAGAAATTTTAGGAAGAAAAGTAAAGACTTTAAGAAAAGAAGGTCTTCTTCCTGCTAACCTCTATGGAAAGAAAATAAAATCTGAGTCACTGCAAGTCAAACTTACTGATTTTGTTCCGATATATAAGGAAGCGGGAGAGACTGGGGTTATCAGCTTGACAGTTTCCGGCAAGAGCAAGGGAAAGGGCGAGGAGGTTTCGGTTCTTGTTGCCGGAAACCAAAAAGATCCAATTAGCGATAGTCCAATCCACGTTGATTTTAGAAAGGTAGACCTCAAGGAGAAAATTACCGCAGCCGTTCCTGTTGAATTCACCGGAGAAGCTCCTTGCGAAAAGACCGGGATTGGAACTGTTGTTCAGTATTTGGACGAGGTTGAGGTTGAAGCATTACCTACTGACCTCCCCGAAAAATTTGAAGTTGACGTTTCAGTTCTTACCGAGGTTGACCAGGCAATTTACTTGAAAGATCTTAAAATCGACAAGGCAAAAGTGACCCTCAAAGACGACATTCAAAAAATTATTGCTAAAGTCGAACCTCCTCAAAAGGTAGAAGAAGAAGCGCCACCAGCGGAAGAAGTTCCCGTAGAGGGAGAAGTTGCCGGAGCTCCGAGTGGGGAGGTTCCCTCTGAAGAAGCAACGGAAGCACCCGTGCCAGCCAGTAACGAAAAGCAAACTCCATCAGAACCCTAGGGATTTTTTTGCTTCATTAACGCTTTTGGAGTTTGGGCTTAAGTTATGGGCCGATAGCCAGTAAACTGCCGCTTTATTAGTATTTCCCCTTCTTGCTTCGAGAAGCGAGAGCCTGACAAGTCCATCTACATAGGTGGGATTTTTATTAATAAATTTTTCCCAAAAGAGAATTTCATCATCGGCATCATAGCTTGCTGAGAGTACCTGGGTCGTCGGAGTAGGGTGGGGTTTGAGAATAAAAAACCCTAGTGAGATAAGAATTAAAGAAAAAGACACAAAAGCTAAATTAACAGGACCTCTTTTTTTATGCTTCAACATTTTATATTGACTTTCAAACTCACTACTAGCTACTATGATTAGTATGGAAGAAAATAGCGGGGGGAATCAAGGAGCTTTCGGGGGGGAGGAGGTGGGCCCACTCACCTCTACTTCGCAAAACCCTCCACCGACAAACCTCCAAGTTTCTGGAGTGAGCCATATTCTAGAAACGAATGTAATGGGGACGGTAAATTCTGGCGGTAGAAACAGGTCGAAAATATTTATCTGGCTAATATTAGCTTTTATCTTGCTTCTTATAATGGCGTTAGCAGCCTACTTTTTGGGTTCTGGCCAAACCCCAAAGCTTCCAATCCCCAATATTTCTAAAACACAAGATGGCTCCGGGCCTACCCCTTCGGACCAGAACGTAGTACCCACTTCAACTCCGCAAGTTGTGGAAGGGATAGAGGGTTGGCTGGAGTATAAAAAAGGAGGACAATTTTCTTTTAAGTACCCTCCCGAGGCCGAAACTAAAGAGTATGATGATGGTTCCTTTGCAGTTACTC
>Ga0209542_10020780_pt1 | contig 10357 bp, 12 predicted proteins | sample RifCSPhighO2_01_FD_184028 | JGI IMG/M metagenome (GOLD analysis project Ga0209542, IMG submission 184028) | Soil microbial communities from Rifle, Colorado - Rifle CSP2_plank highO2_0.1 (SPAdes) (version 2) | ecosystem: Environmental > Terrestrial > Deep subsurface > Rock core/Sediment ...
ACACCGCCTTCGACGGCAAAAATCCGTGGCGCGCGGCGCTGACCTCTATCGCTGTCAAAGATTTTGTCGCCAAAAAATGGGACAAGTGGTCGAGCCCGCAACTCGTGACCCCCGACCCGGTGCAGGACAAAGACACGGCGCTTTTGCCGGAGAAGGTCGGCGGACAGTACATGGTACTGCACCGCATCGACCCGCTGCTCTGCGCCGACTTTCTTGACACGCTCGACTTCAAAAAGTCGCGGCTTACCCGCTGCATCGAAATTATGGGCCCGCGGCCGGGCATGTGGGACAGCAAAAAGATAGGCATCGCGGGCCCCCCGCTTAAAACCAAAAAAGGCTGGCTCCTGATTTATCACGGCGTTTCCAAAACCGGCACCTACCGGCTGGGCGCCGTCCTGCTCGACCTCAAAAACCCTTCTGTCGTGCTCTCGCGCAGCGTCGACACTATCTTTGAGCCTATCGAGGAGTACGAGCGCGTGGGCGCGGTGCGCAACGCGGTCTTTTCCTGCGGGCAGGTCGCGCGCGGCGACACGCTGTACCTCTACTACGGCGGCGCGGACAGCGTGGTCGGCGTGGCCACCGTGTCGCTCAAAAAACTCCTCAAGATTTTATTGCCGGAAAATTTGGAAGACTGATATGCGCAGAAAAGTTACGCACGCCGAGGCAGTCGCCGTGTTTTTCCTCCACTGCGTCGTCGGGATAATCATTTTCTTTGGCTGGCTGTGGCCGGCAATCTGGCCCCTGTATATTACGATAATTGCCTACACGCTCTTTCAAAACTGGATTTTGGGCTACTGCATTCTTAGCAAATGGGAATTCTCGCTGCGCAGAATGCTCAACCCAAAATTGCGGTACCAATACAATTTCACCACCTACTACACTTACAAACTCACCCACTGAAGGCTTTCAACGCGCTTCGTACAAATCGCCGGCACATGTTTCCTCACTGCCTCCCTCGGCATTCAACTCTACTTCCACACCCTTCCCATATTATGATATATAGGAATATTTACTTCTTAAGTTTTGGGGTTGGAAAGAGCAAAAAATGCAGCGGATATTTTTTCTTAAGCCTGTAGAGCGCACTGGTCGCATATAACTTTTTCTCGTCACGCTTTTGTTGACGCTTTTCAAACTCTTTTTCCATCTCTTTTATTGCCTGCTCGTAGCCCGGCATTTGGTCGTGCAGCCAACGCTCAACCCGGTATATAGTGTCGTATCCGACCTTCATCTCCGCCGCTATGCTCGTCGGCCCTTCACCTGCAAGAAGCCGCCTCGCGATAATAATGCGCCGCCCAAGCATGATACGCTCGCTCGGAGTCAGTAAATCGCGCAAAAAGAGCTTGACCGATTTCCGCCCGCGCAAAGCGCTCGCGGCGGTGTAGAGCGCGTCTAGCGTCTCAATCCGCTCGCTATCTTTTAATTGTCTTACTTTTACTCTCATTTGTATATATTCCTATATTACATAATATCATAATATTGTCTGCATATTTATTACTGTTCTGTGGATAGGTTAAAGATACGGTGGAAACAGGCGGTATAGTAGAGCGAGCCATGCCCCACCGACCAAAACTTGTTGCGTTTGACCTCGACGGCACGCTTGCGGAAAGCAAGCAACGCGTCTCCTCCGACATGGGCGAGCTCCTCTCGCAACTGCTCAAAAAAATGCCCGTGGCGGTGATGTCGGGCGCGGGCTTCCCCCAGTTTGAGCGGCAGTTTTTCCCCGCCTTCCCCGCCGATGCCGATTTTACAAATCTCTACCTATTCCCCGACAACGCGGCGCAATGCTTTGTCTACCGCGAGGGCAGCTGGAAGCCGCAGTACGACAACGCTTTTACCCCAGCGGAGCGCGAGCATGTGCTAAAGGCTCTCGACGAGGCGCTTGTAGAAACCGGCATGCACGACGTCCCTATACGCGTGTGGGGCGAGCGCATCGAGGACAGGGGCGCCGAGATCGTCTTTTCGGGCCTCGGGCAGGAAGCGCCGCCGGAAGAAAAGCGAAAGTGGGACCCGACCAGGGAAAAACGGAAGCCCTTGTACGACGCTTTGGTAAAAAAATTGCCCGAATTTGCGATAGGCCTAAACGCGATGACCTCGATAGACATCACCCGCAAAGGCATCACCAAAGCCTATGGTGTGCGGCGGCTCGCGGAGTTGACGGGCGTAGCTATCGCCGAAATGCTCTATGTGGGCGATGCGCTCGACGAAGGCGGCAACGACGCGGTGGTCAAAGAGACCGGGGTCCAAACTCACGCCGTCTTCGGACCCGAGGAGACCGCCGAGCTTATCAACACCCTCCTCCGCTAGGGGCTTGCGCTTTTATAAAAAGAATGTACAGTTACACACTATATGCACAGTGAGCGCCTTTTACTGCGCGCTACAGCGGCCTTTGCCGTGGGGCTGCTCCTTTTCCCCGCCGGGGCATTTGCCGGCACCATTGCGACGCAAGACGTTCAAGACACGCAATCGGATACTTTTTCCTCCAACGCAATACAGCAAAATCTGGGCAACGGCATGGGCGCGGCAACGGTCGGAAGTGTTGCGATTAAACTCAACTCTGCTTCGACCAGCACAGACCCATATTCTTTGGTACTGTACGGCTGCAACTCCGGATATTCAACCTGCAACGATTTTAGAGGCAGTGCTTTCTCCGACACCATTAACGCGGGCATCGTTGTCTTTGTTCCCGGGACTCCTATTGTTCTGCAAGACAACAACTACTATCGCGCGCAAATCGTCCTGAGGCCGGGCGACATCATTTTTGGGTCGGCGGAGGCGACCGCTTTTGGCGGAGGGAGCTTTAAACAGCAAAACGGGACCGCCGACCCCAACATCGCCGACATGGCGATACGCCTTTGCGACAGCGGTACGTGCGACTTAACTCCGCCCGACACCGCCGCCCCTGTCTTTTCCGGCACTCCCGCCGACACTACGGTTGAGGCAATTGCCGCAAGCACTACCGTGTCTTACACACCCCCCGCGGCGACCGACCTTGTCGACGGCGCCGTTGCCGTGAGTTGTACTCCCCCATCCGGATGGGGCTTTTCGCTCGGCTCAACCACCGTGACCTGCAGCGCAAGCGACGCGGCGGGCAATGATACCTCGAGCACTTTTGTTGTCGGTATTGTCGACACTACGGCGCCCGTGGTAACGCTCAGCGGGGACGCTACGATAAGCATCACCGTTGGCGACGCCTGGAGCGACCCCGGAGCGACCGCCACCGACCTTGGCACCTCGACCTCCGTAACCACCACGGGCTCGGTTGACACCGCGACCGCCGGCGCTTACGCGCTTGTCTATAGCGCTACCGACGCCTCGGGCAATACCGCAAGCACCACGCGGACGGTCACCGTCGTCGAGCCCGCTCCACCGCCGCCACCTCCGCCACCTCTGCCGCCCCCGCCGCCTTCGGGGGGTGACAACGGCCCTCCGATACAGAATCCAAGCCAGGGCCTACCGCAAGGCCTGACGCTGGGCGTTGAGACGCAGGCGGTACGACAGGCTGCCTCCGCGGCCGCGGAGGCAATCGTGCAGGCGGCTCCGCCTGTTAAAATAAGCGCTCCCAGTACTCCCAAAAAACCCGCTCCCGCGGTCGAGCCACAACCCGCCAGCGCTCCGCAACCAAAAGTACCCCCGCCCGCTCCGGCTACAATTGGCCCTTGGGAGCAATTTGACTCCGGGGGCTCGCCGCTTAGCGCGGCGGCCATCAACGCAAACCAGGGCTCCTCGCCCGTACTTCCGCTCACGATAGGCCTTGTGCTGATTGTAAGTCTTGGTGCCTTGGCGCGCCGCTGGATATAACAAACCCCTTTCCCTCTAAAGCTGTTTGGCGTCGTTTTTTAGTATCTCGGCGCGCCAGCCTATGCCGTTGGCGATAACCTGCAAAAGAGAGCCGGCGCCCGCGAGCGCCAAAAAGAAGATGACCGACCACGCCCAGGTAAAAACAAAGTAGCAAAAGACGACTATCAGCGCCGACCACACCCCTATGCACCACGGACAGTGCAGCAGGTCGGCCGCCACTGTCATAAAAGCGCTGGTACGGCCGATAAAAAGCTCTCTAAACCAAAGAGTAATTCGATCGTACACTATCAAACGCGTAATGCGGAAGGTGGCAAAGGTCATCATAATCGCGTCGAATGGCGACACCGACACCAAAAAGCCGCCGCGGACCTCCTTCATTTCTAAAAGCGCCGCCGCGAGCACTATCACAAAAAATACGCTGAGCCAAAAATTCCACATGTTATACGCAAAAGTGTGCCGTGCGAAGTCCATATCCACAGTATATAACACCCGCTGCGTTTTTGGAGTATACTATCTGGTGCTATGGCAAAAAAAGAACCGACCAATCAGGACATTCTTGAGGGAATGAACAAGCGATTCAACATGGTATTTACTGAACTCAAAAAGAATGACTCCCGGTTTGACCTCACCTTCAGGCAACTAACCTCATTGCACAAAGGGGTAGAAGAAATAAGAGAACAGCAAAAGGCGGATGGCGAGGTGCTGGACGAAGTCAAAGAGACTCTGGAGGCCGTAGCAAAAGCGGTCGACATTGATGCGGTAACCATCATCAACCACGAAACTCGGATCGCCCGCCTCGAAAAATCCCGCGTCCGATAAAACCTACTATCGGCTCTCATTTCAAACTCTTGTCGGAGGAGTAGTCGCCCACTTTGGTGCGTAAAATGTGGAGCGCGAGCGCGGGCACGCCGAGCTCAACCCCCAAACCGTGCGCAACAGAGCGCGCGTAGGTGCCGCTGGTACACTCGATGCGCACCGTCGCTGCGGGGAATTCGCGCGTCCCGTCCGCTTTTAGGTGCCGCTTCCACAGCCGCATGGTTTCCTCTTGCCTAAAGTCTCCATTGACGCGCGTGACGCCGTCTTCGATGTACTGCAGGAGCGCCGCCTCCGGCACTTTGTACATCCCCTCGATATCGATGTGGTGGATGGTGACCGTGCGGCTCGGCATTACTAGCGCACCAAGCGTGTTGTTGCGCGCCCACTCAAACAACGACTTGCCCTCGACCGTCTTCGATGAGTACGGCGGATACTCCTGCTCGATGTGTCCGCGGAATTCGTTGAGCCCTTTTTGCACCAGCGCGCGGGTGATGGTTGCCGGGTCGCCGGTGTCGGTGACGCGCCCGAGTACGTCGTACGTGTCGGTAGAAAATCCAAACAATACGTCGAGCACGTACTCTTTTGAAAGTTCAAGATACGCCTCGCGGCGCTTGTTGGCCGAGCCGACAAGGCATAAAAGCACCCCTTCGGCCATCGGGTCGAGCCGTCCGGCGTAGGAGAGCACCTCGTGCTCGTAGTGCGGCCGCTGTACCCGCAGGCGCTCCAGCCGCTCTCGCGGGGTCTCGCCTAACTGCTTATAAAGATTAAGTACCTGGCCCGCCTGGCTCTTCCTTTGAGAGGTCCTTTCCATGTTCAGGATATCAGCCATTTCTGTTAGAATAACAAGCAAGCTCTCTTATGTCCAAAAAAGACAACCGCGCCATTAAAAAAATGTCGGTCGAGCCGTACAAAGGCGTCCGCGATTTTTATCCGGAGGACCAGGCGTTGCTACAGTACTTTATAGACACCTGCCGCGCTGTGGCAGAGAAGGTCGGCTATGTAGAGTATGGCGCTTCGGTGCTCGAGCCCTCCGAACTCTATAAAAACAAAAACGCGGAGAATGAAGAAATCATCAACGAGCAGACCTACACTTTTACCGACCGCGGCGGCCGCGAGGTAACCCTGCGCCCCGAGATGACGCCGACGGTCGCGCGCATGGTTGCGGGACGGCGGCGCGAGTTTGGCTTCCCCTTGCGGCTCTATTGCGTGCCCAACTTCTTCCGCTACGAGCGGCCGCAGCGCGGCCGCCTGCGCGAGTTCTGGCAGCTCAACGTCGACCTCTTTGGCTCCAACTCCCCTGCCGCCGATGCCGAGGTTTTGGCGGTTGCCTACGGGCTTATGGCGGCGTTCGGCGCCCGCGAGAGCGACTTTGTTATAAAAGTCGGGAGCCGGCAGGCAATACAAGCCATCACGCAAGAAAATAATCTAGACGAAGAGCAAACTAAAAAGTTTTTTGCCCTGCTCGACCGCCGTGCCAAAATATCCGAGGTAGACTTCGACCTGCAGCTCAAAGAGTTTGGCATCAACAAAAGCCTGCTCTCCCCGCAAAACGTGCCGCAGGATATCGCCAAGATGATCGCCGACTTTGCGGAGGCCGGCATCAACAACATCGTCTACGACCCATCGGTTGTGCGCGGGTTTGCCTACTACAGCGGAATGGTGTTTGAGGTCTTTGACACGCACCCGGACAACGGCCGCGCCATCTTCGGCGGCGGCCGCTATGACAACCTGACCGCCCTTTTTGACGACGAGCCTCTGCCCGGCGTGGGCTTTGGTATGGGCTATGAGACCATGCGGCTCTTTATGGAGTCCCGAGGCCTCCTGCCGGCCTACACTCCCCCTACGCAGGTCTATTTTGCCGTCACGGCCCCCGATCTTGCCCTACAGGCACAGACCCTGGCGGGGGGCCTGCGGCGCGGCGGGGTCAACGCGGCGGTCGACTTTGGCGAGCGCAAGCTCGGCGACCAGATAAAAGCGGCGGCAAAAAATAAAATCCCTTGGCTCATCGTTGTGGGCGAGGATGAGCTTGCCTCAGGCCGGTTCAAAGTAAAAAATCTCGCAAGCGGCGCGGAAGAAACGGTCGCGGAAGCCGATCTCCCGCAATTCTTCTTGAATCTTAAATCGTGAATCTTGAATCTCTTATATGAAACGTATTACTTTCGACATAGAAACCGAGGGCGACTTCCGCGGTAACGGCGACTTTTCCAACCTGGAGATTACAGTAGTTGCTCTCCACGACAGCAGCACCAACGAGTTCAGCAGCTTTTACCGCGAGGAGCTCGCCAAGCTCTGGCCCGTGCTTGAGAGTGCGGATATGTTGGTCGGCTACAATTCAGAACATTTTGACCTCCCCATACTCGGCAAGTACTATGCCGGCGACCTCACCAAAATAAAAAGTGTTGACCTGCTTAAAGAAATCAAAAATGTGCTGGGCCGGCGGCTTAAGCTCGACAACTTGGCCGAAGCGACGCTCGGGCGCAACAAAACCGCCGACGGATTGGAGGCGGTCGGTTGGTGGAAGCAGGGGCTCAAAGAAAAAGTCCGCGACTACTGCATCGCCGACGTGGCCATCACCAACGAGCTGTACGAATATGCCAAAAAACACGGCTCGGTCAAATACCGCGACTACGACGGCGTGCGCGAAATAAAGCTCGACACGAGCAAGTGGGAGCTTGTTTCTCCCAACTCCCCCGCCCTCACCCACACCTTGCCGTTTTAGAATGTTCATAAACTCAGCGATAGCTGGAGTTATAGACACTTAATTGACTGGGTACGCATTTTACCCGACCGTGTAAAATAGCGTCATAAAAAAACACCCGCCCTTTGGGGGCGGGTGTGTTGTTTGTTAGGATTCTGCGGTGCAGTCAGGTGCGCATTGGCAGGTTGCCATCCTCGCCACGAAGCCAGTCGAACAGATTCCCGTTGTCGAACGCAGTGAGAAGCTGTTTGGTATGACTGACAAGGTGGTTACCCAGAGGCCCCATAAAGCAAGAGTTGCTGTTCTTGTTGGTTCCAGGAACAAAATGCCAGTACGGGTTGTTGATTGGCTCTCGCTCAGGGCCGTTGAAGCCCTTGAGTTTATCCACATTCGCGCGGAGAAAAGCAATGGTGTCGGCAACCAGCTCGCTGTAAAGCGGGAAGGTGCCTGAGTCGCTGAAGCGACCGAGCACAAACATGAGCGGGACACCGTTGGTGAACCCGACCACGTAGGGGTCGATGCTCCTGAGCCATTGCAAGTCCTGCCAGTCCTGACCCGCAACGTCGTGATACGGCGTCATGATGACCAAGTGGTCGAACAGGCCGGCCATCTTCCGCATCCGCGCAATGATACGCGGAGGAATAAGGTCTCCCTTGTAATCCGGAAGTGTCCTCATTCGGCGGTTGAACATGAGAAAGGTGTCCACCCACCGCTGGTTTGGAATCTGGTCGCAGAAGTATTTCAGCTTCTTATGAACCTGCGGGTCCCTTTCACTTTTCAACGTGGCCGCATCTCGCTGGGTTGAATTGTCCGCCCAGAAGTACCACACCGGCACGGCCATAAAGAGGTCGGGCAAGTATTGCATGGGAATGAGTGTCTCGGGGCGCAGGAGGTCTTCCTCGCTCCGCAGAATCATACGCAGACCTTTGTAAGTCTTGGCCTGGCCCAGCATGTGGGTCGCTTGGTTTTCCATGCCAAGCTCCTTGTGGTCGTCGATTGCCTGCTTGATGACCGCATCGAACTTTTCGTCGGCCATCTCGACCCCTTCTTCATCGCTTAAGGCGGCGAATTGGGGGAAGAGGCGTTGCATAAGGTGCCGGGTAATCTCGGCCGCACTTTCGGTACATTCGCCACTTGTGCGAGGTACCAACGGCATCGGCCGATTTATCAGCACTTGCTCAACCTCTTCGGGGGCAACGGGCTTCATCAGCCCTCGCTGAGCCGGAGTCGGCGGGACATAGAGCGACCGCGGGTCGGTGAGCTCCCGGCTTGCGCCGGAACTTTCGCCGACGAGCACAAGCTCGCCAACGACATACTCATTGACATCCACCGCACGGAGCGCATTGCCGCCGCGACGTTGGTCGGGGACGACCTCGAACGCCAACTGCATACCCTGCTTGAGCGCAGAGCCGCAATCATCTTGATGGACAAACACGTCCTGCGTGGTCGCAAGGTCGTGCGCAGAATCATCCTCCTTGACAATAGAGGCAAGAGAGATGAACCCACAATGCTTAAACGCATCAAGGGTAACCACGCGACCGATATAGCGTTGCATGACAATTCCTTTCGCCAGTGGGTAGCAGCAGTCAGAATCCTGTCGAAGATCTACCCTTTCCTCCAGGATTCCCATGCACCGTCAGTGGCACACAGGAGACTAGAGAAAAGTCTAAGGTAATAATACTACACAATAAGCAACAAAGTCAAGTCTATTGCGAGGCCAGAAATATAGGTAAAATGGCTCTATATGAAATCACAATACGTCCTCCCCATTACCATTGTCGTCGCGGGTGTTTTGATAGCGGGCGCTGTATTTTTGGCGGGCAAGTCGGGCACGGAGCCGAAGCCCAACACCAACCCCGACGGCTCGTTTACCGCGCGCCCCTACACGCCGGGGGTAGACCACATTTTGGGCAACCCTGCTGCCAAAGTTAAGGTCGTGGAGTACGCCGACCTCGAGTGCCCGTACTGCAAAACCTTTAACACCACCATGCACCAAGTGATGGATTACTACGGCGCGTCCGGCAACGTGGCGTGGGTGTACCGCCCCTTCCCTCTCACGCAGATACACTCCAAGGCGCCGGTGGAGGCGCAGGCCGCCGAGTGCGCGGCCGACCAGGGCGGCGATGCGGCGTTCTTTAAGTACAACGACGCGGTGTATGAAGTGACGCCGGGGAGCAACGGGCTCGACCTCGCGGAGCTCCCGAAGATAGCGGGGCGGCTGGGGCTCAATGTTGCCACGTTTAACTCCTGCCTCTCCTCGGGCAAGTTTGCCAAAAGGGTGCAGGACAGCTACGACGAGGTCGTCTCGTACGGCGGCCAAGGGACGCCGTATACGCTCATCATGGTTGGCACCGAGGCAGTGGCACTTAACGGCGCACAACCCTACGACAGTATGCGTGCGGCCATCGACGCCGTCTTGGGCGACCTGGGCACCGCCTCCACCACCACGCAATAAAAACAGAAAACCGCCTCGCGACGGTTTTAAGTGCCCGTCGGGGCGGTTTAAGATTTGAGCATGAAGTCGCGATAGCAAACTTGAGTGACTTCGATGATATGTTCACGCTTCTCGGGCTTGAACGGCTTGAGAATGCAGATGGCGGCGTTGTAGTCAGAGCCGCATCGGAAGTCAAACACAAGTTCGTGCGGCGACTTTCCGCAGCGATTGCAGATTTTGACGAGCGCCGCAATTGCCTGCTCCTCAGCTTCCGAGGTCGACACCTTGATCGACTCGCCCATCTTCGCCGCATCGGCCAAGGTCAAGTCGCCCGGTTCCAACGCACTAATGGCGTCTTTGACCGCGCGAATACGGGCATCGCGAGAAATCGACTTTTCGAGAGCTGATTGCTCCGAAATACGCGGTACAGTAGCGGCTCCTGCATTTGTCATGGCAAAAATCTCCCTTTTGCCGGTTGGTGATCTGAAAGTTCTGTTTTGAAGTGCAACTCAAATATCATTGAGATATATGAGGAAAATACGCACCTACGTGCATTTAGACCAGTTCGCTCGCGACCGGCTGGAGGCAATGCTCCGGGACGGGATGCGGCA
>Ga0209542_10020783_pt1 | contig 10357 bp, 3 predicted proteins | sample RifCSPhighO2_01_FD_184028 | JGI IMG/M metagenome (GOLD analysis project Ga0209542, IMG submission 184028) | Soil microbial communities from Rifle, Colorado - Rifle CSP2_plank highO2_0.1 (SPAdes) (version 2) | ecosystem: Environmental > Terrestrial > Deep subsurface > Rock core/Sediment ...
AAAAAATTCCCATAGGGGAATTTTTTGATGGAACTCGGTTTTCATGATTACTTTTCACATCATTACTCTTTTTCCAGAAGCATTTTCGTATGTAGAGTCGTCTATTATTGGTCGCGCGCAGAAAAGCAAAAATATAAAAATTAAAATCACAAATCCGCGCGATTTCGCGGCCGATAAACACAAAACAACCGATGACCGTCCGTATGGAGGAGGTCCCGGGATGGTTATGAAAGCGGAACCTGTCCTCAAGGCGGTTCGGAAATCGCTTGGAAGAAAAAAGAAGTTCAAAGCGATATTTTTCTCCGCGCAAGGACGCGTGCTTACAAACGCGCGCGCGGAAAATATTCTAAAAAAATATAAAGATGTTGTTTTAATCGCGGGTCATTACGAAGGAGTGGATGAACGCGTCGCGGAAGCTCTCAAGGCGGAGAAGGTTTCTATAGGGCCCTATGTTTTAACAGGGGGAGAATTGCCCGCAATGGTAATGATTGACGTTATCACACGCCGCATCAAAGAGGTGATTGGAAAACGCGAATCTCTTGAAGAAGGACGGCTCGCATCTGCCAAAGTCTATACCCGTCCAGAGGTCTTTATGTGGAAAAGTAAGAATTATCGCGTTCCCGGAACCCTTCTTTCCGGAAACCACGCTGGAATTGCAGAATGGAAGAGAAAAAATCTTCCAAAATGGGAAAAACATAAAAACATATAAAAATGATTATGTCAACCAATCTCGCTTGACTTTGAATAGGTCAAGGTTATAATGCAATTATATCGTTTGGATGATTGAGTTTTGGGCGCAATCTCCTATACTATTTATTTTGTAAGCTCTTCTTTCCATAAGGGGCGTGGAAGGGCATTATCTGCTTTCTCTGTGGTTTCATATTTGAGGTAGCACGCAAAAGGAAATCCTTTTTTAAAGGGAGTTTTTTTGTTGTTATATTTTTTTTATACGAGTACGCGAAAAATAAAAAAATTAAAAACCTCTCGCACAAAAAACAACGGGTAATGTTTACGACGGGTGAAAGAACAAAAAAATTGTTTTAAGGGGCTAGATTAACATTATTATATTTTTAGATTATGGTTCGCGATTTTTAAGAACCTGTTTCGCTCATTTTAAAAATTTGTCATGAATCCCGTTAGAGATTACACAGTTATGTTTTATACTTATATGCTCAAAAATAAGAAAAGCGCCGAATTATATACAGGAAGTACCAAAGACCTACGGAAATGCTTCAAACAGCGTAATGGAAACGATGCTCGGTCGAGAGAAAAATTTTTAAAATCGAAATAGGCAAATGTTACCTCAAAACTCGTTTGAAGCATTTCCTATCTCTAACGGGATGAATCCCGTTGAGAGTCCGCGGACGTCCACAAATATTCAAAACATGAAAAGCAAACTTATTAAAATATATAATTCACTAAGTAGTGACCGGACACTGTCCGCGTCCTACTTCTAACGGGATGAAGAAAAAATATTTTTCTCGTTATAAAAAATCGATTATAGATTTGCCGAATCTTGTTGAATCACAGATGGCATCTTACGTATGGCTTCGTAAAGAAGGGTTGGCGGAACTTTTTAAAGAGTTTTCTCCCATTAAAGATTACTCGGGAAAGAAGTTTGATCTGGAATTTGGCGATTTTGATTTAAGTGATCCGAAAATTGATGAGTTTGAAGCGAAAGAAAATAAGCTTACCTATGAAGCGCCCCTTCGCATTAAAGCGAAACTCCACAACAAGGTGAAAAATACGACAAAGGAGCAGGAGATATTTCTCGCAGACTTTCCGCTCATGACCGACCATGGAACATTTATCGTGAACGGAAATGAGCGCGTTATCGTCTCCCAACTCACTCGCTCTTTCGGCGTTTCTTTCACCGAACGGTTGTCGAAGGGAAAACGGTATTTCGGCGCGAAAATTATTCCGTCTCGAGGGGCGTGGATTGAAATCGAAACCGAAGCAGATGGGGCGATGTACGTGCGTATTGACAAGAAGCGCAAATTTCCCGTTTCCTCTCTCATCCGTATTTTTGGCGGAGGGAAAACGGATAAAGGTTTATTTGATTCTTTTGAAAATAACGGGTTTGCCTTGCCGTATCTTAAGGCGTCTCTTGAAAAAGATCAGGCGAAAAGCGCCGATGAATCGTATGTCGAAGTGTATAAAAAGCTTCGCGATGGCACACTCGCAACCGCTGACCACGCGAGGGAATTCATTAACTCTCTTTTCAGCGCAGAAAAATATGACCTGTCTCAAGTCGGGCGGTATCGGTTTAACAAGGTATTTAATAAGAGTATGGCGAAAAGCGAGATTAACCGAAGGACTCTCTCACTCGATGATGTCGTAACGGTTGTCTCGCACATCATTACTTTAAACAACACACCCGGAGCAGCCGCTGACGATATTGACCATCTTGGTGTTCGTCGCGTCCGGTTTGTTGGCGAGATGCTACAACAGCGGCTTCGTGTCGGGCTTACTCGGATGAAGCGCAATATCCAAGATCGCATGTCGACGATAGACCCGGAAACAGTGCTTCCGATTCAGTTTTTAAATCCGCGGCCGCTCCAGACCTCTATAAAAGAATTTTTTAATACGAACTCCCTTTCCCAGTATATGAACCAAAATAATATTTTGGACGAGTTGGAACATTTACGAACACTTTCCGCGCTGGGCCCCGGCGGACTTACTCGGGAACGCGCAGGATTTGAAGTGCGCGATGTTCACCCGTCTCACTATGGAAGGTTATGTCCCATACACACTCCGGAAGGACACAGCATCGGACTTGTGCTTCGTCTTGCGGTTCACGCGCGCGTGAATGAATTCGGCATTATTGAAACGCCGTACGCAAAAGTTACAAACGGGAAAGTCACGAAAGAAATTATTTATTTGAATGCTCTTGAAGAGGAGAAATACAACATCGCTCATGCGGCGATCCCCGCGAGCGAGGATGGGACGATTACGCAGAAACTTGTTGAAGTCCGCGCGAAAGGAAGGGGCGGAGAAGTAAAACTTGTCTCTCCCAACCAAGTTGATTTTATGGACGTTGTCGCAAACCAGCCGTTCTCTATCGCGACTTCGCTTATACCGTTTCTTGAACACGATGACGCAAACAGGGCCCTCATGGGTTCCAACATGCAGAAACAAGGAGTGCCTTGTATTATGCCGCAAGCGCCTCTTGTCGCGACCGGTATCGAGGCGAGGGCGGCAGCTGATTCGGGGAGGCTCATCCGTTCAAAAGAAGAAGGTGTTATTTCTCATGTCGATGCTCGCCAGATAATTGTTAAAAATACAAAAGGGAAAGAGAAAGAATCAAAGTACCGTCTTATGAACTACGGGAGGACAAATGATTTTACCGTGTTTCACCAGCGCCCCATTGTAAACATGGGAGATAAAGTAAAGCGGGGAGAAGTTTTAGCGGATGCGGCATCGACCGTTGAGGGAGAGATTGCGCTCGGTCAGAATATTTTAGTCGGGTTTCTCTCGTGGGGCGGCGCGAATTATGAAGACGCCATTATTATTTCTGAACGGCTCGTTCGGGACAGCGTTTATACATCCATTCATATCGAAGAATTTGAGGTTCCCGTGCGGGATACAAAACTTGGTCCCGAGGTGACGACCGCAGATATTCCGAATGTTGGAGATGCGAAATTGAAAAATCTTGACGAAGAAGGAATCGTGCGTGTTGGCGCTGAAGTGGGGCCGAATGATATTTTAGTGGGCAAGATTACACCAAAGGGTGAATCAGAACTTACGCCGGAAGAGCGCTTGCTCCGATCAATCTTTGGTGAGAAAGCAAGAGACGTGAAAGACACGTCGCGACGAATGGAGCACGGGAAACGGGGGCGCGTCATCGGTGTGAAAGTATTTTCTCGCGAGAGGGGGGACAATCTTGAGTCGGGTATTATTAAACGTGTTCATGTTGAAATCGCGCAGCTTCGGAACGTTACTGTGGGAGATAAACTTGCCGGCAGGCACGGAAACAAAGGCGTTATATCAAAGATTCTTCCTATTGAAGAAATGCCATATCTTGAGAACGGAACTCCTATCGATATTATTTTGACTCCGCTTGGTGTTCCTTCGCGTATGAATCTCGGTCAGATTCTTGAACTGCATTTGGGGCTTGCGGCAAAAACACTTGGATATCAGGCGATTACGCCGTCATTTTTAGGGGCGACAGAGGAAGAAATTCGCGGGGAGCTTAAAGAGGCAGGGTTTAGCGAAAATGGGAAGATGCGGCTCTTTGACGGAAGGACGGGAGAGAAGTTTGAACAAGACGTTGCGGTCGGGTATATGTATATTTTGAAACTGAAACACATGGTTGAAGACAAGATTCACATGCGTTCCATCGGTCCTTATTCGCTTATTCACCAACAGCCGTTGGGCGGAAAGGCGCAAGGCGGCGGTCAGCGTTTTGGTGAAATGGAGGTGTGGGCGCTTGAGGGCTATGGGGCAGCATACACGCTCCAAGAAATTATTACCATAAAATCAGATGACATACTTGGCAGGGCTGCGGCGTTTGATTCAATCATCAAAGGGGAAAGCATTAAAGAGCCGAATACCCCTGAATCTTTTAACGTGCTTTTAAACAATCTGCGAGCGCTTGCTTTAAACGTAGAGCTTAATAACGAGAAGCCGGATTAGTCCCGTTAGAGGTCGCGGACGCTCGCGGATGTTCACGATAAAATGAAAAACAAATTTATTAAAATATATAATTTACTAGGTAGTGCCCTGGCACCGTCCGCGTCCTACCTCTAACGGGATTAGTCCCGTTAGAGATCCCATTTCTTAAAATGACAAATCCCATCAGAAGTCGCGGACGCTCTCGGATATTTAGAACATGAAAAGCAAATTTATTAAAACATATAATTCATTAAGTGGTGAACGGACAGTGTCCGCGTCCTACTTCTAACGGGATGAAACCACAAACATCAAAAGACTTTAATACGCTTGTCGTGAAACTTGCTTCTCCGGAACAGATGAAGGATTGGTCATATGGAGAAGTTGCGAAAGCGGAGACGATAAATTATAGAACCGGCCGCGCGGAACGAGGCGGTCTCTTTGACGAGCGCATTTTTGGTCCGACAAAAGATTACGAATGTTACTGCGGAAAATATCGTCGCATTCGTTATAAAAATATTGTTTGCGAAAAATGCGGGGTAGAAGTCACCCGCTCTATCGTGCGTCGTGAGCGCATGGGGCATATTGAGCTTGCCGCTCCGGTTTCGCATATTTGGTTTTTGCGCGGCATACCATCACGAATAGGTTTAATTCTTAATCTTTCGCTCTCGGAAGTTGAGAAAGTCGTGTACTTCGCAGGGTATATTGTAACTGAAGTAAACGAAGGGGAACGCTCTCGGCTTCTTAAAGAGCTTGACGCTGAATACAAGGCAAAGCAAAAAGCGATTGTTGATAAAAAAGAAAAAGAGAAATTAAAAGAACTTTTTGTCACCATGAGGCGCGAGATAGAGGGAATCCAGGAGGGGATAGTGCTTGATGAAGTGCTGTATCATAAGTATTCCTTAAAATATAGCGCGATATTTTCTGCAGAGATTGGCGCTGAAGCAATCCATCGGTTGTTTAAAAAAGTAGATTTGGAAGCGCTCTATAAACGAGTGGAAGAAAGTCTCGAAAAAGCCACTCTTCCTGAGCGGGCAAAAATTCATAAACGGTTGGGGGTGATAAAATCTTTTATACGGAACGGCCTGAGGCCCGAGTGGATGTTTCTTACCGTTATTCCCATTATGCCGCCGGCGCTTCGCCCGATGGTCCCGCTTGATGGCGGGAGGCATGCGACCTCTGACGTGAATGATCTTTACCGCCGAGTAATTAATCGCAACAACCGTTTAAAGAAGCTTATTGATGTGGCCGCTCCCGATGTCATTCTTCGGAATGAAAAACGCATTCTTCAGGAAGCAGTTGACTCCTTGATTGATAATGCGATGCGGCGCGGTACGTCACAGCCCATGGCGACGGGGAAGAAACGGGAGCTTAAATCGCTTTCAGAAAACTTAAAAGGGAAACAGGGGTTCTTTCGGCAGAATCTTCTCGGGAAGCGCGTTGATTACTCCGGGCGCTCTGTTATTGTTGTCGGTCCCAATTTACATTTAAATCAATGCGGGCTTCCGAAAATGATGGCGCTCGAACTTTTCCGCCCGTTTGTTATCTCAAAAGTTCTTGAACGAGAACTTGCGTACAATATTCGCGGCGCCGGCCGTCTTATTGAAGAAGGCATCCCGGAAGTCTGGGCGCTTCTTGAAGAGGTGATTAAAGACAAATATGTTCTCTTAAATCGCGCTCCAACGCTTCACCGTCTCGGTATCCAAGCGTTTAAACCCGTTTTGATTGAAGGAAACGCGATAGAGCTTCATCCGCTTGTATGCCCCGCCTTTAACGCTGATTTTGATGGCGACCAGATGGCGGTGCACGTTCCTCTTTCAGAAAAGGCGCAAAAAGAAGCGGCAGAGATTATGGCCGCCGATAAAAATATTTTAAAACCGGGAAGCGGAGACCCGACGATTTCCTCAAAAATGCTCGATATTGTTCTTGGTTGCTACTGGGTGACCAAAATTGTGCCCGGAGAAAAGGGCGACGGTAAAATTTTTTCTACTCCCAATATGGCGATTACCGCGCATGATTTTGGAGAAGTCAGTCTTCGCGCGCTTGTTAAGGTTATGGGGACCGATTCTCCAAAGTATGCCGAGTTCGAAGGCAAGGTGTTTGAAACATCCGTCGGGAGACTCCTTTTCAATAGCATGCTCCCTTCGGAGTACCCTTATATAAATAGCGAGATAGACAGAAAGACTATCGCGAATATGATGGATAATCTGCTTGAGCGTTATGATTTCGAGCGCATCGCGTCTATTTTGGATAAAGTAAAAGGCTTTGGTTTTAAATATGTGACGCGCTCGGGTATCAGTTGGGGAATTGACGATTTAAGAGTACCGGCAGAAAAAGAAGAACTTGTAAAACGCTCGCTTGGAGAAGCAAGCGAGGTTATCGCTCAATACAATGACGGGCTTCTTTCGGGAGAAGAACAATATCGGAAGACGATAGAAATATGGCAAAAGGCAAGGATGGACATAGAACAATTAATGCCCCAGACGCTTACTCCGCAAGGTTCTGTAAACGACATGCTTCGCTCCGGAGCTCGCGGGCAAATTGGCCAGATAACGCAGATGGCCGGCATGAAGGGTCTTATCACAAACACTGTCGGACGGATACTTTCGTTTCCGGTCATTTCTTCTTACAAGGAGGGGTTAACGCCGACTGAATACTTTATTACAACTCATGGCGCTCGATATGGGTTGACTGCAACCGCGCTTCAGACCGCAAAAGCAGGGTATCTTACACGTCGTCTTGTTGATGTCGCGCAAGATTGCATCATCACGGAAGAAGATTGCGGAGAGAAAAACGGGAAAGTCGTTAAGACAAAAGCAGATGTGTCCGGGATCGGTGTTTCTTTGATAAAAACACTCCGGGGGCGGGTTCTCGCAAAAGATATTGTAGACGCGAAGGGGAAGGTCCTTATCTCGAAAGGCACGATCATTCGGAGAAGCGAGATAAAACAAATTGAAGAGAGCGACGTAGAAGAAGTTTCTATCCGGACGCCGCTTGCGTGCAAAGCGCTCTATGGAATCTGTAAAGAGTGTTACGGGCTCGATCTTGGCCGCGCAAAACCCGTGGCCTTGGGCGAGGCAGTCGGAGTTGTTGCCGCGCAGGCGATCGGAGAGCCGGGAACCCAACTCACCATGAGAACATTCCACCAGGGAGGTATTGCGCAAGAAGACATCACGATGGGTCTTCCCCGCGTTGAAGAGGTTTTTGAAAGGCGAATACCGAAAAATCCCGCGATTGTTTCAAAAACAAGTGGACAGATTATTGAAATTAAGAAAAAAGATAGAGAAAAAATTATTGTTGTTCTCACTGATCCGGGTGAGAAAAAACGGGGGAAAGATAAGGATCGAGAAGTGGAGTATCTTGTTCCGTTCGGGAGAACGCCGATAGTTGCCGCGGGAAAACAGATTTCTCAAGGGGAGATTTTAACTGACGGGTCGGCCGATATAGCGGAACTTTTCAAATATGGGGGCAAAGAGATTGCCGAAAATTATATTATAAATGAAATCAGCCGCATTTATGATCTCCAAGGAGAGCCCATATCAAGGAAGCACCTTGAAGTTATCGTGCGTCAAATGTTCTCTCGACGGAGGATTAAAGATCCCGGAGGCACCCGCTTCGCGGTTAACGACGTTGTTGAATACGCGGACCTTGTCGAAGAGAATGCTCGTGTTAAAAAAGCAAAAAAAGAAGAAGCAAAAGGTGATATGGCCGTGCTCGGTATTTCTGAAGTTGCGTTGACGACGAAGAGTGTTTTGTCAGCAGCTTCGTTCCAAAATACCACGCGGGTTCTTATTCGCGCCGCGTTAAACGCAGCCAAAGATGAACTCCGCGGGCTCAAGGAAAATGTCATTATCGGGAGACTCATTCCGGCGGGAACAGGGTTCGGGAAGGACGCTGATTCTAAAGAGGAGGAAATGTAAGTAACGGATTTTTGCGCACCCCCGCCATTTTTTCTTTGAATTCTTTTAATTCCTTGTTACCCTGCATCGGGCCAATGAGATTAATTAAGACAATAAGAATAGTTGTGTATGTCTTCACCTGTTGAGCAAATTAAAGAAAGGCTGAATATTATTGATGTCGTTTCCTCGTATATAAAATTGGAAAAAGCCGGCAGGAATCTCAAAGCGCGTTGTCCGTTTCACAATGAAAAAACGCCGTCCTTCTTCATCTCCCCCGAACGGGATACGTTCCATTGTTTTGGGTGCCAGAAGGGGGGAGACGCGTTTACGTTTGTTGAAGAGATAGAGGGCGTTGACTTCAAGGACGCGCTTCGTATGCTTGCGGAGCGGGCAGGAGTTACTCTTTCCGAGAGAGATAAGACTTTGACAAGCGAGCACGCAAGACTTATAAGCGCTATGGAGCACGCGGTTTTCTATTTTGAACGAGAGTTTTCCAAACACCCCGAGGCGCTTTTATATCTCGGAAAACGCGGTCTTAAAGAAGAGACTATAAAACACTTTAGAATCGGGTTTGCGCCGGATGAATGGAGAGGGCTCCTTACATTTTTGAGAGAGAAGGGATTTACGGATGTTGACATCGAAAAAGCCGGTCTTGTTGTCCGCAACGCCGACAGAGTATATGACCGTTTTCGCGGGCGAATAATGTTTCCTATATTTAATGCATCGGGAAAACCAATCGCATTCTCGGGACGTATTTTTGAGGGCGCTAAGGAAACATATCCCGGAGGAGTGGCGCCGGCAAAATATGTTAATAGTCCCGAGACGGTTCTTTACAATAAGTCACGGGTTCTTTACGGATTTGATAAAGCAAAGTTTGAAATTCGGAAGCGGGATGCGTGCGTTGTCGTAGAAGGACAAATGGATGTCGTGATGTCTCACCAAGGAGGGGTTACAAATGCGGTCGCAACCTCCGGAACAGCTCTAACCATCGAGCACCTTTCCCTCATTTTTCGTCTCACAGATAAGCTCATTTTAGCTTTTGACGCTGACAGCGCGGGGTTTGAAGCCTCGGGGCGGGGGATAGATCTGGCGCTTGAAGGGGGGTTTGATGTCCGTATCGCAAAATTACCAAGCGGACTTGATCCGGCTGACGTAGTCAAAGAAGACCCAAAGAAGTGGCAATCAGCGGTTCGCGATTCCCGACACGTTGTTGATTTTTTAACTACGACACTTCGGGAGCGCAACGACGACACGCGTGTGTTTAGAAAAAACGTGGAGCGCGCGGTGCTTCCCTACGTCGCGCGGATACGAAGTAGAATAGAAAAAGCGCATTTTGTTGAATCGGTTGCGCGAGCGCTTGATCTCCCCCAAAACTCTATTTGGGAAGCGCTTGCATACAAAGACTCCGGTGGTGTCACTCCCTCGTTCATTAAAGTCGAGGAAGACAGAGAGAAGGACGCAGTTTTGGGGAGGCGGAACCTCGAAGAGCGTTTCGCGGGGCTTCTCTTACTTTTCAAAGAGGAGGACAATGATGAAAATAGCAAAAAAGGAATGGAAGAGGAGTTTCTTAAAATTGTTGGAAGAGAAGCGGCAGATATTCGTAAGGGAATTCCGAACGAACGTCTCCAGGCAGTTCTTTTTGAAGGAGAAATGCGGCATGTAACCCGCGAGACCCTCATAGAAGAGCTTAAAGAGCTTCTCTACCACGCAAAACTTTTTACGTTTAAAGAACATTTGAGAAAAGCAACAAATGATCTAAAATATGCAGAAAGCATAGGTGACGAGAAATTGATAAGAGAAAAGCTTGAAGAGTGCAGCGAGGTTTCTAAAGAACTAAACGATATTCG
>Ga0209542_10020785_pt1 | contig 10355 bp, 9 predicted proteins | sample RifCSPhighO2_01_FD_184028 | JGI IMG/M metagenome (GOLD analysis project Ga0209542, IMG submission 184028) | Soil microbial communities from Rifle, Colorado - Rifle CSP2_plank highO2_0.1 (SPAdes) (version 2) | ecosystem: Environmental > Terrestrial > Deep subsurface > Rock core/Sediment ...
TTTTATTTTATTGAAGAATATATGCGGCATATACTCTCCATTGCCAACATGCTCAATCTTGTTGCTTATTTTTTCCACATTTCTAAGCAAATCAAAAATATTTCCGGAAACCATTATGTCCTTGACGGCATATTTGATTCTTCCTTCTTCAATGATATGCCCTTCAGTCACGCCTAAAGAAAATAATCCGGTTTGGCTGTCCATGGTATGTGCCCCCAATAAGTCATTTACAAATATACCTTTATTAATTGAGCTAAAAATATCTTTAATGTCATGTTTTCCTTTGGAAAAAATAATATTATTTGGTGAAATTCCTGGTGTGGAAGAATAAGACCTTGAAGCATTCCCTGTGCTTTTTTTCTTCATTATATTTCCGTAATAGCTGTCAAGCAAGAAATTTTTTAAAATGCCATTCACGACGATTTTAGTTTCCCTACAAGGTGTTCCTTCATCATCGCACTTTCTTGAATTCACGTAATTTCCAATTCCGCTGTCGATAATTGTTATCTTCTTGTCAAAAATCTTGTCTTTTAATTTGTCTTTAAAAATAGATTTCTTATTTACAACATTCTCGCCATCAACATTAAAAATAAAAGCGTTTAATAGCTGAGCCAGAGCTCTTGGCCCCAGCAAAAATTTCATATCTCCTGTTTTAGGCGTATCCTTGATTTTTAGCAGCCTTATTCTTTTAACATTCTCTGTTTGCTTATTGTTATTCATTATAGTTTTGGATTCATCCCCGTCCCACAATGCATTTTTTTCATTGTCTATGATATTATAGTCAAAAGCATTATAGCTGAATTTATCTTCAGCATATACCCCCTCGGAATTAATAATGGTTCTTTTTCCTAAGTTCTTTTTATAAATTCCCCTTGATAAGTTTATATTTTCATTGTTAAATATTTTTATGGCATTGTTAATATATCTCTTAATATCTTGTTCATCAAAGTCAGCAAGTTCATTATAGAAAGATTTTATGTTTGGGTACTTAGCTCTTTTAACAAATCCTTTGAAGTTTTTATCTTTATTATTTAGTTTTGCAATCTTCAATGCGGCATCAGCAACATTTTTATAATTATTAATATTCAAGCTCGAAGAAAAGCCTATTCTGCCCTCATTAAAAACCCTTATGCCCAAGCCTTTTATGCTCCCAAAAATGCATGAATCTAATTTATTTTTATTCAGTTCAAAAGTCTCGCTGTCTAACTCTCCATAATAAATTTCATATGAATCTGTTTTTTTCTTAATGTAATTTTCAATTTTATCAATCATCTATGCACCGCCAACCTTAACATTATTTATCTTGAAGTGCGGAGATCCGTCGCCTACAGGGGCCAATTGGTTGTCTTTCCCGCAAGTCCCTCCTGAAAATTCCAAATCTTTTCCTATCAGGCTAATCTCGTGCAGTGTCTGCAGGATATTTCCAATCATGGCTGTGCCCTTTATCATATTGCTTACTTCCCCGTTTTTAATATAATAGCCGTACATGGAATTAAATAAAAATTCACCTTTAATTGTGTCAACTTGGCCGCCAAAACTTTCTTTGAGGTAATAGCCTTCTTTTATTCCTTTTAGCATTTCATTAAAGTTTGAATCTCCTGCGCCGATATATGTGGTGGTCATTCTAGGAATAACTGAATGCATCAGGGACTGCGACCTTCCATTTCCGGTAGGCTCCATTTTCATTAAAGAAGCAGTTTCCAGATTATGCAGATATCCTGATAAAATTCCATTTTTAACAAGAAATGTTTTTTTTCCTAAAACAAGGTCATCATCAAAGGGAGTCCACCCGTTTGTTTGTAAAGACCCGTCATCAATTATATTGATGCAGTCATTCCCGATTTTAGTGTTTAATTTGTCTTTTAATACTGAGCCGCCTGCAAGAACAATATCCGCCTCACATCCATGCCCGATTGCTTCATGTGCAAAAACTCCGCCTAATTTCTGGTCAACAATTACAGGAAAGCTTCCGCCCTTTGCTGATTTTGCGCTTAACAGCTTTGTTGCTATATCCAGGCTTTCTTTTACAAATTCCTCGGAAGATTCCATAAATTCATAGCCTGAATGCTTCCTTTCAGCCTTCAAATAATTCTCATTTCTGTTTCCTTTCTTGGAATATGCCCATGACCTCAAGCCAACTGAATTATCCTCCCAGTTCAGGTCTGCGCCTTCAGAGTTGGTGTAATTTATATTTTTTATATTATCTGAATATACAAGATTAAGTGTTGAAATGCCCTTATGCCTGTTTTTTAATTTCTCTAAATCCAGAATTTTTCTTTTCTTTTCTTCTAAGCCAACATCTTCAAGCTTGATTTTTGCCTTTGTTTTAATTTTCTCATTATTGCTTTCAAAATTTAACTTAACATTTTTGTTCAAAGCTCTTGCAGCCTTTATTGCTTTATCTACCAGTTCCTTGTAATTATCAACATTGGAATATGCAATTCCTATGGAATTTTTATACTGCAATCTTACAGCATATAATTTTGATTCATTGCTTGACAGTTCTTTAATCTCGCCATTCTGCGCCTCAATTATATTCCCCTTATTCTCGCTGTTCTTAATTTCTATATAATTAACGCCTTTTTTTTCCGCATATTTAATAAAAGAATCCATTTATTTTTATATAATTAATTTTGTTTATATAGTTAACTATTTAAATATAAAATTACTTAAATTCTATATGAAAATAAGCATAAAAAAGAAGGTTGATAAAACGGATTTATTGGCAATTCTATTAACAGAAGAAGATGTAAAGCATTTAAAATACGGCAATTTAAACAAGCATATTGAAGAAGCTACAAAAAAAGATTTTAAAGGTGAAAAAGACCAGGCATCTTTAATATACACAAACACGGATGTTAAAAGAATTCTTTTAATAGGCTTGGGTAAAAGAGCTGAAGTAAATGATGAAAGCTACAGAAAAGCTTCGTCTATAGCAGTGCAGAAAACAAAATCATTGAAAGTGGAATCATTCTCAATCTTGGTTGAAAAGCCAAAAGAAACAATAGAAGGAATTTTATTGGGAAATTATTCCTTTGACAAATACAAGACAGACGAAAAGGCGAAATTCAAAATTAAGGAATTAACTTTGATATCTGAAAGAAATATGCAAAGTATAATCTCAAAATATGAAATTATTTCCAATAATGTAAATTATGTAAGAAATCTAATTAATGACTCAACGCACACAGTAAATCCTTTAACATTAACTGAAGAAGCAAAAAAACTTTCAAATCTTGGAGTAAAAGTAAAAATATTGGACGAATCTCAATTAAAAAAATTAGGGTTGAATTTATTATTGGCGGTAAGCCAGGGAAGTTCTTACCCTCCAAGGTTAATAATTTTGGAATATCACGGAAATAATTCTAAAGACAAGACTGCAATAGTTGGTAAAGGAATAACATTTGATTCAGGCGGATTAAATCTAAAGCCTACTGGTTACTTGGAAACAATGAGGGGAGATATGGCTGGTGCTGCAACAGTCATGGGAACAATAAAAACACTGGCAGAGTTAAAAATAAAGAAGAACGTAATAGGTGTAATGCCTTTATGCGAAAATATGGTTGATGGTAAGGCCTATAAGCCAGGTGATGTTTACAAATCTTATACTGGTAAAACAGTTGAAATAGCAAATACAGATTGTGAAGGCCGTTTGATACTTGCAGATGCTTTGGGTTATGTCTCTAAAGAATATAAGCCGGCAAGAATTATCGACCTGGCTACTTTGACAGGAGCAGTTATAGTGGCTTTAGGCGATCTATGCGCGGGTGTAATGGGAAATAATGATGAGCTGTATTCAAAATTGGAGCAGGCATCCAAAAAAACCTGCGAAAGGTTATGGAAATTGCCTATGTTCTCGGAATATGATGATGAAATAAAATCAGATATTGCTGATATAAAAAATCTAGGTACTTCTGGCAATGGAAGATATGCAGGCCCAATAACAGGCGCTGTATTCCTAAAGCAGTTTGTTAACAATATTAAATGGGCTCATTTGGATATTGCAGGAACAGCTTGGCTGGACAAGCCTCGTTATTACAGCCCAAAAATGGCTACAGGTTTTGGCTTAAGGCTGTTAGTGCAGTTTATTGAAGATTTATAGAGATTAAGCTATTGCAATATTCTTGACAGAAATATCTTGCAAAAGAGAGGGATTATTTTCCTTAACAAATAATAATTCTATGCCAAGAACATTTCCCTCTTTATCATAATTTATTATAGTATGTTTGTCTATTTTTTTGTTATGGTCAAATCTACCTTTTTTTATTTCTATATACATTGCATCAACTTCTGAGTCATATTTTATTTCCATCTTATACCCAATATACTGTTACAATCTTTATATACTTTTCTCTAATATAAACAACCTCTATTGATCTTCCGTTTAGTTTCTTTCTTGCAACATACTTATTCTGGCCTTCTCTTTCTGTTCTGTCAGGGCTTTTTATTGATTCTTCAACCCAAACTTTTAATATCTTCCTGATTTCTATTTGTTCTTCCGCATGGTTGCTATATATTATTTGCATATAATAACCTATCTTTTATATCTTATAAAGGTTTTTATTAAATTTCAATAGAGATTAATTTCTTTCCCGTTTTTGTAAGTATAATGGGTTTATCTTTTATTAATATTGTATCTTCAATTCTTATGCCATATTTATTTTTAAAATATAATCCTGGTTCTATGGCAACTATGATATTTTTTTCAAAGTTATCTTTTGATTTTTCAGATATTCTCGGTCCTTGATGTATTCTTTTTCCAACGCCATGTCCTAAAGCATGAATGAAATATTTTCTATAACCTTTGAATAAATCCACATGCTTCTTGCTGAATTTGCTGCATTCAATTCCCAGCTTCAAATTTTTAATTGCTGTTTCTTGGATTTTTAAAATTAAATTATACAATTCAATATCTTTTTTATTAGGTTTCCCTAAATAAATAGTTCTTGTTTCATCACAGCAATAGCCTTTGTATTTTACGCCAAAATCAATCAACAAAAATCCTTCTTTCAATTTATATTTTCTTGGCTTTGGGTGTATAATCCAGTTATTATTTGCAACTATTGGTTTATATGCCGGCTTGCATTTATTTTCTCTTGTTTTCTTCAATAAAAAATTATAAATTTTTTTCTCAGTTTTAAAATTTTTAATATTATCAAAGCACTCTTTAAAGATTTTATCTGTGATTTCACATGCTTTTTTTGTATTTTTAATCTCTTTTTTGTTCATATTATTTAAATGCTAATATTTGCTCTTTTATAATCAGGTTAGATTATATAACCAATAAGTAATATTTAAATCTCTTGGTTATACCTTATAACATTATTTATATTCTTTCTTAATGTCTTTAAAATAGCCTTTTTTAATGGATTTTCTAATTTCGCTCATTAAAGTTTGTATAAAATGAACATTATGTATGGAAGCATACCTATAGCCTAAAGGAACATCGGATTTTAGCAGATGGTTCAAATATGCTCTGGAAAAATTCTTGCAAACATAACATTCGCAATCTTTGTCTATAGGTTTTTCATCTTTAACAAATCTTCCTTTTCTAATATTGATTTTTCCTTCCTTAACAAATAGATCCCCATGTCTTGCAACTCTTGTCGGGAAACAGCTGTCAAACACATCAATCCCATGTGAAACGCATTCAATCAAATCTTTGGGAGACCCAACACCCATTAAATATCTTGGCTTGTTCTTGTCAATATATTTCAAAGAAATATCAACAATGTTATGCATTGTTTTTTTCTCCTCGCCAATGCATAAACCTCCCAAAGCAACACCGTCAAAATCTAAATTATTAATAAACTTGGTGCTTTTAATTCTTAAATTCTTGTCAATAGAGCCTTGGGTTATGCCGAATAATAATTGTTTTTTATTTTCATGGGCTTTCTTGCAACGTTCAGCCCATTCGTGAGTTCTTTTTACTCTTTCAACTACGGAATCGGAATTATGGTGCGGAACGTCATCCAGGCACATTGCTACGTCAGAACCGATAATATTTTGTATTTGTATGGCTCTTTCAGGCGTCAATAAATTTACCTTTCCATCATAAGGTGACTTGAAATAAAATCCATCATCAGAAGTTTTTTCTAAAAAGAACTTGCTAAGAACTTGAAAGCCTCCTGAATCAGTGAATATAACTTTTTCCCAGTTCATGAATTTATGGACCCCATTAAAATGTTTTATGACATCCAAGCCAGGCTTTAAAGAAATCAATAAAGCATTCATTATGATTGCATTTGTATTGTCTAATTCGTACTTGCTTAAATGCTTCATAGCCGCTTTCGTTGCTACAGGCATGAAGAAAGGTGTTTCTATTAAACCATGATTGGTTTTTAACTTTCCATACCTTGCTTTTCCTTGTTCATTAACTACTTTAAATACCATAATATAACATTAAAACAATAAATTTATATACTTTTTTTAAGGCTTATTTAGCAATGGAAAAAACAAATCTTTCAACCCAGTTAAGGACTCATTCTTGCAATGATATAACGGAGAAAGATATGCATTGTAATGGGTACAAACAATTAAAAAAATTGTATGAATCAGGAAAATCAGCTTACAACATAGGTAAACAATTGGGGTTACATCATGGTGTAATTATTGGTATCTTAAAGAAATTAAATGTGAGAATAAGAAATAAAAGTGAGGCGGCTAAGTTATCATTTAATTTAGGAATTATTAAACCTCCAATAAACACAAGGAAAATTTTAAAAAATTCATATAAATTAAATAAGGAGAAAGCTTATATTTTAGGCACTTTATGCGGTGATGCTTACATGCATTGTACAAGAAGGCAGTCGTACCAAATTGGTTTGGATGTTACAGACAAAGAATTTGCGTATTATTTTTTTAGTTGTATAAACAATGTCTATGGTTTAAAACCAAAAAGTTCTTTAATTAAATCTAGAAACCCAAAATGGAAACAGCAATACAAAATAAGATTGTGCTCTAAAAAAGTTTTTGAAGATTTAAAAAAATATGATAAAAAAGAATTTAAAACTTTTGATTGGACTGTGCCAAATCAGATATTAAATTCTAATAATAAAATACAAGCTTCGTTTCTCCAAGCTTTTTTTGATTCTGAAGGTTGGGTTGAAGTAAAAGAGAAAAGGATTAGGGTTATATCCGCTAATAAAAATGCAATAAATCAAATTAAAGATTTACTAACAAATATGAAAATAAGATCTACATCAATTAAAAAAGAGAATAATATTGTTATTAGTGTGCAAGATCAAAAAAGCATCAAATTATTTTATAAAAATATAGGGTTTCGGATAGAAAGAAAAATGAATAATTTAAAAATCTTGGTAGATAATTATATAAATTTTAAAACACCAAAAATAGAAGTGGACAAAATGATAGGAGAGATGCTTAGGCTTAAAAATGATGGATTAGGTTATGAAAGTATAGCTAAAAAATTATCAATTTCAACTGCTACAGTTTGGAATCATTTAAATAAATATATGGGGGCTAAAAATGTTTGAGACTAGTTTAAGAAGCCATATTTGCGGCGGTTTAACAATGGAAGAGATAAATAAAAAAGTTGTTTTATGTGGTTGGGTTTATACCAGAAGGGACCATGGAGGAATTATCTTCATAGATTTAAGGGACAGGTATGGCGTAACACAATTAGTTTTTAATCCCAACACAGAATATTTCAAGGAAGCTGACAAATTAAAAAGGGAAGATGTGGTTCAAGTTGAAGGTACAGTTAAAAAAAGGCCTAAAGGCATGGAAAATAAAAATATGGTTACAGGCGATATCGAAGTTTTCGTGGATAAATTGACAGTTTTAAACAAATCAGATGTTCTTCCATTTGACATAGAGGACAGGATTGATGTTAATGAAGAAATAAGGCTGAAATATAGGTATTTAGATCTAAGAAGGCCGATAATGCAGCAAAGATTGTTAATTAGGCATAAGGCAGCTCAAGCAGCTAGATCATATCTGTCATCTGAAAATTTCTTGGAAATTGAAACCCCATTATTTGTAAAGACAACGCCTGGTGGAGCGCGGGTATTTAAAGTTCCAAGCAGAAAACATCCAGGTAAATTTTACGCTCTCCCAGAATCTCCGCAAATGTATAAACAGCTGTTGATGGTTGCAGGCTGTGACAGGTATTTCCAGATTGCCCGTTGTTTAAGGGATGAGGATTTAAGGGCAGACAGGCAACCTGAATTTACTCAAATCGATATTGAAATGTCTTTCATAGACAGGGAAGATATATATAAAATAATTGAAGGTCTATTAAAAGAAATATTTACAAATACAATTAATTTAGGTATAAAAATACCATTCCAAAGATTGAGTTATTATGAAGCAATGTCAAAATATGGAAGTGACAAGCCTGACTTAAGATTCGGATTGGAGCTTCAAGATGTGACAAATATCCTGAAGCATTCTGAATTTAACATTTTTAAATCAGTTATAGACAAGAAAGGCGTTGTATTTTGCTTAAATGCTAAAAACTGTGCGGGATTCTCAAGAGGGGAGATAGATAAACTTGCAGAAATAGCTAAAATTTACAAATTAAATGGTCTTGCATGGTTAAAAGTTTTAAAAGATTCAAAATTAGATGGCTCAATTGTTAAATTTCTTCCTGAAAAAGTCCAGAAAGATTTGATTAAAAATACGAACGCAAAAGAAAACGATTTGCTGTTGTTTGCGGCAGAGCATTTTGAAAAAGCTGTAATAGCTTTAGGTGAAGTAAGATTGCATCTCGGGGAAAAATTAAAATTGATAAATCCTAAAGATTACAAATTCTGCTGGGTTACAGATTTTCCTTCTTTTGAAATTGATGCAGAAACTGAATCATGGGTTGCCAAGCATCACATATTTACAGCACCTTTGGATGAAGATACAAATCACATAGAGACAAATCCCGAAAAAGTTAGGTCTAAAGCTTACGATGTTGTTTTAAATGGCGTTGAAATAGGTGGAGGTTCTATAAGGATTAACAAAAAAGATCTGCAGACAAGAATGCTTCAGGTTACAGGATTGGCTTATGAAGAAGCTGAAAAGAAATTTGATTTCTTATTGAATGCTTTTAAATTTTCAGCTCCTCCTCATGGCGGAATTGCCATCGGCTTTGACAGGCTATGCGCTTTGCTGTGCGGAATTAATGATATTCGTGAAGTAATTGCATTCCCTAAAAATAAATCCGCGGAAAATCCTATGGACAGCTCTCCCCAGGAATGGACAGGCAATATGCTGAAAGAACTGCACTTGAAATTGGATATAGTTAAAAAATAAGTAAAAACAAAAAACTTTATAAATAACATATATATTAGAATATACAATGGAAAAAAGAGGTATTAGTCCGTTAATAGCTACAGTTCTAATTATAGGTTTTACTATAGTTCTTGCAGCAACTATTTTTCAATGGGGTGGTTCTCTAGTTGAAAAACTAAAAGGCCAGTCAGAAGAAGGTTTGACAAAAATAACTTGTGCTACTGATGTAAATATTGATATAAAGCAGGCTTGTGATATGATTAATTCAGTTCTTTTAACAGTGGATAATAAAGGAAATATTCCAGTTAAAGGATTAACAGTTAGATTAATAGGCGAGAAAACAGATGTTCAAAAAGTTGAAAATTCTGAAATTGATCCTTTTGGTGCTAAAAAAATTTCAGCTACAATACCTTTTGATATGAGATCTTCACGTCCAACAAAAGTTGAAGTATTTCCAAGAATTTTAGTTGATGGAAAAGAGCAAACTTGTGAATCTGAAATAAAAGATATAAACTCTGGATGTGGGGTAAACTTGCCGGATGTTAATAATAATTTAACTGGAGGTTGGTTACCAGATGGATTAAGTTTAGTAAAAGATCTTAATAATATCGCTGAAAGTGAAAAAAATCAATATAATTTAAATGGTATTGGCATGGGTGGTGCTGGAACTGTAACAATAACTTCTAGGACATTTACTATACCTGAGGGTTTCTCTGGCGTAACAGTTGGAGGTTGGGTTGGACCTGGAAGTTTTACTTTTGAATTAGATTCTGATTCTGGTTCTCCATTAGACTCAGTAACATCTTCCAATAATAGGATTAATAATTCTACTTATATAGGTAATGTTAAATTAGAAGGTACTGGACAGGTAAAATTAATAGCAATAGGAACAAAATTAATCACAATCTCAGAAATTGGCTTATACGAATAATTTTACAAAAATATATATAATATAACTGTAAATCAGTTTCGTGATGTTAACCAGTTTTGGGATAACAGAGACGAAATCATAAACAGGCTCTGGTGCATTCCTAAGTTTTAAGTAGAATAGAGGCATAGCCTCCTTTATGTTATTGAGACAAAAGGGAGCGTGATGCCTCTATGGCTAAGGA
>Ga0209542_10020787_pt1 | contig 10355 bp, 13 predicted proteins | sample RifCSPhighO2_01_FD_184028 | JGI IMG/M metagenome (GOLD analysis project Ga0209542, IMG submission 184028) | Soil microbial communities from Rifle, Colorado - Rifle CSP2_plank highO2_0.1 (SPAdes) (version 2) | ecosystem: Environmental > Terrestrial > Deep subsurface > Rock core/Sediment ...
TAACTTAATTGTAGTTTATGATTTGTTAGATAATAATTTTGAAGTTTATTGTGCTGATTCTCCTATTGACTCTTTAAAAGGAATAAATCCGTCTGAAGAAACACTTGCTTTTCTAAATGGATTGTCTCTTAAATTTTCACAACCTTGCATTCCATGTAACTCATCATATTTGATACCTTCTCTATCCATCGCCTTTTGCATACCTTTGACAATCATCTGCGATACTGCTCCAACACGTTCAACTTGTCCAGAACCGCACGAAACTAAAACACCATCCCTCACAGCAACCACTCCGTTGCTTCGCGCCCCCGCTATATTAATATACCATGCGCTAAGACAATCATCTACCATTCCACGAGTAGCAGGTTTACAATTTACACGGTGAACTCCATTTGCATCAGTTAACTGTGGATTTACAATTAAATCTTCTACACTTCTTACAGCCGTCAAATAAATATCTTGCACTACAAATCTTCCTGTAGGCATCTCTTTTATAGAAAGTAGCCCTTGTGGATCATCTCCTCTGAATTTAGGCAATACATCGAGATGTGAAAACTGGGCAAGCCTCATGTTAGAACTTTTACGTTGAATAAAGCCCACAACCCCTTCTTCATAACCAGGAGCAGCCAAAACATCCACAAATAGACCACTAAACAATGCTTCAGCTGTAGCCATATCAACAGGGCGCGTAAATACTGCGGTGCCTCCATAATTGCTTCGGACATCACAATCACGTGCAGTTAAAAACAAATTTGCATTTGACTTACCAGAACCATCATCTTTTGCAAACCCAGAGACAATCGTATGCTTCATAATAACGCAAGCTGGAACATGTGCAAAATACTTGAGCGCATCCATAGCCCTAGTGACGTCCATAGTATTTGTTGCTGAAAGTCCTCCCTTGCCTTTTCCATCAGATCTAACTGAAACCAAATCGGTTAACTCGGCGATTCTTCCGGCATTGACCCGATTTATAGAATCCAAAACATATAAACCTCCAGATTGGTGAGGATTCTCCCCATATTTTAAAGGCCACTCTCTTCTAAGTCGAACGTCGAGAACTTCCGGAAAATTACACTGAACAGGGTTTCTATAAAGTTCCGTCAAGTGTGAAATATCCGTTCCAGCCATTTTATTTCACACCCACCTTCTGAAATCTATTTATTGGTGGAGCCATATAAACATCAATATCATCATGGGAAAAAAATCTTCCGCCCAAAGCAACTCTCCATCCACTCTCAAGTCTGCCCCAGTAACTAGGCATAATATTTTTTTCTAAACCTCCCCAAAGTGGAACAACAAAAGGCTCTCCTTCAAAAGAATCAAGCCCCTGAGGATTCCCTGGTTTGTAAGTAGTAAGACAATATCCATACCCTCTATGTGCAGGTAAATCAAAAAAGCTTCTTATCGTCGGAAATGCGTTATGATCTAATCCGCAGCGCTTTCCAATCTCTTTATTGTATAAATCAGACGCTTCTCTATCAGTCCTGCCTTCTTGTTTGAAAGAATCTTTAGTAACACCATCCTTAGCAGCAGCTAAATCAACATGAGCAAGCCACAATCTCTTAGCCGCAGAGTCTGCTCTCAAGAGAGACATAAATACGGCGTTAGGCAAGCCACGATCTTGATAACCAGTTATGCGTGGAGTAAATGTGGGGGCATCAGGCTCGCAATGATATCTTCCGAGAGCGCCTACAAAAGCATCAAAATTGAAATTCATATTATCTGCCATAAACCTTGCCACGCCGTCCGTCTGTTGTCCGTTACTAACAATAAAAGCATCTCCTTGGACAGAGCCCATAGCAGTATAAATAATCAAGCTTGAATCCTCAACTTTAGAAGAATTGGCAGGTTCAGTTTTAAGAATATGATGTCCATTGGCAACATAAACTCTATTCTGGCTGTTGGGACTGCGACCCATAATCCAACTAAGTTGCACTGCACCTTCTCTTTCTCCCAAACCCAAAACTATTCCTCGGCAAGGATTTTGTACAAATCGCTCATTAAGATTCCTTTCAGCAATATCAACAATATTTGTAGATGCGCTCATGATGTTCCTCCTCTACTGGAGCGTGCATACGCCTCTCGAATTTTTATATCGGCTTTAGATAATTCATCACATTTTTTTTCAATTCCTAACAAAAGTGCAGCCTGTACTATAGGATGCGAGCTAGCATAAATCTGCGCAACAAACCTGCCGACATTTTCAGGTTTGTAAATAGTTGCATTAGAGCTTCCTTTAGGATTATTTAAAGGGCTCTGATTGGCAATACCTTCGGGAGGACAACTTATTACAGGATGATATAACTCCCATGATAAAGTTCCTGACAAAGCATCAGTCCCACCAGCAACTGCAATTACAACAAGAGGACTTGTTTCCTCATTTAATCTGTGAATCAAATCTGCGCATGCAACTGGTTGTTTATGTGCAGAGCAAATATGAACCTCATAACCAAGACCATAACTATCCAATGACTGAGCTATTTTATCTATATGCTCCTTATCGCTATCAGAACCAGCAATAATCACAACCCTACCAATCTTATCTAATGGCATCCATAGATTAAAAATAAGTCATTTAAAAACTCTCTCGTGTTACAAAGCATATTATTCAATAACTTCTATATTAGAAACTCCGAACTAAAGAGTTAAATACCTTATCAAAAAATAATTACCATGTTTAACATAGCAGATGTAACTGAAAAGGTAAGGTTATGCCTAGAAGCAAGATTTGAGCAGAGAGCAGTACAAGGCGATTATGCAATACTAGAGTACGCGCTTGATGAATTCAAAAGAGCATGGACTTCTCCAGATTGCGAGAGATATTTAGAAAGTTTTGGCAAGTTATCTCTAATGGTTCCCAGAAAAAAGATGTCCGATTTATCTAAACCTCAAAGAGAGGGGTACTTTGAAAACTACAGAGAAGTAATAGGGCATGGAAGAATAATCAAGGTTCATGCAATAACAAAGCTAGAACTTGATTCTACTGATTTTGTCATAGCTCTTTCTGGACTTTATCACGCATTAGAAACAATGAAGCTAGATGAAGAAGCAATAGACGCGGCATGCCGTCTTCAGAAAGTAACTCAATAAAGTAATCGCTTACCTATTCAATAATCTCTATATCTTTCCCGACGATATTCTGCGACGGTTTTTGCAAATCCCCGACAGTCGAAGTCATCTTCTTTGCCTTATCGCGTGCTTCTTTCAATTTCTGCAAATCCGCCAAGGACACCTTGTCAGGAGATATTTTAGGCAAATAAGCAGGACCCATAGAAGCAGGCGTTGAGGCGGTCAAACTCCCTGTGTTGAACGTTTTTCCATCCCTTCGCAAGTTGATACCCAAATAATTCTGTAATTTGGTAATTAGAACGAAATCATCTGAAGGCAAAGCCCCATTTTCAACAAGCTTGACATGTTCTTCAGAAACGCCTAACACGTTCGCTAGTTGCAAGCGCGATAAGTTGCGCACTCTGCGCGCCTTGGAAATTTCCCATTGGAAATTATCTATCAGTTCATTAACCACGTTATTTTTCTTGTATTCTGGCTCGTATGTGTGCCAATGAGCCGTAGATTTAGGCGGCGCATCAAAAGGCGTTTTACGTGCTCTCCTCTCCATAACAGGTTTAGTTTGAGTCTCAACACCTCCATGCTCACGCAATATAAACAAGTCCTCCTCGCGAGCCTCTTCTTCAAGAAGAGTTACAATCTCTCCTTCCCTAATAGCATCAACCAAAACCATCCCATATAGCATCAAATTTCACTTTAAATGAATTATGGCTCTTTAGAATACATTACATTAGACAAGATATCGTTCGAGTTCCCTAATATTGCGCACGTACAGCGCGTCGCGGCCGTTAACAATAGCAACAGGAACGCGCGTCACATTGTAAGTCATTACAAGAGACGCAGTAACGCTCGTGTTTAAATCGTAATCGAATGAATAAATCATAACGTTATCTGCGTCTTCACGCTCAAAAGCAGTTAAAATAAAGCCCATGCGCTCACTCTCGCTTTCTCTATCGTTTAAGTTTGAATAAAAGAAAAGAACAGTTACATAGGAATTATTGCACACGCTGTTGAATTTTTCCACAATATTAAAATGACGATACTCCAGTTCGCTGTAAAGTTTTTTCTGCTCCAAAACGCGAGAGTCTTTCTTTCCAAAGCGCTTTTCCAAGAGCGTTAACTTGCTCGCAACCCTGTCAAGCTTGTCTGAAGAGTCAATTAGCAGCCCCTCATTACACGTAAATTCCGAAAGCACGCCATCAAAGTGAGAAATTGACTGCAAAATCAGATTATTTTCAGAAGATATTTCCCTATAGTTTAAATAAGAAACAGAGTTTGCGATGAGAAAAAACATCAAGAAAACAAATGTCGAAATAATAAACGACGCTATATATCTGCTTAAGTATAATTCTCGTTTAGGCATGGCGTTTTTCCCCCCATATAACACGTTTATTAAATATCAAGTAGAAAGATGAGATAATCCACCAAAAAGCAAAAAGAAATGAATAAAGTCCAAGGAAGAGGATAAAATTAATCTTTAGCGGTTCATTAAATCTCAATTGTTTCCTGGCGTACAGCAAGTACATCGCCGAAACGAATATGAAAAAGACTGTAAGAAGAAAAATAGGGTGGCTAAACAAAGAGTAAAAAACACGTGAAACCATATATGAGTTCAGCTCGTACGCGTTTGTGAACTGAAAGTTAACTGCTTTAAGAAATGCAAGCTCATCGGCAAGCCCACGTAGAGCATTAATCAGCAAGTATATGACTGAGGCAATTGAAAGAAATGTGCCAATAAGCATTGTGGGCAAAATAACCATTCCTAATGCTCCTCGTTTAAATCCGAAGATACGCTTGCGATAAGCCCACAGGTTTTTGATAAGTCCGGTATACCAGCGCCTTCGCTGAACCATTAGCTCCCGAAAACGTGCAGGAGCTATCGTAAAAAAAGATGCTTTCTGGGCATATGCAATTAAATAATCGTGGCTCTGAATCCTTAAAGCAATTTCCAAGTCTTCCGTAATATTGTGCTCGTCATACCCCCCATATCTATCAAAGAAGCTCTTTCGGTAAAGAGAAAATGCGCCCGGTGTAATGTAGAGTGCGTTGAAACTTGAAAAAGTCTTGCGTAAAAACAAGCCGAGATAATATTCAACGTGTTGGATGCGCTGCCAAACAGTTTTCGGACGGTATATGCGCGGTCCAGCACTGGCAGCCATTACCCCATTATCGGAAAAATAAGCAGCCATTTGCTTAAGGGAAGATGGCTCTGCAAATGTGTCCGCATCCATCGTGAGAATAAGTTCGCCTTGCGCCTTGCTAATGCCGAGGTTCAAGGCTGAACCCTTTCCTCCATTCTTTTTTGTAAATACGCGTACACCTTTATTCTCAAAAGTTCGTGCAATGCGGTATGTATCGTCCCGGCTTCCATCATCAACCACAATAATCTCAAGTTTGTCTCTCGGATAACTTATGGATAATGCAGAATCTATAGTGCGTGCAATACTCCTCTCCTCATTATATGCGGGAATGATAATGCTCACTTTCTTATCAGAGGCCTCTAAAGAAACAAAATGTCTGCGAACGCGATAATAGCTTAGAATATAAAAAGAAAGCAAGTAAAGACCAATATAGGCAAGCAAATACACTAAAAAATTGTAAAAAGAAACCATGTTACTGTATACGGGAGAACTCCTCCAGACCGACATGAAAATAATCGTAAAACTGGTCACTTAAGCTTAAGTCCCAAGTATGCCCTGCTCTTTTTTTAAGTATCAGTCCAAGATTAAAGAAATTCTTAATGTGGTCGTATGCCTTATTGCCTCGTATCTTCACAAGCACAGATTGTTTAATTGGCTGCTTGTAAGCAATAATCGCCAATGTTTCTTGTTCGGCCTTCGTGAACTCTGTGCTGCCTGTAGCAAGTTTATTTACCATATCTGCATAATCTGGTGAAACATCCATTTTCCACATGTCCCCCTTTTGCACGATTTCAAGAGCAGAATCCTTGTAGCGCTCACCCAAATCATCCACAAGTTTGCGGAGAAGAATAGGATTAATTTCCGTAAGAGAAACCAGTTCCTTTAAGCTCAAAAAACGCCCTGATATGAAAAGCACAGCTTCAAGCTTCTTAATAAGTTCAAGTTCCCTTGCCTGCTCGCGCTCAATATTCTCAATATCTACATCCATATACAGAGATACTTCAGCATCTTTTTAAAACTTCAGTAGCCTATCCAAATAAAGTAATAAGGAGCCCCTCGATAATCGCAGCGACAATCAAGAGAGGAAGGATGATGTATAAAAAGACGTTCAAGGAAGATATAAGGCGTTCTACAAAGACTTGCTTCCTATTTTTTGAAAAAACAAACATTCCAAATTTAATGCCCAGTCCTGCTGAAATCATGATAGCTGGAAGCTCGAAAATGCCATGGGGGAGAATTCTCCACATAATCACAAGACCACCTACATCAATAGCCCGTGAAAACACATATCCAAGCAAAGCCCCATTAACCAATACATTTACAACAGGAACAATTCCTGCCACTGCCCCAAGCATCAGCATAAAAATAGAACTTAAAGCATTATTTTGAAAAATGAACAAAATTAGCTCGATAGGAGAAAGCCCAATTATTTTATTTACAATCTCCCTCAACCAGTCATCAAAAAAAGAAAATGGAGCAGGATAAAGAAAAGCAACAAGTACGCTGCCAACAAAGAGAATGGTTGCAAAATAGATAAAAAAAAGAGACTTTCTTAAATAAGCAAATGCCTCACCAAATCCCTGTTTTATTTTACGCGCCATTTATGCAAACATCCGATTCAAAAGCGCAACCTTGCGTGCATATTTAGTTCTCAGATAAAAGCCATATATTAATCCCACAAGCAAGCCTCCAAAATGCGCTGTGTTCCCTATGGGCAGTCCCGCAATAACAGAAATAATCCAGAAACCAACAAGAAGAACGGACATCGCAGCCCAAAGAGGCATTGGAACAATAAAAAACACAAGCACTCTAAGTCGCGGAATAAGTACGGCAAGCAATCCGCCAAGACCGAAAATAGCCCCGCTTGCTCCAACGGCAGAATCAGTTATCCCTCCAAACAAAGACTGTCCCTGTGGGAAAAAAGTTCCAAAATAAGCAAACACAACAAAAAATATCCCGGCAATTAATCCCGAGACGAGGTAAAACCATGCGTATCTTTTTCTTCCAATAAGACGCTCAACAAAAGTCCCGATAAAAAAGAGAGAAACCATATTTAGCAAAAGATGGCTCAAGCCCAGATGAGTGAACATGCTAGTAAGAAGAGTCCAAATATATCCGTCAATGAAGATAGAAGGATTAAGTGCGATATACGATATAAATGACTCCGGCGACCCCTGTCCAGATAATCGGATAAAGACGAAAGCGAAAAAGATAGCGAGAAAAACAATCACGTTTAGGATAATTATCGTTGTTGTAACGCTAAGCCTATTAAAAAAAGAGCGCTGCCTTCTCGATATGATTCGTGCCATTATCTCTTGCGGCGAGCCCTTCCAGCTTTAAATCTCTTTACCTTCTTATTTTTTTTCTTAGATTTTTTAATTACATTCTTATTCTTCTGTGCCGGCTTCAGCGTCGCCTCACGCGCCTTTCTCCTAGACGCACGCTCTGCCTTCTTCTTGCGAAGATCGGATTTTATTCTTCGATGAAGAACCTGCGTAGCTTTATGTCCTAGAATTTTTAATTCGCCCTCGACTATTTGAATCTGCTCTCGGCGTTTCTCAAGCAGAGATTCAAGTTTCCTTATAAACTCGCCCATGTCGCGCAGCGCAAGCACTTCACCGCATTCGGGACACGTAAAATTATTCAATAACGCGTGTTCTTCGTCAAACTCCATATCGCAATTAGGGCAATGATAAAAAGTTTTTTGTCTTCTTGTCTTCAATTCATTTTCAGTATGTTCAATTTCTCTGGCAAAGATGTTGCGCAAATTTCCCAAAGATTTTGTGACGTCAAGAGTCCAATAATAAGTATACCATCCGCCGTTTTTTTTATCTTTTTTGCGAACGAAGCTAACGAGACCCTCGTCAGCCAGTTTGTAAAGAATATTTCTCGTTTGGTTAATATTTAATCCGAGTTTTTTGGCAATAAAGAATTCGTTAATATTTTTCTTCCCGTATAGAATATCCACTAGCCCGACAGAAGCAGGTCCTGCGATAGCCATCACAATATCTTTAAGAAGCTTCACTTGCATAAAAACAACCTAAAGAGGCAACAATAAAAACCTTTCTAAGTTGCTGTTACCATTATATAGTTTACATAAACCTATAAAAATAAATTACTTCTCTCCGTATCATGTTCTGGGAAAAGAAAAAGAAAGAAGTAACCTTGCCTGACCTGCCATTCTCGCTTTCGTCTAAAACGCCAGCAAGCTTTGCTACCCCTCAAAAACTGGATGCATTTGATGAGGAATCTGTCCATGAGCTGCCTTCATTTCCAGATTCCCCCATGCAGCAGGGTTTCAGCCAGACAGCAATAAAGGAAGCTGTAGCGAACGAAGATACAGAAGACGAGCACGAGCTTCCAGAGCTCAGGAAAGAAGAGAAAAATACAAGAAAGGGAGCATATAATATTGTAGAAATGGAGGAATGGAAGCCAAAACCGCTTCCTTCACTCGCTTCACCTTCTTCTATGAGGGAAAACAAACCCATTTTTGTCAGAATCGATAAATTTCAGCTTGCACGAAACTCGCTTGAAACCGCAAAATTAAAACTAAGCGAGATTGAAGATCTCTTAAAACAAATCAGAGACGTCAAAGCCAAGGAAGACATCGAGTTATCTTCTTGGGAGAGCGAACTAGAAAATATCAAGACACGCATTCAAAACGTGATAAGCGATATATTTGATAAAACAGAGGACTAGATGGAATACGTAAAACTAGATTCTCCTGAAAGAAATTATGGTAAAAAAAATCTCCTCTACAGCCAGATGGAGATTCTGTCTATAACAAGCAGTTATCAAAAATTCAAAGATTTGAGAAGAAAGGAGCTTGGCCTAAAAACACTCTTGCGTCGCACACTGAATGAGCTGAACGAACAAATCAAGATAATCGATGCTGCCCTTCCGAAAGCCAAACAGCAAAAAACAGAGGAAGAAAAGTTCAAAATGATTGAAAAAGCCAAGAAGCCAAGAGACATAGAATCAGAAATACTCGAAATCAAGAGGCAATTGGAACGACTGCAAGCTTAAGAAAGGTTGAACTACAATAGGAATTATTAAAAACTCTGCTCCTGAATTAATGTAATGATTACAAGAGAACAGTTAATAAAATCGTATACGGGGTTCTTCAAATCAAAAAATCATAAAATAATCCCCTCGGCCTCATTGGTCCCTGAAAATGATCCGACAGTATTATTTACAACAGCAGGAATGCATCCCCTCGTCCCCTATATACTGGGCCAAAAACATTCCCAAGGTTCTCGTCTAGTTAATGTACAAAAATGCTTAAGAACAGGAGATATAGACCAAGTGGGTGACAAAGTACATCACACTTTCTTCGAAATGTTGGGCAACTGGTCTCTCGGAGACTACTGGAAAAAGGAATCTATTGAGTATTCGTTTGAATTTCTTACAAAAACACTAAAAATACCAAAAGAAAAACTGGCAGTTACATGCTTTACAGGAGATAAAGACGCCCCAAGAGACACCCAATCCGCTCTAGCATGGCAATCATTAGGAATCCCGCAAGAACGTATAGCTTTCTTAGGAAAAGAAGATAATTGGTGGGGCCCAGCTGGTCAAGTCGGACCATGTGGTCCGGATACAGAAATATTCTATTGGTCCTCTAACAAAAAAGCACCAAGAGTTTTCAACTCAGAAGATAAAGGCTGGATAGAAATCTGGAACAACGTCTTCATGGAATACGAGAAAACCAAAGTAAAAGCAATTTTGGTAGATGCTATTGAATGTCTAATAAATAAAGATAAGAAACTTAATGGAGAACTAGCAGAAGTCTTGCATCAATATAATTTAAAAATAATAGTTGCAACAAATGCCGAAAAGGAGGAAATTAAAAGCATACTAAATAATTACGGTTTTCATGTATTCACACTTAATAAAAGTCCAAGCAAAGAAAAACCAGAATACTTTAAGAAGTTATTAGATGAATATAATTTAGATCCAAAAGAAGTTATTTATTTTGATCATAAAAAAGAGAATATAATCTCGGCAAATAAAGCAGGAATATTAAAAGCAGAATTATACAAAGATAACAAGAAAATTAAAGAATTTATTAATGATAATTTATACGTATTCATCCCTCTAAAGCAACGCAATGTCGACACTGGCATGGGCGTCGAGCGCACGCTT
>Ga0209542_10020789_pt1 | contig 10354 bp, 10 predicted proteins | sample RifCSPhighO2_01_FD_184028 | JGI IMG/M metagenome (GOLD analysis project Ga0209542, IMG submission 184028) | Soil microbial communities from Rifle, Colorado - Rifle CSP2_plank highO2_0.1 (SPAdes) (version 2) | ecosystem: Environmental > Terrestrial > Deep subsurface > Rock core/Sediment ...
AAGAAATGATGCGCATTACGCAGGAACGTCTTGCCGATGAAAAGAGAAGTTTCAAGAAGCTCTACGGGATCGATGATCAGTTCGAGCCATCGAAGTTCGATATCGTACTCGACACGACGGATCTTTCGCCGGAAGAAGCATTCGAAAGTGTGAAAAAATTTTTGCCGTAAGTGTTTATCACTACTACAGTTAACTGTAGTAGTGATAACCTTCGGTAACGGTAGTACACACCCCTGTCTGTGGCGTTACGGAAGCTGCTTCGGCTGGTACTCTGCCGGAGCGTTTTTCAGATATTCCTCCAGTTTTGCTCGAGAGAGCAGTCCCTTCTGCGCGCCGATGTATTGCACGACCGACATCGAATTGACCGGCGCCCACGTAAGCGCTTCCGGCACTGATGTGCCGAGGATAAGTGCGGAGACGAAGGTGGAACCGAACGCATCTCCCGCGCCGGTGCGGTCAACAGGAGCTTTGGGGTCGGGGTAGGGCGGCATGAACCATGTTTCTCCTCCATCGGATGCATAGGCTCCTCTGGGACCATCGGTGAGGAGCACTGTTTTGGGACCTAACGAATGCATGCCGGAAAATAATTTTTCGATATCTTTTTCCGTCGTTTTCAAGATGCGCCGAGCCTCTTCGATATTGCAGATGAAAACATCCGTTCGCTCGTACAGTGCTCGGAGATTCTCGACCCCGAGATTTATTTGGAACGTGCCGGGCTGGAACGCGAGCTTTACGGACGGATGTTTCTTCAGGTACCGCGAGATTTCCTGGTGATAGGGAAGTGAATGATCGGACAGTGAGGTAAGGTAGAGCCACTGCGGTTCTCCGATTTCCGGCAGGCGGTAGGGGTAGGGCTGGTGCTTCACCAGGATGGTGCGCTCGTCGCCGTACCAGAGAACGTAATGGTGGTTGCTTGCCATGTCGGCGTTCCGGGAGACGAAGGTCGTATCCACCGCGTCTCTCGCGAGACTCTCGATATCCCGCTTCCCAATGTCATCGTTTCCGATATCCGACACAAGAGCGGAAGAAAGCCCTAACCGCGCCGCGGCGACGGCGGCATTTGCCGCATTGCCGACGGCAGGCACTTCCTCGACGAAGTCGAAGGGGATTTTGTCGCCGAAACGCATGCAGATTGTGCAGCTGTCCTTGTTGATGTTGCAATGAACCTCCGCTTCTTTGAGCCGGATGAATGCGTCCGTGGTCATATCCCCGATTGCTACAAATTGGTGTGCCATTATGAGTAAAGTATAGCACTCCGCAGTCCTACGTTAGAGAGACCGCTCCAAGGGCGCTTGCCCGGTCTTAGTCTCTCTAACGTAGGACTGCTCCGTTTGTGTGGGGGGTGGCGCGAGGTATACTAATTTTGTGAAGAGCCTGAAAGAATACATCGTCGAAGCAGCCGCGAAAGAAACCGCCATCGGACATTTCAATTTCTCCGACAGCGAACAGCTCACGGCGATCTTCAATGCGGCGCGGACGCTCGGCGTCCCCGTTATTGCCGGCGTCTCGGAAGGCGAACGCGATTTTATCGGTGTGCGGCAGTCGGTCGCGCTCGTGAAGTCTTTGCGTGAAGAATATGACTATCCCGTTTTCCTCAATGCTGACCACACGTATTCGCTCGAGCGAGTGAAAGAAGCGATCGACGCGGGGTTCGACGCGGTTATTTTCGACGGCGCGAAATTGTCGCTTGAAGAAAATATCGCCGTGACGAAACAGTGTGTCGAATACGCGAAAAAACGATCCGCCAGTGTGGGGACGGATATCCTTGTCGAAGGGGAACTCGGCTACATCGGCACCTCATCGAAACTGCTCGAGGATATTCCTGAAGGCGCTGCGGTAACGCGCGAAGCGATGACACACCCGGACGAGCTTGTGCGATTCGTCAAAGAAACCGGCGTTGACCTGGTCGCGCCCTCAGTCGGCAATATCCACGGCATGCTGAAGAATGTTCCGAATCCGCATCTGGATATCGCCCTCATACAAGAACTGAAACGCGCAAGCGGCGTGCCGCTGGTGCTACACGGTGGCTCGGGCATTACAGAGGACGATTTCACCGCGGCGATCAAAGCCGGAATCTCCCTCATTCATATCAATACGGAAATCCGGCTGGCATATCGCCGGGGAATCGAAGCCTCTCTCGCGCAGGATGTCGACGAGGTCGCACCCTACCGCTTCATGAGCGGCGGGCTGCATGCCGTTAAGGAGGCGGTGGAAGCACGCCTGAAGCTTTTTTCCGGGCGTTCTTAGTGTGAATAACTTTGGTTGTGTTTTGGACAATACTCTATAAAATAAAGGCATGAAGCAGGTTATTTCAGTCAAGGAAGGACTCATATTAGTATTCGGCGCCTTACTTATTGTGGGAGGATTTCTGTTTACCTATCTTCGTCCGAATGTCGCGCAAGCGCAATCAGCATGCTCCGCTGACCTCGTCCAGCAAGACCAGGAAGACGGCGTATATGTTGCCGGGTGCAGCGGCCTTTTTTAGCTCTCTCTTTTGCGTATGAACGAGAATTCGTTTGAGAAATTCAGACGAATTTTTTCTTTTGTGGTGAACGCCGGTGCACCGTTCTATCGAAACAAGTATCGACAGGCTGGGTTCTCGTCCATTTCCCTTGATAGAGTCGAGGATGTCCGCCATATTCCACTTCTTCATCGCTCCGAACTCGCTCATTGCCCTGTTGGACAACGCCACTATATGCCCTGGCAGGAAACGCTGTTTGCCGGTTATACATCCGGAACGACGTCCGGAGATCTGTTTCCTCTCCTTCGAAACTACAATATCGGAGAGCCGCCGGATATCGAGATGTACAAAGTCCTCCTGTTGCCGGTGCAGCCCTGGCGGGTCATTGCATATGCCGAGACTTTTCGAAAGAAAAAAGCGTTCGTGGTATGCGGCGATATGCACAATATGGAAGTAACAGCGAGCATGGCGCAGATATTTGCCGTCGATACCATCTATGCCACTCCCGCAAGCATTCTGCTCCTTGTGCCGTATCTGCAAAAATACAGAGCACTCGCGTCTGTACGATCGCTCATTCTTCACGGAGAACCTCTTTCAAACGCTCGCCGGGAAAGCATTCAACGAACATTCCCCCATGCCGCCATCCATATCCAGTACGGTCTTTCCGAAATAGGGAATGTCAGTTCATCGTGTCCGGGAGACCAGTCGGGAGCCCTGTTCCATCTTGATGAACATTTTTGGTATGAGACCGTCGATGCGGAAACGGGAGAAGCGGTGCCGCTTGGAAAACAAGGAGAGCTTATTCTCACCACATTGGAATATGTCCCCACGCCTCTCATCCGGTATCGAACGGGGGATCTTGCCGTTTTAGTGTCAGAATGTTCCTGCAACAAGAAGACACGAGCGTTTGTGCTCCTTGGCCGCATCGGTTTTGATGTGATTAAGATCGGCGGGTTCGAGTTTAGGGCCGCCGCCTTTGAAAAAGGAATCGAAGGGATTCCCGATCTTGCAGAACCGAATATCTTCGAGGTGCACCTCTATGAAGAACGCGCAGAATCCGATGGGTCGGTCAAGCCGCGTATACGGTTCAGGATCGGAACGGTGAGGTCTCTCACCGAAGAGAAAAAACGTTCTATTCAGGGCGATGTCCTGCAGAGGACCATCGTCGGGCGCATGCTTTCTTTGGAAGAGGCGGTACAACGGGGACTTCTCCTTCCGCCGCAGTTTGAATTTGCAACTATCGCACCGGACACCTCAATCTCCCGGAAGAGAGGCATACTGATCAATCATATCTGAAAGCCTAAATAACGCGTGCGGCAATAATCCTCCCGGCGCTGCAAAGAGCGAATGCATCTCTTCCTGCCGCACCTCGTCAGCCATTTTCTGGTTTGCTTCCGTAATGTAGATATGAGCTGCCCGCGCATCGAGACCGCGGCTCACGAATGTTTTCCAGTCCATGAACCGATTGGGGGTTTGATAAATGCCCGAGAGCAGATAGCGCGGGTGGTCCGCAATCCTCCACACCGAACGTGCAAACGGCAGATAGAGCAGAGAATACGAGCTCCGTTCTCCGAGAAGAGACGGAAGCGGGTATGGTTCCTTGTTGATGTAAGTAAAATTTGCGTATGAGCGCATAAATTCATTCAGTTTTCCGAGGACTAAATCGAAATGGGCGAGGCGATTATCAACGATCATCTTTCGATGCCGCGCATGCGCGGTATCTAATTTCTCGTATGCCGCCGAAAGCGCAGGAAGGATCTCGTCAGAAGGGAGCTTTGATCGAAGTAGATACGTCTCTTCGCTCGTGATGACTCCTTCCTTGGCTATGTCGTCCTGCAGCGAAGCGAGGGTCAGGATATTCGGGTAGAACGAATTATCATTGCACATGTATGTATTGGTCACGGCTTGATTGTTGTAGATCTGCCCCAATGACACTTTCCGTCTCGATACTTCGTCGGTGTTGTCTCTCGCATCCCAGTAAAAATTATCATCCGCTAGGAACGGAAGGGCTGTTGGCAAACCGTCGTATCTGCCGAAAGATAGATACATGGGTACCTGCGCCGGGAGGGAACTGATCGTCCGATTCAGGCAGTTGGTAGTAATAAGGTAGGGACCGGCAATTTTTTCTGTCGTACCGGGAAGGATAAATTCAAGCGGAATTGAAAACGTCGGTTGTTGCACAACGATAGAGGGTACCGGCGGCGCTGTCCGATTGTCGTTTCGTCGGTAGGTGCATGATCCGAAGCGCACGCATTCCGATCTATGCGCTATTTCTTTTTGCAGTTCCTGTCCGTTTTTCGTGATAAGTGCAAAATCATTTCTAAATATGGCGATATCCGCCGCGCTTCCTATGTAGCGTATGAACCACGCACTATCAGCCAGAGAATCAAGCATTTTTGTATGAAAACGTGCGGATCGATAATATGCGCGCGCGGCGTCCGCTTGTGCCGCGAGCAACTTCCTCGCTGAAATGTCAGACGGTTGTTCCCAGAATGATTCTTGAAGTGCTGTCGCTTTCGCAAAGCGAGTAAGGAACGCGAGCGGGTATAAAGCCTCGGGGTTTGAAAGTGCCGCCGGATACAGAAGCGCGTAGTCTATGTTGGCGGATAGCCCGTCTCTGCTGTTGGCGAGAAATTGCGTGCGCGCGGAAGAAAGTGCTCCCACTGTTTTGTTCCACTGAATGACATTAAGATCGGGTGCGTAGAGCAGGGGGTCGTCATTTGTTTGGACATAAAAAAGAGTCAAGGCAAGCACTTCTCCCCTTATCGACTTGTTCGTTATCGGTTCATGCCGGTCCGTGCGCATGACCGCCCCTTCTTCAGTTACACGGTATTGCTTCCCGCCGACCGTAAACGTGTGCGTTGCAAGATCTGCATTCCACGATTCTCGAACATGCTGTTCCAAATTGTCCAAAGGAAAAACAGAAGGCAGAAGCGCGATGCCGGTTAGTGCGATGATCAGAATTTTCTTGAGATTCATCCTGTACAGTATACCCGTGCTGCTGTGTTCGGTACCACCGCACCGCGTGAATGACTCATATGAAAATTATGTTGATAACCCGTTTTGACGCGCCTATGCTTGAAGGTATCCTGTGGGTACGGTCATGAACGAAGACTCGAAACAGCACCAGCGCATTGGCGCAGCCGTTCTCTTCCTTTTGCTTTTTTTGGCGGTTGCACCGTTCGCGTACGGCAGGTACGTACGGGCAACAAATCCGCCATTGGGAGGAAATGTATATCTCACGCTGCGTTCGAACACCCCCGGTCATATCGCGAGTATTTTTCGGTTTGGGAAAGACCGCAGACTGGAGCTCTTTCTCAATGACGGTAAATTGAATATAACAGGAAGCCTATCTGCCGACGGGCGGACGATGGCATACGTGTCGATGTCTCCCGGTGAACAGGCGGGGCACATTACAACCCTCGATCTTTCAACAGGAGAGAAAAAAATACTCACGAAGGGAGGCACACGGCATGCGAGAGAACCAAAGTGGTCGCCGCAGGGAGACTTGATCGTGTTTACCGCCATGCCGGAAGGAACATCCGCTTTTTCGTATAATCCAGAAGATTGGAATGTGTACGTGACCGACCTGAACGGGAAAGAAGTGCTGATCGGGGCAGGAACCCATCCGCAATGGTCGCCGGACGGATCAGGCATTCTGGCGCTTCGTGCGGATGGCCTGCACCTCTACGGCTCCAAAGGGGGAACAAGAGAAAAAGTTTTGGATGTCCCCGGGACCACTGCAGCTTCCATTAACTATGTGTTTGATGTTTCCAACGATGGAAAGCGCATGGCCCTCATGGACGCAGCGAATAAGATCATGCTCGTGAATACTATCGCTTCATGGAGTCCTTTTGTCGTAGAGCCGTACCGGACGATACCGATGCATGCGTTTGGTGTTGCTTTTTCTCCGGAAGCAAGGGCGATTGCTGTTACAGAGATACAGGGCGCACGTCCACAACTTTCACTGTATAACCTAACCACCGGATCGGTGAGGCTGTTGGTTGATTTAAGTAGGTATGACCAGATGCAGATGTTTCTTAGCGATTGGAAATAAATAACTATTCACATGATGATTGGCCGAAAACTTTCCCGTTTTGTTTTTCAGGCATGTTTTGCCTTTCTCATACTTGGTGTTTCTGCCGCCTTTGCGGCGTGGCAAGGACCTTCCTCGGAGCCGCCGCAGGGGAATGTGCCGGCGCCGATTAACGTCGGACCGCTTTTCCAAGAGAAGCTCGGTGCGCTGTGGGCATCATCGATCGGCACCGACGCCGGTTTCTGCATCAAGGAATCATGCATCTCAAGCTGGAGCCAAGCGGGACGCACGCTATCCTGTCCGGAAGGATTCTCGCTTCTCTCAAGCAAGGGGAGAACGCTCGGCTGTCTCCAAAAACTGACGCAGGGAAAGCAAACGTACCACGACGCGCTCATGGCGTGCTGGAATACCTACGGCGCACGCCTGCCGTCGTATGCGGAACTTTCGATCGGCAAGGAGGCACTCGGCATCGCGACGCTAAATGACGCGTGGCTTTCCGAAGGGAACAGCCGTCCCGTGGAAGAACAGTCGCCGTATCGATGTTTTATCCCGGCAGGCGCATAAGCTCCGTGTGTGCCGTTTCCGGAAGCACCCCACTAGATAGAGGAACACTTCGCCCGCACACTATGTGTGCGGGCTTCACATTTCCCGCAACCTCGGGTATACTAGCCGCCACATAAAAAGATGCTGAAACTCACGATCAAAAAGCGGGAGACAGGGAAAGCGGCGAAACTCCGCGCGGCAGGCGAGATGCCGGCGGTATTTTATGGTGCCAAAGAACCGTCGACCTCGGTAACCGTCTCCGAGAAAGCCTTTGAAAAGCTTTGGAGAGAGGCGGGCGAATCGTCGGTAATCACGCTTGAAGGTCTCGGTGAAGAGAAGGAGGCGCTTATCCACGATGTCGATGTCGACCCGGTCACGGAGAGACCGCGTCACGCTGATTTTTATATCGTTGAGAAAGGGCAGACCGTCAAGGTAGGCGTACCGCTTGAATTTACCGGTGTCTCTCCTGCGGTCAAGGATTTGGGGGGCATTCTCATCAAAGTCATGCACGAGATTGAGATCGAGGCTCTTCCGAAAAACTTGCCGCACGAGATCGAAGTGGATATCTCAAAGCTCGCGGAATTGAACAGCAAGATCTACGTCAAAGACCTGGTCCTTCCGGAAGGGGCGGTTGCGGAAGCGGATGGCGAGGAAGTCGTCGCGCTCGTCGAAGAGTACAAGGAAGAGGTTGTCGAGCCGGAGCGCACGCTCGAAGATATCGAAGTCGCGGAGCGCGGCAAGAAAGAGGAAGAAGGTGAAGGCGAAGCCGCCGCGGAAGAAAAAAACGAGTAGCCGAAAGGCTCTCGACGCGTCAGCGAAACCGACTTATTGGTCGGTTTTTTGGTATACCCGCACACCACCTTTTGTTCAAAAGTTGGTGTGCGGGTATACTGAAAACTTCCATGCGATATTTCCTGTTCTGCCTCGTATTATTTTTTTCCGTTGCGGCGACGTTTGGCGTGCGGCAGGTGCCGGTATTCGCACAGGCGACCGGTGCAGACGTCGCGGCGCGCCAGGCGCAGCTTGAGAGGGAACTTGATCAGTTAAACGCCCAGATCGGCGAATTGAACGGCACGGTCTCGGGGTTGCAGTCAGAGGGGCAGAGCCTGAAGCGCGACATCGCGATTTTAGACGCCCGGATCAAACAAGCCCAGCTCTCCATCGAGGCGCGCAACATCACGATCCGCAATCTCGCGTCGAGCATCGCGGCGAAAGAGCGCGCCATCGGCGGACTCAACAACAAGCTGGGAAGCGAGAAGGAATCGCTGGCACAGCTCCTGCGCGCGACCAACGAGATAGACTCGACCTCGCTCTTGGAGGTCGCACTTTCAAACGAGAATCTTTCCGAATTCTTCGGCGACCTCGACGCGTTTGATTCGATAAAAGCCGCGCTCTCGGATTCTTTCAAAGAGATCGGCGCGACCAAGACGATCACGCAGGCGCAGAAAGAGGCGCTGGAGAAAGACCAGGCGGATGAAGTGGAACTGCGCACCATCCAGCAGCTTCAGCAGCGGAAGATCAAAGACCAGGAAGCCGAGAAGCAGCGGATATTGAAAGCAACGCAAGGACAGGAAGCGGCGTACGCCTCGCTAATCAAGGCAAAGCAGAAAAGCGCGGCGCAGATCCGGGCGGAACTTTTTACGCTACGCGGCACTGCGGCGATCCCGTTTCAGGAGGCGTTGGATTATGCCAATACCGCGTCGAAAAAAACCGGCGTCCGACCAGCACTTATCCTCGGCATCATCGCCGAAGAGTCGAATTTGGGAGAGAACGTCGGGACCGGCTCATGGCGCGTCGACATGAAGTCGCCGCGCGACACCGAACCCTTTCTGCGTATAACCGCCGCGCTGGGGCTTGATCCCGACCGAATGCCGGTCTCGAAGAAACCGTGGTACGGCTGGGGCGGGGCGATGGGTCCGGCGCAGTTCATCCCCTCGACGTGGGTGCTCTACGAAGAGCGAGTCTCGGCGACGACCGGGAACCGTCCGGCAAACCCGTGGAATCCGCAAGACGCCTTCATGGCTTCCGCGATCCTGCTTAAAGACAACGGCGCGGCTAAAGGCACCGTGGCGGCAGAGCGTTTGGCGGCGCTTCGCTATCTGGCGGGCTGGGTAAACGCGACGAAGCCAGCCTATGCGTTTTATGGAGACGACGTGATGCAGCTGGCGGCGAAGTATCAGGAGCTCATCAATATTCTCGGATCTTAGACTACGTACGTCGCGAGGAACTCTGGCTGTAACTTCCGCCATGGCGGAAGTTACAGCCAGAGTTGCCTTTCAGTTCAAACGGTGGTATCTTAGTGCCCATGAAAACGGATATCCACCCGGCATACCATACGGCAAGCAAGGTGACCTGCGCCTGCGGGAATACCTTTTCCATTGGTTCAACCAAGGAAAAGATCGAAGTCGAAATTTGCAGCGCCTGCCATCCGTTCTACACGGGGAACGATAAAGTGCTCGACACCGCCGGTCGCGTCGAGAAATTCAAGGCACGCAAGGCAGCTGCTTCCAGCCGCACCAAGAAGTCGCGTTAGTGACGCTCTTCATCGCCCAAGCGTCTGCTTGGGCGATGTTCTTGTTTTATGCCCGGTAGGACAATTTCGAATCGCCTTGCATGAATACTCAACAGCGTATGAACATAAAAAGTCTTCCAGATATGTTGCAAATGATTCTCGATTGAAACCGCGGCAGAAATTATTCGAAATTGTACTAACCGGGTATGAATATCGATACCTACAAGCAGAATCACAAGACCGCGTACCTGGCGGCGGAATACGAGCGTCTCTCAAAAGAAGAGGCGGACCTTCGCGCGCTTGCGGAGAGCGATGTCTCCATGCGCGAGCTTGCCGAAGGGGATCTTGCCACGCTTCTCGCGCAGAAAGAGGCTCTGCTCGCGCAGATGAAGGAAATCGTCGAGTCCGAAAAAGAAGAAGAAACCTTTCCGAACGAGATCGTGCTCGAGGTGCGCGGGGGCGCCGGCGGGGAAGAGGCGGCGCTGTTTGCGGAGGAGCTTGCGAACATGTACCAACGCTATGCGGAAAAAAAAGGATGGAACGTCCGCGTCGTGAACGAATCGAAATCGTCGCTTGGCGGCTACAAAGAAGCCTCCTTCGAGATTTCCGGCAAAGACGCGTATCGTCTGCTTCGTTTTGAGACCGGCGTCCACCGCGTCCAGCGCATTCCGGCAACCGAGAAGATGGGGCGCATCCACACCTCGACCGCCTCTATCGCCGTGCTCCCGATCCGCAAAACGATCGCGGTCGAGATCAATCCCGCCGATCTCGAATATGAATTTTCCCGCTCGGGAGATCGGAA
>Ga0209542_10020790_pt1 | contig 10354 bp, 11 predicted proteins | sample RifCSPhighO2_01_FD_184028 | JGI IMG/M metagenome (GOLD analysis project Ga0209542, IMG submission 184028) | Soil microbial communities from Rifle, Colorado - Rifle CSP2_plank highO2_0.1 (SPAdes) (version 2) | ecosystem: Environmental > Terrestrial > Deep subsurface > Rock core/Sediment ...
CGTCGGTGACCGCGCCGCGCTTGAGGTCGATCACCATGCGCATGCCGGACTTGTCCGACTCGTCGCGCAGCTCGGCGATGTCCTCGATCTTGCCATCCTTTACCAGCTCGGCGATGCGTTCGAGCAACAGCGCCTTGTTCACCTGGTACGGCAGTTCGGTGACGATGATAGATTGCCGGCCGCGCTTCTCTTCGGTTTCAATCTCCACCCGCGCGCGCACGTAAACCCGCCCGCGCCCGGTGCGGTAGGCCTCGTGGATGCCGTCTACGCCGGTGATGATCCCCGCCGTCGGAAAATCCGGGCCGGGAATATGCTTCATCAGCTCGTCGATGCTGATGTTCTCGTCGTCGATGAGCGCGAGGCAGGCGCTGATGACTTCGTTCAGGTTGTGCGGCGGGATGTTGGTCGCCATGCCGACCGCGATGCCCGAAGAGCCGTTGATCAGCAGGTTCGGCAGCCGGGCCGGCATCACCAGCGGCTCGTGCTCGCTGCCATCGTAGTTCGGGCCGAAGTCGACCGTCTCCTTGTCGAGGTCGGCGAGCATCTCGTGCGCGATGCGCGCCATGCGGATTTCGGTGTAACGCATGGCCGCCGGGGCGTCGCCGTCCACCGAGCCGAAATTGCCCTGGCCGTCGATCAGCATGTAGCGCAGCGAGAAGTCCTGCGCCATGCGCACGATGGTGTCGTACACCGCCGTGTCGCCGTGGGGATGGTATTTACCGATGACGTCACCGACCACGCGCGCGGATTTCTTGTAGGCCTTGTTCCAGTCGTTGCCGAGCTCGTGCATGGCGAACAGCACGCGCCGGTGCACCGGCTTCAGACCGTCGCGCACGTCCGGCAGCGCCCGGCCCACGATCACGCTCATGGCGTAATCGAGGTAGGAGCGTTTCATCTCGTCTTCGAGATTGACGGGGATGGTTTCTTTGGCGAATTGTTCCATGTCGAAATCAGTTACCCGATCGCGGATAACTTATTGATAAATAACTGATAAGTAATTGTTTTTCTGCCTGTCTCAGGACTGGTGGAAGCGCGAAATTTTAGCATGGATACCCCCCTCACTGCACTCTAATAAGGGGCATTTTACAGAGCGGAAAACAGCGAAATTCAGCGGGGAAAACGCTACTTTTTCATCATCGCGACCATCTTGTCGCGGGTGGGGTTTGTGACCACGCCTTTTTCAGTCACGATGGCGTCAATCAGCTCCGCAGGCGTGATGTCGAAGGCCGGATTCCAGGCTTGTATGCCCTCCGGCGCGGTGCGGGTGCCGCCGAAGTTGAGCACCTCGGCCTCGGCCCGGGTCTCGATGGGGATCGCCGCACCATCGGGCGTATTCATATCCACGGTGCTGGTGGACGCCACCACCATGAATTTCACGCCGTGATGGCGCGCCGCCACCGCCGTCATGTAGGTGCCGATCTTGTTGGCGGTATCGCCGTTGGCGGCGATGCGGTCGGCGCCGACGATCACCCACTGCACCCGGCCCAGCTTCATAAGATAGGTCGCGGCGCTGTCGGCCAGCAGCGTCACCGGGATGCCCTCCTGCACCAGTTCCCAGGCCGTCAGGCGCGCGCCCTGGAGCCAGGGGCGGGTCTCGTCGGCAAATACACTTTTGATCTTCCCGGCGGCATAGCCGGCGCGCACGACCCCGAGTGCCGTGCCGTAACCACCCGTGGCCAGCGCCCCGGTGTTGCAGTGGGTCAACACGCCGCTGTCCAGATCGATCAGTGCCGCGCCCAGTTCACCCATGCGCCGGTTGGCGGCGATGTCCTCGGCATGGATGCATTGCGCTTCCACCAGCAGCCGCGGCACCGGATCACCAGCAATGCCGTCATTGATGATGCCGCGCATATGCTCCACCGCCCAGCGCAGGTTCACCGCCGTCGGGCGCGCCTCGGCCAGGAGATTCAAATCCGCCTGAATCGCCTTCTGCCAGCCGCCGGGGTTTTCCTTATATCTGTCCCGCGCCGCCAGCACCACGGCATAAGCCGCCGTCACGCCGATCGCCGGCGCCCCGCGCACCACCATGTCCGTGATCGCCTTGGCGCTTTCCGGGAGATGGTCGAGATAAAGGTGCTCGAATTTGCCGGGGAGAATGCGCTGGTCAATGAGTTTCAGCCGGCCGTGTTCCCACTCAACTGCGCGGATTTTATCGTACAGGATTTCTTTGGGGGCGATGGAGGTCATGGAGCGGAGTATATCGCAATCAATTTGCTGGATTTATTTAAATGCGCGTTCTTCATCTGGAATAGTGAAATTGCCCTTCAGGAATTCCTCATATTCAACAAATAATTTCCATATCTGTTCTGCGATCCTGGATGCCGTCTTTTTGTGCATTCGGTATAGAGTTGCCTGAAGCTTATTTCCTTCGATTCCGTATTCTTTCCAATCTTTCTTGCCAAGGTTATTAAAGATTGTTTCCCACGCGTCCACAAAATATTTTGGGAGATTGTCTTCTAAGAACGGTGTAGCTAAGAAAAAATGCTGCGTACAAGCCAAGAGTATTCTGTTTTTCACGTCATTCTCGCCTATAGCGAGAATCTTGGCTGATTCTCTAAGTCGGTATCGAAAGTTACTCATTATTTGTAGGTAGTTGATCAGCTTAGAATCCAACGAACAAACAGAATTGGCCAGATGATTGCTTTGAAGAATGCCGTAATGAAAGTTTCAATTATGGAATCAGTAGACCACTTCACACCAAAAGAAGCCGGACCATCCAATGCCTATCTTCTTTGCATCTTGAAGTTTCATTGGGCCCCTTCAATCACCTTTGTACTCGGCTCGCAGATCGTCGGAAGCAGGTTTGGTCTTCCTCATACAAGCTACTTACAATTATTTCGCTTTCTCGATGATCGCGATTTCCTTCTTGAATAGACTGGCAGCCGGAAGACTGCATTGGGGCTATGGAACTTTCCCCGGACACCCTTGCTAAAATCGTATCGCTGTTTCATGGCATCGCCTTATCATTAAAGCCGCTAACAGGCCGAAGGAAATCGCGTGCGTCAGTCGAACGAATGCAGAGTTAGCCAGTACGGCGCTGCTTGCCTCGTCCGGTTGTGCGCCGTGCCTGAGCTGACGCTTTTTGCGCGACATCGACAATGGAGTGAAGCGCCTTGTTAACAGCGGCCGAGTTGGGGAAATACGCTGCCACCTCGTCGTCCAGGACAACCACATTGGAACTGGCCTTGATGCGCTCGTAATACTTGCCGCGTTCGAGCTTTCCAAAGTCAGATCGTTTGTATTCAGCTCGCAGATCGTCGGTGACAGGTTTAGCCTTCTTCATAAATATGTCTTTCAGACTGGGTTGCGACACGGGCGCTGATGATGCGGATGGCTTCACCGCGCTCGGTCTGAGATACGACCAAAAGCCGACCTTGTGATGACATTCCGAAAGTGATCAATCTTTCTTCATCCTCGGAGTGATTGGGATCGGCGCCCGTAACCGCCAGCGGGTCGTAGAATATGCTGGAGGCTTCCTCGAAAGTGACTCCGTGCTTATGAAAATTCTGTCGAGCCTTGACGGGGTCCCATTCGAAATGCATGCTCCAATTTTAAGCATATTTCCTCATTTGGGTCTAACTTAAATTGGGTTCTGCTACGTAACTGAAATATTGATTCCGGCAGGTTAATCACCTGCAATTCTAATGCTGAAGATGCGCATCAATGCGCCGCGGACAGCGGATAGGTTTCATCTCGCGTCATGAACGCGGCGTATTGCAAGGCCTGCTGGATATCCTCCGGTTGCAGGTCCGGATACTCTTCGAGAATGTCCTTGGCGGTCATACCGTTGGCAACCATGTTCACCACATGCGCGGCCGTGATGCGCATACCGCGCAGGCAGGCCCGTCCACCCATGACCTTAGGATTAAAGGTAACGCGATCGAACACGGCGGTGTTCCTTGAATTTATATAAATAGTTTACACCTGAGACGCCTGCTTTGCTGCACCCTACACGGTTCTTTTCAAAATAGGCCCGAGCCGAACCTGTTTATGATCGAGTCCGAGGCGCGGTGTTGTTCGGTGGGCTACGGCAAAAATCGCCTAGCCCACCCTACATTTATGATTCCCGTAGGTCAGCCACCCGCCATTACAATGCCGCCGGAGGCGGCCCAACAACGATACGGTATACTCCCCTCGCCCAACGCCCGAAATAACAACCCATGCAAACCATCGACACCTTAATAAACGCCCGCTGGGTGATTCCCGTCGAGCCCGACGGGCAGACACTGGACCACCACAGCATCGCCGTCCATAGTGGAAAAATAGTCGAAGTCCTGCCCACGGCGAATGCCGCGAAGAAATATCGCGCGACGGAGACCATCGGCCTGCCGCAACATGCCCTGATCCCGGGCCTCATCAACGCGCACACTCATTCTGCGATGAGCCTGTTCCGCGGTCTCGCGGACGATCTGCCGCTCATGGACTGGCTGAACCATCACATCTGGCCGGCGGAGGCGAAGTGGGTCAGCCCCGATTTCGTGCGCGACGGCACCGAGCTCGCGATCGCCGAGATGCTGAAGAGCGGCACCACCTGCTTCAGCGACATGTATTTCTTTCCCGATGTCACCGCGCGCGTATGCCATGACGCCGGCATGCGCGCCTGCATCGGCCTCATCATGATCGACTTCCCGAGCGCCTGGGCGCAGAACTCGGATGAATACCTGCACAAGGGGCTCAAACTGCACGACGAGCTGCGCAACAGCGAACTCGTCAGCACCGCCTTCGCGCCGCACGCGCCGTACACGGTTTCGGACGCGCCATTCGAAAAAATCCGCATGTACGCCGACGAGCTGGATATTCCCATCCACATGCACGTGCACGAGACCGCGCATGAGGTGGATGCCGGCATGAAGCAATACGGCATGCGGCCGTTGGCGCGGCTCGTGAACCTCGGCATTCTTGGCCCGCGGCTGATCGCGGTGCACATGACCCAGCTGCTGCCGGCGGAAATCGAATTACTGGCGCAGGCCAATGTCAGCGTCGTCCATTGCCCGGAATCAAATCTTAAACTCGCGAGCGGCTTCTGCCCGGTGCAGACGCTGCTGAAAGCCAAGGTGAATGTCGCGCTCGGCACCGACGGCGCGGCCAGCAACAACAACCTCGACATGCTGGAAGAAATGCGCATTGCCGCCCTGCTCGCCAAGGGCGCGAGCCAGGATGCCACGGCCGTTCCCGCACACACCGCGCTGCGCATGGCGACGCTCAACGGCGCCAAGGCGCTGGGGATCGAGGCGCGCACCGGTTCGCTCACGGCCGGCAAGGCGGCGGACATCGCAGCGATTGATCTATCAGCCATCTCCAGCCAGCCGGTTTACGATCCGGTGTCGCAGATCGTCTATACCGCCACGCGCGATCAGGTTTCGGACGTGTGGGTGAACGGCCGGCATCTGCTCGCGAAACACCAGCTGACCAGCCTGGACGAAGCCGCCCTGCGGGACAAAGCGGCGGTATGGCGCGATAAGATAAAGGCCGAATAGACAGGATTAACAGGATTTTTCAGGATTGACAGGATTGTTTTAAAATCTTCTTTTAATCCTGTTATTAATCCTGTAAATCCTGTCTATACAGATGGCTCAAACCGCACAAAACGTTGACCCGGACGAGATCGCCAAATTCGCGCAGCTCGCCGCGCGCTGGTGGGACCCGCACAGCGAGTTCAAGCCGCTGCACGAGATCAACCCGCTGCGCCTCAACTATATTAATGATCGCGTCGGGCTGAAGGACAAGACCGTGCTCGACATCGGCTGCGGCGGCGGCATTCTCGCCGAAAGCATGGCGGCGCATGGCGCCCGCGTGACGGGCATCGATCTGGGCGAGGCGCCACTCGCGGTGGCCAAACTGCATCTCAAGGAATCGGGGCTCAAGGTCGATTACCGCTACGTCAGCGCCGAAGACCTGGCGCGCGAGCAACCCGAAGCTTTCGATGTCGTGACCTGCATGGAGATGCTGGAGCACGTGCCCGACCCGGCCTCGACCATCGCGGCCTGCGCCAAGCTGGTCAAACCCGGCGGTCAGGTGTTCTTCTCCACCATCAACCGCAATCCCAAGTCGTGGCTGTTCGCCATCGTCGGCGCGGAATACGTGCTGAACCTGCTCCCGCGCGGAACCCACGAGTACATGAAATTCATCAAGCCCTCGGAACTCGAAGGCTGGGCGCGGCAGGCGGGCCTGACCATGCACGAGCTGATCGGCATGCATTACAACCCGCTCACGCGCGAATACCGGCTGGGACGTGGCGTGGACGTAAACTACATCGCCTACACCACGCGCGGTGACTAATCACATCCGCACGGTCCTGTTCGACCTCGACGGCACGCTGGCCGACACCGCGCCGGACCTGGCGCATGCGCTGAACACGCTGCTGGTCGAGGAAGGCAAGAAGGCGCTGCCCTACGAAACCATCCGCCCCGAGGTGTCGCACGGCGCGACGGCGCTGATCAAGCTCGGATTCGGCGTCGGTCCCGGCGATGCCGGTTTCGACCGGTTGCGCGAACGGTTTCTCGCGCTCTATTCCGCCGACCTCTGCCTGCATACGAAGCCCTTTACCGGCATCGAACCGCTGCTGAAATCTTTGCAGCAGCAAGGCATCAACTGGGGCATCGTCACCAACAAGCCGGCGTTCCTGACCGACCCGCTGGTGGCGGGCCTGAATCTCGCCCCGGCGCCGGCCTGCGTGGTGAGCGGTGATACCGTCGCCAACCGCAAACCGCATCCCGAGCCAATGCTCCATGCCTGCACCGCGGCCGGAAGCCGCCCGGAACAATGCCTGTATGTCGGCGATGCCGAGCGCGACATCCAGGCCGGCAAACACGCGGGCATGAAGACGCTGGTGGCGCTGTTCGGGTACATTAGTAAGGATGAAACGCCGCAGAACTGGGGTGCCGACGGCATGATCCACACGCCGCGCGAAATTCTCGACTGGCTGAAATAACCATGAGCAACGCCGTGACCCTTATTATTGTCAGTGTCGTGATCCTGCTGGCGGGGGCGCTCGGCTGGTTCATCGCCCATCTGCGCACGCAGAAGCGCTTGACGGAACTCGCCACCACGCTCGAACTGGAGCGCAAGGCGGCGCAGGAAAGGCTGGCCGGACTGGAACAGACTTTTATCGCCCTCTCCAGCCGCGCACTCAAGGAAAACAATGCCTCGTTCCTGCAACTGGCGCAGGAAACACTCAAGCAGTTTCACGTTCAGGCGAAAGGCGACCTCGATCTGAAGGAAAAGGCGGTGGAGAATTTGATCAAACCGGTGCGCGAGGCGCTGGAAAAAACCGAACAGCAGATGCGCCTCATGGAAAACGAGCGCAAGGAGGCCTACGGGTCGCTCTCCAAACACCTCGAGACCATGACTCAGACGCAGCAGCTGTTGCACGGCGAGACGCGCAACCTGGTGCAGGCGCTGCGCCGCCCCGAAGTGCGCGGTCAGTGGGGTGAGCTCACCTTGAAGCGCCTGGCCGAACTCGCCGGCATGGTGGAGCATTGTGATTTTTACGAACAGGAGCAGACCGACACCGAGGCCGGCCGGATGCGTCCCGACATGATCGTGCGCATGCCCGGCGGACGTGAGATCGTGGTGGACGTGAAGACACCGCTCGATGCTTATTTAAGCGCTGTCGAGGCGACCGACCCCGAAGCGCGCAAAAAATTTCTTGAGCACCATGCACGCAAGGTGCGTGAGCGTGTCAAGGAACTCGCGGCCAAGGCCTACTGGGACCAGTTCAAGAACGCGCCTGACTTCGTGGTGCTGTTTATTCCGGGCGAGCAGTTTCTCGGCGCCGCGCTGGATATAGACCGCGACCTCTTCGAGGACGCCCTGCGGCAGAAGATTATTCTTTCCACTCCCGCCAATTTCATCGCTTTGCTTCGCACCGTCGCCTACGGCTGGCGTCAGGAGAGTCTGGCGGCCAATGCCGAACAGATTCGGGATGTCGGCGAAGAGCTCTACAGCCGGCTGTCGACTTTCAGTGAACATCTCGTGAAGCTCGGCCGCAGCTTGAACAGCGCGGTGATCGATTATAACAAGACCGTGGGCTCCTACGAGGCCAAGCTGCTGCCGGGGGCACGCAAGTTTTCCGAAATGGGCGTGGGCGGAGACAAAGCGCTGGAGGAGCCTGAGCGAATCGACAAGGCGGTACGTGACGTGCAGCAAGGCTAGGCTTCGAACAGGAATAGACCGGTCCGCGGCGTGCTATATTTTGGCTGACGCCGCCATTTCTGACGACACTGACCACGCGACATAACGTGACACCCAACCAGGCCAAGAACACGGACGAACTGCCGCTGCTGCTGCTGGTGGAAGACTCCCCGACAACCACGGCGCTGCTGTCGAAATATTTCAGCGGCAACTACCGCCTGTTGCACGCCAGCGACGGGGCGGAGGCCTGGGAGCTGCTCACGAGAAATCCGGAAATCGCGCTCGTCATCACCGACATCAACATGCCGAACATGACGGGACATCAGCTGCTGGTGAAGATCCGCAAAAACGATGACGGTCACTACAAAAATCTCCCGGTGATTGTCATGACCACCTTCGAAGACAACACGGACCGCAACCTCGCGTTTCTGAACGGCGCGAACGATTTCATCACCAAACCGATCGACGAGATGGAGCTGCTGGCGCGCGTGAACGTGCATTACCGGCTGGCGCGCACCATTCGCGAGCTCGAGGCGAGCCAGACGGCGCTGGCGGAACTGGCGACCACCGATCCGCTGACCCGGCTCAGGAACCGGCGCGCCTTCTTCGAAAACGGCGCCAAGGCGCTGGCGATGGCGCGGCGTTATGTATCGGACCTGTCCGTGATCCTGCTCGACATCGATCACTTCAAGAAAATCAACGACACCCACGGCCATCAGGCCGGCGACGAGGCGCTCGTCGTGGTCGCGCATATCCTGACGGAACTGACCCGCGGCGTGGACACGGTGGCGCGCATCGGCGGGGAGGAATTCGCCATCCTGCTGCCGGATACCAACCGCCTGGGCACGGCGGTGCTGGCGGAACGCATCCGCGCATCCATCGAGCGGGAGCAGTTCATCGTCGGCAACAAGATCGTGCCCATCACCGTCAGTATCGGCATCGCCTCGTTCGGCGTGGACCCCGGGGAAGGCATCGATCAGCTGCTGGGCGTGGCGGACAACCGCCTCTATCTGGCCAAGAATAACGGACGCAACCGCATCTGCGTCAACGACGAAGGCAAAACAACGTTCGCCTGATACGGCCGCCCTAGCCGCCGGTTCCCGAGACAATAGTTCGTAAGGTGGTATCGCCCACCAACACGGCTTCGCTGGCTGTCCGACGGTGGGCGGTGCCCACCCTACATGCTGGGCGCTACTTCTGCAGTTTGTCCCTGGCCGGCTTGGTGGCATCGTGGATCGCTTCCTTGGTGTCCTTGAGCAGCTCGCCGGTGCGTTCCTTGACGCGCTCGGTGATGTCGGGCTTGGCGGCGAACGGATTGCTGAGCAGCGGTACGTCCTTGCCGAAGTTGATGCCCAGCGGAAAGGCGACGATCAGACCCAGCACCAAACCGATAAAGAATTTCTTCATGACATCCTCTCTGTCTTGATCCTGGCTACATCATAATAAGTAATGCCGTTCCTGGCCACTGCGCAACGGCGCTGCATGCGTTACAATCCGCGGGCCGCGCCGCCGCGACGGCACATAACCACCGGAATCTCCCTGTCCATTTATGCCGCGTTACACCCCCACTCCCAAGCTGCTCGCCGCGCGCCACATTCTCGTCACCGGCGCCGGCGATGGCATCGGACGCGCGGCGGCGCTGGCATTCGCCGCGCACGGGGCGAGCGTGATCCTGCTGGGCCGCACCGCCTCCAAGCTGGAAAAGGTTTACGACGAAATCGAAAAGCGCGGCGGCCCGCAGGCGGCGATGCTCCCGCTCGACCTGGCCCAAGCCACGCCGGCGCACTACGAACAGGTGGCGCAGACCATCGAAAAGGAATTCGGTCGCCTCGACGGCCTGCTGCACAACGCCGCCGACGCCGGCACGCTGACGCCGATGGAACTCTATGAGCCAGACATGTGGTATCGCGTGATGCAGGTGAACCTGCATGCCGCCTGGCTGCTCACGCGCGCCTGTCTGCCGCTGCTGCGGAAATCCGGGGATGCCTCGATCGTTTTCACCACCGCCGACGCCGGCCGCGAAGGACGCGCCTACCGCGGCGCCTACGGCGTGTCGTGTTTCGGCCTCGAAGGACTGATGCAGATCCTGGCCGCCGAACTCTCTTCCGAGGAAAAAATCCGCGCCAACAGCCTGAATCCCGGCGCGGTTCGCACCGGCATGCGCGCCCGCGCCTATCCCGGCGAAAATCCCCGGACCCTGCCCGCGCCGGAGGACATCATG
>Ga0209542_10020792_pt1 | contig 10353 bp, 10 predicted proteins | sample RifCSPhighO2_01_FD_184028 | JGI IMG/M metagenome (GOLD analysis project Ga0209542, IMG submission 184028) | Soil microbial communities from Rifle, Colorado - Rifle CSP2_plank highO2_0.1 (SPAdes) (version 2) | ecosystem: Environmental > Terrestrial > Deep subsurface > Rock core/Sediment ...
TCAATGAGGCAAGGACAATAGAGGCAAGAACTCCGATAATCGCGATAACAACCAAGAGCTCGATCAGGGTAAACCCGACTTTCATACTCCGGGACTTCGCAAAAAATGATTTAAACATTGAGAAATAAAATTTTGATTTAGGTATTTTACGGGAAACGACTATAGAAAAACCCTATTATAATTATACCACAATAATACCACACGCATCGGGAAACCCCACAATAAAGGGTTATCCACATGGGGATGTTAGATCGTCCCGCCGAAGGCGGGACTCGTTGGAAGCGTTAGAGATGTTCAAAACGTTTTTAACGGTTCTAGCGAGCGAGCGGAGTGAGCGATCCAACATTCTACTAACGCTTATAGAGACCCCACGAGATTATACAAAGGAACAAGAACCGACATGAGCAAAAACCCGATGCCGAGACCGAGGACAACGATTAAAATTGGCTCAATAAGAGACACGAGGTTATCCACCGCGGAATTTACTTCTTGCTGATAGAATTTCGAAATCTTCTGGAGAATGAAGTCCAAGCGGCCCGTTGCCTCGCCAATCCGCATCATCGACGTCACAAGCGTCGGGATCTCGGGGGTATTTTTAAATGCCGACGAAATTGTCCCTCCTCCGCGCACAGTTTTATACGCCTCCTCGAGCGCGTGCGCAAACACAAGATTTCCCACGACGTCCCTCGTAATCTCGATCGCCCGAAGAATAGGAATGCCTGATGCAATAAGAATATTCAGATTATCTGCGAGGCGTGCGATGAAAAGCTTTTTGTAAAGATCTCCCACGAGCGGTATCTTGATCTGAACTCGCGCAAAAAACATGGCTCCGTCCGGAGTCCGTTTCCACCGGACGAGAAAAATCGCGGCGAGGATGAAGAAAAAACCGAGGAAAATACCATAATTTCGGAGAAGCGTCGAAAGGTATAAAAGCGCCTTCGTATAGATCGGAAGTTCTTGGCCGGTTTCTTCGAAAATATCCAAGAGCCCGGGAATCACGACCGTGAGCATTAGGATAATAACCGCCACAAACGCAACAAGGATGAATGCGGGATAGATCATGGCGTTACGTGCCTTCATGGTAAGGTAGTACGAGCGCTCGACGTAATCCGCAAGATAAAGAAACACTTCTTGAAGCTTCCCCGACTCCTCGCCGGAGCGTATCAAATTTACATAAAACGCCGAGAAAAACTTCGGATGCTTGGCAAATGCCTGCGAAAGCGCAAGGCCGCCCGTTACATCCGCAAGAATCTGGCCCAAAGCGTCTTTCAATGCGGGCTTTGACGTTTCCTCGGCAAGCGTGCGCAGGGATTCGATAATCGGGACCTGGGCCTCGAACAAAGTCGCGAGCTGACGCGAAAGAACGACGACATCCTTCGCCGTCGCCCTGCCGCGGAGAGAAAATGAGAATGCGTTTTTTTTCTTTTCAGCGACCGAAAGAACCGTATACCCCCGGCGCTGGAGAATATCAAGAACCGAGTCCTTCGACGAGGCCTCGATTGTCCCCGCTTCAAGAACTCCTTGGCGGTCGCGAACCTGATATCCAAAGGTTGCCATAAGACGAAAAAATACTAAATCCTAATATCTAAATCCGAAACAAACCCAAAATTCAGATGCTAAAAATTCAAAACGCGTTTTAAATTTGGAATTTCTGTCATTTTGAATTTGTTTCGAATTTCGGATTTCGTGCTTCGGATTTTCAACGGACGAGCACCTGAAGCTCCTCGGGACGAAGCGAATAGAGCATTGCGGTTTCCATCGAGATCTCGCCCCGCTTCACAAGTTCCGCGAGAGAGCGGTTTAAGCTCACCATGCCGTGTTCAAGCCCGGTTTCTATGAGCATATCAACTTCATGGACTTTGTTTTCCCGGATTACGGTGCGCACCGCGGAGGTCGCAATCAAAATCTCAACCGCTGGGATAAGCCCGCCGGAAATCCTCGGGACAAGGCGCTGGGACACAATCGCGATCAGGGTCGCCGCGAGCTGCGCACGGATTTGCGGCTGCTGGCCGGGTGGAAACGAGTCAATGATGCGGTCAACCGTTTGCGCGGCATTATTCGTATGCAGGGTTGAAAGAACCAGATGCCCGGTCTCTGCGGCGGTCACCGCGGTCGCAATCGTTTCGGGATCGCGCATTTCGCCGATCATCGCGACATCGACGTCTTCGCGAAACATCGACCGGAGCGCTTTATGGAATTCAAACGTATCAACGCCGATCTCACGCTGAACAATGAGGGATTTGTCCGACGCAAACAAATACTCGATCGGGTCCTCAATCGTAATAATATGGTCTGCCCGGAGGTGATTCATGTAGTCAACCATCGACGCAAGGGTCGTCGACTTCCCGTGGCCCGTGGGTCCGACAACAAGGAAAAACCCCTGTTGCTTCATGGAGAATTCTCTAAACACGTCGCCGGGGAGATTCAACTCTTCAAACGTCCGTATCTTTGTGGGAATCATGCGAAACGCAACGGCAGGCGACCCGCGCTCGCGAAACACGTTAACGCGAAAACGCGCCAGATCCTGAAACATATACGAAAGATCAAGCTCCTTTTCTTTGAAAAAGCGCTCGACATCGGCTTCGGGTACAATCATTCGGACAAACGCTTCTGCTTCCGGCGAGGTCACAATGTCGAATTTCGTAAGGGGCATCAACTGCCCGTCGATCCGAATCGTGGGGTGGCGAGCGACGGCAATATGGAGGTCTGATGCGCCGTTTTTCACGACCTGGACAAATAACTCGTCAAAACTTTTTGTGATTGTGGGCATAAAAAAATGATGCTAATAATGCGGATGATTCGTATTGGCATCTTATATTACCTCCAAAAGTTCTTCAAGACCAATGATCCCTTTCAAAACCTTTTGAATGCCGTCTTGACGCATGGTAATCATCCCTTGGCGGCGCGCTTCTTCTGCAATTGCGGCGTCCGACGGAGCGGTCAAAATGATTTTTTCGAGCTCCGGCGTCATAACAAGAATTTCAAAAACGCCGATTCGCCCGCGCGTGCCTTTGGGACATGTAGAAGAAACTTCCGGCTGATAAATTTCTTGCGGCATTGACGCCAGAACACTCTTACGAACCGCTTCCGGCATTCCTGCAAGCTCCTGCGAAATAATTTCTTTTGCGCGCCCACTAATCTTCACCGCCTTTCTCGAGTCGGCGCACAGGCGCCTCGCCAAGCGCTGTCCAGCAACAAGAATAAGCGTCGGGGGGATAAGATACGGATCAACACCCATATCGATAAGACGCGGAATAACACCGATTGCGTTATTCGTATGCAGGGTTGAGAGAACCAAGTGCCCGGTGAGCGCGGAGTGAATCGCCATTGCCGCGGTTTCCTTGTCGCGGATCTCGCCCACCATTATGATATCCGGATCCTGCCTCAAGATATGCCGGAGGCCGGTAGCAAAATCGTATCCGATCTCCGGCCGGATCTGCGATTGGTTGACGCCGGGAACATAATATTCAATCGGATCCTCCAAACTTACGATATTTGACCCCTCCTCGTTGAGTGCCTGAAGAATTGTATACAGAGTCGTGGATTTCCCGGATCCCGTGGGCCCCGTGATAAGGATAAGCCCGTAGGGACGATTAAAATTTTCCTTGAGAATCTCCAGATTTCGCCCGTCATATCCGAGTTCCGCAAAACTTGAAAGGCCCTCGGCAGGATTTAAAATACGGATAACAACCTTTTCGCCGTAAGACGTCGGGAATGTTGATACGCGAAAGTCAATATCATGACCCATAAGTTCGGTACTGAACCTTCCGTCCTGGGGAATCCGCGTTTCGTCAATTTTGAGATTAGTCATGACCTTGATGCGCGTGACAATCTGCGGGTGCGTATCAACGGGAAGGGTTAAGCTCGTATGAAGAACACCGTCAACACGAAACCGCACTCGAAGCTTGTCTTTTGACGGCTCGATATGAATGTCAGATGCGCGGCCTTCGACGGCGTGGCGAATGATGACGGAAACAATCTTTGTTACCGGCGCCTCTTCCGTAATCTTTATGCCCTCCCGCGCGCTTTCGGCAGATGCCTGATAGGTGTCGCGGGGAGGAGCTTTCCCGAATTCCTTTTTGAATTCGCCGAGCGCTTGCGTAATCTCGCCGCCGGCGTTTTGGTACTGCTGAAGCACTTTACTGAAATCAGACGGCGTAATAATGAAGATGCGCGCGGGAATATGCAATTTTGTAGCAAGAAACTTTACCGCTTCCTGGCTTGAAACGTCATCGGGATCAAGCATGCCAATGTCAATATATCCCTCGTCCTTGCCAAGGGGCACAATGCGGTACGTCCGAGCTGATTCCTCGGGAAGCGTCTTTAAAATGTCTCCTTCAAGCGCGCGGCCTTCGAGATAGCGCACAGGGTAGCCCGAAAGAGCGCTTTTTGCCTCTGCAACATCAACTTCCGAAACGCCGCGCTCGTAGAGCACGGACTCAACGGACGTCCGTTTTTCCTTCGCTTCTTTCTTTATTACAGAGACATCGGGAAGACCGATAACGCCCTTTGAGGCAAGGATATCTGCAAGCGTCTTTGCCATAGCTAATACGTTAACAACTTAGACAGTATTTCCTGGATCACACCCGGTATATCAACTTCGGCTGCCGCCTTTGGCGGCACGCTCATACAGATGGCCGAAGTTGTATTACCGGGTCACAGCGGAAGATAGGGATTTCGGCCGCCCGGCTTCACGTCGGGAAGAGGGGGTGGCGCCGGAATGAGCAAGCGTGTGAACTTATCGCTCTTTACGATTTCGATGTCGAGCGTTATTCCCTTGAGCCGCGCAGCCTCAGCGATAACGCCCGCATATTCGGCGTCAATCTGACTCTCGCCGATTGCCGGAACAAAAGGAAGGGAATCACCAAAGAAGAAATAGACCGCGACAAAAGCCGCAACAAGAACTATTCCGATGAAGAGGGTCTCGCGATTACCGCTCATACGCGTACGTTTATTATTTATTGATAATACGTCTTTGCTTTTATCGAAAATTTGACTGCCTCGGCCGGTGACTGCATCGCTTGAAACGTTACGCTCTCGACGTCAATAATCCGGATATGCCTCTCAAGCAGATCGAGAAAACGTTTCATACTGTCGTAGCTCCCGACGCCATCAAGGATAATCTCCATTTCTTTCCGGCTCTTGACGGCGGCCGCCTCCGGCGCGCCGCCCGGGCGCGGAACACTAAGATCGGCTCCCGCCTGCGACGCCTCGACGCCCTCTTTCTCGACGAATGCAATCGACTTGACGGCAACGCCGTTCTCCGCGCCGTAATAATCAATGACGCGAATCAGGATTTCTCTCCCGGGTCCTTTCGGAAGCACAAGCTCGACGCGCTCCAAATCCGCCTTGGAGACGCTTTTTATTTTATCCCGCAAAAGATCGCGCGTTTCCCCTGCACCGTCAAGTCCTTGTGAAATACGCTCGAGCGCTCCGGTATCCGAGCGCATAGCCATATACATGTTCGACTGGGGCAAAACGTAAAAAATTGCGCCGCCAATCGCACCAAGGAAAAGAATTAACGTAAGGAGAATTCGGGGCATGAAATTCGGATTACAAATTATTAAGGGGGGTGGCTCCCGACGGAGACGAAGACGCCGAAGAGCCGAAATCCGACCCCAAAAGCGTTGTCGCAAACGCTGGCGCAAACGTAATGGTGAATGAAAAACCGACGTCCCCTTTTTCGTTTACACTCAATCCGCCGAAGTCAACTCGCTCGATATTCGGATCTCGCTTCAGAATCTCGATCTGCTGGGTGACGACGGGAAACCCCTTTGCTGTCGCAGAAGTTGAAACCGTGCGTTTCTCCGCGGAGAATAAAAATCCGCCGAACCGGACCCGCGGGTGAACAACATTCTCCATAAGGCGTATGGCGTTCGTACTAAACACGTGCCCGTCGAGGATCTGGCGCATGGAAGCAAGCCGCGCCTCAAGATCAACCGCCTGCTCAATGACTTCCGACGCGCGAAGCTCGTCCACCTTCTGCTTAATCTCACTCCGGAAACTCTCCTGCTTCCCTTTTTCGGAACGGATCAAAAAGAAAAACAAGACGCCCGCAAGGGCAACAAGGAAAAACACCAGAATCCCGCCGATGAAAAAAAGCGAATTAGCGCCCACGGTATTCTCGGAAGGATTTTTTTGGCCGAACTCGCGGGGAATAATCCTTTGCATATTTATATTATACGCGAGGAATTGCGAAGCGCGAAATGGGTTTTACACACCCAGAAATTAGATCACCCGCAGGCCTTGTTCGAAATGTTCGAATTGTTAGAACCGTTAGAATGTTATAGCTCGCTTAATACAATCATTCAACAATTCGAACAGCTCTAACGCGTCCCGCCAGTGGCGGGATGATAGAACAAGCGAAGCGATAGAACGAGTCCTCTTGCTTGTAAGAGGACGATCCATCTTAATGCGTCGCAATCTCCCGAAGCGCGAGTCCAACCGCAACGACAAACGCCGGCGCGATTTCGGAGAGCACGCCCTCCATCTCGGGCGGCGTCACCACTTTGACAAAAGAGTTTGCGCGTTTCGTCTCTATTTCAAAATGAGAAACCGCCGCTTCGATAATCCCTTTCATGCTTGCTCCGTTTCCGGAAAATTCAAGCTTCTGCACCCGCCGGCCAGTTTTTCTGTGATAAAAAGAAAAAATGCGGTCGATATCAAGAAAAAACGCATCGACAAGAGGGGAGATCACCGCCGATATCTCACGCTCCTCAACGCGATCGGAGAGTCCAACCTCCTTCTTCATTTCTTCGGCACGCTCACTCGAAACGCCGAGTCCCCGCTCGAGCGCGCGCGTCCATTCGTGCGCTCCGCGCATGATATTGTGGGACACGCGAAGTTCTCCGTTATCGGCGATCAGAATCGTACTCGACTGATGCCCGATGTGGACGATCGAAATCGGAATAAACTCATTTTTGAGAACCGATCGCATGATGCTGAATGACTCAATTTCCATTCCGCGAAGGCGCAGGCCAGAACGCTCCACTATTTTCGTTATGCGCTCCAGAATGTCCTTGGGGACGGCGACAAGAAGGATTTCGATTTCTTCGCCCGCCCCCGTTCCTTCAAGAATCTGCCAGTCGAGAAGCACGTCTTTTACCGGAACGGGAATGTATTTTCTCGCTTCAAAAGGAATCGCCTGCTCGAGCTCCGATTTCGGCATACGGGGCATCGCAAGCGTTGTCACAAAGGACGATGCCGACGGGATGCCGACAACGGCGTCCTTCGCACGCACGTTCGACGCCCGCAAAACCTCTGTGAGGATCTGAAGAATTTCATCATCGTGGTACTGCAGAAATCCGCCGCCTCCTCCGCCGCCTTCTTTCAAATACGTGCTGCCGAGAAGTTCGCCGTACGTCTTCAAAACCGCACGGCCTCGATCCGCCTCGAGCTCAGCCACTTTCACGGAGTACACGCCAATATCAATTCCCACGATGCGGCGAGAGGCGCCGAAAAACGGAATAGAAAATTCCGGTATTTTAAAATTTTTGATAAATGATGGAATATCCATGGGCGTTGCCGTTTATTATATCATTTTTATCCACGCCCCAGAAGACCACGGGTCGAGCTGAGCTCGACGGGCAGAGCTAAGCTCAGCTTTGCTTGCCCGTGGAACTTCATGGGTTTGACAGAAAAAACAAGACAGCAGAAAATTGGACTATGAAGTTTCTCACTGCCGCAAGAGTATTTGTGCTCGACGTCCTATTCCCGGACGCGTGCGTCTCATGCATGAGCGAAGGGACGCCCCTCTGCTCCTCATGCGAAAATTTCCTTACGTCTATTCCGCCAACCTGCATTGTCTGCAAAAAGTTCTCTCCGGGGAAAAACCGCACCCCGGCGGGGAGAACGTGCCCTCCCTGCCGGGAAAAAACCGCGATCTCACACTTTTTTTCGCCGTTTTCCTATCAATCGAAACCCGCGAATTCGATCATCCACTCTCTTAAATACAAACGCATCCGCTCGCTTGCGCCCGTGATGGCGGAGATTCTCGGAAATTACCTTTTGCGCTTTCGTATCTCGGTACCTGCGGGCGCGGTTCTCGTCCCCGTTCCGCTCCACCCGCGCCGGGAGCGCGAACGCGGATTCAACCAATCGGAACTGATCGCTCGCGACCTCGGCGCGATCCTCGGGATTCCTTTTGAATCCCTCCTTTTCCGTTCGCGGCCGACGTACCCACAAACGCCACTCGACTATGCGGCGCGACGCACAAATGTAGAAAACGCATTTTCTGCGCATACAAACACAAGACATAAACTTGCGATCCTCGTCGACGACGTTAAAACAACCGGGGCAACGCTTGATGCGGCCGCTCGCGCGCTCAAAAAAGCGGGTGTCAAACGAGTATGGGCGATAACGTTCACGCACTAGAAAAGTAAATTCCAAATCCTAAACTCCAAATCACAAACAAATTCAAAATTCGAATGTCCAAAATTCTAAACGCTTTTTGGTCATTCGAATTTCGGCATTGGATATTGTTTGGAATTCGGTGCTTGGAAATTGGAATTTCAGCATCCTATTCGCTCGTCACGCGGAGCACCTCCTCTATCGTCGTCGTCCTCTGCGCAGCACGAATAAACCCCTCCTCGAGCATGGTGAGCATCCCTTCCTCGCGGGCGCGGCGCTCGATGTCATCGGACGTCGCGTTTTTCATGATAAGCTCTTTGATCGATTCGGACACCGTCAAGACCTCGTGAATTCCGATGCGCCCTTTGTATCCGTCTGCGCATTCTTCGGTTTTTTTCGGCCGCGCCCACTCGATATCGCCGATATCCGCTGACGAAGAAACGATCTTATCCTCTTTGAGGATTTCAAGAACCCGCGCAAGATTCACGTCTTTTCCGAGATTCTTTGCTTCGTCGGCGTTCAAACGGTACGTCTCGTGCTCCGGACAGACGCGGCGCACCAAGCGCTGGGCGATAATTGCGGTTACGGTCGACGCAATCAAAAAGGGTTCGATCTTCATGTCGATAAGCCGCGGCAGGGCACCAGCGGCGGAGTTCGTGTGCAGGGTCGAAAGAACGAGGTGCCCCGTGAGCGCTGCATTGATTGCGAGAGACGCGGTCTCGTTATCGCGGATCTCACCAACCATAAGAATATCGGGATCCTGGCGAAGGAGGGACCTGAGGCCCGACGCAAACGAAAGCCCGATATCCGGCCTGACCTGCGTCTGATTTATCCTCGGGATCATGTATTCGATCGGGTCCTCAACCGTTGAAATATTGACGCCGGGGGTATTCAGCATCTCAAGAATTGTGTAGAGCGTTGTTGTTTTTCCGGACCCGGTCGGGCCTGTTGCAAGAAGTATTCCCGTCGGACGCTTCATTGCGCGATGGATCCGCTCAAGATTGATCCCCAGAAATCCGAGTTCTTCCAAGGAAAACCCCTTGGTGTTTTCCGGCAAGAGGCGCATGACGATTTTCTCGCCTTCAAAAACCGGCAGGATGGAAACGCGAAAAGAAAGTTTATACTCGGACGTTTCAATTTTGAATCGCCCATCCTGGGGAAGTCGGTGCTCGTCGAGTTTGAGATTCGACATGACCTTTATGCGCGCGACGATTCCTAGAGCAATCTGCTTCGGTAAGGTCATTGCATCATGCAAAATTCCGTCAATCCGGTAGCGGACGAGTACCTCTTTTTCCATAGGTTCGATGTGAATGTCGGATGCGATCTGAAGAATCGCGTGGCGAAGAAGCGTATCGACAATACGCACGACCGGCAAATCCTCGGCAAGTTTTTTCAGCTCGTCCACCTCAACTACCTCGCCGCCTTCGCGCGCGACTTCAAGCGTGGCGTCCGCCTCTTTTTTAATTATGTCACCAAATTCCGCTTCGAGCGATTTCTGGTATTGCTGGAGTGCATGCTTCATGGACTCCGGCGTTGTCAGACGCGCCAAAACGCGAAGGTTTGTTTTTTTTCTGATGAATTCGATCGACTGGATATCGTCGGGGTCAAGCATCGCGACTTGGAGATCATTCCCCGAGCGCTTAAACGCAATAATATTATTTTTACGCGCAATGGGCTCGGGAATAACCTGCAAAATATCAGGATCAATTGTCTCTTTGGAAAGATCAACGAACGGAATCCCGAGAATATAGGCCTCAAGACGCATGAGGTCAATTTCTTTCACATGGCCCTTAGCAATTAAAATATCCCGGAAATGTTTCTTCCCGGCTTTCGATTCCTCCTCCACTTTTTTGATGTCCGCGGGCTTTACGAGCCCTGAGTCCAGCAAAAAAGCCTTCAATTGTCCCTCCTCCACACGCACGGCAAAAAAACTTTTATCTGCTAATTCAAATTAAATACTTGAAGCGAACGAATATGCTTTTCTCGATAATGGAGATTAATCAT
>Ga0209542_10020793_pt1 | contig 10353 bp, 16 predicted proteins | sample RifCSPhighO2_01_FD_184028 | JGI IMG/M metagenome (GOLD analysis project Ga0209542, IMG submission 184028) | Soil microbial communities from Rifle, Colorado - Rifle CSP2_plank highO2_0.1 (SPAdes) (version 2) | ecosystem: Environmental > Terrestrial > Deep subsurface > Rock core/Sediment ...
ACACAACATACATAAATCTGTGGATAACCCTATTTTAACGTGACACTATTGATGATCATCGGCTCTACGGGGCGGTCGTTTTGGCCGGTGGGAGTTGTTTCTATCGCTTTAACCGCGTCCATCCCCGCCACCACCCTGCCAAAGACGGTGTGCTTGGTGTCGAGAAAGTTGTTGTCGGCGGTGTTGATAAAGAACTGCGAGCCGTTGGTGTTAGGGCCGGCGTTGGCCATCGCGATGGTACCGGCATTGTTGCGGTTGCCGGCATGTATCTCGTCGGCAAACTGATAGCCCGGGCCGCCCGTCCCCCACTGCGCCGCTTTGGTGTCGTCTTTAGAGAGCGGGTCGCCGCCTTGGATCATAAACCCTTTGATAACACGGTGGAACTTGGTCCCGTCGTAAAAGCCGGCCGAAGCGAGCTTGGTAAAGTTGGCGACAGTGTCGGGCGCAGCCGCGTCAAACTCGATTACGATGTCGCCTTTGGTGGTGTGTAGTGTCGCTTGCATGCACTATCCGCGGTGCTCGTGTTTGGAAAACAGCTCGCCGACCTTGAGTTTGGCGACAACGAAGAGGTAAATAATTTCCAATATCCCGAGCGTGTTGATGGTCAAGAGCGCCACAAACCACCACGGCTCTCCGCGCCGCCCCGCGTGCCACAGCGCCAGGCCCTTCCACAAAATCGACCACAGTACCGCAAAAATAATAAACGGCGCCGCGATGGCGAGCGCCCACAGCCCCCACTCGTACCCGCCGAAGCCCGCGCTCATCATGCCCCATTGTCCGTACCCGTAATCGCCCCCGGACCAGTCGCCCCAATTGCGCATATACATACCGGTAGTATATCAATAAACTAATAAATTACTTCTTTTTTGATTCGCCGAGCTTCCCCAGGTGGGTGTGATTGAATCCGGTAGAAAACTTGAGCCCGTAGCCGAGCGCCCTGTCCATCCCGATGTGCGCCAGCCAAATCAGCCCGAACGCAAAGGCAACACTGCTGTCATAAAAGACCGAGTACCAAAAGAGCCCCAACGGCCAGGCGATGGAGTGTCCGAGGTTGTACAGCAGGGCGCCGGTGCGGTCGTCGACAAAGTAGCCGAGCATCGAAAGGTCAAATACAAACAGTAGCGAAAAGAAAATGTACGTGGGGAAGTCAAACCACATGTACAGCGCGAGCGACACGCCAAACAGCACCGCCGCCTCCACCCGCTGGAAGATGACCGGGGATTCCATCCCCAAATTGTATCACCTAATACAACGCGGGCGGGGGCACCTGCTCCACCACCACCGGGCGGGCGGCCACTTCGGTAATCACTTTTCTGGTGGTCTGCAACTCGTCCTCGACCTCCTTTTTTTCTTTCTTAAGCGCCGAGTAGCGCCACTCGTCGCGGATAAGGCCGGGCAGGAGTACGAGGAGCGCGATACCTATGCCGCTCATCACCGCCAAAAAGAGTATGACCGCGAGCGAGCCCTCTATCTGCCAGGTCAAAAACGTGACCGTAATAGGGACCACATTTTGCAGCACAAAAATAACGGATAAACCCCCGAGTATCGCCCCGAGCAGCAGGAAAAATATCATATCCCCCTACTATCCCCCACCCATCCTGAAGCGCGGCTGAAGGGGCTATACCGCGCGCAAAGCGCGGCGGAGTGTCTGGTGGTGCGGGAAGGCGCGCTCCACCTGCGCCCAAAACGCGGGGCTGTGATTAAACTCGGCCAGGTGGCACAGCTCGTGGACGATGATGTAGTCGCGCAGCTCCTGCGGCAGGAGCGCCACTTTGTAATTAAAGTTGAGGTTGCCGCGCGTCGAGCAGGAGCCCCAGCGCGACCTGGTGTTGCGGATAAAAACTTTGTTGTAGCGGTGACCGTACAGTTGGTTGTAGTGGCGCAAACGCGCGTGCACCACCACCCGCGCCGCCTCGCGGTACTTGGTGTAATGCCGTTGTGTCCCCCGCCGCATGCGGTTAGTGCAAAAGTCCGTAGCCCGTTTCAAAAGCGGTGCGGATCCAGGCAAACTGCGCAAACCACGGGCCCAATATCCCGAGCGCAATGGTGGCGATGATGGCCGAGCCGATAAAAAAGCCGATGCCGTATATGACGCCGACCAGGAGCATGCGCCAAAGAGAGTTTTGCCGCGCCACCTGTTTGTTGAGCAGCTCCAAATGCCCGATTATTTTGTCGCGCTGGTCCGGAAGCTCCATACTACAAAAGTATAGCAGACGCGCGGTCGCGCGCTTATCGTATCCCCGTGTCGCAGCTGACGGTGACCGCGCTGTAGCCGGCGGGGCCGACGGTTACGCTGGCTTCGTTGCAGCGCGGCAGCATCGCTTGCGGGTTGCCGGCGGTTACTACGTAGTCGCCGGGCGGGAGAGACAATTGGAATATCCCCTTGCTGTCGCTTTGGGCCGTAGCCACTGTGCGCGCCGGGTCGGAGGCGCGGGCGACAGAGACCGTGGTTTGGAGCGGCCGATCGGCACAGGCCGGGTCGGGCGGATCGCGCATCACCGGGCAGGTGGGGCCGGCCATCACCGTGCCCTTGATACCTGAATTGTACGGGGCTATGCCTCCGCCACCTCCGCCGCCGGAGGTTGAGGTGGCGGCGGGCGGACAGACAAACTCGCAGTTAGGGCCGGTGCGGCCCACATAGGAGCCGTCGGGGCACTGCATCGCGTCGGCGGTGCAGGCAACCGGGCCCGGCACGGCGGCCTGTTTTGTCGAAAAATAAAAAATACCTGCGCCGACGAGCGCAACCGCCGCCACAACAACAACCGTTTTCCCCGCAGAGTTGAATCCCGCAAAAGTATTCATATTATTTATTTTTTGGGTTTTTTGACGGTGCGCAGGCCCGCCTTGCGCACCACCGGCTGCAGGCGCGCGGCCTGCGGCCGCCCGACCCACGGAGCGCGCATGCGCGGAGGATATTGCTTTTTGCTCATGCCCCCACTATCCAGTGCCCCTCCTGAACTTTTGCTGAAGAGCACTGCAGAGCGCAGTGCTACTACGGCTTTTTGCAAAAAGCTAGAATAAATGACACCGACACCGTTTCCCCGTTTCTTCCGGTGCGGAGAGTGAGCAGTTAGGCGCTGGCCTCAACCATAAAGCCGGCGTAGGCCATGCGCCTCATGTCAAACGGCATCTGCATATCTTTTTTGTCGTATTTGGCGTGGAAGTAGGCCATCACCTTTTTGTTGACCGCATCGCGGTGCGCGCGCGACCGGTACGCGATGTAGGAAAACCAGACCGTCTCGCCCGCTTTGACCTTGGTCATCTTGCCAAAAGTAAGAACAGTAAACTTCGGCTTGCCATCATCCATCATGCACTCCTTATAATCAAGCGCGCCGAACTTGCGCCACACCTTGGCCGCCTCCGAAGCCATTTTCCGGTAAGTGGCGACATTCTTCCTAGGCACCACCAGCACAAACCCGTCTACATAGTTTGCTTTAGTCATAGGCTCCTACCCTACCCCAAAGCGCCTAAATATCTCATTAACTCCTGAGTTAAGTACGGAGTTACGCGAACTTTTGGCGGAATTTTTCCCTGTCCGAGTTATCCGCCTTCCGGTTATTCTCCCCCGGCGCAGTAGTCTTGTGCAGTAGGTTCATGGATAGTAACTATACCCTCAAAACACAGTGGATAACCAGTTGACGCAGATATAGCGATTTTGCTATACTACCAAAAGGTCGAGATTACAAAAACAATAAGGGTATATGGAACAACCTTTAGGTATCAGTATTTTGCCCCAAGCGGAGGACTATATTCGCGAACTTACTTCGGTTGAACGCGGTGCCGTAGCGGCCGACATGCTTACCATGCAGCTCAGGCAGCCCGGTGCTTATACCAAGCAGCTCCGCGGACCTATCCGCGAGTTGATTGTAGGCCATCATCGCATTACCTATTTCACCCTCCGGCATACTCTCTATTTTGTCCGGGGATTCAGGAAGAAAACTAATAAAACTCCAAAAACGGAAATAGATTATACCGAGAAAATATACAAATTGACAAAATGAAAAAAACCAAGAAAAAAGAAGAACTAAAGTGGCGTACCTTCGAACAAGTGTTCGGAAAATATCGCAACAACAAAGAATTTCAGCGTGGATATAACGAAGAAATGATTCGAATACGACTTGCAAATCAAATAAGGAAAATTAGAAATAATAAAAAATTGACACAAAAAGCAGTGGCTAAACGATCCGGCATGCCTCAGTCGGTGATAGCAAGGATGGAGAGTGGTGAGCACAGCGTCTCGCTCGATACTCTCAACAAAATTGCTACCGCATTAGGAAAAGAAGTGCAGTTGGTGTAACCCTATCCTAGTGACGCAAAAACGTCCCGACTTAACGGGGCGTTTTTGCGTCTGAAAAGTCATACCCAGGGATCCGCCTTGCGGTTATTCTCCCCCGGCGCAGTAGTCTTGTGCAGTAGGTTCATAATTACGTAGTTAACTACTGAGCTAATTCAGGAGTTATTTTACAGAATTATTTTATGGGTTTTATAAAGCATTGGTAAACACTTCTGCCGAAGACGAAATTTTGTTCCATGATTATGACCTGTACGAGCGTCAAAATCGACCAATATATCTCCTCTTTCTATAGCTTTCAGAAAACCATCAAAATCGAATCCTTTTAACATCATTACTTTGGTATATTTATAGAATTCTTTTCCTCTTTTCTTTTGTACCTCCGCTTGTACATAAAAAGAGTTGAGTAGCTTTGTTCCGGCTTTATGTTCCAAGTCATCAAAACCCCAATACGGTTGTGGATTCAGTTCTTTTAATCCTACCCGCTTTTTTACAGACGCAAGCCAGGGTTTATGCTTTGTATCCACAACCTTTGCATTAAACGAAATTGATATTTTTCGTTCCTTACGATTTATTACAACCTTAAAACCACGGTCACTAGGCGAATTACCATGAATCGTTTGCCTAAAACTCATCTCACCTTTTGCATATTTTTTTCCATCTTCTTTGTGGGCCCAGCCATATTTCGGAAGAAGAATTTTAGGCACAAAACTAATCGCGCGAGGTGAGGGCTCCGTATGAAAAAGGGTGGTAAGAGAACCTGAGTTCTGACGTTGAGTTTTTAACTCCCACTCCGCGGCATTTGGGATCGGTAGATTATTTTCCTCAATTCCCAATAAATCCTCAAGGGTGTTACCCACCCCACCATGATTCCCGTGTCGTGCATTGGGAACCCACCCCATTGCCGCTATTTCCTTTAATTTTTTAACGAGCGACTGTTTAGTATAGATAACCGGTTTTACAGCCATAAAAATTTAAAATTCTACCTCGTGATTATTTATACGATCAATAGCCATGTCACAATACTCTGGCGAAAGATCAATGCCTATAAAATCTCTACCATGATTCAGGGCAGAGAGCGCAGTTGTACCAGAACCCATAAAAGGATCGAGTACGGTTTTTGCAGTTGTGGAATAAACCACGCGGTCAATTAAATCTACTGGGAAAGCAGCAGGGTGTTCATTATCCATTTCCTGTGTAAATTCCCAAACATCTCCGAGCCCATTTGCTTTTGGGGCCAGTTTGAATTTGCTTTTCGCAATAAGGTAGACTACCTCATACGTCGGTACAAAATACCCAGGGTTAAAATTAAATCCACCTTTACGCCTCCATATGATAATTTGGCGCACAGGAAAACCGGCGACTATATCCTGTCGATCCTGAAGAAGACCGTTTTGTACACGCCATTTATGATTATAAAAAATGGCTCCATCTTCTGGGATAATACGCATCATCTCCGTAAGACATTCTCGTTGCCACTGTACGTACTCATCGTGCGGCATACAATCACTATGATGACTGTACCCTTTTTGTAAGGCAGCATTTGCCCACTTGCCTCCTCGACCATCTTTCATTCCATTACCAGTAGAATTCTTTAGATTGTAGGGCGGCGAAGTTATAACAACATCTGCTCCCCCTGCAGGGATCTGCTGCATTACCTTTATTACATCTCCACAAATTATCGTATTCGACAGATCCTTCGGTAGAGCAGACCCGTGTTTGAAATGTAAGTATGTAACCCTTTCCTCGAGTTTTTTTGCCTTCCTCTGAGTGTTTGCGGTCATAAATGAAAGCTGTTCCATAACTTTATCACGATTACTTGTCTACAAAATTTAACACAAGTTTTTACTGTAAATACACAACATACACAAGTTCTGTGGATAACGTGGCTATCTATCAAATATGAAGAATTTAGCTATAGCCTTTAGACTCTTGTTAAAAAGTTACTAATCTTTACTGATACCCAAGACCTCAGTTTAAAAAAATCAAACCCAAAAACACTGCAAACCACTATAAGAATTCCTAATAGAATCTGGAAAAGGGTACTTAGATGAAACGCATTTCCAAATGTTCCAAAGAAGTATATTCCTATTAAAATACCGGCGAAAACAGCTGAACCCCCTTTGGTTATATTTTCTATTAGTTTATTATATTTCTTCTCGAGAATTAGTGATTGGGATTCTTGAATTTCTAATCTTAGCTTAGTCGTCGCATGGGCCTCTCTTTCTGATTCATATAATTTTGCTGTCGGTGCCACTACACGATTTTTAACCTCATCCAAAAGTTCAATGACGGTCTCTGTGTTCAAAAGATCGGCATCTCCCAGAGATTTATCGGGTAATAGTTCGTAAACCAGACGGTTACCACGCAGTAGGTAGTAGTCGTCTTCGGTAATATCTCCTGCTTCTTTTAATTTATTAATCTCATCGACGTACTTACTTATCAATTTTCGATCCGGTTGCAAAATTCCATATACTTGAGTGCTCAATCTTCCTTCATTAATAATTCTGATCCGTGCGGGTGATTGCAACCATATCAACGTTCCTACGAAAATATTCGTAAGACAAACAGGTATAGAAACAATGCCTCCTATTCTATCGATTTCAGAAGAGACCTGTGCAAGGGAAGAATTTGAAGTAAGAAAAACAAAACGAGCATCCTTAAGATTTTTGGGGGATACACCTTTCCTTAACCTATAGATTGCCGCTATGGAGTCTATATCTTTGCGAATAGTTATTTCTCGAGCGATCTCGTCAAAATAGGGATCTCGTTTTTTATATGCAGCCACCAGTACTTCCTGAGCCTCCTTTTCATCTATTTGAAATTTTTCATCAAGATAGTCTGGCTTAGCGACTGTTTGTATATTCAAATCTTGGAGTTTTCGAGGCACACGGGAGAGAAAAAGCTCAATGTCGCTACTGGACACATTCCCTTGCCCAAGAAAATATCGAAGTGTTTTCGAGGCTTTTGTATAATCGAGACTAGGACTATCAACCCATTGCGCAGCATTTCTTAATACATGGTCAACTTCATCAAGGGTATGTTCAAAGAGAAGAAGTTTTCCTCCAAAAATTTTTATGTCCTTCAATAATTCGGTTTGGGCAAACTGACGAATTTCTCCATTCACCCCCAAAAGGTCAAAAACGATTGTTGCGTCGAGATAAAAACTTAGTCCGTTAAATTTACTAGTGTAGTTATTTAACTTTTCGTTATATAAAAGAGCACTAGCAAGAGCATGGCCAATGGATATATCAACTAAAAAGTTAAAGATTGTTGGATTTGCTCGTCGTGCCTCGTCTGTAAAAACAGCAAAAAGGTACTTTTTCGATTTTGATGCCCGTATTTTTGCTTCAGGAAGACTACTTATGGAATCCGACCCAAAAAGCAAAGAAGTGTCTGTGTCTCTAAAAAATGAAAGGATTGTTTCTTCTGACTCTTGGGCGGATACTTCAATATTATGTTCAGTTTTTACAAAATCTCTAAAACTTTCGATAAGGCTACTGAGTTTGCGCCCTTCTTCCTGTATTCTGTCATCGAATTTTATTTCCTTAAGCTTTTCTTGGACTACTAAATATTCATGATCTTTTTTATAAGTAAAACCGTATTTCTTTAGCCGCGTTAAGATTGCAAGAATTGGGTAAATAGGAATCTCAAATTGAAACTCTTCAAAAAAATCTTTCCTTATCTTCTCAGCATCAACAGCCTCATATTTGTTTTTCTTTAAAAGATGCACGAAAAGCGGGACAAAGGTATCAATATAATCTTTTTTATTTGAATCCCAATTTGACTTCAGAATAGCCAAACTGGTTATAGTTTTATTGTGCATAAAGCTACCTCCCCTTCCAGTCGCGGATTATTAGCTTTTTATTTTTTAGGTCGACGGTGACGGTTAGTTTTTGCTTCTCTTTCCACTTAAATTTTCTTATTATTTCCACCGGGAGCGCGAGGCTGTAGGAGGCGCCGCCGCCCACCTTGGTGAGCTTACGAACCTGCTTTTTGCCGGAGGTCGCTTTGGGTCTAGCCATCCTTGAATTGTACTCCAAAAAAAAATAAAGGCCCAAAACCAAATCCTTACCCTTATTCTTATCCCAGTGTTTTGCAAAACACCGGGATGTGTCTAACTCCGTAGTTAACTACTGAGTTATTTGATGACGTGGCCCCTGTATAGATATATGAGCGGGCCAAAGCCGTAGCCCACTGTTGCCTCCTGCAGGTCGAAGCCTGCCTCGGTTATAAGCTGGTCTATCGGCCGGTCCCAGTTGCAGCCGCCTAAGAAAGGTTTTTGGATCGGGTTAAGGAGTTTTTGGAAGCGCTTTTGCCACTTGTTAGGCGCAAGGCCGTGGTCTACAAACACATAGACGCCGCCCGGCTTCAGCACGCGGCGTATCTCGGACAGAGCTTTTTTAACATTTGGTATCGAACAAAGCGTCAATGCCGTTACTACCGTATCTACGCTCGCATCGGCGAGCGGAATATCTTCGGCAGACGCCTGCACATACTCGACGACAAAAGGCGCTACAGCGACGCGCTCGGCGCCAAGATCCCAGAGCTCGCGCGACGGTTCCAGCGCTATCACTTTGGTAACGTGCGCTCCAAAATACGGGAAGTTGGTAGCCGAGCCGGCGCCGACATCGAGCACCACTCCACGAGCATAAGGCGTAATATGCGCGGCACGTTCGGCCTTGACTTCCTTTTGCAGCATCCCCGCGTTTAGGATTTTAGGCAAAAGTTTTTTGTTATACCAGTCCATTTTGAAATAATACCCATAAAAATGAAGGACTCAAACTCAGTACTTAACTCAGTAGTTCTGCAACCTATCAAATATGAAGGATTTGGCTATACACGGCTATTTTGTGGATATCTTGCATGTAAAATAGTCAATATGTTACAATAGCTCTGGTCGCGAGGTAAAAGTCGCGCCCATCAAAAGGGAGTCTCAAAGAACTTGAGGCTCTTTTTTGATTTATCAGGAAAAAATTTTAGTCCATACCCATCCAATTTTCCGTCTACTACATTAAGTTTTTTCATTGTGATATCGCTAAATCTCCAATATTCTTTAGCCATCTTGTTATATTCAAAGACATGAAAAATCGGATAGCAAAACAGGTCCGCTATCTGTATACCAATTGTTCCATCCGAGGTCGAGTATAGGAGCCTCTCGATAATATTCGGGCACTTACTCCAAAGCTGACCATCGCGCCACCTCATTGCGTGATGTATTTTTTCTAGAGAATCTCCTATAAATGTTTTTTCTACTTGTCCTTCTCGAGGATCAATAATGCATACTCCCAGACTGTTCTTTGATTTTAAATACTTTTGGAATCTTTCCAGAAGATACAGGTACGCAATTTCATAAGGATTCTGTGAAGGATATTGTTCCCAATAAGCCGGCTTATCAATAACTACAGAGATAAGATCGACTGGCAACGACTGAAGATATTTCGTTATTTCAGCCTCGAGATTATTATATTGTGTTCGGTCATGTAGCTTTAGAGGAGAGTTTAGCGCGATGTCCGGGTTAGCATATCGTAAAAAGTTCGATTTGATTTCGATATCTTCGTCCTGAAAATATTTCTTCTTTATAATTCTTAATTCCGCCTCGATACCCACCCGGTCTTTATCATCCACAATGCAACCGGTCAAAATTAGAAACCTTTTCCCTTTTTGCGAAATCGGTGCTGTATCGCCGGACTCATCTATGTACATTAAATACATATTTTGTTTGAGAGCCTAAATTACCTCCCCCTCCAGTCGCGGATTACCAACTTTTTATTTTTTAGGTCGACGGTTACTGTTAGTTTTTGCCGCTCTTTCCACTTAAATTTTCTTATTATTTCCACCGGGAGCGCGAGGCTGTAGGACTTGCCGCCGCCCACCTTGGTGAGCTTGCGAACCTGCTTTTTGCCTGCAGTTGCTTTGGGTCTAGCCATCCTTAAATTGTACTCTAAAAATGAGGTGTCCTGCCTTGTCCCCAAGCTCATTGACTCTTCAGGCGGGTTGCGATACCCTTGAGTCATCACCACGAAAAGGACCCTTGCACGGATACGTCCGTGTCGGGGGCC
>Ga0209542_10020795_pt1 | contig 10353 bp, 10 predicted proteins | sample RifCSPhighO2_01_FD_184028 | JGI IMG/M metagenome (GOLD analysis project Ga0209542, IMG submission 184028) | Soil microbial communities from Rifle, Colorado - Rifle CSP2_plank highO2_0.1 (SPAdes) (version 2) | ecosystem: Environmental > Terrestrial > Deep subsurface > Rock core/Sediment ...
CGCTCTATTTGTATTCTTTCTCTAGATCAATTGTGACAAACGGAATGTCTAAGTGGGCCGCTACGCGCATCGCATCCCGCCGCTCACTTTTCCATTCACAGCTTGCCCCGCGAAGCCTTAGCGAAGTGGGGGGTGTCCATGTTTTAATGAACGCGCCCACAACTTGTGCACCGGCGCGCTTAAGTAGCGCTGCCGAAACAGCGCTGTCTACTCCCCCAGATAAGCCCACCATCACTCTCATGGCGGCACTTTAACACAGAGTAGCTAGAGTTTGTAGATTACATCTTTTCTTTCAACTACTATTTCTGCTTTATTCCTTTTAGCCCATTTGTATAACTTCTGATTGGGGTTGAAGCAGATGGGTCTCTCCACTAGCTCAAGCATGGGAATATCACCTTCAGTATCACCTACGGCGATCGAGCCCTTGAGAGTGAGATTCTCTTTCTCAACGACACGCTTGACTATGTTTGCTTTGTTGGCAATCAGATGTAAATCAAGAACCTCACCCGTAAATTTATTAGTTGGCCCAAGCTCGTATAGTCGACCATAGGTCTTGTTGAAACCCATGGCCTTGCAGAACGGCTCAAGCACTGTCTTAGGCGATTGCGAAATTGCCACCAGATAATACTTTTTTCTGCACAGATCTCTGACTAAGTCTCGAGTAAACTGGTATATCCGCGATTTCTGCTCGTTTCCGATCTCCTCGGCCACATCGGCAAGCACCGAGTAACTGATGCCCTTGATGTGCTTCATAAACGCAGCTACAACTGCCATGATGTATGCTTCATAATCCCCTTTTCGGTCCAACCATTTCGCCTCAAGGTCTGCGTACTCACGCCTGACAGATTCTGGGAAGGCGCCAGTCTCGATCAATCTATCTGTAACCTGAATAAACAAACTCGAGCGCAATATTGTGCCGTCAACGTCAAAGAAAGCAACCTTGCACTTGTTCATAGTTCAAGTAATTTCTTATACACCTCGAAGCTGGCCCTCGCGTCGCATAGGGCTGTGTGGGGTCTCTCATTATCAATATTGAAATATTCACACAAGACAGGGAGCGCAACAGATTTCAAGGCGCTAGATCTTAGCAGAACCTTAGCCAAGTTCTGGGTGTCCACTAAGGAGTGAGGCAAGTATTCACCGAGCTTGTGGCGCAGACTAGATTGATTAATAAAGGCGACATCAAAGAAAACATTATGACCTCCGATCACCGACCTATCTGCCTGTTGCTCTCCGTCAAAAATATTTACCAGGTGCTCACGCACAGCACGTAGTCCCTCGATTTGCGACATAGCATCCTGCCAATCATCGCTATTGTATTTATTCACGCGTAGGGCCACAGGATCTGCAAGCTCAAGATGTTCTGGGTGCAGTTTGTATTCACTCTCTGCAATAATCTCAAGCGTGTCACGATCGGCGTCAACCACACCCACAGAGATGATTTCGTGCTTATAGGGTGAGAGTCCGGTGGTCTCGGTGTCTATGAAGTGGATGATTCTAGATGCCATATTTCTCGCGGTTCCTCTTGTGTTCCTCGAATGTCACAGCATAATGAATTACGCCCAGTTTGTCTGACAAGTAGTATAAATATTTGCTGGGTGCGGGGTTCCCAACTGCCTCGATTGCATCAAGTCCGGGATTAACTATCGGCTCACTGGGCAGGTTGTTGTGGTTATAAGTTTCCGGAGCTACATCAACTTGCAAAGGCATGTCCAGGCTCAAGCGCTTTTCTAGGATGCCGGCTACTAATCTCCGATCACTTGTGCTGCTTGCCTCTTCTTCAACGAGAGAGGCCAGAACGAGGTCGTCATGAGAAATTTGCCCCACCTTGTAAATGAAATTGGCCTTCATACTTTCTCGCACTTCCTGCGAAGTTACGAATTGATCGAAAAAGTATGTATCTGGGAAGAGGTAGCCCTGATCTTCAGTAGTAATTTTCATTCCCAATATCTCGCCTATCTGCTTGTTACTAGATCCCTCAGGAATCGTCACCTTCCGAACAGAGAGGCCATACTCGCCGTCCCGGACTCGAGATAGCACCGACCAAACTGACAGGCGCTCGTCGAAGACGTAGCGTCCGGCCTTGAGCTCATCACTTGCCCCCATTACCAAAGACAAAACTTTGAAAAGACTCGCAGACCTGATTATGTCCTGCTCGCGCAAACTGTCCGCAACACTTGCGCCCGCAATTATTTCCGCTTTTTTGTTAATTGGGAATCCACCGGGAGCAGAGGAAAAATAAAGGACAGAAATTACTATAAGTGAGAAAAACAGGATTTTCATTAGACTGGCAGGTTGAAGGGGGCTTCGGCCTTCTTCGACTCTATGCGCGGCAAGCCACCCGTCGTTTGCACGCCGCCGGGGAAGTGATAGATAGTGGCAAGTTCTTCAGTGTTTAGCACAAAAGGTTTGAAATGGTATGGCGGATAAAAATAACTACGCAATCTATAGGCATCAAGCAATATTTTCCTCAAGTAATCTTCCTTCTTCTCGGCTAAACCCAACCATGCGAGCAGAACCGAGTTACCGTCCGTTGTACTGTCGTGCTTGAATCCATTTAAGTTAAGCGTCGTGTATTGGGTGAAGAGATTTGACATCGCCAGTCTGTGATCGAGACGGAAACCCTCTTTTGTCCCCGCATAGAGCATGCGTATGCCACAGTCGAAGCCAAGCTTCGAGATACTGCGACCTACTGCCTTAACTACTTCAACTTCGGCTGGTGAGAGCTTGAGTGCGCCGACGTCAAGACCATCCTTGGGAACCTTGTCTTGCTTCGAGAGCTTCTTGATCAGCTCCTCGCCCTCGTCCTTCCAGCTTTGCTTCTTGCGCCAGAAGCCTGGCTTGTCGAAGCGATCTTTAGTTGCCTGCACCAGAATCTGAATAAAGCAGTACTCCCCTTTGCCCAGTGATGCCAAATACTCGATTGTGGGCGTGATTGGGTCACTCTTCATTTCTTCTTTAAGTGACATATTGTCAAGACCGTAGTCGACGTAGGTCTTGATTGGATAGGGGTCGGGTTTGACTAGTTTCTCTTGCGCTCCCCAGAGATTCCAGCCCGGCTCCTTGCCGTATTTGACAAGAGGCACATAATCTTCAACCTCGCGAATTTCAACACCGCTATACTGGGCGTAGATCTGCGACTCGATCAAGTGCTTGAAGAGACGCAGTGATCTGATATAGAAATGCACCTGCCCCTCAAGGGACGCCATTTCAAGCGAGAACCATGTGCGGATGTCGCCATCAGCAAATTTTGACCACCAGGTTCCGGCAAATGTTTGGTTAAAAGCGCCACATACAATCTCCATTGATTGAGGAGACTTGAATATTTCCTTCGGCAGAATTATCTCGTAAAGAACCCAGGGGTTACCATGAAAAACATTGTGCATCCGCATATAGCGGTGCCATGCCACCCATAATCCCACTAAGACGAGCGGTACAAAAATGAAAGGCCCAATATAGAAAAGAATAGGTCTAACAAGTTCCCATAACCACATGGGAATATTATAGCTGATTAGGCGACGAGTGAGTAGTAGCCTTTCACATCCTTCCTGAAGTAGCGTGGATTCTGGAGATTAACGTAGATAGTATTTTCCTTTACCTGACGCTGTTTGAGCACCTCCTTGATTACGTCTTCCTTCGTGAGGGCACCTTTGTCTTTAAGCACAGTCTTGATCACATCACGAACAACGCCATTGCTATAACCCCACTCAGAGAGCGCGTACAATCCCCTGCCCACCAAGACGAATCTATCGTCCTTGATGAGTTCATTGTGCGTAGTGGCCACATGAGCCTCCTTGTTGAACGTCTCTTTTATCTTCTCGGCCACCTCGGTGAAGTGAAGCGGCTTGCCATGCTCGCGCAAAACAAGATACGCATAATCGCGTACTCCACGAGTTCTCACATTAGGCGAAGCCGCAAGTCCCCACTCACCAAGTGGGTTAGAGGAAATTTTCTTAGACAAATGAAGCCAGTTGCGAGCCTGCTCTTCGCTAACGTAATCTTTCATGTCCTCCTTAAGCTCATTCATCAGTCGCTCGATCATTTCTGTCTCTGCGATTAGGTCCTCAAGCGTGAGCGTCTTATGCAGTTTGGTCAGAGCCTCGTGAATTTTATCAGAAGCTTCCTCGTTGACTGTCCAGCGATGATGGAAGTGATCATCCTCACGTAATCGCACAAAGGAATCTCCCAGGGCAAGCAGAAATGAAATCTGGTTTCTGGTTGCCTCATCCTTCCCAAGTTCATTCAAAATAATCTCTTCTTTAGCCACGCCTCCATGCGATACCAGATAATCCTCAAGTTCGTCGAAGGCAGGTTTGGCCTTGGCGTAGGCGTCTGATTTGCGGATAGTATCAATGGCAAAATTTTCGATCTGGCGCACGCGCTCCCGGGTAATGCTGTAAATCTCGCCGATAGCCTCGAGGGTCATGCCCTCGCCGCCCGGGGCCAAGAGGCCATACCGGCGCTCTATTACGTCACGAGCACGTTCTGATAGGGCGGAAAGCAGGGACTTTGTAACTGTAGCCGGCTTAAAACCTAGTTTTTTGCTCATATTGCTCATATTTGTGTTATACCTATTTCTATCATTCTTTGAAGAAAAGTCAAGCTATACCACCACACTGACCACTTTCCCCGTCTTGTAGACAAACTTACTTATAGGTTTGTCGCCTAACCACTTCGCGAGAGCGGGGTTAGTGGTAACAAGTTGTTTGACCTCGTCCTCTGTGGCCACCAAAGAGACATACACCATACCGCGAACCTTGCCATTTATCTGCACGGGAAGCGTAATGATTGTATCACTTAGAATATCCCCCGAGACGAGAGGACTGGGCCAATTGCTCGTGTGGATAGAATCGCTGTGTCCGAGTAGCGACCACAGTTCTTCACTCACATGGGGAGCGAAGGGAGCCAGAAGCTTGATCAGTGTTTCGTACTCACCGAGGCTAAGCTTCTCGTTAGAATTAAGCTTACTGGCGAGAATCATGAGCGAAGAGATCGCGGTATTAAAGGCAAACCCTTCTATGTCAGAGGAAATTTTGCTGATCGCACTTGCGAGCGCAGACTGATTGGTTTCTGCCGATTCTGAAGACTTGTCTACTTTCTCCATCAATCGCCACACCTTCTCCAAGAAGCGCCTCGGACCAATTATCGCCTCGTCATTCCAGGCAGCTGTGTCAGAAAACGGTCCCAAGAACATTTCGTATAATCTGAAAGTATCTGCGCCCCATCTGTCTATGGCATCATCTGGATTAATTACATTATTCCAGCGCTTACTCATTTTGCGTCCGTCACTTGCAAGTATTAGCCCTGTGCCAACGCGCTTGCCAAATGGCTCACTTGTATTCACAACCCCAATATCAAACAAAAACTTGTGCCAGAATCTGGCATAGATAAGATGTCGTGTCACATGCTCTGCGCCGCCAATATAAACATCAACCATATTCCAATACTTCTCCGCCTCTTTCGAGACAAGCATCTTGTCGTTGTGCGCATCTTTATATCTATGCCAATACCACGAACTGCCGGCCCATTGCGGCATTGTATTAGTCTCACGCTTCCCCGCCCCAGCACACTTGGGACACTTAACATTCACCCACTCGGAGATGCTGGCAAGTGGCGACTCGCCCGTGCCAGTCGGCTCATAGTGTTTAACTTCAGGCAGAAGTACGGGTAACTCCTCTTCGGGTACGGGCACTACACCGCATTTGCCACAATGAACTAAGGGCATGGGCTCTCCCCAGTATCTTTGCCTCGAGAAGACCCAATCACGCAATCTGTACATGGTGACTCTCTTAGCCCAACCGTTTTCCACCACGTACTCGGCAATAAGATCTCGCAACTCGGCACCAGTTTTGCCGGATAGGTTAAGCGGCTCAAGCAATATGCCCCTCTTAATGTCCGAGTAGCAAACCTCGAAGTTCTCAACTCTTTTGCGCAATTCTGGATCCGAGGGAACCAGCACAACCTTGATGGGGATATTATACTTCTTGGCGAAAGCGAAATCTCGCGGATCATGGGCCGAACACTTAACAATGCCCGTGCCGTAATCAGTAACGGCAAAATTTGCCACCCAGATCGGCAAGTGGCCATTGCCAAGCGGATCATCTAAGTAACGACCCGTGAAGACACCCTCAAGTTCACCAGGCGCGTATTTATCCTGCACTCTCTTAACATTTATATCCTCAATTTCTCTTCGTATCTTTTTCTCATCCTGCACTCCCTTGATCAGGTCGTCGAGCAAGTGATGATCTGGGGCAATGACTACAAATGTATCTGCGTAGCAAGCCTCGTAATGAGCCGAGAATGTCTCGAGTTCAATCTTTGAATCTTTTACACGCGCTTTGAAAAGTAGCCCGTCAGAGCGGCCGATCCACTGTCGCTGCTGTTCCTTAATTGATTCGTGCCAGTCAAGTTCCTCGAGATCATCAACGAGTCTATCCGCATACTTAGTGATTGCAAGCACCCATTGACGAATCCGCTTTTTCTCGATGGCAGAGCCACACCGCTCACATTTGCCTCTGTCCAAATCTTCATTGGCGAGGCCAGTCTTGCAGGAAGGACACCAGTTGATTGGCTCGTTACTCTCATAGGCGAGACCCTTCTTGAACATCTGCAGAAAGATCCACTGCGTCCACCTGTAAAATTCCGGATCTGTTGTATTCACCTCTCGTGACCAGTCATAATCAAAGCCCATCAGATCACTCTGCGCCCTGAATCGCTTTATGTTCTGCTCAACTGCCTCTCGTGGGTGCACTTTGTTCTTGAGTGCGTAATTCTCGGCAGGCAAACCAAATGCGTCCCAGCCAAATGGGTGCAGTACACTGTGTCCCTTCATGCGCATGTAGCGCGAGTAAATGTCTCCCGCGATGTACCCCTTGGGGTGGCCTACGTGCAAACCATCGCCGGATGGATAAGGAAACTCGTTGAGCACATAGAATTTGGGTTTACTCTTATCTTCAGACGATTTGTATATCCCCTGCTCTTCCCAAATTTTTTGCCACTTCCGTTCGATCTGCTTGTGGTCGTACTTCTTCATGTCGTAATTATATCTTGAACTCGATTATGTCTCCATCCTTCACTACGTAATCTCTACCCTCTGTTCGCACGAGTCCAAGTTCGCGGGCTCGTGCATACGAACCAGATTTCATTAAGTCATCATAACTTACTACTTCGGCTCTGATAAATTTATCTTTGAAGTCAGTATGTATTGCAGCACCAGCCTCAGGCGCAGTACTGCCAACTTTAATAGTCCAAGCGCGAGTTTCGTCCTCACCAGTTGTGAAGTAACTCATGAGGCCCAGTAGCTCATAACTTTTGCTAATCAACTTGTCTAGATCTTCTCCAGAAGTTGCATCAACTTCCACAGTCACCCCATCAATCTTGGGAATTTTGTTATCGCCGATGTGTGTGACGTTGAGCACATAGAGAACCGGTTTGTCGGCCAGTAACTGCAATTTCTGCTCCTCCTTGCCTTTCTCTCTCATTTTAGCTTTATGCTTCTCGATCATCTCAAGGTCAGCAAGTTCCAGTTCTGTCTTAATAGTCGCAATGTCATCTTCCGGATCGAGTTTGTTCTCAACGTGGATGACAGCACTGTCCTCGAAGCAGCGCACAACATGTGCGATAGCATCCACCTCGCGAATATTCGACAAGAATTTATTACCCAAGCCCTTGCCTTGCGAAGCGCCCTTAACTAAACCGGCAATATCTACAAACTCAATAGCCGCTGGCACTTTCTTTTTTGACTTACTAAATTCTGCCAGGGCGTTTACTCGTGAATCAGGCACAGCTACGACCCCGACAGAGGGGTCAATAGTGCAAAAAGGATAATTCTCCATGGGCACGCCCTTCTTGGTAAGCGCATTGAAAAGAGTTGATTTGCCAACATTAGGTAACCCCACAATGCCAATTTTTGTTTCCACGCTTGACAATCTATCACAAAAGCGTAGTTTTGCGAATGGGGAGGCACACAACGATGAGTATCTGGTACATGTGCACATACTGCGGGGAGCCATACGACGGAAAGAACCAACAATCGTGTTCCAAGTGCGGTAGCCGAAAGGGAGAAGAGGGAAAGCGCCATTACGGGGACACAGACCGGTGTTCAGGTTGCGGCAAAAGCCTCTATGGGGCCACATCATGTACCGAATGCGGTACGCGAGTCCAGGGGACATGACAAGGGGGAGGCGAAGTTGGCCTCCCCCAGAAAGGAGAATGCATTCTATGAGTGCTTTCTCCTTTCTAATTAAAATGCTATAGTTCTTACGGAATGAACCGTGAAGGAGGTGATGCCAAACGAGGAATTCCAGCGCCTGCTGAACCTCGCCCTCACACGCGGCCAGTGCGCGTGTATACATTTAGTTTAGGCATGCAATCGCGCCTCAATCCTGACGACTCTTTTCTCGAGTTTTGCAAAGTCGTCGTAATCCACTTTTTTCTTTAGTCCGGATTTTATTTCCTGGAGATCAACCATCATTTGGGCGATCACTTCGTTTTGAGCGTCGAACTGTGCGCCGACTGTCTTAAATTGCTCATCAACTGTCTTAAATTGCTTATCAACCATCTTAAACTGCTCGCCGACCATCTTAAACTGCTCGTCAACGGCTTTAAACCTATCATCCATATGGTCGATAAGTACGCCAGTGTGACGCTTGAACTCGTCGAGATTTATTGTCCTTTTAGTACCAACGTTCTTCTTCATAACATCATAATATCACCAATTGCTGATTTAACAAATCATGCCTGCCCCGCGTAGCCTTGGCGAAGTGGGGAATCAATTCTCCTGATGTCAGCGCCTAGGCGCTGGAGCTTGCCGACTATATCTTCGTAGCCTCTGTCTATGTGATTGTCTGGGTCGTTGATTTTGCTCTCGCCCTGGGCAAAGAGTGCCGCAATTAGGACTGTGATACCCGCTCTCACGTCTCGCGACTCCACTTCTGCCGCCCTTAGTTCAGTTGGCCCCCAAACGTATGCTCCGTATGGGTCGTTCTTGTGGAACTCACGCTCGTTGAAGTTGAAGTCGTTGGCTGTGTAGCCCGCGGGCTGGAAGAGTTCATACTTCACCCCCATCTTGGCGAGCTCCTGTAGAGCACTCCAACGTTGCTCGTAGATCATCTCGTGTATTTCCGATCTGCCACCCCCCTTGTACGCCAAGAGCAAACTCATGATCGGTTGAAGGTCCGTGATGAAACCTGGATGAACAGCAGTCTTCAAGGTAACAGGTACCAGGTACTTGGTACTGGGTTCTGATGCGCCTATTTGCTCGAGTGCGTCGGTGAAAAATTTCACCATTTTGGGATCTACATTCCGTACCTCGATTCCCCCACCATTCATCACATTTAGGGCAAGCGCTGTGGCGGCCTCGAGTCTATCATACATAGATTTGCCAGTTGCTGCGCCCAGTAATTTTGGCACTCCCGTAATTTCAATCACTCTTGGGTCGATGCGTCGAACTTTCGCACCCATGGCATTTGTGAACTCTATGAGGTTATCTACTTCGGGTTCTTCTGCGGCATTCCTGATTGTCACTATTCCTGAATTAAAAATTGACCCGAGTATAAGCGACTCCGTGCCTGTGTGAGTGTTCTTGGCGAAGGTGTAATCGCGCGAGGCTAGCCGCTCTGGCATGCTCATTTCTAGGACGCCATTCTTCTCAATGACCTGGGCTCCAAGACTCTCAAGACCTCCGAGCAGACGATCGATTGGCCGCTTGCCGATTTTGTCGCCACCAATCTTCTCTATCCGCAGTTTGCCTAATCGCGCCAGCGTTGCACCGATGAAGAGCACTGCGTGCCTCGCCGTTAACACAACATCGGGCACGTGCGGGTCCTTGAGATTAGCGCAGTTAACTTTAACCTCATGGTCACCGCTCCACGAGCACTCTCCGCCCATCTGTCGGATGGCCGACATAATTTTCTCTGTGTCAGAAATTCTGGGAATATTGCGCAGTAAACACTCCTTGTCGCTAAGCATGGCGGCAATGATAAGTTTGGGACCAGCATTCTTAGCCCCAGAAACTTCATAAACACCACCTAATTTTTCCCCGCCGTTAACGATAAATGTTGACATCCACTTTTGTTAGTGGAGTATCTACGAGTCGGCTCGAACTTACTTCGAGACGACACCGCTGTGACTCCCTGTTGTTAACCTACTAAATCGGTGCGTCCCCGCCTGTGGTCGGTGAGTACACCGCCCACCCCTCCCGCCATCCCCCAAGGCCTTTGCTGTATTTGTTTTTTGCGCGCGCGACTTCGGGGTCGCAATATGGATAGGCCTTGAGGATGGCGATGCGGGACTCCCCGAATGCGCCCTCACAGCAAGCCGTCCTCTTACTATATCAAAATATTGTGGTTTCTT
>Ga0209542_10020796_pt1 | contig 10353 bp, 12 predicted proteins | sample RifCSPhighO2_01_FD_184028 | JGI IMG/M metagenome (GOLD analysis project Ga0209542, IMG submission 184028) | Soil microbial communities from Rifle, Colorado - Rifle CSP2_plank highO2_0.1 (SPAdes) (version 2) | ecosystem: Environmental > Terrestrial > Deep subsurface > Rock core/Sediment ...
GCGAGTCCTGCTTAGGAACGTGCCTCCTTTCGGGGAGACGAGCCAGGAGTTGCTGCGGGCAGTCAATTTCGCTTATCGTCATCAAAAATGATGATTGTGATTAATCGGAATGTGCATCATCGCTGAGAGGGCAGTCCGAGCCATCTCAGGAGATATCATGTGGTATCTCACACCGCCATCTCGAGGATGATGCGGTCGTAGCCCACGACCGGCACGGCGCGGTAGCCCTTGGGGGTCTTCGCTTTCTGCCTGCGCACCCGCACCAGGCCGAGCTGCGCGAGCCGCTTGAGGTCCGCATGCACGCTCTTGAAGTCCCTCTTCAGGAGCTTGGCGAGCGCGTACACCGACCCAGGCTGCCGGTGCCGGATGACGTGGAGCATCTCCAGCCGCTTCTCGGTGAAGAACTGCCGGAAGACGTCGAGCGATGCAAAGGAGATCTCTGGCCCGTGGGGGACAGCACGGCCTTCCTCGATTGCCTTGAAGGTCTCCACAATCTCCCGGTTGAACTGCTCCGTTGGCTTGATGCTGATTCTCATCGTGTAGCCTCCTCCACGAGCTTCCAGAAGTCGGCGAGCAGACGTTCGACTCCACGAAAGGCGTAGCGCCGGACAGTCTTTCCACAGTGCAGATGATGGCCGTGCCCGCCGTGATTGTCCAGGCATATCAGTCTCACATCCTCGTCATCAAGGAGGACGAGTCGGTACTTGAATCCCTCCGGATGCGCAGGGGGCCTTCGGGCTCTCATAATCCTCACATGCACGCGGAAGCTGCTGCCTACATTGTGGGACTCGTCCCTGATGATTGCTGCCATATGGTATACTACTCCATATATTTAAGCTTTATTCGGAGGTGTGAGTGGAACAGAAAAGGTTGATGGCGACCAGCGCGTGAGACCTCCGTGAGTCCTGAAGTCCTTCCGAGAGCGATGCGAGACCTTCGCCCCAGGCCACCAGAATCCAGAAGCTCTGCGCGCGTGCCGCAACCTTTAAAGGGACATCGCCCTTTCCTTCACCGGTGCAGGTCGCGCTTGCGGCGGTGGTGGGCCTCGTCATCGGGGTATTCTCGGGCAGCTTCGGGGTCGGCGGCGGGCTCGTCAGCACCCCGCTCCTCCGCATCCTGCTCGGCGTCGATGAGCGCATCGCGCTCGGGACGCCGCTGCCGCTGGTCATCCCCACCGCGCTCTCCGGCGCCTACGCCTATCATCGCAGGGGCCTCATCGACTATGACACGGCCTTCCTCGCCGGAGCAGTGGGCATGCTCACCGCCGTCGCGGGCGCGCTGCTCACCACGCACTTCAGCGGCCGAATGCTGATGTACCTGACGAGCGGCATCATCCTCCTCTCCGTCGTGATGTTCTTCAAGGGGTCTCTGCGGCCGTATGGCGTCCGCGACGGCGCTGCCCGCTTCATCCTGCCCATCGCCATCGGCGGGGTCGCAGGCTTCCTCTCCGGGTTACTCGGACTTGGCGGAGGATTCCTGTTGGTCCCGCTCTTCATCGCGCTGCTAGGAATGAGCGCCCATGCGGCGATTGCCACCTCGCTGATAACCATCGCCATCTACGCGGTCACCGGAAGCTTCGTGCACTACGAACTGGGCAACATCAACGTGCCCCTCATGCTTGTAGTAGGAGCGGGAAGCGTCGTGGGAGCGCAGGTGGGAAGCAGGCTCACGCTCCGCGTGTCGGAGAGGGCGCTGAAAATCGCGCTGTGCTCGTTCTTCGTCCTCTGCGCGGGATGGCTCGCGTGGTTCGAATACGTCCACTAGCGGTACCGCACGCTCTTCCCTTCCCAGATTCGCCTATCGCCCCAGAGATGCGAGCGCCACGCCTGGAACTCGATGACCTGGGAGTGGTCGATGAAGAGATTCACCCCAGGCCCAAAATTCCTGAGATACCACTTGAACACCTGCGGGTCCGAGGCCTCGAACATGAAGCGCTCAAAGCCGTACCTGTCCGTCACTTTCTTGATGAGGTCGGTGCGCCATTCCCCGCCCGGCAGGTCCTCGGTGATTCCCTCCGATTCGAACATCATCAGCTCTACCCCTTCCTTGAGGTAGCCGTCAATCTCCGCGAAGACATCCTGCTCGCGCTTGTACTTGGGCTTGTAGTCCTTGATGTGCGTCCCGGCTCCGGCTCCGGACATGAAGGATATCTCCGGCTTCGGCTTCATCCCGAGCTTGCGCACCGCGCGGACCATCGCGAGCATGTCCTCTAGGGGGATGGGCGCCAGCCCGTTCGAGAGCTCCACCATGTCGAAGCCGAGCTTCTTCGCCTCTGCGAAATAGCGGTCCACCGCCGCCTTGCCCTCGACAATCACCCGCTCGACAAACCCGCCGGTTGACACATAGACATCGTGCTCGTGGCACAGGGCGTTGATGCGCTTCACCTCCTTCACGGGATGGAGACGCATGCTGCCGCCTGCCCACTTGAAGCCGTCGATGTATTCGTCTGCGATGTCCAATAGACCTTTCAGATAGGAATACACCACAGGGGTATAGTAGCTCCCGCGCATCTCGATGATGCCCCTGGTGCGCGGCTTCGGTGGCAGGTCCTCGAGTTTCAGGAATTCGAATGCGTGTGTCATGCGCCTCGTTGCGCAGAAGGACTACTTAACCCTTGCGCTCGGCGATAGCCACGTACTTCAGCCCGCGCGGCCCGCTGTACTCGCTCCTCGGCCGGATGAGCGTGTTGTTCTCCAGCTGCTCCAGGATGTGCGCGCTCCATCCGGCGACGCGTGACATGGCGAACAGCGGGGTGTAGAGCTCGATCGGGATGCCCAGCGCGTAGTACACGTACCCGCACGGAAAGTCAACATTGGGGAAGAGTTGCTTCTCCCGCATCATGACCTCCTCCACCTTCTCCGCGACGCGGTACCATTTCTCGTTGGGTGTGCCATCGGTCAGCTTGCGGCCGAGTTCCTTGAGGAGCTTCGCGCGCGGGTCCCCGCTCTTGTACTCCCGGTGGCCGAAGCCCATGATCTTCTCGTGCTCCGCGAGCTTCTTCAGGACATAGCCCTCTGCCTTCTCCACGCTCCCGATGTCCTTGAGCATGGCCATGGCCTTCTCGTTGGCTCCGCCGTGGAGCGGGCCCTTCAGGGTCCCGATGCCGGTGGTGATGGCAGCATGGATGTCGCTGAGCGTCGATGCGGTGACCCTCGCCGCGAAGGTGGAGGCGTTGAAGCCGTGTTCGGCATAGAGGATGAGGGTGGTGTCCAGGAGCTTCACCGCGTCCTCGTCCGGGCGCTCGTCCTTCAGCATGTACAGGAAATTCCAGGCCTGCCCGTTGGAGCGCGTCGGCGCCACGTAGCTCTTCCCGTGGGTGAGGCGCCAGTTGTTGGCGATGAGCGCGGGCATCTTCGCCAGGATGTCGATGGCCTTGGTGAGGGTGTCGGTGTTGTTCTTCTCGACGCAGCCGAGGAGGGAGACCGAGGTGCGGAGCATGTCCATGGGGTGCGCCCGCCGGCGGAAGAGCTCCATTGCCTTCACCAGTTCCTTGGGCAGGCTGCGCCGCATGCCGAGCTCCCTGTTGAACGCGTACAGCTCCTTCTGGGAGGGGAGCTTGCCCTTCAGCAGGAGATGCGCGACCTCCTCGTACGTCGCGTGCTCCGCGAGGTCCCGGATGTCATAGCCCCGGTAGATGAGCGAGCCCTGCTCTTCGACGTCCGAAAGCGCGCTGCTCCCCACGACGACACCCTTGAGTCCGGCATTCTCCTCAGCCATGGCCATCACCTCGTCTCGCAATCTCCGCATCCTTCTTCTCGTAGGACGCGTAGCCGATGATATCGTACAGTTCCTGCCGCGTCTTCATGCGGGGGAGCAGCGCGGCCTGGGTTCCTTTCTCCCTGAGCTCCCGGTAGGTCTCCTCGACCGCCTTGAGCGCGACGCGGAGCGCGGTCACGGGGAAGATGACCATCCGATAGCCGAGCGCCTGCAGCTCCGCAGCAGACAGCAACGGAGATTTCCCGAACTCGGTCATGTTGGCGAGCAGCGGCGCCTTCACCTTCCGCGCGAATTCGCCGAATTCCTCCTTTGACTCCATCGCTTCGGGGAAAATCGCGTCCGCGCCCGCCTTGAGGTAGAGTTTCGCGCGCTCGACCGCGGCGTCGAACCCTTCGACTGCGCGCGCGTCGGTCCGCGCGATGACGAGAAAGTCCTTCTGCTGCTTCGCGTCAACCGCGGCGATGACGCGCTGGACCATCTCCTCTGGAGAGCAGAGCCTCTTCCCCGACAGGTGGCCGCACCGCTTGGGGGAGAGCTGGTCCTCGAGATGCAGTCCCGCGAGCCCGCGGCGCTCGTACTCGCGGACGGTCCGCTGGATGGAGAGCACTCCCCCGTAGCCGGTGTCCGCGTCCGCGATGCACGGCATGGATGTCCCGAGGGCGATCGCCCCGGAAAGCTCCGCCATCTCGGTCATGGTGAGGAGTTCGATGTCCGGAAGCCCGCGCATCGCGGTGAGCGCCGCGCCCGAGATGTACGCGGCCTTGAATCCCAGACGCTCGGCGAGCTTCGCGGAAAGCGGGGAGAAGCATCCGGGCATCACCACGATGTCCTTTCCCGCGAGCAGCTTCCTGAAGTCCTCAGCCCTGGTCATGCTGCGCCTCCTTCAACGCGAATTTCGCTATGACGAGCCGGAGAATCTCCGAGGTGCCTTCGCCGATGGTCATCAGCCGGGCGTCGCGCCAGTGGCGGTGCACCTCGCCCTCCTCGGTGTAGCCCCTGCCGCCGTGCAACTGGAGCGCGAGGTCGCAGACGCGCAACGCCGCTTCCGACGCCACGAGCTTCGCCTGCGCTGCCTCGCTCGCGGCCTCGTCCCCGCGCCCCTTCAGCGCGCCAGCGTGATAGGTGAGCGCCCGTGCGGCGGCCAGGGAGCTCTGCATCTCCGCGAGCTTCATCTGGCTCTCCTGGAATTCCGCGAGCGGCCTCCCGAACTGCTTCCGTCGGGAGACGTGCAGCAGCGTCTTCTCGAACGCTGCTTGGCCTATACCGAGCGCCTGGGCGGCGATGCTCAGCCTTCCGTGGTTGAGGATGGACTTGGCGATGTCGAAGCCCTCTCCGGGCTTGCCCAGCATGGCATCCTCCGGGAGCTTGGCGTTCTCGAACAGTATCTCTCGCGTGGAGCTGCCCCGCACTCCCAGGGTCTCGAAGCGGTGGCCGAAGGTCATGCCCTTGACCTTTTCGGTGAGGAAGGCGGTGATGCCCTCGGGAGCGCGGGCGAAGATGAGGTACACCTCGGCCTGGCCGGAATTGGTCGCGTAGGTCTTCTTTCCGCTGAGGGTATAGCCTCCCTTTCCCGGCAGCGCGCTGCACTGGATGCCTCCCGCGTCGGACCCTGCCTCTGGTTCAGAGAGGGAGAAGCACGCGAGCTTCTTCCCGGAGACCAGTCCGGTGAGAAAGCGCTTCTTCTGCGCAGGAGACCCGAAGCGCTCCACTCCCCTGGCGACGGCGCCGTGGATGCCGGATGCGAGCGCGGTCGAAGCGCAGGACTTCGCGACGTGCTCGGTGCACGCGAGCGCAACCGGATAGGGAAGCCCCCGGCCGCCGCTCTCCTTGGAGAAGCCCAGCGCGGTGAAGCCCTTCGCAGCGAGCTTCTTCAGGCTCTCGCCGGGAAACTCGCGCTCAGCGTCGATGCGCGCTGCGCTCGGCGCAATCTCCCTCGCGCAGAACGCCGCGAAGTCCTCCAGCAGGCCGCAGTGCGCCTCGAGGCCCAGGGACACGAGGAGTTTCTTCTGCTCCGCGAGATGGCTCATGCCGGGACGAAGTAGACGTCGCTCGCGAGGAGTTTCGCGTTGCGACGGAACTGCGCCTTCACCTCCATGCCCACGGCGATGCCGTCCTGCCCGACGCCCACGAGCCGCGAGAGCAGCAGGGTATCCGCTCCCTCGAACTCGACGAGGACGAGATTGAACGGCGTCTCCTTGAGGAACTCCTGGGAGCCGAAGTAGCATGTCGTCCAGGAGTGCACCTTCCCCTTCAGCGGAAGCTCAATCCAGCGCGTCTTCTCCCCGCAGCGCATGCAGTGTCCCTTGGGCGTCGCAAAGGTGTAACGGCAGTGGATGCACCGCGTGCCCAGCAGCCTGCCGTTGGCGAGTCCCGCGAAGAACGGCGAGTCCTGGGCGTAGCTGTGCAGGTACTCCATCTCGTAGTGCCAGCGGATGACCAGCGGCGACATGCCATCGAGATGGGCGAGGTCCTTCGGGAAGGGGATGCGGAACGCCGAGTTTCCGTCCTCGGTCTCCGGAAGCCTGACCTTGCCCCGGAGATTTCCCGCGCTCACCGTGCCGACGCCCTGGGCCCTCTTGGCTGGCTTCGCCTTCGGCATCCTGCGCAGGGCCTTCTCCAGCGCTGGCCGCAGAGTCTCCGTGCGATTCCTGCTTGTCGGTCTTCTCGGAGGGCTCTTCCCGGCTTTCTTTTGGATTTTCTTGGACATCGTCACCACCCCCTCTCCAGCACGCTCACCGCGACATAGGTGCCGGTGCCTGCGTGCGAGTGTATCGCTCCCCGGCGCGGGTCCTTGAGCTGCAGCGAATCGTCACGGAAATGCTTCCCTACGGTGCCCTGGAGCTGCCAGAGGGCAAAGACCGACTGCATCAGTCCCGTTGCACCGACCGGATGGCCGCACGCCAGCAGTCCGCCCGAGGGATTCACCGGGACGACGCCCTGCTCGCCCGTGAATTCGAGGCCATAGCGGACCTTGGGCATGAACGGCGCGCCTGTCTCCACGAAAGGCCCTCCTTCCCCGTATCTGCAGAGGCCCATGTCCTCGTAGGTCTGGATCTCGCTGCTGGTGTAGGCATCGTGCAGCTCCACGAAGTCGAGCTCCTCCAGGGGATTCTTGATGTCTGCCTGCTCGTATGCCATCCTGCTCGCGGCGCGTCCCGCGCGAAAGGAGTGCACCCCTGGGTATTTCAGGTGGGCATAGTCACTTTTCTTCTCGTGCGGCAGGAGCATGACCTCGCCGTGGGGGCGGTCCGCCATCCGCATCGCGTCCGTGCCCGTGCCTACCCCGGTGATGCGCACCGGCCTCTTGGCGAAAGAAAACGCGGTGTCCTTGTCGCACAGGAGCGCGACCGCCGCGCCCTCCGACATGGTGCAGATGTCCAGCAGCGTCAAGGGATATGATACCATCGGGGCGCTGCGCACCTCCTTCACGGTGTACGTCCCTGGATACTGCGCGTAGGGGTTGTGCTCGGCGTTCTTGTGGTTCTTCACCGAGACCATGGCGAACTGCTCGGGCGTGGTGCGGAACTCGTGCATGTGCCGCACCGCCATCATCGCGTAGTATCCCGTGTAGAATCCGCCGACCGGATAGTCGAAGTTCGTGTCGGACGCGAGCGCGATGAACTCGTTGCCTTTCCAGGTGTTCACGTGCGCCATCGTCTCCCATCCGAGCGCGGCGCAGCACTTCATCCTTCCGGACGCAATCTCACGCCAGGCCGCCTGGAAGCCCAGGCCCCCGGTGGCGCCTCCGCCCTCGACGCGATGGCCGGGTTTCGGGCAGAGCCCGAGGTAGTCCTGTACCATCGCCCCTCCCATGAGCTGCCGCAGGAAATGGTCGGAGAAGTACGAGGAGACGCTCCCGTCGATGTCCTTTGTCTCCATCCCGACATCTCCAAGAGCGTAGTCGAAGGCCTCCTTGACGAGCACCTGGAAACTCTTCTCCGGATGCGCCTTTGCGAATTTCGTCACACCGCCCGCAATCATATAGACCTCGTTCATCTGCTGACCTCCATCGCCACCGCGCCGCCGCCGCCGAGGCAGAGGGTCGCGAGCCCTCGTTTCTCGCCGCGCTTCTGCATCGCATGCGCCAGCGTGACCAGGATGCGCGCCCCGCTGGCCCCTATCGGATGGCCGAGCGCCACCGCTCCGCCGTTGACATTGACCCGCTCCTCCTGGAGCCCGAGCTCTCTGACGACCGCGAGGCTCTGGAGCGCGAACGCCTCGTTCAGCTCCACCAGGCCATAGTCCCCCACGTTGCGACCGGTGCGCGAGGCGAGCTTCCGCACCGCGAGTGTCGGGGCGGTCATGTAGAGCGAGGGCTGGTGATGCGCGGAGGCATAGCCCTCGATGCGTGCGAGGATCTTGCAGCCGAGCTCCTCTGCCTTCTTCTCCGACATCACCACCACCGCCGCGGCGCCGTCGCTGAGCTGCGAGGCATTTCCTGCAGTGATGGTCCCCTTCGGAGAGAAGACCGGCTTCAGCGACGCGAGCTTCTCCATCGAGCTGTCGCGGCGGGGTCCCTCGTCGTGCTCGAGGCCGCCCGCGGGGGCCAGCTCGGCGTTGAATGCGCCGCTGTCCATCGCGGCCACGGCCTTCTGATTGCTTCGCAGCGCGAACGCGTCCTGCTGCTCCCGCGTGATGCCTCTCGAAGCGAGCCCCTCGGCAAGGGTGCCCATGTGGCAGTCCTGGTAGCAGTCCCAGAGCCCGTCTCTGACCATGGCGTCCGTCAGCTGGATATCCCCCGTGATGACTGTCTCTCTCTTGCTCAGGGCATCGGCCGCGATGAGCGAATCTTCCCGCGCTGCCACGCGTGCGTCGCCGAGCTTCTGCCACTGGCGGAAACTGCGTACGAGGTGCGGCGCGTTGCTCATGCTCTCCATGCCTCCCGCGACGATGATATCCGCGTCCCCAGCTGCCAGGGCCTGGCTCGCGAGGACAATCGCCTTGAGGCCGGAGCCGCACACCTTGTTGACCGTGAACGCGTTCACGCTCTCCGGCAGCTCCGCGAAGAGCGCAGCCTGGCGAGCTGGATTCTGGGCGAGGCCGGCCTGGAGCGCGCATCCCATGATGACCTCGTCCACCTCGCTGCCCGAGAGGCCGGCGCGCTCCACCGCGGCCCGCACTGCCACGGCACCAAGTTCAGGGGCGCTCAGCTCAGATAGTGAGCCGAGGAATTTCCCGATTGGCGTCCGCACCGCGGAGACGATGACCGTTTTCATCTGCCACCAGCCAGGAACTCGATGATTTTCTGCTTCGGCTCCCCGGAGGAGAAGCATTCGGTGAAGAGCTGCTGCTCCCGGACAAAGCCGTGGGCGTACCCTGCGAGGACTGCCAGCTTCGCTCTCCTGAGGGCGGCCTTGCTGTGCCGGGCCATGAGACGCGCGAGCCGCTCCGCTTCCGGCATGAGCTGCTCAGCCTTCACGACATGATCCACGAGGCCGATGGCCAGCGCTTGGCTCGCGCTCACCGGCTCTCCGGTCAGTATCATCTCTTTTGCCCGGCCCAGGCCGACGAGACGCGGGAGACGCTGGGTGCCGCCTGCGCCGGGGATGATGCCGAGCTTGACCTCCGGCTGGCCGAACATCGCGCTCTCGGAGGCGATGCGCAGGTCGCAGGCCATGGCAATCTCGTTCCCTCCTCCAAAGCAGTGGCCATTGACCGCGGCGATGATGGGTGGAGCGTCCTCCTCCATCTGCCGGAGGAGGGTGTGGAACAGCCCGGAATACTCAAGCGCCGTCTCCGGGGAGAGGTCACGGAGCTCCGACAGGTCGGCGCCAGCGCTGAAGGCCTTGCCCCTGCCGGTGAGGATGATGGCCCTCGCTTCGGTCGAGCAGGCCTCCCGGAGTTCGCGCAGCAGGGCTGAGGAGAGCGCGTTCATCTGCCGCTCCCGGTCAAGGGTGACCACCAGGACATTCCCGCGCTGCTCTATGGTGACGAATGGCATGGCAGAGCCCAGGACGCTGGCATATATATATGTTACCCGCGAGGCGGCATCGGGTTCTCCTGGTCGGCTGCGCGCCGCGAAAACCTTTATTAAGGGCGTGCCCCGACAGTCTAGGCATGCAAGCGAAGTCGGCGGCCGAGGCCGCGGTGACCATGGTGCGAGAGATGTTCCCGCGGGACGCCAACGCCAACGGCGACATCTACGGCGGCAGGATTCTGGACCTCTTTGACGAGGTGAGCGGCATCGTGGCGAAGCGCCACGCGCAGTCCCACTGTGTCACGGCTGCGGTGCACGACATGGTCTTCGAGAAGCCGGTGGCAGTGGGCAATCTCATCCACATCACGGGACGCGTGGTCTACGTCGGGAGGACCTCCATGACCCTCCGTATCGAGATGGACCGAGAGGAGCGCGATACCGGAAAGCGGGAGCGCGCGGCCTGGGCGTACTTCACCTATGTCGCGGTGAGGAAGGGCAAGCCCATTGAGGTCCCGCGTCTCCTCCTGCAGTCGGACGAGGAGAAACGCCTCTGGCACGAGGCGGAAGCCCTGAGGAAGCGCTAGTCCTTGCCGGTTCCGCCGGTATAGGCGCCGTCCGGGAACTGGTACCCCATGTTCCCCAGCGCGTTGAGGTAGCTGCGGACCGCATCCAGGGCCTGCGGCTCCAGGTGCTGGCCCTCTTCTGGCAGGAGTTGCATG
>Ga0209542_10020797_pt1 | contig 10353 bp, 15 predicted proteins | sample RifCSPhighO2_01_FD_184028 | JGI IMG/M metagenome (GOLD analysis project Ga0209542, IMG submission 184028) | Soil microbial communities from Rifle, Colorado - Rifle CSP2_plank highO2_0.1 (SPAdes) (version 2) | ecosystem: Environmental > Terrestrial > Deep subsurface > Rock core/Sediment ...
TTAACATTATATGCAAATGACAGCAAAGGAAATTTAAATTTCTCACAAATAAATATTTTTTTATCAACAACAACTTCTGAATTACTTAGTCCATTAAATAATATAAATTCATCAAGTAACGATATCCAATTTTCGTGCAGAGGCACTACAAACCAACCATATTCATTAAATAATATAACGTTATTCCATAATATTAGCCAAGAATTTTCAGCAAATGAAACAGACACAAGTATAAACGGAGCATTCTTAGCAACTCCAAGTTTTAATTTATACGACATTCCAGATGGAACTTATATTTGGAATTGTTTAGTAAGAAGTAATTCAACAATAAATAATGAAACATTTGCTCCAACTAATCTAACAATAACAATAGATACTAAAAAACCAATAATAAATTCAATTTCATCTTCACCATCTACATCAGAAGCAACAATAACATTTACAACATCAGAATCAGCAAATTCAACATTGCATTATGGAACAACAACAGATACTTCTTCAAATTCAGTATCATTAAATAAAGTAACTTCTCATTCATTTACATTAAGCAGTTTATCAAGTTCTACAACTTATTATTATAATATTACAAGTTGCGATTATGCAGGAAATTGCAATACATCTTCACAATCAACATTTAATACAACTACATCTCAAACGACTACTAGTTCTACTAGTACAAGTGGTGGAGGTGGAGGCGGCGGTGGTGGAAATAGTGAAGAAAAAGAAGTAGAAACTAAAGTTGAAGAAGTTGTAAAACCATTGCAAACTATAGAAGAGCCAAAAACTAATTTTGATATTAATAATGGGATAATTGATAACATTCAATTAGATTCAGATGGAGCAAATGATGTAAAAGTAACTTTATTAGAAATAATTGATAACTCAATAAAACCAGAACAGCAAGTTTACAAATTTATGGAAATAGAAGCAAAAGATCCAAGTAGAGTAAAAAGTGCAAAAATACAATTTTCAATAGAAAAATCATGGTTAAGAGAAAATAATATTTTAGAAAATGAAGTAGTTATGTTAAGATTCCACAATGGAATATGGGAAGAACTAAAAACAGATAAATTAAGTGAAGAAAATTCAGTTTTAAAATATACTGCAGAAACTCCAGGTTTTAGTTTATTCGCAATATCTACAAAAAAAATTAATGAAGTAGTAATAGAAACTCAAGAAAAAATGAGTGATTTAAAAATTTCAATATTAATTACAATAATTCTTATGTTTTTCTCTGCAGTATCAACATTAATAATGAAAAAATTAGAATTTTAAATAGCTCCAGCCTACCAATCTCCACCTTGTTCCTATTCTTCTGGAAATTGCAATTTTATTATTTTCTTCAGCGCAAATCGGTCTTTTCAATTTTATAATAATTTTATTCTTCTCTAAACCAGTAACTAAACCTGCAGTTGTAGCAGAATTAACATTAAGCATTAAAGGTTCACCTTTCTTTATTGGATCAACAACTAAATCCTCTTTTATTCCAACAACCCTCTTCAATAATTGTGGTTCTAATTTCAATTCATGCCAAACTTTTGGCAATTTACTAGGTAATCCAACTAAAGCACCAACTAATTGATCTGATTTTACAATTGCAGGATCTAAACTAGTTTGGATAGCTATTGAGCCACCAGGACCAACTTCTTTTACAAAGCTTCCAGAAGTCATCAATCCTAAAATTTCACATTTTATATTAATCCATTTTTCTACACCCTTTTCAGAAATAGATCTTCCAGGACTAATTTCAACTTTATCTCCTACTTTAAGAATACCTTGTTTTAAAGATCCTCCTAAAACACCACCAATTAAACCATTTATTTGAGTTCCGGGTTTATTTACATCAAAGCTTCTTGCAATTAACATTAATGGATCTTTATTAGAATCACGAATAGGTGTAGGTATATTTTCTTCTATTGTTTTTATCAATAAATCAATGTTAATATTATGAACAGCAGAAACTGGAATTATTGGAGCTTTTTCAGCAATAGTTCCATGAACAAAATCTTTAATCTGTTTATAATTTTTTAACGCTTGTTCCTTATCTACTAAATCAATTTTATTTTGGACAATTATAATATTTTTAATTCCGATTATTTCTAAAGCCATTAAGTGTTCTTTAGTCTGAGGTTGTGGACATTCCTCATTTGCAGCTATAATTAATAAAGCGCCATCCATAATTGCTGCACCACTAAGCATTGTTGCCATTAAAGTTTCATGCCCAGGTGCATCTACAAAACTTAAAGTTCTACAACTAACAAATTTATCAGTTTTTTTACCAGTATAAGTTTCATCATCTAATTTATAGAAAGTAACATCTGCATATCCAAGTTTTATAGTAATACCTCTCTTAACTTCTTCGGAATGTGTATCTGTCCATTTGCCGCTTAAAGCTTTCAACAGCGAAGTCTTACCATGATCAACATGTCCGATTAATCCAATATTCAATTCAGGCTGTTTAACTTCCGAGCTTTGCAATTTAGTTTCTTCTTTACTTTTCTTCATTTTATAATAAAAAAAGAATCTAAAGAAGCTTTTTAAAGGTTATCATTGAATTTTATTGACATGATTATAAAAAATAAAGAGGAAAAATTTGAAATTACAGTATACAAAGGTCTTGGTACACTAAAAGGCCTAATGTTTAAAAAGATAAAAAATGACGGAGCAATATTAATTTTTAATGGGGAAAATTTTATTGCAATTCATACATTTTTTGTATTTAATAAAATAGATTTAATTTATCTAAATGAAAATAAAGAAGTAACAAAAATAAAAAGAGGAGTTAAGCCATTCAGAATCCTAGCACCGGAAAAAGCCAAGTATATTTTAGAATTAAAAACTAAAAATAATATAAAAGAAAAAGATAAATTAAATTTTTGATTTTAGAAATTCATCAGCCTTAATTAATAAATCTTTTTGTTGTTTAAAATTCAAATAATCTAAAGCAGATTTTAGATCAAGCCATTTATAGTCAGTATGTTCCTTACTTAATTTTATTTCCTTAGTTTTAGTTTCAGCCAAAAAATAGATTACCTCTTTGTTTACAAGTTTTTTCTGTAATTTGTATTTATAAGATTCACTCACCTTAAAACCATCAATAAATTTTAAATCTGAAATTCCAGATTCTTCACTTGTTTCTCTTAGAGCTGCATCAATTTCATCCTCACCAATTTCTATATTACCCTTCACAAAACCCCAATGACCCCACCCATATTTTAGAATTAAATATTTAATGCCATTATCTTTTAAGAATATAATTACGCCAGCAGATTTCTCATTAACCATACAAAATAAGGATTAAACTAATATTATAAACTTTTTAATTTCTTTTCTACTTCTTTAAGCTCAGACATTAACTTATCTACATCACTATTGACCTCAGTTTCTTCTATAAATTCATGAGTATCTTCATGAGGGATATTCTCAAAATTAGAAGGCAATGTAGGTAGATCAGAATCTGAAAGTACTTTTTGCAGTTTTACAATATCTTTATACAATAAAGCATATTTATTGATTAATTTAGATTGCATCTCCTTTAATTCTAAAATTTCTTTATAATTATAAAGCATTTTAGTCGTATCAATAGCAGTTTTAAGAATTTCTTTTCTAATATAAATAGACCTATCTAACTTAACATGAACTACGCTATTTGAATTAGAACCTTTCAACTTAATCACCGAATAACTCTTTATCTATTGCAAGCAATTTTTCTTTAACGTAAGCTAAATCTCTCTTCCATTCCTCTACTTTTTGGTGTTCTTTTTCCCTAACTTCATCAATCTTACCAAGCACATCTTCAGCTTCAGTTATCTTTTTATTCAGTAAATCCATATGTTTCATAGCTTCTTTATATTTTTCAATTTTAACAAAAATAGGTTTTTCATCATCAAAAGATTTAGAATGCTCATCAGATTCTTCTCTTAGATGTAAATTCGAAAATTTAGGCTTAACTGCAGCTTCTCTTTGCGGTATATCTAAGGAATCATCTCTTTCAACCTCATTTTTTATATCTGCAATCGTAGGTTCATAACTAGGAAATTCTAATTGCGAATCATCAGAAGGTAAATCAGGAAACTCAGGTAATTCCGGTTTAGGTGGCAAAGAAATTTGTTTATTTTCTTGTTTTTTTTTGCTAAATAAGCCCATTAGAATGCTCTTATTTTCAAATAGTTAAAAAGTTTTCTTATTATTAACACGTAGTAAAAATAGCATAAAATAGGTAAGCTTATAAATCTTGTTGCAAAAATAGTAATTACTGTATCAAGATGAAAATCCCGCAAAAAACCGTAGAAGATATGATCTTAGAAATCGCAGGGGAAGAAGGTCTGCGTGTCTATAAGGTATTAAAAGGTCAGGAAAATGTAGATGAATTTATAATAGCTGAAAAGCTAAAATTAACAATAAATCAATTAAGAAATTTAATATATAAATTTGAAAAATATAATTTAGTTATATCAACTAGAAAAAAAGATAGAAAAAAAGGTTGGTATGTATATTTTTTTACTTTTAATTCAAAAGAAGCTGAAAATGTTGTTTTACAGCTAAAAAAGGAAAAAATAAAAATTTTAGAAGCACAATTAAACAGAGAACAAGCACATGATTTTTATTTCTGTCCAAATAAAGACATTAGATTAAGTTTAGAAAATGCAATGGAACATAATTTTACCTGTTTTGAATGCGGATCTCTAATGGTACCTGAAGATAAAGAAAAGAACATTAAAAAAATTGAAAAAATAATTAAAGAAAAAAGGGACGAATTAGTAGCGCTAGAAAAAAATTAATGTTCTATCAATTTTCCCAGATTATCTAAAACTTCCTCATATTCTTCTATGGCCTTCCAATTTCTTAAATTATAGTTTTTACAATAATACTCATAAAAATACCTGGCATCACTATCATCATATAAAATAAATGTTTTATGACTGATTCCAAATCCATTTGCTCTTGAAGTATCCATTAGATGAATTTTATCAAGCCATTCCACCCAAGAACATACATGGTCTTCTTCTCTTCCTGAAGAGTTTTTATAGATTATTGCAATTCCAGATTCAAGACCTGCTATCTTAGCCATTGTAGTGTATAAAAAACTAGCATCCATACACATACCTCTCCTAAGTGCAAAAGTTTCACTTGCGCTTTTCCTATAATATTTTAGTCTATCAAGATCTGTAGGATCATTTAAACATTTTGGGTTAAACTCAGGCTTGATGTGTGTGTAAACCCAATTAAATATTTTTTGCGATCTAGAAAATTTACTTCTTGCTAAATTTAAAGAATCACAAGTATCTAGTTTTATATCTTTAATCAAATGGTATGTTAAACCAACCATATCTTTTGTAGCATCAAAAGGTTTAGTATCTATTCCTTTGAAATATTTATCGTCTTCTATTTTTCCCAAAAATTTTTCTAATTCCATAAAGTAAGAAAAGTAAACATCTTAAAAAGTTTTGAGCTAAATTAAAGAAAAATATTTCCATATATTAGAATTTAATTCAGATTTTTAGAAAATACTTCAATAAAATAGAAATCTCTTAAAATAAAAGGAAAAAATTATCAAATTTTTAGAAAAATATTAGAAAAATTTAGAACAAAGATATTAAAGAACAAGAAAATAATAAACTTATGGTAATAAAATTATTACGTTATGGAACAAAATTTACAATAACAACATTAATTGTAGGAACATTAACTTACAATTGCCATCAAGAAATAAACAAAATTGTAAACGATATTAAATTCTACTTAAATAAATCGGAGCCAGGTTTTGTAGAAAGAGAACAAGCATTTGATCTCGAAATTAACTATAAATTAAATGGAAAGGGAAATTTAGAGACCTATTTGGAAAACTATTCTGAAAAGTTATCAATATTATCAAGATATGAGGGGGTAATGGTGGGAAGTGCAGAGTATAACTACAAAAACTTTACAGAAAATGAAAGAGCAACTCTATGTAAAACAAATCCAAAAAATAAGAAATTAAAGTCAATTAAAAAAGAAGAAAATTTCTTAAAAAGAACATTAAAAAGATTATACGACCTTGGAAATTAGAAAAACTTATTAAGATTATAAAAAATATGAATATATGAAAAGAGGCAGGGTAATATTAATATTAGTTATTCTATTAAGTATAGCTGTTCAAGCACATACAATTGATGAAATTCATAGGGATGTAAATTAAGGAGGTAAAATGGCTAAAAAGAAAACAGTTAAAAAAGTAAAAGTAAAGAAATCTAAGAAAAAGAATGTATGTGAATTTTGCTAAAACAAATGAGCTATATCATTAATAGAAAATAAATGCCAGCCGTCTTCTTTATATTGCAATCTAGTTATAGAAGTATTATCCAAACAAATTTTATATGTTAATTTTGGAGTAAAATCCATTATCCCTCTAAGCAGGCATTTAATAGCTACACCATGAGTATAAACAGAAACTATTAAATCTTCATTAGTAAATAAACTTTTTTCTAGCCAATTTAACATCCTATATTCAACTGCTCTTTGAGATTCCCCATTAGGAGGTATAAAATTCCAATTATCAGCTTTAATTAATTCTAATGTTTCTTTAGTATATATTTCACTTCTATTTTTACCTTCCCAATCACCCTGATTAAGTTCTAAAATTTCTTCACTCAAAATAATATTTTCAATAGGATATTGCACCTTTTCACAGGCAATTTTTGCAGTTTGATAAGCACGAACAGCAGTTGAAGAATAAACTCGATCAAATTTAATATTATCAGCTAAAAACCTTTGTCCCAAAAAACCAGATTGATTTATCCCTGTTTCTGTAAGCGGGCTGTGATTCGATCTCCCTCCAATTAAATGAGAGGAATCCCTATTCATTACGCTCTCAGCATGTCTAATTAAATATAGGTCTAGCATAAAAAGAGTAAGAAATAAAAATTTAAAAAGATTCCTTAAAAAAGCTTATAAATGCTCAACTTTCACTAAATATAATGGAAGTGACTAAGGATTTAATTCTTAAAGTAGCTAAAAACGCCAGGTTAAATTTAACAGAATCTGAAATTAAAGAATTCATCCCACAATTTAATGAAATTTTAAAATATTTCGAGCAATTATCAAAAGTAAATACAGATAAAGTAAATCCATCGTTCCATCCAATAGAAATTAAAAATGCATTAAGGGAAGACATTCCTCAAAAATCAGTTTCAAAAGAAGAAATATTAAAAAATTCATTTCATAAGAAAAATGGATATTTCCTAGGACCAAAAGCATTATGAAAGTCTTATCAATGAAACAGCCAGTTCCAGAATTAATTTTACAAAAAAGAAAGACTATAGAAACAAGAACTTGGAAAACAGATTTCAGAGGCGAATTTTATATTCATGCATCTAATTCATTTTTCAATTCATGGTTAGAAAAATTTGAATTTGATAAACAACAATTAATTACAGGAGCAATTGTAGGAAAAGCAGAGTTAGTTGATATAAAAAAATATAACACCATAGAAGAATTCAAATTAGATACAAACAAACATTTATGTGAAATTCCAAAAAAATTACCAACATACGGTTATATTTTAGAAAATATTGAAAAATTAGAACATCCAATTAAACTAAAAGGGAAATTAAACTTCTTCGAGGTTGATTTATGAAAGCTGTAGAATTTATAAAAAAAGTTCAGTCAAAAGAAATAGATCCTGTAGAAAATATTCATAAAGTTTTAGAAGAATTAAAAAAAATAAATAAAGAATATAATTATTTAAATACAATTTCAGAAGATTTAGCAATAGAACAAGCAAAATTAGTTAAAAAAAATCCAAAGGGAAAATTAGCAGGACTACCAATTTCTATAAAAGATTCTATATGTGTCAAGGACGTTGAATCAACTGCAGGTTCTAAAATATTAAAAGGTTATAATCCATTATTTAATGCAACAGCAATTGAAAGAGCAATAAAAGAAGGAGCAATTATTATAGGTAAAACTTCTCAAGATGAATTTGGTTTTGGTGGATTTTCAACAAATGTAGGTTTAGGTTTCAAAATCCCATTAAATCCATTTGATAAAGAAAGAGCAACTGGCGGATCATCAGGAGGAGCTGCAGGTTTAACACAAAAAGCAAGTTTCTCTCATGTATCTTTTGGTGAATCAACAGGTGGTTCAATTGTAAATCCTGCTTCATTTTGCGGAGTGTTCGGACTATGTCCAACATATGGAAGAATTTCAAGATACGGATTAATAGATTACGGAAATTCATTAGATAAAATTGGACCAATGTCAAAAAATATCCAAGATTCAGCATTAATGTTAGAAGTTATTTCAGGCCATGATGAAAAAGACTCAACAAGCTTAAAAAATGAAGTAGATAATTATTCTTCTTATTTAAAAAAAGATGTAAAAGGAATGAAAGTTGGAATTCTAAAAGAAGCATTCCAGGAAGGATTAAATAAAAAAGTAGAATTAAAAACTAATCAAGCAATAGAAAAATTAAAATCCTTAGGTGTAAAAGTTGAAGAGGTTTCATTACCACTCTCAATTAAACAAGGTCTATCAGTTTATTATATTTTAGCACCATCAGAAGCTTCAACAAATTTAGCAAAATTCTGTGGAATGCGTTATGGTTCTTACGAAAGCCTACAAGGAAATTTTGATGAATATTTCACAAAAGTAAGATCTGAAAATTTCGGAAAAGAAGCAAAAAGAAGAATTATGCTTGGAACATTTGCAAGAATGTCAGGTTTTAGAGACGCATATTATATCAAAGCTGCTAAAGTTAGAACTTTAATAATTGAAGAATATAAAAAAGCATTTAAGAAATACGACTCGATATTAAGTCCTACAGTTCCAATTTTACCACCAAAGTTTAAAGAAATTGAAAAATTATCTATAATAGAAAACTATTTAATAGATGTATTAACAGTTTCTCCTAACTTGGCAGGTTTACCTCACTTAAATGTTCCATTAGGTTTTGAAGATAAATTACCAATAGGAATGTTACTAACATCAGATCATTTGCAGGAAGGAAAATTAATACAATTGGGAAAAGAATTTGAAAATGGAATTTAGAAAACGTTCAAAAAGATTTATTAGACATTTACTCTCAGTACCAGTCATATACATAATGATACTTCCGATTATAATATTAGATTTATTCTTAGAAATTTACCACAGAATTTGTTTTTTATTATATAAACTCCCATATGTAAAAAGATCTACCTATATTAAAATCGATAGACAAAAATTATCTTATTTAAATTGGCTAGAAAAATTAAATTGTATGTACTGTAGTTACGCAAATGGGTTATTTCATTATGCTTCAATAATTGCAGCAGCAACAGAAACATATTGGTGCGGGATTCAACATGAAAAAATGAAAGGATTTATACCTCCAAAACATCATAAAGATTTCTTACCCTATAACGATGAAGAAGCTTTCCAGAGATTTATAAAAAGAACAAAAAAAGACTAAATTAAAAGAAAATTTTATAGTTTAAAAAGAAAATCAGATGATCTAAATGAAATTAAATATCCCAATAGGGGTTAATATTCTCCACCATCATCCATTTCATCTGGATCTACGCCAGTATCATCATCACCGTCAGAATCATCTTTATCTTCATCCTCATCATCAAGATCCATATCATCTTCGATATCCTCTTCTTTATCCATATCTTCATCTTCATCTGTATCTTCAAGATCATCCTTTTTTTTAATAGCACAAATATCTAAGTGCATTTCCCCAAAATGTTGACTTAATACAGCCATCTTTAATCCTCCCCGGATATAAAATCCTTGAGAAAGCATGTACTTAGCCCTATATATAGCTTTTGGTAGAATTAAGCCCTTATACTACCTTATAATTTTCAACCAGACTCTTTTATTATCAATACTTTTTATTTCGCTTTTTCTGACAATAATATTTTTATGAAGTAATCCAGGCGAAACAATAAATGCAGATAACTTATTATCTTTAGAAACTTCAACATCTTTAACTTTTCCTACTTTCTTTCCACGAGCATCAAGTACAGTTAGTCCAATATACTCTTGAATAGGTTTAACCTTTAATATAGCACCTCTTTCAGTTAACAAATTAATATTAGATTTATCGACAAAATCATCTTTATGTAAACCCCTTACAGTAATACCTTCAACAGTTAATTTTTCAGGATGTATATAAATTTCTTTGATCTTGCCTAAAGCAAAACCATTGTCATCCCATACTTTTTCTCCTAAAACATCCGAACTTCTCACACCAATTATTTTTTTAGCCATAAATAAAACAATGAAAAATGATTAAAAAGAATTTTCATAATACTATATAAAATATTTTAGCCTATATATTTACTTCTCATCAACTTTCTTAATAACATGCCATCCAAATTGTGTTTTAAC
>Ga0209542_10020798_pt1 | contig 10353 bp, 13 predicted proteins | sample RifCSPhighO2_01_FD_184028 | JGI IMG/M metagenome (GOLD analysis project Ga0209542, IMG submission 184028) | Soil microbial communities from Rifle, Colorado - Rifle CSP2_plank highO2_0.1 (SPAdes) (version 2) | ecosystem: Environmental > Terrestrial > Deep subsurface > Rock core/Sediment ...
GCTTCTCGATTTCCTCTTGCAAGCGTTTCTTTTCTGCTTCCTGTTCCTGCTTTTCTTCTTCGGTAAGTTCAGTCTTCCCGGAAGCGATTTCCTTGTCAAATTGGCCATTAGCGATAGCCTGGAGAGCTTCTGGTACAGTCATTCCTTCAACTAAAATACCCATAGATTGACAGGTACCAACTATCTCCCGTACCTTTGCTTTCATAGTAGCTCCTAAAAGGGAATCTTGCTTGGTTTTTGCAATCTTAATAACTTGCTCAATCTTAAGATCAGCTACTTTATCTGTAAGCGGGTTTCCTGCTCCTTTTTCGATGCCTGCTTCTTTTTTGATAAGAGCTGAGGCAGGAGGAGTTCCAATTTCGATAGTAAATGTCTTGGTTTCAGTATCAACTATAACTTTAACTGGAACCTGCATTCCTCTAAGGTCAGCAGTTTTTTTGTTAATTTCCATCACTACTTGGCCGATATTTAGGCCGGTAGGCCCTAAAGCTGGTCCAAGAGGAGGTGCAGCGGTAGCTTTACCGCCTTCGACCATTGTTTCAACGACTTGTTTTGCCATGATTTAGATCACCATATTGAGTATTATTTTTGATTTATGTGCGTAACTTTAAGTCTGAAACGACACTTATTTATAAAGATTTTTACCGTTTTAGAATCACAATTTTCATCAGATGAGCATTTGTCATCTACTACCAAATGGTTAAATAGCTCTCATCCGCTTAGAAAGTATGGAATTTCTAGATTATAACTTTATGACGCTTATTTATCTCCTCCACCCCATTGAATTTCATAACCTACTTTAAAGAGATTTGAGTAATGCACAACTTCATCATGGCTGATTCTAAAAGTCCATTGCAATGGAATAATGAGGTAAGGCTGTTTTCCAAGTTTTAATTCTAATGAGGCTTCTCCAAAACCTTTCATGGACTCTAGTTCTAATTCAGGTAGACTCATAACTTTGTTTTCGGCGAGATATTCAGTCGTATTTCCGGAGATGAGGCTAACATCAAGTCCTGCGCCTAGTAAACCAGACCATTGCAACCATTCGATGTCATTGGTAGCATAAGTGAGAAGAAACATTCTTCTTTCTAAAGAGAAGGATAGATCAATCAGAGCCCGATCAGTAGTTTTGGTGATTAACTCTTCTTCAAACAAATAATTGTTTTTAGGTGGTCCTTCTCGATAGTCGTCAGGATCTATGGTTACTATTCTTCTGCTTTCGGTATCTGGTAAGGACTGGTAATAAAATCCTACTCCGATACGATGATCGCCTACCTCTTCTGACTCTACGCCATGTAGAAGTTCAGCACCATTTTTGCCCTCTTCTTTGCTGGTGGCGCTTGCGTCATTCTTATTTACGTAAGATAGTCGTGTATATTGCTTAATCCCAGGACAAGCAGTGCTGGCTATGGCTAGCATCAGCGTTACAGAATTCATACTGCGTCTGGTGTTTAATCCAAGCAATTTTATGCAATACTCCAACACCCACCATATTTTGAGGTATGATCTCAGCTTTTTATAAATATTTGCCCAAAAAAGCTGTTACCAAACATTTTGGCAGGGTAACCTTTATCTAGCTAAAAATAATCCTTGGTATATGCAAAAAGTACTCCTACTTATCCTCGATGGGTTTGGATTTAGAAAGGGAAAAGAGGCAAATGCAATTGCTTCAGCAAAAACTCCCTTTCTTGACCAATTATGGAAGCGATATCCACATACTCTCCTTCAAGCATCTGGGAAGGCGGTTGGTTTACCAAAAGGTTTTATTGGGAATTCTGAAGTTGGACATCTTACTCTGGGTGCAGGAAGAGTTCTGGATACAGATTTGATACGTGTAGATAAGGCAATCAAAAATAAATCCTTTTTTAAAAATAAAGCTTTGCTGGAAGCAATCCATCATTCCAAGAAAAATAAAACAAAATTGCACTTGATGGGGCTGCTAAGCGATGCTGGAGTACATTCTCATATCAATCATCTCTTTGCCTTGTTAGAAATGGCAAAAAAATATGATCTGAAGGAAGTTTATCTTCATCTCTTTCTAGATGGCCGTGATACTGCACCAAAATCTGCAGAAAAGTATCTTCGGCAACTGCAGCGAAAAATAAAGGAAATTGGTGTAGGAAAGATTGCCACCATGATGGGGCGCTTTTATGCCATGGACCGGGACAACCGCTGGGGCCGCGAGCATAAAGCGTATGAGTGCATGGTTGACTGTGTTGGAAGAAAAGGTATAACTGATCCGCTAAAAGCCTTAAAGCATGCCTATGCAAAATCAGAGACCGACGAATTTGTCAAGCCTACAATCTTAACCAACAGATGTGTTGTTGAAGAACACGATTCAGTCATTTTTTTCAACTTCCGCTCTGATCGTGCTAGGGAATTGACCAGAGCCTTTGTCTGGGGAAAATTTAAGGAATTTCAACGGAAAAAAATTATTGATTTGAAATTTGTTTCTTTGACTCAATATGATTCTTTAGTAAAAATTCCGGTTGCCTTTCCTCCTGTTATTCCTAAGAAAACGCTGGGAGAAGTCATCTCCCAGAAAGGAATTTCACAATTGCGGATTGCAGAAACAGAAAAATGGGCGCATGTCACCTATTTCTTCAACGGCTTATGCGAATGTGTCTTTCCGCACGAAAAGAGGATCCATGTTCAAAGTCTAAAAAACATAAAAACTTATGATGAAGCTCCTGAGATGAAGGTAAAAGAGATTACTGATACTTTACTAAAAAATATTGATCAGCATGATTTCTTCGTGGTTAATTTTGCTAGCGCTGACATGGTCGGCCATACTGGAAATATCAAAGCAACGATAAAGGCAGTTGAAGCGATTGATAAGGAAATTAGAAGAATTGTACAGAAATTTCCCGGCATAGTCTTTATTACAGCTGATCATGGCAATTGCGAAGAGATGGAAGGAAAATATGTTACTTCTCATACCATAAATAAAGTTCCATTGGTTGTTGTTGGTGTAAATAGAAAAACAAAAGCAAAAAAAGGATTACGTCCTGGTGGATTAGCTGATGTTGCACCGACAATTTTAGAATTGATGGAGATTACAAAACCGAAAGAGATGACTGGTAGAAGTTTGCTGATTAATTAACTTATAGCAAAATTCTAATCCTTTAATTATAACTCAATTGCATCTTTTTTATTTTTTGGCTTAATTTTGAAAGAACTGCAGTAAGTTCTGCATTCCACCGGCTAAATTCTTTTTCCAATCTTTCTCGCAATACCTCTGTTACTTCCCTTCTGGTGAAAGTAGAGAAAGCATTAATTACATTATTCTTGAAAATGGTAAGGTTATTGTTTAAAACTTGGATTTTAGCGATATCACTTGCTGAGGCCATATTTCTTGCTTCTAGCCCGCCGATGATGCGTTTTAATTCCAATGAGATAAGATTAACATGTGCTAAGACCAGACGTCTTTGCTTTTCCCTGTTTATCCAATTCAATGTTTCTAGGAGAATTTCTACTTCGCTGATTCTATCATACAAACCAGCAGGTAGAGGCATACCAACTATTTTTTTTAAATTTGTGCTCATTAAGAGGATATAAAAAAGCAGAATATTAAAATCTTCCTAATTTCTCATCACCGTCTGCAATTTTCCTTTTGGCTTTTCTTGCTGAAAATATTTTTCTAAGTCAATGAACTGTTGAATTTCCTTACTTATCTTTTCCAGCTCTTTCAAACCTAATTCTGTGAAGACAATCATCTTATTATCGTAAGAAATAAATTTTTTGTTTTCTAACGTTTCCAGATTTTTGTATAACGCCCGTTCTTGTTTAGAAATTATTTTAGAATGGAGTAAATGTTCTATGAAAGCAATCTTAGAAGTTCGTATTTGCACTGGCTTTTGCACCAAGGGCTGATTTAAAGAGTTGTAAAACTGTCCTAAGGCAAACAGAATCAGGCGCTGTGGTTTAGTAAGCTTCATTTTTTGATTTGTGTCTTTGGCACTATAAAAAACATTCGTGCATAATTTTTATAAAGCAGAATCAAAGAAAAATAGCATGCCTGACAAAAAGATCTATCTTACTGGATTAGAACTTGTAGCAAAAATAGTTGTTCAGAATGAACGCGATTTTTCTTACATTAAACTTGAAGAAGGCTTTGATTTTTCTAAAGATAAAGAAATCCTAAGAACGCTGAAAGCATATCTAAGAAGACATAATGGGTTTAATCATGATTCTCTTGATATTAGAAACTCAGAGTTTCGGCATGTTAATTTTGATCTTGGTGGAGCAATTCTAAATCATGTGCAGGCAGATAAAACTGATTTTTATGGTTCTATTTTTACCCAGTGTTATTTTAGTCATTCCCAATTCAGAAATGCTATTTTTGATGATATACAGATTAAAGTGAATACTTCTACAAACTACCACGTAATTTTTTCCAGATGCGATTTTAATTCTGCAACTTTCCGCAGAGCATATTTACAGAAAGGGCAATTCATGGGATCGAGTTTTCAACATGCAACCGTTGACTATGTTCAACTAGCGCAGGCCAACTTTGGAGGAGCAGATTTTTGTAATGTGCAGGGATTAGAAACTACTATCGGTTTAGGTCAAATTCAAATTGGGGGAATGCAGGGTGGAAGAATCAAGGTCAATGAAAGAGAACGAAGAATTATTGAACGGGCTAAATGTAAAGAGATGTTTGAAGTGATGAATTTTGGCAGCAATTGAGCTTAAGTTTAGAAAAACTTAAAAACAACCGCGGAATCCATATATTATTATTAAAAAAGGTGATGTTAATGAAATTAGTTCTTACCAAAAGACCAAAGAATGTTACTATTGTTGAAGGATTTCCCGGATTTGGATTGATTGGCACCATTGCTATTGAATTTTTGATGGATCATTTAGATACTGAGAAAATAGGCATCATTGAGATGGACGAAATTCCGGCTATGATTGCTATTCATCAGAATAAGGTCATTGAACCGGTTTCACTGCATTATAATAAGAAATATAATTTGGTTTTAGTGCACGCCATTAATATTGGAAAAAATCTAGGCTGGAAATTATCTGAAGTAATTGAAGAGCTAGCCAAAGAGCTTTCTGCCAAGGAAATAATCTCTTTAGAGGGTGTAGGGAGCCCAAATCCTGGTAGCAGGGTATTCTATTACGCAACACAAAACGGCGCCTACAGCAAGAAATTATCTAATGTAGCTAGCCCATTAAGTGAAGGTATTATCGTGGGTGTTACTGGTGCATTATTGGCTCGTTCAATAAAATTTCCAGTAGTAGCTTTCTTTGCGGAAGCGCAGAGCGGTTTACCAGACAGTAGGGCAGCAGCAGAAATAATCAAAGCACTAGATGCCTATACTGGATTAGAAGTAGATCCAAAACCATTGTTAGCTCAAGCTAAAGAGTTTGAACAGAAACTGAAAGGAATACTGCAGAAGAGCGGCAAAGCAGAAGAGCTGCAGGATGAGAAGCGAGAGAATTATTTTGGATAGATTTATCCTCTTTTTTTCTTAATTTTAATAGATTCTCGAACAGATTATCTTATCAAAAACTAAATCTTTTATTCCCCTATGGCTTAATTTATTTTCTAAACTTTCAGAAGTTTAAAATGAAATAATCAATTTTAATGATTAAATTTTATCTTAATAATATTTAATCTCTGCTTAAAATATTTATCCAAAGATATCGCCAACTTTCTCTTTCAACTCTTTGTCCATGTCAGAAATACTCATGGTTCCATAAAAATCCATGGTTGTTTTATATGATATGTGGCCTAAAACCTTTTGGATTACCTCTAAACTAAGCCCTCTGTCCTTCAAAATTCGCGCGCAGCTGTGCCGAAAGATATGCGGGTTGATATTCTTTAATTCTGGATTTGGGTTGCTTAAATGCGCTTTATGGCCGGCTTGCGCGACAATTCTGTTGATCTGCGTCGGCGTTATATGTTCTTGCGTATTTAAGCTGGAAACTGCTGGAAAAAGATATCCTTTCTTAGCATTATCTAACACATATTGTACATAAATCTTCATGTCTTCTAACAATTGATCAGAAAAAATAGTTGCTAAACGATCGATGTCTCTCTTTCCGCGAATCTGGATCTTGCGCGTTTCAAAATTGATATCTTCTATCTTGATTTTAGCTAATTCAAACCGCCGCATACCGCAATACGCCAGCATTTTGATGATCACTTTGTCACGCAATTTGTCAGCATGCCGAACCAATAGTTTGATTTGCTCTTCGGTCAAGTGAAACTGGCTGCGAGAATGCGCTTTTTTTATCTTTACTACCCTCTCCTCTTTTACATCCACCATTTTGAGATAGAAATGTAACAGAATATTTAAATGTTACTTTTTTAGCTATTTTTATTACATTTTAAGTAACATTATACGAAAAGTGTGACGTAATTCGTCGAAGGGCTAGTTTCTATCAAAAAGGCCTGGTTTCGGCGAAGAAATTTTTTTTGACATAAGTTATTTAAGATTTTAATGTTCTACACGCAACAAAAAACTACTTATTTTTACTACTCACTTCTTTCTAAATATTAATCATGTTGCTTAAATGTTTCTGATATTCAACCTTTAATAGATGATTAGAACTAAAATTTGTCCCCATAATTATGTTTAAGTTTAAACTATAGCTTGAGGGCCAACAAGTTTTAATCAAAATGCAAAGCTATTTTACTTATAGATTGGGTACACTTTTTCATAGCGAGGATGTTCAAAAGAAGTTACTGTAAGAGCAGAATGTTGTTTTTCTATCAGAAAACTACGTTCTTTTGTTGTTTTATCCCGGTATACAGAAAGGTGGCAATCAGTTTTTTCTTGAAGAACATTATCAACATGAGCTATTTCTTCTGCGGTTAAGTATTGCTCATCTGCAGGCAAATCTAACGTTTTAGTCATTACTGAGCTGCGATGTGAAAGATTATTGCATTCTCTTGCCGTTATTTCAATTGCTCTTTCTTCAAGAGATTGGCATGCTGAAACAGCTAAGACCAGACCAAGAATTACTTTTTTCATGCAATTATGAATTTCCGTAAGTTTAAATATATTTCTAACTTTCCTTTATCCATGAAACAAGCTCCATCATCATTACGCACCTGGTTCACAATACATTTCGTCGTTGATTATCTTTTCGCCATTCCATTGTTTGTTGCACCAGCATGGTTCTTATCTTTATTCGGCTTTACTGTTATTGATCCAGTTACAGCACGTCTTGTTGCAGCTGCGTTATTTGCGGTTGGCGGCATTTCTTTGCTAAGCCGTAATGAATCTGTCGATGCATACAAAGCATTGCTAAAACTGAAAATAATCTGGTCTGTCAGCGCAATTGCTGGGCTGTTAGTATCATTGTGGCAGGGCGCGCCGAAGCAATTGTGGTTGGTTGTACTGATTTTTGCGCTATTCTGTGGGATTTGGAGCTATTATTTCTTGAAATTGAGATAATGTTTTTCAACAAGAACATTTTTAATTCACTTATCAAATAGTACTATATGTCTCAATTACAAGAACATCTTCACAATATCCTGCACCGGAATTATCGCATCAATAAAGATTGCTTCATTCTCTTAATTTATGATACTGAAAGTTCTTTAGCCAAACTTTTAAGCGAGACTTACCAGCAGGAGATCAAAAGCCATCAACATAAAGCCATCAATTTCCCTACGGTTGCTGAGTCTGTGGTTGAAGAAGCGATCGCTTCCTTGCCAGCACATTCTTTAGTCATCCTCGTTCAAAGCCTTTCTTTCCGCATGACTAAGCACCGCTTACGAGCAGATCTATTCCGAGCCGGGCATATGGTCATCGAACATGCCAGACTAGCGTTAAACACTGATGATCAAATTCAAAATTATATCGATTCTTTACAATACGATACCCCTTATTACGTCCAGGCCACCACAGTCATGGAAAAGCTGCTGCAAGAGAATACCCAATTACGGATTGAATCAGGTCATGACCTGGTCCTGGAAATCGATTCCCCTTTTGAAAAACCTCTCAAAAATACCGGTGACTTTTCTGATAATCCTATTGTCGCAGCCGGATTTCCTATCGGAGAAATATTTACCGAAGCAAAAGAATTGGTAAAGATGAATGGCTCTGTATTAGTATTCGGATTTCCTACTCTTGAACACAAGACCCATTTCTGTGAATCATTTGAAGTTAAGATCAAAGATGGTTGTGTGATCGCACATAATGGCCCAGCTTTGTTTGAAGACATTTTGCAGCGTATTAAAACGGAAGAAGTCAATGGAGCAGTGCAAGTACGGGAAATTGGCTTTGGCTTGAATAGAGGTATTGGCTTTGAAAAAACCTTGCATGAGCCTACTGCCTTTGAGCGCTTTGCAGGGATGCATTTTTCTTTAGGATTAAAACATGCCATGTATGCCAAGAAATTAGGCAGAAAAGTATATCAAAAGTACCATATAGATATTTTTTGTAAAGTGAAGAATGTGTTTATTGGTGATACGCAGGTCATGAAAGAAGGGAAGTATATTTTTTGAATATTAACACTTAATCAAGTCAATTTTCTTAGCAAGGATAAAATCATTCTCAGACAAGCCATCAATAGCGTGCGTCCACAAAGTGACTTTTACTTTTCCCCATGATAAGTAAATATCTGGGTGATGTCCTTCTTTTTCTGCAAGTTGCCCTACTTTATTGACAAAATCTAGAGCAGTTTTAAAATCTTTAAACTTGAATTCTTTTTCTATATGATTATAGATGACTTTCCAACCTTTAATTTCTTGCAGATATAATTCTAGTGTTTTTCCTGATAATGGTTTTACACCACCTTCGCAAGGTTTACAGGTCTTTTGTTCTAATTTCATGTTATCGGCAATCTTTCAATAATCGCGGTTCATTTATTTTTAGCTGTTCCCAAGCATCGATGAATTCAATATCTAAAGCAGCATCATTCTTTCCATCTAATCTTTGAAGTGTTGTTCTAACTAAGCTACGATACATGGCAGAGATATAGGGATTCTTCTGAAAATAATAATTTGTTCCTTCAGCTGAGCAAGTCGGACCATCAGTAACCTTGCATCCTGGGGGAAGATGGTTAAGATCAAGGTCTTCTAAAAGTTCATCACCGCACAGCGGATATTCACCATTGTTGATGTCTTTACAAAACATGGCAAACTCTCCTTTCCAAATAATCATTTTTGCCGAATCTTCCTGACCATTACTGTTAACATCAATAATTCTATAGGTGGTATCAATCCCATAACGCGGCGGTTTGGAAAAATCATGTTCGATTCTATGACTGAAGTCGAAGCTAAGGTCTCCATTTTGGTATATTGTCTCCCATTGATAATGGGCCTTATCTTCAAATGAAAGATAATAAACTATAGATCTACTGCCCGATTGATCACCATAATCCTGCATTTTTTCAGTTAGAAGAGAAACGTTTTCAAGATGCTCTTCTAATTCCCTGATTTTTGCTTCACTTTGAAAATGCAGTTGATCAATGGTTTCTGAAATTGAATCTAGTTGTAAAGGTTGTTGTTCAGCACAGCTAGCTAAGAGTAATACTAATCCCGTTCTTTTTAGAGGCATAATTTTCTCAGAAGAAATAAGCTTTAAAAATTATTCCATGAAACTCTGCAAACTTAGATTTATGATGTTTTCTTTGGCTTGCAGTTCTTTAAACCCCGGCTCTAATCCTACCAATAATTGATTTTCAAAGAATGATCTTCGGAAAGGAATGCCTTTCTGGATCAAAGAAGAGATGCATTCAGGAACGATAGAAACGGAAAGATTTGCTTTTTGGGCCAGTTCGGGGTAGGTGACTAACGATTCTTCAGTGTATAAAACCAGAAAAACCTTGCGCTCAGTATGATTTAAGGGTGCAATAACTGGCTTCATTCTGGGCAGGCCAAAATCAAGTTGGGTTTGATCAAGGCGCTGTGAAAGTTTATCTACTTTGGTTTCTAATTCTTGCAGAAAGTCAAAGAGGGCTTGAATCTCGCCAGTGTTATCATTGATAGCAGCCAGATGTTCTTCCAGCATTTTCCGAACGGTAGCGAATTCTTTGTTCATTATTTAACACCACGAGCATTACTGCTCCTGCCCCTTTGAATGAAATGGAAAAGCAAAACTCTGCAAATTTCCTCTACCAACCCCTAGGAAAATATAACTCTTGAAATTTAAATAGCTTTCTATTTTTGGTCATACTGTTACTAGGAAATAGTCCTGCTCATTTTGGAAAAGCATTTAAAGGGATTATTTTTTTGTTAACATGAAGAACTATCGTCGGTAAACTAGAAATTTTCAAAAATAATCTTTTTTCTCGACGGGAAAATTATAAATACTGTAACAAGATGCTAGTAGTATGATTAATCGATCTACACTGCAAAGGTCAACTTTTAATATTGTTGCTGAAATT